>Ga0224554_1000540_pt1 | contig 30563 bp, 23 predicted proteins | sample 714S22024metaG_FD_180666 | JGI IMG/M metagenome (GOLD analysis project Ga0224554, IMG submission 180666) | Peat soil microbial communities from Stordalen Mire, Sweden - 717 S2 20-24 | ecosystem: Environmental > Terrestrial > Soil > Wetlands > Peat | place: Sweden: Norrbotten County, Stordalen...
CGGCTTGCTGCGCGAGGACAAGGCGCTCACCAACCGCTTTCTGCGCTCGCACGCATCCGTCGAGTCCATCCGCAAGCAGATCGAGGGCCACACCACCATCCGCGAGAAGGTCTCCACCTCGGTCGATCTTCCCCTCTCCAACGAATGCAAGCGCGTCCTCGCCTACGCCGCCGAAGAGGCGGAGCGGCTCTCCCACAAGCACATCGGCACGGAACATCTGTTGCTCGGCCTGCTGCGCGAAGAAAAATGCTTCGCCGCCGAGATCCTCACCGAGCGCGGCCTGCGCCTGCCCGCCATCCGCGATGAACTGCAGCGCACCACGCAGGAAAAGGCCCCGGTGCAGCAGAGCAGCAAGGGCGGCCCGCGCAATGAGCAAAGCCTGCTCGCCGAGTTCTCGCGCGACCTCACCCAGAACGCCATCGACCAACAGCTCGATCCGCTGGTCGGCCGCGACGCCGAGGTCGAACGCGTCATCCAGATTCTCTGCCGCCGCACAAAAAACAATCCAGTCCTCATCGGCGAACCCGGCGTCGGCAAGACGGCAATCGTCGAGGGCCTCGCGCAGAAGATCGCCGACGGAGATGTCCCCAGCTTCCTCGCAGACAAACGCATCCTCGCGCTCGATCTCTCGCTCATCGTCGCCGGCACAAAGTATCGCGGACAGTTTGAAGAGCGCCTCAAGACCATCATGAAGGAGCTGATGGAGAACCAGAACTGCATCGTCTTCATCGACGAGCTGCACACCCTGGTCGGCGCCGGCTCTGCCGAAGGCTCGCTCGACGCCGCCAACATCCTCAAACCCGCGCTCAGCCGCGGAGAGATCCAGTGCATCGGCGCCACCACGCCCGCCGAGTATCGCAAGTCCATCGAGAAGGACCGCTCGCTGGAGCGCCGCTTCCAGGCCGTCAAGGTCCCGCCACCCAACGAGGAAGACGCCATCAAGATCATCAACGGCATCAAGGAGAAGTACGAGAAGTTTCATGCCGTCTCGTACACCGATGAGGCAATCAATTTTTCGGTGACGCACTCCAGCCGCTACATCCCCGACCGCTTTCTGCCCGACAAGGCCATCGACCTCATCGACGAGGCCGGCGCGCGCGTCAAGCTCCGCCAGACCTCCCTGCCCGAGGAGCTCACCGAAGTCCAGAAGCGCATCAAGTTCATCGTGCATCGCATGGAGAACGCCATCGCCAACCACGAGTTCGAGAAGGCGCGCTTCTACTCCGACGAGGAGCGCAAGGAGCGCGAGAACCTGCGCACTCTGCGCGACAAGTACCACCTCGACGACTCCTCCGCCGGCATCGTCACCCGCGAAGACATCGAGGACGTGGTCAGCCGCTGGACCGGCGTCCCCATCACATCCATCAAGGAGGAGGAGACGCAGAAGCTCCTGCGCGTCGAGGAGGAGCTGCACAAGCGCGTCATCTCGCAGGACAAGGCAATCTCCGCCCTCGCCCGCGCCATCCGCCGTTCGCGCGCCGGCCTCAAGAACCCCGCGCGTCCCATCGGCAGCTTCCTCTTTCTCGGTCCCACCGGCGTCGGCAAAACCGAGATGGCCCGCACCCTCGCACACTTCCTCTTCGGCTCGGACAAATCCCTCATCCGCTTCGATATGTCGGAGTTCATGGAGAAGCACTCCGTCTCCAAGCTCATCGGCTCGCCTCCGGGCTACGTCGGCTACGAGGAAGGCGGCCAGCTCACCGAGCGCGTCAAGCGTTCGCCCTACTCAGTCGTCCTGCTCGACGAGATCGAAAAAGCCCACCCCGATGTCTTCAACATTCTGCTTCAGGTCTTCGAGGACGGCCAGCTCACCGACGGCCTCGGCAACACCGTCGACTTCAAGAACACCATCATCGTCATGACCTCCAACATCGGTGCCAAGCACCTGCAGAAGCGCGAAGGCCTCGGCTTCCAGAGCAGCAACGAGAACATGGTCCTCGACAAGATGGAGGAGCTGGTCAAGGGCGAGGTCAAGCGCACCTTCAACCCGGAGTTCCTCAACCGCCTCGACGAGGTCATCATCTTCACCTCGCTCACCAACACCGACCTCATGCAGATCATGGAACTGCTGGTGCAGCAGATGAACGCCAACCTCGTCCACAAGGCCATCACGCTCTCTGTCACCGACAGCGCCAAGCAGTGGATCATCGACAAGACCGCCTCCGAGCGGACCTACGGCGCGCGCCCCTTACGCAGAGCATTGCAGCGCTTCGTCGAGGACCCGCTCTCGGAAGCCCTCATCGCCGGCGGCATCATGCAGCGCCCCGCCTTCCTCGAGGTCTACATGGAAAACAACCAGCTCTTCTACCGCACCATCTCCCCCGACGGCGCGGACGACGGCGAAGAAAAATCCGTCGGCCTCGCCCTCACCGCAGCCTGAAGACAGTTGTCAGTTGTTAGTTGTGGGTTGCTAGTTGTGGTTTGTCGGGAAGCTCTGAATAAGTCACTGCTTCCTCACATCGTCATTCTGGCGCAGCCCCGCTAAAACCGTCATTCTGGCGTAGCCAGAATCTCTGTATTTCGGTGTTGTCAGGTGCCCCATCCTCGACAAGCAATGGGTACCCCATTCATTCCGCAAAGAACGCGGAATGGATGGGGCACCAACATCAATAAAGCCGCGCCTACTGCACCCCGATCTCCAGCACCTCAATCGAGTACCCCGGCACTCGCTGCGTGAACGCCTTGCTCACGCCCGTCACCATGCTCTCCACCGGCACAATCCGCTTCGGATCGTTGATCGTATTGGTCGCCGCGGTCGAGCCCGCGCTCAGCCGCACCAGCTTCGCCGTCCCCTTCACCGTCTTCGCGCCGTCCAGCGTGATCTTCAACTCCTGCGCCGACGACGAGGCATTCACCAGCTTCAGATACACCACGCCCTTCGCCGCGTCCTTGGTCACCGAATAGAACAGCCGGTCGCCCGCGCCCTCGAGGTCAGCCGCCACAATCTCCGTCCCAATGTGTCCCGCGAACATCGCCTGCGCGTAGTAGCTCGGGCTGCCATAGCTCGTCAGCGCGTCGTACCCGATCAGGTCCGACGCCCACTGCATCCCGCCCGGATTCACATTCACCAGCAGCGGCGCGTAGCTGGCAATCGCGATCAGGTCGCTGTTCCGCTCCATCCCCGTCATCCACGCCGCATCGCCCAGCGCCGCGCCAAAGTTCGTCGTCGGCGTTCCCTCCCTCGTCGCCCACTCCCCAACGAAGATCTTCGGCCCCTTACGGTCCGTCTTGTCGTAGTGGTGCGTATCGGCAAAGAACTCCTCCGCACGCCTGTAATAGTGGTCGTCGATCAGGTCCGGCGTAACACTCTTCACCGGCGTCGTAGCAATCAACTGCAGCTCCGGGTACTTCTTTTTGATCGCTTTGTAGAACTGCGCATAGCGCGCGTCGTAGCTCTTCGACCGGTCGAACCCGTCCTCATTGCCGATCTCCAAATACGTCAGCGGAAACGCTGCCGGATGTCCATCCTTCGCCCGCTCCGCGCCCCACTTGGTTGTAACGTCCCCCGTTACATACTCAATCTCGTCCAGCGCGTCCTGCACATACGGCTCCAGGTCTGGCCCCGGCGTCACATGCGCTCCGCCCAGCGAGTAGCCCGCATACACGGCCAGCACCGGCTGCATCTTCAGGTCCTCGCACCACTCCAGAAACTCCAGCAGCCCCAGCCCGTCGGTCGAATGATAGTTCCACGGGCTGGCGTGTCCCGGTCGATCCACCAACGGCCCAATCGTCTTCTTCCAGTTGAAGCGCTCGGCAATTGTATTGCCTTCCAGGTAGTTCCCGCCAGGAAAGCGCAGGAACGCCGGATGCATCCCCGCCATCATTTCCATCAGGTCCACGCGATTGCCGTTGGCGCGCCCCTTATACGTCGGCGGAAACACCGAGACCTGCTGCACCCATATCGTTCCCGGCCGCTCCACGCTCAACAGAATTGAGTTCGCTGCCGTCACCTTGGCAATCGCCCCCGTCTTCATCGTAAAGTTGTACTGCTTCCACTCCGTCGTCAACGCCGGCAGCGCCGCGCTCGCCAGCACCTTGCCCGAATCGTCCGCCATCAGGCTCACTCGCACCGCCGCGCCGCTCACCGCCCCCGCATCGCCCTTCGCCCACACCGACCCCGTATACGTCGTATTCGCCCTTACCGGAACGCCCCACCATCCGCCATTGCGCAACCCGTACGCGTCCTTCGCGTCTGCCTGCTCCACCGTCACCTTCAGACTCGTAGGCAACGCCACGCTCGGCCCCGTCTTCTTGTCGATCTCAACCGACCCGCGCGCCGACCCATAAGGAGTCGCAATCCATCCCTCAATTCCGGACCAGTCCGACCGGAACGTCCGATTCTGCACCAGCTCCCCATACAGCCCGCCCTCGTACGAGTAGTTGATCTCCTCGGTCATCAACCCATACAGCGTCGGGCTCACCTTCCCCACCACCTTCCCCGCATCGATCGTCAACGTCCCCGCCTGCGCAGCCGCCTTCGCCGCAGTCGTCTTCGTCTGTAGACCCGCAGCCTTCGCCTGGCTTCCCGTCGCCTGCGCCTGCCCCGCCATTGCGCTCATCCACGCCGCCACGCCCAACACCGCCGCAAACTTCACCGCAAACTTCACCGCTCGATCCATGGTCATTTCCCCTCTTCGAAACGATACATCAACCCGCCATTCATTGTCGCCGGACGCCCCATAGTCTCGCTCGAAAGAATGCACTATGCGAAACTAATCCCACCGGCATGACCGATCTCACCACTCTCCTCCACACCACATTCGGCTTCTCCGCCTTCCGCGCCAATCAGGAGGCCGTCTGCCGCGCCGTCATCGACGGCCGCGACGCTCTACTTGTCATGCCCACCGGCGCCGGCAAATCCCTCTGCTACCAGCTTCCCGCCATCGCCCGCACCGGCACCGCGCTGGTCGTCAGCCCGCTTATCGCGCTCATGGACGACCAGGCCACCAAGCTCTCCGCCGCCGGCCTGCGCGTCGCTCGCATCCACTCCAACCTCTCCCGCGACGACGCCCGCATCGCCTGCCGCGACTACCTCTCCGGCTCGCTCGACTTCCTCTTCATCGCTCCCGAGCGCATGCGCGTCCCCGGCTTTCCGGAGATGCTCGCCCGCCGCAAGCCCACCCTCGTCGCCATCGACGAGGCCCACTGCATCAGCGTCTGGGGACACGACTTTCGCCCCGACTATCGCACCCTCGGCGACCATCTCCCCGCCCTTCGCCCCGCGCCCATCCTCGCCCTCACCGCAACTGCTACGCCGACCGTACAAAGTGACATCGTAGCCCAGCTCCAACTCCACAATCCCGCACTCTTCATCCACGGCTTCCGCCGGGCGAATCTCGCGATAGAAGTGGTGGAGATGACAAAGCCGCGCCGCCACGAGTTCACCGTCAAACTCCTCAGTTCGGCCGCCGCGCGACCCGCCATCGTCTACACGCCCTCGCGCCGCGATTCTGAAGCGCTCGCCGCCGAACTCGCCCGCCACTTCCCCGCCGCCGCCTATCACGCTGGCCTCGACGCCAGCGTCCGCCAGAGCGTGCAGCGCGCCTTCCAGTCCGGCAAGCTCGAAGTCGTCGTGGCGACGATTGCTTTCGGCATGGGAATCGACAAGGCTGACGTTCGCACCATCGTCCACACCGCGCTCCCCGCCTCCGTCGAAGCCTTCTATCAGGAGATCGGTCGAGCCGGCCGCGATGGTCTCCCCAGCCGCTCCGTCCTCCTGCACAGCTACGCCGACCGAAAGATCCACGAGTCCTTTCTGGAGCGGGACTATCCCCCCGCCTCCGATCTCGCCCGTGTCGCCGCCGTCCTCACCAACGACTTCCTCATGCCCGGTCCACTCGCCCAGCGCCTCAAGATGGACCTCGACAGCTTCACCAAGTCCATCGAAAAACTCATCGCCAACGGCGCCGCCTCCATCGACTTCGCCGGCAACGTGCGTCTAGCGGATGCAGCAAACCGCGCCGCGCCCGACTCTGCATCGCGCGCCTCATGGCGCGCCGCCTACGAGGCCCAGATCGCCTTCCGCCGCTCCCAGATCGACCGCATGGTCGCCTTCGCCGAAACCCAGCAGTGCCGCATGACCGCCATCATCCGCCACTTCGGCGACACCGCCGACGCCCACCGCCCCTGCGGCCTCTGCGACTTCTGCTCCCCCGCCACCACTACCGCGCAAACCTTCCGCCCGCCCACACCGGAAGATCTCCGCCAGCTCATGTTCATCCTGCAAGAGCTGGACGACCGCTCCCGCTCCACCGGCAAGCTATTCACCGCGCTCTCCGAGGGCGCTCTACGCGGCACCGCCGCGGGCAAGGACCGCAAGCTCTTCGACGTTCTCCTCGACGCGCTCGCCCGCGCCGGTCTCATCACCCTCACCCCCGACACCTTCACCAGCCCCGAAGGCAACGTCATTACCTACAAGAAAGCCGCCCTCACCCACGAAGGCCGCGAGGCCGTAGCCACCGGCAAGATCCACGCCCCCGACATCCTGCTGCCCGCAACCTCCGAAGACACCCCTACGAAATCCACCCGCAAACACGTTGGCTCTCGTGCCACTGGCACGAATCCACGAGCGCTAGGCACAAATCCCCGCGCCCTTCGCCGTGCGGCGGAAAACACTCCCGCAGGTGACAGCCAACCGGCACGGAAGTCCTCCGAGCGTCGCGCTGCGGATCGGACCCCAGAAGAACAGCTCGAACACCGTCAAATCGAGAATGCACGCGTTGCAAAGAGAGCCGAACTGACGGACGCATATTCACCAGAGCAGAAAGAGTTGGACAAGAAGCTACGAGAGTGGCGCAAAACGGAGGCAGCAGCCAACGGTCGTCCAGCATTTTTTGTGCTAACCGACGCAATCCTCATCAAGGTTGTGATGGCTGCGCCTGCATCGCTCTCAAGACTCCTCGCGATCTCGGGCATTAGTCAGGACAAAGCCGACCGCTTCGGTGCCGCAATCATCGCCATCTGCCGGGAGTCACCGCACGCCGACAACTTTAGTATGCCGCGCACGGTCAAAGCACAGCCTCCGCAAACCAGGGCTGTTCCACGCGATCCTCTGCCCGTCTCCACCATCAAGGAGCGCACCAGCCCAATTCAGCAGTTCGGCGAGCCAACACCAACCTTCCATCGCCCGCGTCCCACCACCCCCGAACCTACCGCCGCGCTCACCCCGGCCCAGCAACTCCTCGACGCAAACCTCCGCGCATGGCGCAAGTCCGAAGCCGAGCGCATCGGCCTTCCCCAATTCTTCGTCCTCGGCTCCTCCACGCTGCGCAGCATCGTCCTGCTTCGTCCCAAGTCCATCGCCCAGCTCCAGACCATCTCCGGAATCGGCTCCGAGAAGGCCGAAAAATTCGGCTCTGCAATCCTCGCCCTCTGCAACGCCTAGCTCTCGCTTGCCCCGCCAAGCTGCTAAACTGAAGATTCGCAGCACTCCGCGCGCGCCCAGTCCCCGCGCATCTAAATATCTGCGAAACATCAAGGAGAACGACATGGCAGACCCAACCTCGAACGGCACTCCATCCTTCCACGAGCCCGCCCTCCGCCTCAAGCTCGGCCTGGCCGAGATGCTCAAGGGCGGAGTCATCATGGACGTCATGAACGTCGAGCAGGCCCGCATCGCCGAGGAGGCCGGGGCCATCTCCGTCATGGCGCTCGAGCGCGTTCCCGCCATGATCCGCGCCGAAGGCGGAGTCGCCCGCATGGCCAACCCCAAACTCATCCGCGAAATCATGGCTGCCGTCACCATCCCCGTCATGGCGAAGGCCCGCATCGGCCACTTTGCCGAAGCGCAGATTCTGCAGCACCTCGGCGTCGACTTCATCGACGAGTCCGAAGTCCTCACCCCCGCCGACGAGACCTACCACATCGACAAGCACGCCTTCACCACGCCCTTTGTCTGCGGCGCGCGCAATCTGGGCGAGGCCCTGCGCCGCATCGCCGAGGGAGCAGCCATGATCCGCACCAAGGGCGAGCCTGGCACCGGCGACGTCGTCCACGCCGTCCAGCACATGCGCCAGATCGTGCGCGAGATCAAGGCCCTCACCGTGCTCGACGATCAGGAACTCTACAACGCCGCCAAGGTCCATGGCGCGCCCTACGAACTCGTCCGCATGGTCGCCAAATCCGGCTCGCTCCCCGTCCCCAACTTCTCCGCCGGTGGCATCGCCACCCCCGCCGACGCGGCCCTCATGATGCAGCTCGGCGCGGAATCCATCTTCGTCGGCTCCGGCATCTTCATGAAGGAGCGCGCCACCCCGCTCGATGTCGCCCTCTGGAGTAAGGATGACGCCGCCGTCGGCCTCTGCACCGCAAAAGATGTCGGCCAGCCGCGCAATCCCGAAGAGCGCGCCGAAGCCGTCTCCCGCGCCAAGGCCATCGTCATCGCCACCACGCATTTTGCCGACGCCAAAATCGTCGCCGACGCCGCCGAAACCGTCACCGGCAGCATGAAGGGCCTCGCCGCCGCCGCCATCGAAGAAAAAGACCTCATGCAAACCCGCGGCTGGTAATGATGGCCGCGCCCACCTCTCCGCTCATCGGCGTCCTCGCCCTGCAAGGCGCATACGACGCCCACGTCCGTACGCTCACCGCCCTCGGCGCAACCACGCGTCTCATCCGCGTCCCCGCTGAACTCGACGCCCTCGACGGCCTCGTCATGCCCGGCGGCGAGTCGACTACGATGCTGAAGTTTCTCGACCGCAACGGCTTCTTCGAGGTCCTGCAAACCTACGTCAAATCCACGCCCACCTTCGGCACCTGTGCCGGAGCAATCCTTCTCGCCGCCCACGTCGAATCCCCCGCCCAGCGCTCGCTCGCCGCGCTCGACATCACCGTCCAGCGCAACGCATACGGCCGCCAGATCGACTCCTCCATCCTCACCGCGCCCACCTCGCTCCCCGGCCCGCCGCTGGAGATGGTCTTCATCCGCGCCCCGCGCATCACCCGCACCGGCCCTTCCGTCGAAACCCTCGCCTCCCGCGACGGTTTCCCCACTCTCGTCCGCTCCGGCCACATCCTCGCCGCCACCTTCCACCCAGAGCTATCCGCCGACCCCCGCGTCCACCAGCTCTTCCTCACCCTCGTCGGCCAGCACCACACTACCGCACACAAACCCTGCTGAAGGGTTAGCCAGCCCTTACGTCTCGTATACGAAAAAATTCCTCACCCCGCCCAGCCACACCGCCAGCCCAACCAGCTCGGCGCACAGCACCCACTCCAGCGTGATCCCGAAGACGCTTCGCCCGCCCGAGTGCATCGCCACCACCACCAGGGCCAGCACCAGCACCGCCATACTGATCCGCATTGTCATCAGCCCATAGTGCGCGGGCCTCGCCGCAAACGCTCTCCTTACTGGCAGTCGGCCAGCCACGCGCGCCGCAAAGTCCGCGGGGATCCTCACCTCCGGCACCTGCTCCAGCGCCCGTGTCACGCGCTCTTCCAATGCATCATTTACATCCTTCATCCGTTGCTCGTGCATCGCGCCTCCTTGACCGGCGTTCGTTCTCCTTCGCTTTGCCGAGCCGCAATCCCTTCGCGCAGCTTCTTCCGTCCGCGATGCAGATGCGTCCGCACGGTCCCGATGGGCAGCCCCAGAGCCAGCGCGATCTGCTCATACGTCCGCTCTTCCTGATGATAGAGCACCAGCACGGCGCGTTCCACCTGGCTCAGGCGTTGCATCTGCTCCTCCACCGCCAGTTGAAACTCGTGCTCTTCCATCAACTCTTCCGCGTTGCGCCCAGGATGCGGCAGCCGCTCCTCCCATCCGCTCGTCTCATCCGAGATCGACACCAGCGGCTGCTCGTCTCTTCGCCGCCGCTTCCACTCATCCTGCGCCACGTTCACCGCGATGCGGTACAGATACGTCGTCACCAGCGCCTCTCCGCGAAATCCGGGCAGCGCGCGGTACAGCCGCAGAAACACCTCCTGTGCCAGGTCGTCCACGTGCTCGCGGCTTCCCGTCAGCCGCAGCAGCGTGCGGAAGACCATCGCCTGGTGCTCGCGCACAATATCCTCGAAGCTGAAGTCGGATGCCAAGCAGGGTTAGACCTCGCGCAGCATTGAAAGTTTCACGCACCGCAGTGAAACTCTGCGCCGCCCCGCCAGTCTAACGCGTGCAGGAAAGGGAGGAAATCATCATGGGAGCATTTGCATTCAGTCCGTTCATCATTCCGGTAGCGGTCTTCGCATGGTTGGCCATCGTAGCAGTCACACAAATGATCGGGTCGGTTCAAAAGCGCCGTATCCAGTCCGATGAGCGCATGGCAATGTTGCAGCGCGGCATGACTGCTGAACAGATCGCTCAGGTCCTTCAGCCCCAAAAAGACGAGGAAAGACAGCAGCTTCTCCAGCAGTTTGTAGGCCAGCAGCTTGCAGGAACCAAGGACCCACTCCGCAGCCTCGCGAACGCCCGCCGCGCCGGCGTCGTTCTGGTCTCCATCGGGATCGGCATAGTCCTCTTCGGCTCTCTGCTCGCCGCGATCGAGCGCGACCGTGAAACCCTCATCGTCGCGGCTTGCGGCCTTATTCCTCTTGCCATCGGCATCGGCTTCTTCGTCGACTACACCCTACAGAAGCGCGAACTCGCCCGCTTCGGTCTCGAAGTCGCCGCCGAACCGCCCCCCAACAACCCGCAGAACTAACCGGGTGCCGGGTGCCCCATCCATCGCGCACTCCAGCGATCGGGGTCCCCGGCGAGCTTGCTCGCTGGGGTGAGGATGGGTGGGATTGGCAACTTCTGACTCAGTATTCAGCCCGATAGTCCCTGCGTCGCCGCTTCGGTGTAAAAAACCCGAACACCAGATGCAGCACCGCCAGCGCCAGCGCTCCCAGAAACGCCGCCTTGAACGTCTCCACGCGGAATCCGGGAACGAACTCGCTCGAGAACTTCAGCACCACCGCATTGATCACCAGAAAGAAAACTCCGAGGCTCAGGATTCCCAGCGGCAGCGTAATGATCTTCAACAGCAGCCCAAACGTCGCGTTGAACAGCCCGATCACCACCACCGCAATCATCGCCGAGCCCCACCCGCTCACCACGAACCCGCTCACCGTCTGCGACACAATCCACAGCGCCACCGCATTCAACACCCACTGCAACACCATCCGTCCCATCCGCCACCTCTTCCCTCTGCCACTCGTCCGTTCCCAGCCGTAGCGATCCAGACCCGTTCACTCATACATACCACTCTCCCAGCATACGATGCGTTAGACTCATCCAAGCACTCCCATGCGCAAAACCCTCACTGAATTCGTCGACTTCTGGAAAGTCGCAGCCCTCACCGAAAAACAGGGTTATCAACTCCATTTCATTGAACTCTGCGACATCCTCGGCGAACCTCGCCCCACCGACAACGACCACGACGGCGAGCGCTACACCTTCGAGAAGCACGTCAACAAGACAGATGGCCGCAAAGGCTTCGCCGATGTATGGTTCCGCGACCACTTCGCATGGGAGTACAAAGGTCCGCACAAAGACCTTAAAGCCGCATACAAACAGCTCAACGACTACCGCGAAGACCTCCTCAATCCACCGCTCCTCGTCGTCTCCGACTTCGACCGATTCGAAGTCCACACCAACTTCGCAAACACTAAAAAGCGCATCTATGCCTTCAACCTCTCCGACATCGAACGCAACCAGGTCACCGCTACCTGCCCGCTGCCTCCGCTCGAAGTCCTCCACGCCCTCTTCGGCGACTACCGTGTCCTTCACCCAAACAGCACCGACGCCCGCGTCACCCAGGAAGTGGCCATTCTCTTCACCCGCCTCGCAGAGAGCCTCGAACTGGAACAACGCAACCTCAACGCTACCAAGGAGCAGATCGCCCACTTCCTCATGCGCCTGCTCTTCTGCCTCTTTGCAGACTCCATCGGACTCCTGCCCAAACACCTCTTCCGAAACCTCCTGCAAAGCGATGAGCGATTCAATGTCAAAAAATTCCTGCGCAAGCTCAGCCTCCTCTTCGCGGCCATGGCGGAGCGCGACGGCATCTTCGGCGAATACTCCATCAAATACTTCAACGGCGGACTCTTCGATAGCGACTCCATCATCGCCCTCGATGCAGCAGACATTGGCATCCTCAACAGGGTCGCCGTCAACTACGACTGGTCCCACATCGCCCCTGCCATCTTCGGCACCCTCTTCGAGCGCTCCCTCGACCCCGAACGCCGCTCCCTCATCGGCGCCCACTACACCAGCGAGGAAGACATCCTCCTGCTCATCGAGCCGGTCGTCATGCGCCCCCTCCAACAGCGCTGGGCGCATGTCCGCGACTCCATTCTCGTCACCCTCGGCCTTCCCACCGAACCTGCCACTGAAGCCGTCATCCTGAGCGAAGCGCGCAGCGCGCAGTCGAAGGACCCCGACGCGCTCAACCCCGCCGATACAGCCCGAACCTTTCTCCCAACAAAGCCCAAACGAACAGCCCCCAAATCCCTCCTCACCTCCAACCCCGAAGCCGAACGCCTCCTCGCCACATGGTTCGACGAACTCGCCGCCGTCTGCATCCTCGACCCCGCCTGCGGCTCCGGCAACTTCCTCTACGTCGCCCTCCGCCGCCTCCTCGACCTCTGGAAAGAGGCGCAGGACTTCGCCGCCCATCACAACATCCAGATTGCCATCACCTACGCAGTCCAGAAAATGCCGTCCCCGTCCCAGCTCTTCGGCATCGAAACTGAGTTCTACGCCCACGAGTTAGCCTCCATCGTCGTCTGGATCGGCTTCCTCCAGTGGAAACACGAGCACAACATCCTCGAACACGGCGACCCCATCCTGCAAAAGCTCTCCAACATCCAGCACGCCGACGCCATCATGCGATACGACGAGAGCCAGAAGTCGGACGAACATCCCAACGGCAAACCCTATGAACCCACATGGGCCGCCGCCGACTTCATCATCGGCAACCCACCCTTCTTAGGCGGCCAGGAGATGCTCGAGGATCTTTCTGAAAAGTATGTCCATGACCTGCGGCAGGTCTATGAGGGCCGGGTTCCGGGCGGAGCGGATCTTTGCACATACTGGTTTGAGAAAGCACGCCAACAGGTGAAATCAGGTAAGGCAAGCAGAGTAGGTCTGCTTGCAACTCAAAGTATCCGGGGTGGTAGTAACAGAACGGTCCTCCAGAGAATCAAAGACTCCGGGGACATCTTCTGGGCCATTTCAGATCGACTTTGGAAGAAGACTGATTCGCGCAAAGGGGAAAAGAAGGCCATGGTCCAGATATCCATGGTCGGTTTCGACGATGGCTCTCAGTTCGAGAAGATACTTGATGGCGAAGTGGTCACCGAGATTCATCCCAATCTGCGCAGCGGCCTCAACACCACAACGGCCCACAAGCTTAAAGAGAACCGTGGGATTGCATTTCAAGGTCCAGTCAAAGTCGGCAAGTTTGAGTTGAAAAACGACCAAGCTCACAAGATGTTCCGAATGCAAAATCCTCACGAGAAGCCGAATACAGATGTCATCAAACCGTGGCTCAATGCCAATGATATGAAGCTCAGGCCGAGCCATCGGTTCATCATCGATTTCAACTCTCTCGATTTGGAAGCTGCAGCACTTTACGAAGCTCCGTTCGAATATGTGAAGAAGGTTGTCAAACCCAAGAGAGACAAGAACAAGAACAAGAAAAGACGAGAGGAATGGTGGAAACTCGGTAGGACTGGTGCGGCACTGAAACGCGCCCAGCGCCCACTGACACGACTACTAATAACTGGCCGCGTTGGCAAGCATCGGGTCTTTCTGTGGCAAGATCGCGAGACGGTCCCTGATAGCGCCATTGTGGCGTTCGCTCGTGATGATGACTATTTCTTCGGAGTACTACAGTCGAAGGTCCACGAGGTATGGGCACGGGCACAAGGAACGCAGCTCCGTGATGTGAAGAGCGGCTTTCGGTACACACCGAAGTCTACCTTCGAAACATTCCCTCTTCCGTGGGTTCCGAAGAAAGAGCCGTCCGAGGACGCTGATGATCGTGTCAAAGCAATTGGTGACGCCGCGCGTGAATTAGTTCGCCTTCGAGACAACTGGCTCAACCCGGCAGATGCTACGGCAGAGGAACTGAAGAAGCTCACATTCACAAATCTCTACACAGAGAACCCAACCTGGCTGGAAAACGCCCACCGCGCCCTCGACGAAGCCGTCTTCGCCGCCTACGGCTGGCCCTCCTCGCTCACCCCCCAGCAAATCCTCGCCAACCTCCTCGCCCTCAACCACCAGCGCGCCGCCCCCGCGAATCCTCCCCATTAATCCCCTTCCACTCTTCCCCAGTGGTGCCAGCAGCCCAATCCGAGTAATCTCTACTCATCGCGCGCGCGTGTGGAGTGATCCTGATGCCAACCATTGTCACGCCTCCAAATCTCGAACGCCGTCCCCGCCGCTCCGAAGAGGACGATGGAGGCAACAGCCGCCGTCCGCCCAACGGAGGCGACCTCAAGCGCACCGGCGGAGGGGGCGACAACGACAACTGGGACAACCGTCCCAACCGCCCGCACCGTCCCGGTCAGCGTCTCATCTCCTACCGTCTCGGCCTCTTCTTCGCTCTCGGAGCCGTCTTCCTCTTCTTCACCGGGCTGGTCAGCGTCTTCTCCGTCACCCAACCCGCCGCCCGGCTGGACGCCTACAACCACGCCATCAACGCATGGCTGCCCGCCGCCGTCCCGCCGATCCTCTGGCTCACCACCGCCGTCCTGCTGCTCAGCTCCGTCACCGTCGAGATCGCCCGCCGCCACATCTTCCACCCCATCGACGCCATGGAGGAGTGGTTTGGCCTGGGACATCCCATCACCCGCCGCGCCCTGCCCTGGCTGCTGGCAACCCTCGTCCTCGGCTCGCTCTTCCTCGCTGGCCAGGGCCTCGCATGGCACCAGCTCGCGCTCGAGGGAGTCGGCTTCCAATCGAGCGGCGCCGGCGGACACTCCTTCTACATCCTCACCTGCGCCCACGCCATCCATCTTGCCGCCGGCATCATCGCCCTCATCGCCGCCATCGTCGGCCTCTTCGCCTTCCGCAGCGTCGAAGACCGTCAGATCCTGGTGGACTGCGCAGCCTGGTACTGGCACGCCATCACCGCCCTATGGCTCTGCCTCTTCACCCTGCTCGCCTTCCGCTGATCGAAACGCGCGCCGCCAGCTACCGCTTCTTCGCCGATGCGCCCTTCGCAGTCGCCTTTGCCTTCTGCTTCTGTGAAGCCTTCCCGGCGCTCTTCGCAACAGGCTTGCTCTTCGCCTTCACCACGGCAGCCTTTGCTGGAGCTTTCTTCGCCACGGCCTTCGTCACAACCTTCACCGCAACCTTCTTCGCAGCAACCTTCTTTGCAGCAGCCTTCACCGCAACCGGCTTCTTCGCCGCAACCTTCACCGCCGGCGCAGACTTCTTTACAACAGCCTTTGCAGCAACCGCCTTCTTCACCGGAGTCTTCGTCTCAACCGTCTTAGCGACGGCAGCCTTCGCCGGCGCAACTGGCTTCACCGGCACGGCGACCTTCGTCGCGGCCGCAGCCTTTCCTTGGACCGGCTTCGCTCCCGCAGCCTTGCCCGCCTCAGCCTTACCCCCCTCAGCTTTGCCCGCCTCAGCCTTGCCCGCCTCAGCCTTGCCCGCCTTAACCCCAGCCGCCGCACCCGCCGGCTCCGCCGCTGCACCCTCAGCCGCCAATGCAGTCTCATCCAATCCCTCGGAGCCCTCCGCCAGTACCTCGTCCGTCCCGGCCTTCTTGCGCGACTTCGGCTTCGACTCCTTCTTGGCCGCCCGTGCGCGCCGCAGATGCACCGCCGGCGGTGGCGCGGGTGGCGAGTAAGGCTCCAGAAACGCCTTCATCTCCTCCACCGTCCCCAGCTTGCCGTCCATCAACTCGAAGACGATCTTCTCCACCAGTTCATCGAACCCGGCCAGTTCCGCAACAATCCGCATCTCCTGCATCTGCACATACGGCACTCTCTGCCGCGCCTGTGGCCACTCCGTGTAGAAGCTCTGGAACTTCGCCTGCAACGCCGCGTTCTTGGTCGAGTAGGCAACCCACAGCACCACCTCCGGCCGCGCCGACATCAGCAACTTCCAGGCCGCCGACGGCTTCTCCGCATGTTTCCCGGCCAACTCCGCCGCAAGCCGTCTCGCCTCGCCCTCCAGCGCATCGATCTCGGCCACAAACCCATGCCGCGGAAAGCTCTTCTTCAGCGCCTTCGCGTCCTTGGCCGGCAGCTTCGCCGTCAGCAGCGGGAACTGCGCCGCCGAAGCGTCCGCGTGGATGCCCTGCATCTGCAACTGCATCTGCGCCTCGCGCAGCTTCTCCAGCTCCGCCGCATTCGCCTTGGCCGAGCTCCATCCCGGAGCCAGCCGCTTCAACCAGCCCTCTTGCTCCAGAGCGCGCAGCACGCGCAACGGGTCTTCCTCATGCACAATCTCTTCCGCCTCGTAGCCGCGCTGGTAGCCCGTCAGCGTGGAGATATATCCCTCGGCCTTGCCTGTCTGGTAGCGCGCCTGGGTCTTCTCTTCCATCTGCCAGCCCAGCCGGGCCGCGAACCGCACCGCCCGGATCATCCGCACCGGGTCCTCGATGAACCCGTAGTTGCCGGCCAGCCGAAGCTCCCGGTTCTCGATGTCCGCCACGCCGTTCAGAGGGTCCATCAGCAACCCATACGAACCCTCGTTCAGCGACAGTGCCATCGCATTTGCCGTAAAGTCGCGCCGCCGCAGATCGTCCAGGATCGTCGCCGCCTTCATCACCGGCTTGCCCGGCTTCGGGTAGGTTACCGCCAGAGTGCTTCCCACCTCCATCCGCACGTTGCCCGCGAAGCGCACAAACAGAGTCTGCCAAGCCTCCATCTCTCCGGTAACGACAGCCCCAGCCTTCTGTAATTCCTTCTTCAACTTGAGAGCATTTCCCTGAACCACTACATCCAGGTCGCGCACCGGCGAGCCGCTGGTCAGGTCGCGCACCGCGCCCCCCACCAGGAACACCGTCAGCCTCTTGGCGCGGGCGATCTCGCGTACGTTCGATAGTGCCAGTTTCTGGGCCTGGGACAGGCGGCTTTCAAGAAGATAGATGTAATCGGCCATACGGGGCTCTCTCCACCCGGACGATGCCGGGTCACTTCAACCGATCGCAACGCTGGTCGTTCCAACCTCGGTTTTCCGCCCGTACTGGTCCCTGAACTCTGGGCTCTACTCAGCCTGAACCCGGATCGGAATCCAGCTCGAAACTTCAACCTAAATCGCTGCGAATCAGTCGATTGCATGGGCCGAAAAAGCGCGGCACAAGACCCCATTTTAGCACGCTCTCGCGGCTTTGACCAGCCTATTTGCACCTTTTTCGTGGCGCACCCGCCCCAGCCGTGCGACAATCCACCCAGACGGTCGCATCTCATGTCCAACTCCCCAAAAAAGGTCCTCGTCCGACGATTCTCCGGGCACACTCTCCCCGGCTACCTGCCCCAGGCAGCCTTCGTGCGCAACCACGCTCTCGACCTCCTCGACCTCTCAGGCCGTCTCATCCCCTTGTCGCTCAACGACATCAAGACCATAAGCTACGTACGCGATTTCAACCTCTCCGACTCCGTCAACCCCGAGCGCCTCACCCGCCGCACCTTCCTCGCCCGTCCCCGCAGCGAAGGTCTCTGGCTCCGCCTCACCTTCAAGACGGGCGACCTCCTCGAGGGCCTCGCTCCCACCGACCGCACGCTGATCGACGCCCTCGCCGACGACGATGGCCTCTTCCTCACCCCTCCCGACACCCGCTCCAACACCCAGCGCCTCTACGTTCCCCGCTCCGCCCTCGCCGAAGTCCAGCTCCTGGCCGTCATCACCGCGCCCTCCCGCCGCCAACCCCTCCCCGCCCCCGCCGAAGACCTCCAGGAAGAGCTCTTCCACCTCCCCATCGACCCCGCCTCCCGCCCCAACTAGGGACAAAAAGAATCTGCTTCTGCCGTTGCCCTTTTGCTTGTCATTCCGCAGCGCAGCGGAGGAATCTGCTTCTGTTCTTCGCCGTTGCTTGTTTTAAGTCGTCATCCCGACCGGAGCATCTCTAAAAGATCGTCATCCCGACCGAAGCGACGGACAGCTTTATCGTCTGTCGCGCAGTGGAGGGACCCCCGCATTTCGCCGTTGTCTGTTCTCCTCCGGTGTATGTATGAAGCTGTCATCCTGAGCGGAGCAGCTCGCGCTCTTTGCGAGCTGCGCAGTCGAAGGACCCCGACGAACCCTACCCCACCTCAGCCCTCCACCCCTTTCTCCCACAAAATCCCCGCCTTTGTTCTTTCTTACCCCTGACCACTGAACACTGCTGTCAATACTCTCGAATCCCAAAATTTCCCCTAATTCACACCAACTAAACAACTTAAATCTTTCAAATAGTTGGCATAGTAGTTTCCCTCCAACGCGTATAATTAAATCAGTAAGCATAACCAAACAGACCCGGCCAATCCCCGGGTCTTCGCATTTAACTGGCCCCTGGCCCTCAACCGTCGCAACGAAGCCCAGACCAAGTCCAGACTTAGTCCAGACCTGATCCAGACCAAGTCCAGACTTAACATACTTTTTTTGAATACTTTGAGACTTTTAGGGGGGGTATACCCCCCCACAGGAGAGGAACCGCATGACCGACACAACCGAACCCGCCCGCGTCTTCGCCTTAAATACGTCTCGCGCGCTTAGCGCGTGCTTAACTTACATTTTTTGAATACTTTACGCTATTAGCACGGGGGGGATACATGCGAATCGACGCTTCCAGCCAGTGGCAACCGGCTACGTTTCCAGGCAGCATCTCGTATCTCCGGCCAATGTTCTTCTACAATTCCTCCATGAAGCTCTCCGATCTCGCCACTCATCTCGGCGCAACCCTCCACGGCGATCCCGACGCCGAAGTCACCTCCGCCGCCGGCCTCGAAGAGGCCCGCCCCGGTCAGCTCGCCTTCGTCGCCAATCCCAAGTACACGCCCCTGGCCCGCACCACCCACGCCACCGCCGTACTGGTCGAGCCCAGCTTTGGCGAGATCGCCGCCGCAACCCTGCGCATCGCAAATCCCTACCTCGCCTTCGCCCGCGCGCTGGAGCTGCTCTATGAAGCCCCAACCTACGCCCCAGGAGTCCATCCCACCGCCGTCATCGCGCCCACCGCGACCGTCGGCCCCCACGCCCACATCGGCCCCTACGTCGTCATCGGCGACCACGCCGTCATCGGTGACCACGCCACCCTGCTCCCTCACGCCGTCGTCTACCCCCACGCTCGGATCGGCAGCCACTTCTTCGCCCACGCCCACGCCGTCGTCCGCGAGCGTTGCCGCCTCGGCGACCACGTCACCCTGCAGAACGGCGCCATCGTCGGGGCCGACGGCTTCGGCTTCGCCCACTACGACACACCCGCACCCGACGGCCCCGCCGAAACCGCCGTCATCCCCCCCCACCCCGCCGTCATCCTGAGCGACGCGCGTAGCGCGGAGTCGAAGGACCCCCGCATTTCGCCTTTGCCTTTACCCGATGTGCCCGCATGGCACAAGATCCCCCAGACCGGCGTCACCGTCCTTGACGACCACGTCGAAATTCAGGCCAACTCCACCGTCGACCGCGCCTCCATCGGCGAGACCCGCATCCACACCGGCGCCAAGATCGACAACCTCGTCATGGTCGGCCACGGCTCCTCGGTCGGTGCCAACACGCTGCTCTGCTCGCAGGTCGGCCTCTCCGGCTCCACCCGCGTCGGCAAGAACGTCATCCTCGCCGGCCAGGTCGGCGTCGCCGGCCATCTCACCATCGGCGACGGCGCCATCGCCACCGCGCAGACCGGCATCCCCTCCGACGTCGCTCCCGGAGCCACCGTCAGCGGCTACCCCGCCATCGACAACCGCAACTGGCTGCGCTCGGTCGCCCTCTTCCATCGCCTCCCAGAGATCATCCGCGAGCTTCGCCAGAAGGCCAGGGAATAATCAGCCGGGCGTAGCCGTTCTCAACAACGTCGTCATTCTGGCGCAGCCTCTGAAGGTCGTCATTCTGGCGCAGCCCCTGAAGGTCGTCATTCTGGCGAAGCCAGAATCTCAGTATTTGTCCTTGTCCTTGTTCTTGCCGTTGCTTGTTCTGAATCCATCGTTTGTCGTTGTTTGTTCTTACCTTCTTTGTCTGGCATATTGAGTTATACTTCGTGAGCCTTTCTGGTTCGCGCAGTGATTTGGCGCAATGAAAGAGGAGAGTTGAGCATGGCTGAATTTTGGAGAGATATTTCGCGGAGAGCGATGCTCAAGTCGAGCACGATGGCGGCCATGGGAGCAGCGATTACTCCGGAATTGCTATACGTTGCGGCTGAGGCGCAGGGCGCAGCGGCAGCGACCGTAGAGCAGTGGGGAATATTCGAGGCTTTCTTTCCAGGCCCCGCGACGGGAAATCCCTTCGCCGAGGTAGAGTTCGCCGCGACCTTCGAGCAAGGCAGCAAGACTCACTCTGTGGCTGGCTTCTACGATGGCGATGGAATCTACCGTGTGCGCTTCATGCCGGGTTCAACCGGCCTCTGGACGTATCGCACCAGGAGCAATCGCCCCGAGTTGGATGGCAAGACCGGATCGTTCACCGTGCACGCACCTGGGACTGCAAATCGCGGGCCGGTGCGTGTAAAGGACCAGTACCACTTCATCTACGCGGACGGCACGCCCTATCGTGAGTTGGGGACGACCTGCTACGCGTGGACCAGCCAGCCCAACGCGCTCGAAGAGCAGACGCTGAAGACGCTGGCCAATGCGCCTTTCAATAAGATGCGCATGTGCGTTTTCCCCAAGTGGTACACCTACAACCATGTCGAACCGCCGCAGTATCCCTTCGTGGGCCACGCCCCGAATCACTGGGACTTCACCCAGTTCAACCCCGCGTATTTTCAGCATCTGGAGCGGCGGATCGGGCAGTTGGGCGCAATGGGAATCGAGGCGGATCTGATCCTCTTCCACCCCTACGACGAGGGGCACTGGGGCTTCGACAACATGGGCGCGGTCAACGACGACCGCTACCTGCGCTATGTGATCGCGCGGCTGGGCGCGTACCGCAACGTCTGGTGGTCTCTGGCCAACGAGTGGGACGACTTCAAGACCAAGAACGAGGCCGACTTCGAGCGCATCGGCGAGACCATCGCCAGCAACGATCCATACAAACATCTCTGCTCTATCCACCAGATGAAGGTCTTCTTCGACCACAGCAAGCCGTGGATCACCCACGTCAGCGTACAGAACGACATGCCGGACAACGCGCCGGCCAACCTCCGCAAGTGGTCGAAGCCGGTGATCTTCGACGAGTGCCGTTACGAGGGCGACATCCAGGAGGGCTGGGGCGACATCACCGCCGAGCGGCTGGTCGGCAACTTCTGGATGACGCTCGTAGAGGGTGCTTTCTGCGGCCACGGCGAGACGTATCTGAACGCGAAGGAAGAGCTATGGTGGTCCAAGGGAGGCGTCCTGGTGGGGCAGAGCCCGGCGCTCCTGATGTTCTTCAAGCAGATCGTCGATGCGGCTCCGGCCGCGGCGACGGTTCTCGGCAGCAGGAACACCTGGGGGGTCGAGGGCGAGTACTACCTCACCTACCTGTGGGATCGCCAACACGCCACGCAGAGCTACCGGCTGCCAGCCGACGGACAGTTCAAGGCAGAGATTATCAACACGCTGGCAATGACTATTACTCCGGTTTCAGGAACGCTCTCGGGCAATGCGTCGATTGCGCTGCCGATCCAGCCCTATCTGGCGATTCGCGTGGTGCGGATGTGAGCGGAACCTTCATCACCTTCGAGGGCCTGGACGGCTCCGGCAAAACCACGCAGATGCGCCGCCTCGCCGCCTGGCTCACCAGCTCCGGCCGCACCGTCGTCAGCCTGCGCCAGCCCGGTTCCACCGCGCTGGGCGACCGTCTCCGCGCCGTCCTCCTCGACTCACGCTCCGAGTCCGCCCTCGGCACCATCAGTCCGCTCGCCGAGATGGCCCTCATGTTCGCCGACCGCGCACAGGCCATCGCCGAGATCATCTCTCCGGCCCTCGCCGCCGGCTCCATCGTCCTCTGCGACCGCTACACCGACTCCTCCGAAGCCTATCAGGGAGCCGGCCGCCAGCTCGGCAGCCAGCGCATCCTCGCCATGCACGCCGCCGTCTGCAACAACCTCCAGCCCGACCTCACCCTGCTTCTTCTCCCGCCGCTCGAAGCCGCCCTCGCCCGCGCTCGCCGCCGCAACCACCGCTACGCCGCAGCCCAGTCACAACCCCAGCCGCAATCCGAAACGCAAACTGATCCGCAACCCACCGACGAGAACCGCTTCGAGCGCGAATCCGACGACTTCTACTCCCGCATCCACGCCGCCTACCTCGAGATCGCCGCCCGCGAACCCAACCGCGTCCTCACCATCGCCAACGACGACTCCGGCGACAACTCCATCGACGCCATCGAGCTCCGAATCCGCGCCCTGGTCGCCCCCCGCCTCATCTAACCAGTCGATTCACTGGGTGCCCCATCCCTCGCGCCTTTGTCTCACGCGATGGGTGGGATGGAGACGCCCCTACTCGCCCGCGCGCTTGGCAATCAGCCGTGTCGTCGAGTAGCCTTCGACCAGCGGCACGATCTTGACCTGGCCGCCCCAGCTCATCACCTCGCTGGCGCCCACCACCGTCTCCACCTCGTAGTCGCCGCCTTTGACGATCACATCGGGCCGCGTCGCCACAATCACCTCCAGCGGCGTCGCCTCGCCGAAGACCACCACCGCATCCACGGCGGCCAGCGCGGCCAGCACGCGCGCCCGTTCGCGTTCGCCCACGATCGGGCGGCCAGCCCCCTTCAGTCCGCGCACCGAGGCGTCGCTGTTGATGGCAACAATCAGCCGGTCGGCGAAGCGCCGCGCCTGCTCCAACACCGTGATGTGCCCAATGTGCAGCAGATCGAAGCATCCATTGGTGAACGCCACCCGCTCTCCATTGGCCTTCCACAGCGCTACGCGCTGCGCCAGCTCCTCGCGCGACACCACCTTGTCCTCGCCGTGCAGCGCAATCTCCGGAGCAAGGGCCGCCAGCAACTCGTGCTTCTCCACCGGCACCGTTCCTGCCTTGCCCACCACAATGCCCGCAGCGATATTGGCCACACTCACGGCAGTCTCCGCCCGCAGTCCAGAGGCAAGACACAGGGCCAGCACAGCAATCACCGTATCTCCCGCGCCCGAGACATCGAAGACCTGACGCGCCACGGCCGGAGTTATGAATCGCTTCCCCGGCCGTACCAGCGCAATGCCCTTCTCGCCCAGCGTCGCTGTGAGGAACTCGATTGCAAGCTCCGTCACCAGCGCCCCGGCTGCATCCAGCAGGGACTTCAGTTCACGCCCCTCGAGATGCACCGCTGCGGCGAGCTCCCCGAGGTTGGGGCAGATCGTCGTGGCCCCGCTATAACGCATGAAGTCGGCGCTCTTGGGATCGACCAGCACTGGTATCCTCAGCCCGCGCGCAGCCTGAATGATTGTCTGGCAGACCTCCGGCGTCAGCACGCCCTTCGCGTAGTCGGAGAGCACCACCGCATCGCATCCCGGCAGATGCTCAAGCACCCGCTTCACCAGCCGCTTATAGTCGTCCTCGGACCGCGCGCCCAGCCGCTCGCTGTCCAGCCGCAACATCTGCTGCCGCCCGCCCAGAATCCGCTGCTTGGTAATAGTGGGAAATCCCTGCGAAACGACAAACTCCGGCAAGATCCCATTCGCGCGCAACCCTTCCGCCAACAGTCTTTCGTCCTCGTCGCCGCCGGTAAATCCAATGATCTCGGCCTGCGCGCCCAACCGGCTCAGGTTCATGGCAACGTTGGCCGCGCCGCCCGGCTGCTGGCTCTGGTGGGTCGCGAGCACCACGGGAACCGGCGCCTCCGGAGAGATGCGTCCCACATCGCCCCAGATGTACTTGTCGAGCATCACGTCGCCCACCACCAGCATCTTCTTGGCGGCCCACTTCTGCTCGATCTCTTGTATTACCTCGTGCAGTTGCTCGATCACCGGCCCCCCTCAACCTGCGCAGACGCTGCAATCTCCAGCACCACCGCGCTCTCCCGCTCCGCCCCGCTCACGCAGTCCAGCTCGATCCAGTCGCAGAGCATGTGCCCAGCCAGTATGTGCGCCTCCTGAATGCGCGCCGTCTCCTTCGATGCGACGGCAAACAGATGATCGGCCAGTTTGGCTATTCTGCCGCCACCCGCGCCGGTAAAAGCCACCGTCGCCATCCCATGACGGCGCGCCGCCGCGAGCGCGGCCACCACGTTCTGGCTATTGCCGGAGGTAGAGATGCCCACCAACAGATCGCCTTCCACGCCCAGCGCCTCCACCTGACGCGAAAACACCGCCTCGTACCCATAGTCGTTGGCAATCGAGGTCAACGCGGAGCTGTCCGTGGTCAGCGCCAGCGACGCCATGCCTCGCCGCTCGCGTCGATACCGCCCCACCAGCTCTGCCGCCAGGTGCTGCGAGTCGCCCGCGCTGCCGCCGTTGCCGCACCACAGTATCTTGCCACCGGCCCGCAGCGTCGACACCATCGCCCGCGCAATCGCCTCCAACACCGGCTGCTGCGCCTCCACCTGGCGCACCACCTCCATATGCTCTGCAATGGCTGTACCGAAGACACCCGCGGCATTGGGACGATTGGACATTAATTCCTCACCTCTCCGTGCTACGGCTCTCAGTGCCCGTTTCTCTGCACGCCGATCTGTCTTGCCAACGCTGTTGCTATCATAACGGGGTGGCCGACTCCGCAAACAGCTTTTCACTCCGAACCCTGCGCACCGTCTTCCTGGACCGCGACGGAGTCCTCAACCGCAAGATGCCCGAAGGCCGCTATGTGACCACCTACAGCGAATTTCAGCCACTGCCCGGTGTGTCGCAGGCCATCGCTCGCCTCAACCGCGCGGGCCTGCGCGTCGTCGTCGTCTCCAACCAGCGAGGCATCGCCCTCGGCCTCTACTCCTCCGACGACGTGCGCAAGATCCACTCCGCATTGCAAAGCTGGTTGCAATCGCACGGCGCGCACATCGACGCCTTCTACTTCTGCCCTCACGACATGCAGCAATGCAACTGCCGCAAGCCCCTCCCCGGCCTCTTCCTTCAGGCCCGCGCCGACTTCCCCGAGATCGACGCCGCCTCCAGCATCATGATCGGCGACTCGCTCTCCGACATCGAGTTCGGCCATCGCCTGGGCATGACCACAGTCTTCCTCGAAGGCGACTCCAGGGCCCCCAACGAGCGCGTTTGCTCGTTGGGGTGGGATTCCGTGGCCCCCGACGAGCGCGTTTGCTCGTTGGGGTGGGATTCGGCTCATCAAAAGCCCGGTGCCGAAGCCGCGCGCCAGTTAGCCGACCTCCGCTTCCCCTCCCTGATCGAAGCCACCGAAGCCCTCCTCAATCAGTCAGTCAAAATCTAAGTCCCAATCTTCGGCGGTGGGTCAGTTTAAACTCCGGCGCGAACCAAGTTACCTACAACCCCGTTTTTCGTGCAGTCCCCGTTGGCTGACATCCACGATATGAAGGGGATGGCGGGATAACTTTGCAGCTACGTTCGATGTTAGGTGGTGGTGGGCGGATCGATGAGGTCGTCTGAGCCGCAGTCGGGTCGGCTCAGCCTTAGGAGTACGGCGACCGATGCGAGAAGGAACACCAACAAGAATCCGAGATTAACCCACCAGATTGCCGCGGCATATGCGGGAAAAAACATCTGGAGTGGCTCGATGATGATGTTAGCGAAACAAGCGACGATGCCAGTCTTCTCCACTCGGTCTCGCGTTGAGCCGAATAGTCCCAACACGACGATCACGAAGCCGGTGTACATGAGCAAATCCAAGGCGAGGCCCGCCGCCCCGTGAAATACCCGTGACACCCAAAAATACTCCGGCACCCTGAACCTCGCGGAGACATGCCTGACGCGCTGGTACAGGGTCCAGGCGGACAAGAGCACGAAGAGGGCTGCAACACCCCGATTGGTGACGATTCTTTCCTGAATATAATCGGGCTGCACGTTTGCACTCATAGGCCCTCTTCTCTATTTTGCAGAAAGTGTACACCTGCGTTTCTGGTCGAACTGCCTGCAAAGCCCGCGTTATCGGAAACTTCAATCATTCAATTCAAATTGACTCACTACCCAATCTTCCGCAGCGTGGCGCAGGTCTCCGCAATCCCCTCTTCCAGCCCTGTCATCGCCAGATCGCAGCCCAGTGCGCGCAGGCCAGTCAGGTCGGCCTCCGTGAAGTGCTGATAGCGGCCCTCCAGATCGGCGGGAAACGGAATGTACTCGATCGCAGCCTTCCCATGCACCGCTATCAGCGCTCGCGCCACATCGTTGAAGCTGCGGCTGACGCCTGTCCCTGCATTCACCACGCCGCGATAGACCTTGCGCTCCTCGCCGGCCTTGGGCGCGTAGGGCCCAATCCCCGCGAAGAACATATTCATCCGCGCCAGGTCGCGCACATACACGAAGTCCCGCCGCTGTTCGCCGTCGCCGTAGCCGCCGCTGCCCGCAAACAGCCGCACCTTCCCCGTCTCCTTCATCTGCTTCGTGAAGTGGTGGATCACCGAGGCCATGCGTCCCTTGTGCTGCTCCCTCGGCCCATACACATTGAAGTAGCGCAGACCCACCGCCGTCGTCGGCACCTCGTCCAAAGCCAGCCGGTTGCGGAGGTAGTGATCGAAGGCCAGCTTGGAAAAGCCATACACGTTCAGCGGTCGCTCATTCTCCAGCGTCGGCGTGAAGTGTCCCGGCCCGGAGAGCCCGTAGACCGCCGCGCTGGAGGCGAAGACCAGCGGGACGCCCTGCTCCATGGCAAACCGCAACACCTCTTTCGTGTACTGGAAGTTGTTGTCCATCATGTACGCGCCGTCGTCCTCCAGCGTGTTGGAGCAGGCCCCCTGATGCAGGATCGCCTCGATCCTGCCCCCTCCCAGCGCGTCCTCCGCAATGGCGCGGCGAAACTCCCGCTTGTCCAGGTAATCCACATAGCGCGCGCCGTGCAGGTTCTCGAACTTCCTGGCATTGGCCAGGTTGTCCACCACCAGAATGTCCGTGATGCCGTGCGCATTCAGCTCGTGGACCAGGTTGCTGCCGATAAAGCCCGCGCCTCCGGTAACGATTATCATAAGAAACAGGCCTCCTGGCCCTCATCGCAATACTTGCATTGCCGGGTTGAGAACGCGCCCCACGGCCTGTTCCATCTCTTCCACTGTCACCGAAGTCATGCACTCCTTCTTCATCGCAACACAAGTCTCAAGACCGCAGCCAAAGCACTCCGGCTGATGATACACAATCTGGTGTTGCCGCCCGGCCGGATACCATACGCCGGGAAGCCCGTGCGCCGAAAACGCAATCACGCACCGAACTCCAACGCTGGCGGCCAGGTGCATCGGCCCGGAGTCCGGCCCAAGAAAGACCTCCGCGCCTTCCAGCACCGCCGCGGTCTCGCGCGGCGTCAGACGTCCGCACAGGTTCACCTTGGCGCCGCGCCACCACTCGGCGGAGTACTCACTCACCTCGTAATCCTCCTGTGCGCCCACCAGGACCAAACCATGCAGCGGATACTGCGCATGAAGCCGCGCCAGCAACTCCCGCCACTTCTCCTGTCCCCAGTCCTTGGACTGCATCTTGGTGCCGGGGCCGCAGGCAATCAACCGGCGCCCGCCGAGAGTGCCCAGCGATGCAACCGCGTCCTGACGCTCCGCCTCGCTCAGTTGCAGGTCCCAGTTCGCCATCTCCTCCGGGTGCGCGTCCCCCAGCGCCGCAATCGCTCTTGCCAGCCGCCTCGCCTCCGGCTCATAGAGTCCTGTCGCTGCGTCGAAGCGGTGCTTCAGCTCCCACTCTCCGGGCAACCCCACAATCCGCCGCACCCCGGCATTGCGGAAGAATATCCGATCGCGCAGAACTCGCCCGTACGGCCGCATGGGCATCAGGTAGATCAGCAGATCGGGACGAAATCGCCGAATCTCCAACGTCAGGTGCAGCAACTCCCCAAATCGCCGCGTTCCCACCGTGTAGCGCATTGTTCCGTGAACCAGCCCCGAATCGCCCAGCACAGACGCCGAGGCAGCGGCCTTCGCATGAACCGGCAGGTTCGTCAGCAACACCCGCTCCGCATGGGGAAAGCAGCGCGCGATCAGGTGGAAGCACGGCAATGCAACCACCGTATCGCCCAGGCTGCCCAGGCGATAGATCAGCACCTTTCGTATCGGCGAGTCATGCGACAATCTGTTTCTCCCAAAGGGAAATGGAATGTGCCCCGGTGCAGGGCCGACCCTGTTTTCTCGCGTTTGTCTGGCCCTCTGCCACGCCGGCCACGCCAGTGCCGGGCCTGCGCATCACAGGGTTTAAGTTGTCGATTCTAGTGTAGTACGCCAGGCTGATCGTCACGAATCTCTCGTCTCTCTCGTCATCGGCATGGCTTCTAGAGCATTTTCACTATTGCTATAGAGAGACAAGAATTGTCATTCCGCAGCGCATCCGGGGTCCCCGGCGAGCGATCTTTGCTCGCTGGGGTGGAGCAGCGGAGGAATCTGCTTTTGCTCGCACTGTGAGACTCCACACCATTACTGAAAACGCTCTAAACCATTCTGGCCTGAGCGAAGTTGTCCTGTCTCCCTGCGAAAGCCTGGTTTCGCCCCCTCGCTGCAACCAAACCCGCGCTGCTGATACAGTTGGATGGTCAGCCCGCCACGGGCCGCGCCTCTGTCCATGTTGACCGCTCTCGAAATCACGCGATTGCACGACCAGGCCACGCTCCGCTGGCACCAGGATCCGCCAGCGCCCGTTCCGCTCGTCCCCGCTGCGTCCGCAGCGCCTGCTCCCTCCGTCTCCCTTATCGAACTCGCCCTCGCCCATCATCGCGCCAACTTCGACCTCTGGCACGAAGAAGACAAGGCCCGCGAGCCCGGTGCCTCCGACACCGCCATCGCCCGCGTCAAGCGCTCCATCGACTCCTTCAACCAGACGCGCAACGACCTGGTCGAAGCCATCGACCGCCTGCTCCTCGCCGCCGCTGGCGTGCAAAACCCAGCCGCGCCGCTCCACTCCGAATCTCCCGGCCTCATCCTCGACCGCCTCTCCGTCCTTGCCCTCAAGCTCTACCACACCGCCGAGGAGGCCCGCCGCGCCACCGCCTCCGAGGCACACCGCCAGCGCAACCTCGAACGCCTCCGCCTGCTGCGCGAGCAGCGCGCAGACCTCGCCGCCTGCCTCGACGAGCTCTGGCAGCAGGCCCTCGCAGGCCGCCGCCGCTTCAAGCTCTACCGCCAGCTCAAGATGTATAACGACCCAGACCTCAACCCCGCCGTCTACGCTCATAAATCGGGCACATGACCCAACCGCGTACGGGCCGAGTTGACCTTCTCGTCCAAGTTGCGTATAAAAACCGGAACATGCTCAGCCGATAGTGTTTGGTGCTGACCGACAACTTCCGGTCATTGCAACCAACAGACAGGAACCGCAGAGACCCCGATGAAGACCGCCACTCACACCTCCGTCAAACGTCCGCACACCCTCGCTGGGGTCGTGCCTGCGTCCGCCAACGGGCCGCGCGCCCATGCCCTCGCCCAATACGAAGCCGCGCTTCGCCTCATGCAGGAGTCCAAGTTCGACAAGGCCTGCGCAGCCTTCAAAGAACTGCTCGCCACCAGTCCCGCCGACCTCACCGAGCGAATCCGCATGTACATCAACGCCTGCACCCAGCAGGCCGCCCGGCACGAGTCCCAGTTTCTCTCCGGCGAGGAGCGCTACGACTATGCCATCTCCCTGCTCAACGACGGAAACTACGAAGACGCCCGCACTCAGTTGAAAAAAATTCTCGACGAGAACCCCGGTGCCGATTTTGCCTTTTATGGCCTCGCTGTCCTGGCCAGCATGACCGGCGACGCCCATACATGCCTCGAACACCTCACCGAGGCCATCCGTCTCAACCCGCGCAACCGCATCCAGGCACGCGCCGACTCCGACTTCCAGGACATGGCCGACGACCCACGCTTCACCGAGCTGCTCTACCCCGAGGTCTGACCGCCAAGCCGCAGAACCGCGTGCGCTCCATCCCAGTTACACTGATCATATCTGTGTCTTCCTCAACTCAAACCGGCAAGCCCTCCCTGCGCGTCGTAGCCATCGGCGGAGGCACCGGCCTCTCCACTTTGCTGCGCGGCCTCAAACTATACGTCGCAGCGCCCACAGCAGCCCGTCGCACCACCGACGCCGTCACCCTCCGCAACGCCAACCCCCAGCCTGAACCGCACCCCGCAGACCTTCCCTGCCTCATCCGCGACCTTGCCGCCATCGTCACCGTCACCGATGACGGTGGCTCCTCCGGCCGTCTCCGCGAAGAACTCAACATGCTCCCGCCCGGAGACATCCGCAACTGCATGGTCGCGCTCTCCGAGGACGAGCTCCTGCTCGCACGCCTCTTCCAGTACCGCTTCCACCACGGCGGCCTTGAAGGCCACAGCTTCGGCAATCTCTTCCTCGCCGCACTCTCCGACATCACCGGAGACTTCGCCCAGGCCGTCCAGATGTCCTCGCAGATCCTCGCCGCCCGCGGCCGCATCTACCCCGCCACCAACACCGACGTCACCCTCACCGCGCTCATGG
>Ga0224554_1000541_pt1 | contig 30506 bp, 18 predicted proteins | sample 714S22024metaG_FD_180666 | JGI IMG/M metagenome (GOLD analysis project Ga0224554, IMG submission 180666) | Peat soil microbial communities from Stordalen Mire, Sweden - 717 S2 20-24 | ecosystem: Environmental > Terrestrial > Soil > Wetlands > Peat | place: Sweden: Norrbotten County, Stordalen...
CTTCCATCAGCGCCTCGCGGATGGCGTCCTTGTAGGTGATTTCGCCGTTGACGCGCTTGATTTCCGGCAGCGGGGCGATGATCTCCACCTTGGCGGACTCGGCGGGGACGATCTCGCTCTTCGTGTAGGTATACATGTATTTGATTACGTCCTCGGCCAACGGATCAGCCGCAGCCACGGCGCGCTTGGAGGCGCGGGCGTTGCGGTCGCGCACAGCGCCTTCGAGAGCGGCGAGTTCCTTCGCGCTCAAAACCTTGTTCTCCAAAATCTGCGCCTTGAACGTTTCGATGGGGTCAACGGATTTCCACGCGGCTTCCTCTTCCTTGGTGCGATATTCGTTGCGCGGGTCGCTCAAAGAATGGCCCCAATAACGGTAGGTATCGCAATCGAGCAGCACCGGGCCTTCGCCCTTGCGGCAAATCTCGGTGGCGCGCATCACGGCGTCGCGGACGGCGAGCGGATCCATGCCGTTGACAATCTCGGCGTGCATATTGTTGTCGGCAAAACCGGCGGCGCGGCGCGCGATGCGGCTTACGCCCATCACTTCGTCGTCGGTGCGGTGGGTCATACCGTAATGGTTGTTCGTGATGAGGAAAATCATCGGGATGCCGAACTTGCGGTCGGCCAGATGATTGGTGAATTGCGCCTGCGTCGCAAAATTCATGGATTCGAGCACCACGCCATTGGCGTAGGCGCCGTCACCGGCGAAGCAGCAGACGACCGCGTCCTTTTTCTGATAACGCAGGCCAATCGCCGCGCCGGTGGCAATCGGCACGCCGCCGCCGACAATCGCGTTCGCGCCCAGATGGCCGACGGTGAAATCCGCGATGTGCATCGAACCGCCACGGCCCTTGCAGTAGCCGTCTTCCTTGCCGAACAATTCGCAAATCATGCGATAAACGTGCTGTTCGAGCGCGGCTTCCAGCAATTCCTCGTGCTTGTTTGATTTGCAATGTGGGACGCGCTGGGCCAGTTGCTCATCGCTCATTTCACGGATGGCCACCGTGCCTTTCGCAAGGCTTTCGCCATGACCGCGATGCGTGCTGGTGATTTTATCAGCGATGTGCAGCACGCAGCATGCGCCCGCCGCCGTGCCTTCCTGCCCGACCGACACATGCGTCGGCCCGCGATAATTGTAATCGCGGATCGGTTCGTAGGCGCCGGAGCGGAGCTTGACGATCATTTCCTCCAGTTCGCGGATCATCAGCATGTCTTCGAGCAGGTTCACCGCCTCGGCCTTCGTGATTTTCTTCGCGGCGAGCTCCTGTTTCAGGCTGCCCTTGAAGCGATAGGCGGAAATCTTCCCGCAATCAATTTCAAACGGCTTGAACTGGGGCCGCATGTCGCTCAGATAAGTCGGGGATTTAAGGGATTTTTTCTTTGGTTTTTCCAATGTCGTGGTTGTCATAATTATTTCAGTTTGTTGCTCGCGCCATCAAGCCTTGATCACTTTGATTCCTTTTTTGGTCAGTTCCTTCGCAAAATTTTTGTCCAACGCCTTGTCGGTGACGAGTGCGTGGATGTTTTCCAGCCGACCGGCGCGCGCGAACGCCACTTTGCCAGCCTTGCCGGAATCTGCCAGCAGAATAACCTGCCGCGCCTGGCTCGTCACCAGTTCCTTCGTGTAAGCCTCGCTGGGATCCGTCGTCGTCAAACCCTCTTTCAACGTCAGTCCGAGGGTGCCCATGAACGCCTTGTCCACGTGCAGTTCCTGCAAAATGAATCGCGTCAGCGGCCCGACCATTGTCTGGCTCAAGCGGCGCAGTTCGCCGCCAATCAAAATTAATCGTGGTCCGCGCCCGGCCAGTTCGTGCGCGGCGCGGAGGGAATTGGTCACCACCGTGAGATTCGTGCGGTCGCGCAACAGCCGGGCAAACTCCAGCACCGTGCTGCCGCCGTCGAGGTAAATGGTGTCGCCGGGTTCGACAAATTGCAGCGCCGCCTCGGCGATACGGTTCTTTTCACGCGCAGCGATGGACGCCTTGTCATCGAAAAGCGGTTCTTCCAAACGGCTTTCAACGCTGACTGCGCCGCCGAAAACGCGGCGAATTGCGCCCGCCGCCTCCAATTGATCCAAATCGCGGCGAACGGTCGCCGGCGAAACGCGCAGCCGCCGGCAGATTTCCTCGACACGAATGACCCCGCTGCCGCGAATCAATTCGCGGAGGTTGTCGAGGCGCTGGGGCGCCAGTTCTTTGTGATGGCCGTTCAGCATGGGTTGATTGATTTAGGCTGAACTTAATCATTATATGATTATAGTCAATCAAAATCGCTCAAGTAATATTTTGACAGAATTCCAAGGATTTCCTACGGTTTGCTCAATGGTTCACGTGGTCTTCCTCAAAATCGCGGCGATGTTCCTCGTCATCGTCGGCGGCTGGCTGGCGCGGTCGCGCGGATTTCTGGCGGCGGATTTCACGGCTACCTTGAGCCGGCTGGTGGTGGATGTCGCGTTTCCTGCGCTCGTGTTCACGCAAATGCTGCGGACGGTGGATGCCCCAGCGCTTCGCGGTGGCTGGATCGGTCCGGTGGCGTGCGGTCTGTTGATCGTGATTGCGTATTTTGTCGGACTGCTTCTGTCACCGGCATTTAGCAGCAAGGCGCAGCGCAATACCTTCATTTTTCTCGTGGCCATTCCGAACTGGGTTTTCCTGCCGTTGCCGATTGCGCAGGCGCTCTACGGTGACGCTGGCGTCCGGACCGTGCTACTGTGCAACGCCGGCGCGCAAGTGGTTCTCTGGTCGTTCGGCGTCTGGATTCTGCACGGCTCAATCCAGCAGGCGGCAAAAAATCTCCTGACCAACGTCGGCCTGTGGGCGACGGCAGTCGGGATTGCCATGGCGCTGTTATTTCCCGCCGCCCGCGATTTGGAAACGGCCAGTCCAGCGGAGCTTTCGCCGGGCATGATGCTTTCCGGCGCGCTGGTGCAGGCGCTGGCAATGGTCGGTGGCCTGACCATTCCGCTGTCGCTACTGGCCATTGGCGCGCAACTGGGCGAACTGACCATCGCCGTCCATCGCTTTCCGAAAGTGCTTTGGGGCGTGCTGCTGGCGCGGCTGCTGTTCGCGCCGCTGGTGACGGTGGCCATCGGTTTTGCCTTGATGAAAATGGGCTTCGTGATTCCCGACGATACGCGGATGATTATTTATTTGATTGCAGTGATGCCGGTGGCGATCAGTTGCAGCGTCATGGCCGAGCGGTTTCATGGCGACGTCAAGCTGTCTGCCGAGGGGATTTTTTACAGCACGTTCTTCAGCCTGTTGACCGTGCCCGCGATTTTTTTCCTCATCCAGCGGTTCGGGCTTTGAACGCAGATTTTTTCCGGCGGGCAGAATGTTTGCTCACATTTTAAGGGCGCGCTGCCGGTAGGCTTCGTCCGGGCGGCCGGCGATGCGCGCGATGTGGTCTTGGGAGAAGAAGACCGGGCCGCCAAGCGCGGCGGCTCCGACAAATATTTTGGCGGCCTTCTCGGCCATCAGCATTGCGGAGAGAACGGATTGCCACGTTCCGCCGAGGGTGATGATGCCGTGGTTTTGCATCAGGATGACGCGCGGCTGGCGCTGGTGTTTCTTGACGAAAGCCTCGGTCTCACGGCGGATGGTCTGCGCCAGTTTCAAGCCGGGATCGGTGTAGGGCACGAACACCGAGGCGACGTTACAACAAACGATTTCATCCGGGAACAAGCGGTTGACGGCAAAGTCCTGCGCACGCGGCGAGCACAAAATCTGGTTCGCCGTCGTGGCGTGAGTGTGGCCGATAAATTTGATGCCGGGCAGGGAAAGCAGCCAGGCGTGGAACACCGCTTCGACCGAGGGCTTTTTCGCCTGCGCGTCCACGCGGGAGGCGAGCAGCGCGTCGTCCACCTGCTGGTCGGTCAGGCTTTCCTTTTCCAGCATCGGCAGCAGTGCGGACAGACGGCACTCGACCACGTCATCTTCTTTGAGCGTGCCGAGGCAGGTGCCACTGGCTTTGACGAGAAAGGCATCGTCGCTTAATCGGGTCGAGGTGTTGCCTTCGCCGAGCATGGCGAGGCCGCGATCTTCGCGTCCGAGTTCGTGGGATAGGGTCAGCAGGTCTTGGAGGATTGGATTTTGCATGATAAATTAGTTCATTTCCTGGCCGCCGGTCACGCTCAATGAAATGCCGGTAAGATAACTTGCCGCATCGGACGCGAGAAATATGAGCGTGTTGCAAATATCGTCGTAAGTGCAGCCCTTTTTCATCGGCACCTGGTTGGTGTAAAACTGCTTCACGTCCCCGACGGTTTTTGCACCGGGCACCTTGCCGGCCTTGAGATACTGGACAAACAGGCCGTTGTTCGGGTCGGTCCACAGCGGCGAATCAAGCAGGTTGCCGGGGCAGATGGCGTTGCAGCGGATGCCGTGCGGCGCCATTTCCAGCGCGACGCTCTGGACGAGGCCGATGCCGCCAAATTTTGTCGCGGCGTAGGCGGAATTGGCCGCGCTGCCCTTTTTGCCGGACTTGGAATTGATCTGGATGATGACGCCGCTACGATTTGGTTTCATCACGCGACAGGCGTGCTTCATCGTCAGAAAATTGCCGAACAAGTTCACGTTCATCACCGCGCGCCATTTTTCGGCGTTAGCCTCGGCAATCGGCTCGGCTATGAGAATCGCCGCGTTCGCAACCACGATGTCCACGCGTCCGAACTCGGTGACAGTGCGGTTGAATAATTTTTCAACGTCCGCTTCCTGCGTCACATCGGTTTTCAACGCGAACGCCTTCCGGCCAGTCGCCTTGACTATTTCCGCTGCCGTGGCCTCCGCCGCTTCGTCCTTCATGTCGGCTATGGCGATGTTGCATCCGGCCTTCGCCAGCGCGCCGCAGATGGCCTGCCCCAATCCCTGCGCGCCGCCAGTGACGACGGCGATTTTATTTTCCAATGCCGGGTTCATGATGCGCCGAACTCCTTTTTCAAAGCCGCTTCCGCGTTCTTGTTCCAATAGCCGTCATCGAGCGCGTTGGCCACGCCGGAATGTTCCTTGCCGACCTCGGTGAGCGCCGTGAGCTTCAGGCCTTTTGCGAAGGGGTAGACGATGATCTTGCCCGGCATGAGATTTTTTTCCACCGCGCGGATGCCGTCCACCGCGCCATCCAGACCGGCGATGGCGGCGACGGACAGATTCGTGTCGAGCTGGCGCGACGCGACTTTTTTCAACACTGCCTTCATGTCGCCGAGGGTCGAGCCGCTGGTGCCGATGAAATAACATTGCCTCTCGATGTAGGCGTCGAGGTCAATCTCGCCGGTCTTTTCGGCGGGAATGCCGGCGAAGATGTTGATGATGGCCTTCGGCGCGGCGTCCTTGACGGCCTGCGCCACCAGCGCAGGAACAGGCGCCATCAAAACGATGTAATTGAATTTCTCCGCCAGCTTGTCCTTCGACGGATTGTAAGTCTTCAGCGTGAGCTTGTTCTTTTGCGCCAGCGGCTCGGACAGTTTGCGCAACGCGACCAGCCGTTCGTCGCTCAAATCGCCCGCGAAAATCGTGACATGCGGAACGCCCTGGCACAAATCGCGGATGACGTGCATCGTGCCCATCGGCCCGGCGGCGCCGATGATGTTGATTTTGTCGCTGGGCCGGATTTCGGCGGTGGCGGGAATCGCCGCCAGCGCATCGGCCACATTGCTGCCCGACGTGCCGGTGATGCGGATGCCGCCGTAATGAACGCGGCCAACCGCCGTCACGACCGGGCGGCCAAATTTCTTCCCACCCTGCACGATGACGAACAATCCCTTCGTGCCGACGTTGGCGAACAATTTCTCGGCAACCGCGGCGTCATTGCCGAAATAAATCACGTCATCAAAAAATCCCGTCGGCAACGCCGACGGCTTTGCATAAGTGACTTTGCCGGCGCCAAGCTGCGCAATTGCGGAGAGTCGTGGCTGCGACGCCTCGTCGCCGCCGATGCCTTCTGCGACGGGGGCGTCGCAGCCACCATCGGCGACGATGAGCGTCTTGCCATCGGGTTTGAAAGTCTGGCGTTGCTTCTCGACGTAGGCATCTTCGACGCAGGCCCACGGCTCGCACAGCGCGATGGCCGATGCGGACAAATCCTCCGGCGCGGGAATGAACATGGACTCGCCGTCCGGCGCGGTGATGACGCGCTCGTCCACCATCACGTATTCCTGCAACGCGCCCTCGAAATTGTAGCCGAACGCGGAATTGGAATTCTTCGTCGGCAGCCACCGGTAATCGGTCTGGACGAGATAACGCTCGCCGGCCTTGAACCGTTTTACTTCCGACCCGACCTTGACGATGCGCACCACGGTCTCGTGTCCGGGCACCACCGGTTTGTCGCCGGGGACATAATGCGGCATTTGCGCGAGCGCCTCCTGCACGATGCCGCCGGTGATCTCGGATTTGCGGACGTGGCCGGAAAATTGTTTCAGCAGCTTCAAGTCTGAAAAGCACAGGCCGCAGACCTCGACCTGGCAGAGGATCTGGTGCGGCCCCGGCTGGAAAACGGGTTTCGCGTCATTGACGCGGAGCTGGTCGGGGGCGACCAGTTGCACCGCGCGCTGTTTATCAGGAATGATTGTTGTCGGCATAAAATTGGTTCACTTGATTCTGGCAAAGATGTCCGCCGGTGTCACGTCCGATGGCAAACCGTGCAAACGGTCTTCCGCTGCGGGTTGCAATTGCTGGCCCAGCTTCTCAAAGAAATCGTTCTTCGCGGCGATTTTGGCAAATGACTTTTTAGCCCAGCCGCTTAAATAACCGAGGCCGCTTTCACGCTGCAAAACGGAATGGGCATAAACGATGTGCGCGCCCTTCATGAACACCGGCACCAGCGGTTTCAATTCAGCCGTGCTGAAGTCGTCCACAAACTTGTTGCCCGGCGCGTTCATTTCGGTTCCGACGATGACGGGGAAATCATGCTTCTCCGCCAGTGCCACCACGTCGTAAAGATTCTGGAGCTTCTGGTCCTTCACGCCCGGCATGTAATTGCGATCGGGAATCACATTGATCGCCGCCGCGCCGCTGGACATGGCGACCTGGGTCAATTCCTCGATGGCCTTTTCGCCTTCGCTCGTGCCGTCCAGCCAGGTCAGCGTGGGGATCGCGCCGACCTCCTGCACGAAACGGTTCATGTCGGCCATCAGCGGGAAGGAATCCTTGCCCGGTTGCACATAACCCGCGCCGCCTTTTTTCATCGTCTTCGAGCGGATGAGCGCCTGCAATTTGCCCGCGTCGGCGGGACAATCGCCGAGCTTCGATTTCCAAAACGCCGCGTCGCCTTTTTTGGAATACGCCTCGCAGATGTGGCGTTCGGTGGCGTTGCCGTTTGGCGTGAGCGAGAGGACATCCTTGTCGTAATCCAGCCCGACCGGTTTGAGAAAATCATTCACGCGGCGGACGAGTTCGCGGTTGCGCTGGTTCACAGTGCGGCGCATATCAGCCAGCAGAGGATGCTGGATTTCGCGAGGGAAGCCGACGCCCATATGATACGCGATGCCCGGTTCGCCCGGCGAGTTGATGACGCGTGTGGAAAATTCCGGCACGAACGCGCGCGACTCAAGGCTCGCGCAGCGCTTCAGGCCGATGAGTTTTCCCGCCGCCCAGAATTCCTCCAACGCGTCGAGCACGTCGAAGTCCACGATGCCCGCCGCTGCCAGCCCGCGCTTGCGCGCCAGCCACGCGAATTTCGACGGCGAATAGCCGTAGGCGTTGTAGGAAAAAAACGTGTGGGCGTGGAGATTGACGTCGCTGCCCGGTTCGGCCAGTGCGATTTTGCCCGCCTTGGCCAAATCCCACAATTTCGCCAGCGCGTCTTTTCGTTTAGCGGCGTCGAAACTGTCCAGTTGTAGTTCCAAGGATTCAATCATGGGTGTCGGCGGTTTCATTTCACGGCTTCGCGGCGTGCCGGGTCTGACGGGCTTCCCGTCCGAGGTAGCCAGCGTGATGGAGCATTGAAAATTGTTTCATTGTTGGCAAACCAGTTCTGACCGGGTTCACTTTTTTTGATCCAGTCCACGAGTCAGTTCCAAGACATGGTTGAGTTTATGTTTTTGTCTGTTCTTTGTCCATCTTCAGCGTGGGGAAGACGATCAAGATGGCGGGCATGGATCTGGGCGGACTGTCGCTCGACACCGTGAAGATGTTTGCCGCGACGCGAAGGCGCGGGCTTTTCGCTTTGATCAAAGCAACCGGGTCACGGTCGCAAAACGGCGTCAACCTTCACCGACGCCATGCCCGCGAACAACGCGGCCCGCCGCCGGGGAAGTCACGCAGACTGTCTTCATCGTTCGTTTTCACTCTCGTGGCTTGTCAAAGGCGTGACCTCAAAAATCTGGCTTGCTTTCTTGAAATAGAAATTTCTTTGCTTTGTAGAAAACTTCTCATTAACACCCGGCTTCAGCCGGGTGTGAAAGGTGCGCGAAGGGAAAAACGGTTTAAACGGTTTTTTTTCGGGCGCGTTCGTGGTTCACCGCGTTAAAACGCGGTGTTAATGAAATGGTTTCGACAGAGCAAAATTTCTTTTGAAGTGTCTAAAATTGTGAGCTATGCTTAAATAATGCCCCCTGACAGCAAACATCAGCCACCGTCCATGTGGCACCATTTGGGTTTGACGATTTCCCTGTTCCCTGACCGGGATGACGTCTCATCAATTGCCAATTCAACCGTGAAAACTTATAGCCTCATCAAACAAAACTCACCCGGAATAAATCTGGCGCGGCTGGCCGCATTCGCGGTTGCCGCCATTTGTTGCGGCTCGCTGGCGCAGGCGCAAGTCAACGGCACTTGGAACACCGCCACGTCCGGTCTCAATTGGAATACCGCCGGAAACTGGGCGGGCGGAAATATCGCCAGCGGCGGCGGCAACGCGGACTTCAGCCAGGTCAACATCACCACGGACCCGACGCTCGTGCATTTGGACACGTCCGAATCCGTCAGCAATTTGGTTTTCGGCGACGTGAACACCAATACCGCCGCCGGGTGGTCGGTGGATGACAACAGCTCCGCCGGCGCCAACACTCTCACGCTTTCGGGAACGCCATCCTCTGTCATCACGGTCAATGCCTTGGGCGGCGGCAAGGCGGTGACGCTGGGGCCGGTCATTGCCGGCAGCACGGGCTTGATCAAAAGCGGGAATGGAATTTTGGTGCTGACCAACGCGAACACCCTTACCGGCGGGGTGACGGTGAGCAACGGCACGCTGACCCTTGATTTCACGGCGGGAGCGACGACCATTCTGCCTTCACAAACTTTGACGAACGCCGGCGGCACGTTGAACATCATTGGCAATGGCGCGAGCGCAAGCAGCCAGACCTTTGCCAGTCTGGTTTTAAGACCCGGCACTTCCGTGATCAATGTTCCCTCGGCGGCGGGCGGCAGCCCCACGCTGGCGCTGGGCGGCATTACTTACAATGCGGGTTCGCCGGTGCAATTCACCGGCCCGGCCACGTCCACCGGGCTTTCGAGCACCACGGGTCAAACCGGGGCGAATGCAAACGGTGATCAGACTGGCGCGGTTGCCGCCACCGCCAATATCACCACCACCACGGCCGCCACGGATCGCATCTTGATCAGTCCTAATAATTCGGGAGCCAATGGAGCAGCTCCCTACGCGACGGTGGGCTTGTATGATTTTGCGGGGTTGTCTGGCACCACAATCGTTGGCCTGTCGCAGGCCACGGGCGGCACCGGTGGTGACGGAGGATACACTCTTTATACCACCGGGACGATGCCGACGGCTGTTCCAGTTGACGTGGTGGCAACGGGAGGCAGTCTGGCGAGCGGCACACAAACCTATCCTGCTTTTCGGTTCAACACTAACACTGCGCTAACGGTCACCACCGGCGGCTCAACTGCCTATATCGGCGCCCTCCTTGTCACTCCCAATGTGGGTGCCAATAATACCATCATTAACCAAAGCGCATCAGGTAAGAACATTCAAACCGGAGCGGCCAAAGCTGGCACCAGCGGCAATGGCGGTTGCATGGTAATATATCAGAATAATACGAATGGCATCCTAGACGTGAGGGCGCAAATTGATGGCGGCAATCAAGCCACTGGCCAGGCATGCCTAGGTTCGGTTGTCCAGTCAGGGCCGGGCACGGTGATCTATTCCGGCAATTCCGACACTGCCCAGCCAGGCACCTATCCTCTAACCACCCAGAAGCAATATACCTATGCAGGGCAGACCTATCTCAACGGTGGTGTGAGTGAAATCTTTGCAGACAACGGGCTTGGTCTTTACTACTCAAACAGCACGGTGAATCTCAACGGCGGCACCATCCTGGCGGGTGCGACCATGTCGCTGGATAACGCTGGTTCCACCCCATATCGCCCGGTTGCTTTGCTGGTTACTGGCGGCGGACTGGCGGCGGGCAACGGCCTGACGTTGACTGTGGATGGCGTGATCAGCGGAACCGGCTCGCTGACCATCGGCATCCCGGCTTCGGCCAACAACGGCAATGTTATCGGCCAGGTTCCCGGCACTGGCACGGGCACGGCCAATGCCCAGCAACTGGCGACTGGCACGGTGGCCTTGATTGGAACGAACACTTATACCGGCAGCACACTCATCAGCAGCGGGACGTTGTGGGTGAGCGGAACGATTGCCAGCTCCAATTTAGTTACCGTCGCCAATGGCACTTTGCTGGACGACGGCTTGGTTGTCGGCGCAATCAACATCCTTAATGGCGGGACGCTGGGCGGCAGCGGCGCCATTGCCCAATCGGTCACAAACCAGTCCGGAGGCATCCTGTTCCCAGGCATCAGCAACAATGCGGCGGGAACGACCTTGAGCATACAGACCAACAGCGTGCTGAAGCTGCAACCGGGCAGCACGACCATCCTGCGCATATCGCAAACCAGCAGCAATGCGGACCAGCTATATGCTGGCGTGATCAATTATGGTGGCACGCTGACGGTGACAACCAATGCTGGGGACGTGCCGTTGGTTGCGAACGCCACCTTCAAATTGTTCAATTCAAGCCAAGGCATTTACAGCCCCGGCAGTTTCAGCGCCACCAATCTGCCGTCCTTGAGCGCGGGACTGGTTTGGAGCAACGATCTGGCCAACAGCGGCAAAATCATCGTGATCTCGAACGTGGTAGTTGCGTCGCTGCCGCCGGTGGCTGGGGTGACCAATCTGACGTCCGCCACCGGGGTGGAACCCTGGTCAGTGACCTTTAGCAACTTCACGAGCGGAGCCACGAACTATCTATGGAGCTTTGGTGATGGAGCAACACTTGCAACCAATGCCGGCGTGAATGTGACCCACACTTACAACACGCCGGGAACTTACACCAACATTCTGACGGCATATGGCGTGGGCGGCACGAATTCGGCAACCAACCTTAACAGCATCGTAGTATCAGTATTGCCGCCGCCGGTGGCGGGCTTTACCGGCACGCCGACCAACGGGACGGCACCTTTGGCGGTGACCTTTACGAACTTCTCGGCCAATGCCACCAACTATGTCTGGAATTTTGGTGACGGCAACACGCTCACGACCGGCTCCAACACCAACGTGACCGACATCTATACCAATGCGGGCAGCTACACCGTCATCCTCACGGCGACCGGGCTGAACGGCACAAACACGCTGACCAACACGGCCTACATCGTGGTGACAAACCCGCCGTCGGTGGCCAGCTTCAGTGGTTCGCCGACGAATGGGGCTCTCCCGCTGACGGTGACTTTTACCAACCGCTCCAGCAATGCCACCAACTATGTCTGGCGTTTCGGTGATGGCAACACGCTCACCACCGGTGCCGGCACCAACGTGACCGACACCTACACCAATGCGGGCACCTACACCGTCATCCTCACGGCGACCGGGCTGGGCGGCACGAACGCGCTGACCAACACGGCTTACATTGTGGTGACGATCCCGCCGCCGGTGGCGGGCTTTACCGGCACGCCGGCCAACGGGGTGGCACCTTTGGCGGTGACCTTCACGAACCTTTCCAGCGGGGCGACCAACTATGTCTGGAATTTCGGTGACGGCAACGCGCTCACGACCGGCTCCAACACCAACGTGACCGACATCTATACCAATGCGGGCAGCTACACCGTCATCCTGACGGCGACCGGGCCGGGCGGCACAAGCGCGCTGACCAACACGGCTTACATTGTGGTGAACCCCAATTCGTCCGGTTTTGTTCCGCCGGCGAGCCACCGGGTGGACATCAATTTCAACGCCGACTGGCTTTATGTGCAGGGCGACGTTTCCAACGCGCAGCTCCAGGCGTTCAATGACAACGGCTGGACGGCGGTGGGTCTGCCGCACACCACGAAGTTTGTCTCCCCCGAAAACCCGACGGCCTACATCGGCGTGAGCTGGTATCGCAAACATTTCACGGTGACCAATGCGTGGCAGGGACGGAAAATTTTCATCGAGTTTGGCGCGGCGATGCAGAAGGCCGATGTCTGGATCAACGGCACGCAGATTTCACTCAGCGGAACGCAATCGCCCGACCATGTGGGCGGCTATCTGCCGTTCACCGTGGATGCGACGGGGCTGGTCAATTACGGCGGCGGCGACAATGTGATCGCCGTGCGGCTCGACAGCAACCCCAGCACGAGCTGGGCGCCGGGCCACACGGTGTCGGGGCTGGATTTCCAATATCACGGCGGGCTGTATCGGGATGTCAAAATGCACGTCACCGACCTGCTGCATGTGACCGATCCGATTTACGCCAACCGGGTCGCGGGCGGCGGCATTTTCATCACCTATCCCTCGGTGACGAACAGCGCGGCGACGGTGGCGGTGCAGACGGATGTGCAGAACGAAAATGCCGCCGCCAAAAATGCGACGGTAATTTCCATCCTGACCGACGCCAACAGCAACATTGTCGCCGCCGTCACAAATACCATTTCCATTCCGGCCGGGACGAATTACACGTTCGCCCAGAGCTTCGTGGTGGCTTCGCCGAACCTGTGGCATCCCTACACGCCGTATCTTTACACGCTGCACACGCTGGTGCAGAATGGCTCGACCAACGCGGACTATCTGGAGACGGCGGCGGGGATCCGCACCATCCAATGGACGCAAACCGGCTTTTACATCAACGGCGCGCGCTTCTTTGCGCGCGGCGCGGATTTGCATCAGGATATTTACGGCGAAGGCAACGCCATGCCGGACAAGACGCTTTATTACGAGGTGAAGCGGCTGAAGGATGCGGGCATGGATTTTATCCGTTGCTCCCACTACACCCACAACCCGCTCCTCTATGATGCGTGCGACCAGTTGGGCGTGCTGGTGCTGGACTCGCAGCCCGGCTGGCAGTATTACAACAACGTCGCCGCGTTCAACAACGCCACCTATCAGGACACGCGTGACATGATCCGCCGGGATCGCAACCATCCTTCCATCGTCCTCTGGGAAACAAGCCTGAACGAATCGCATTACACCACCGCCTGGGCGCAGGCGGTGCAGGCCATCGCCCATGCCGAATATCCCGGCAACCAGATGTTCACATCGGGCTGGACAACATCGGTCTTTGACACCTTGTGCGAGTCGGAACGAAACACTACTAATCGCATTCCCGACACCACCCGCCCCTACATCCAGGATGAATACGGCGACTGGGATTACGGCGGCAACACCTCCGGCAACACCAGCCGCATCGCGCGCGAGGCGTCCGACACCGCGTTGCTGGGCCAGTGCAATAATTTCGAGAACAGCTACAGCCTCGACGGGAGCGTGAACTGGATTTCCGCCGACGGACTCTGGGACTTTGCCGACTACACCGGCTATAACTCGACCACCACCAAATGCGGGGTGATGGACACCTACCGGCTGCCGAAGTTTTCCTATTATTTTTACCAGAGCCAGCGCGACCCGACGGTTTCAATTCCCAACGTCGCCACCGGCCCGATGGTCTACATCGCCAACACCTGGCAGACCAGCTCGCCCACGACCATCCGCGTCTTCTGCAACTGCCAGCAGGTCTCGCTCTACACCAACAATGTTTTGTTCGCCACGCAGTCGTCCGCTGTGGACACCAATTATCCGAACCTCCCGCACCCGCCGTTTTATTTCAACCTCGGCAGCTACATCAACGGCTCGATCCGGGCGGATGGAATCACGAACGGCGTCGTTGCCTGTTCCACGACGCGGCGGACGCCCGGCGTGCCGAGCCAGATTGTTCTGCAAGCCGAAGGGATGGATCCGCTGTGGGCCGACGGCGGCGATGCGCGGCTGGTCTGGGTCAGCGTCGTGGATGCCAACGGCCAGGTGGTTCCCAACGCAACCACCACGGTCAATCTTGCCATGTCCGGGAATGGCCAAATTTTAGGGCCGGCCAGCATCAACATGAAAGGCGGCGAATTGGCCACCTGGATGCAGGCCGGGCGGATCGCTGGCACCATGACGCTCACCGCCAGCGGAACCGGCTTGTCGCCCGCTTCACTCACGCTGACCAACCAGCCGGTGCCTTACGTTGATCTGTTTCCTGCGTCCGGCCCTACGACCAGTCCGCCGATCGCCGCGATCATCAGCCCAGCGATCAACACAGTTTATCTCAACAGCACGAATGACACACTGCTGTTGTCCGCCACCGCCAGCAATACAGTGCCGACCAATGTCATGACCACGGCTTGGAGCCAGACTGGCGGGCCGGGCACCGTCACCTTCGGCAATTCCAACGCGCTCACAACCACCGTCAATTTCAGCACCAATGGCAGTTACGTCATCAACTTCACGGCCAACAACGGTCAAACCACCAGCCTCAACCTGACCGTCGTGGTGAATGCCGCCATGGACGCGTTAACGAACGGCCTGCTGGGCTGGTGGAAGATGGATGAAACCAATGGCACAACCGCTTTTGATTCCTCTGGCAATGGCGACAACGCCACTGTTAACGGCGGAACTTTCACCAGTGGTTACATCAGAAACGCGCTCGCTTTGCCCGGCGGCATCGGCAACAATGCCTCCTTCATTGCGTCGGCGGACGCCACCCAGACGACCATCGCCGCGTGGGTGTGGGCGGACAGCCGGGGCGACAGTTTGTATCCCTTCATCCTGGGCACGCCAGGCTGTCACCTTAATATCCGCTTTGACGGAGGAACCTACAACGGAGCCCTTGACTTTGCCCTGGCTCAAACCGCCTATGGCACGACTCCCGTCAATGGCGAATGGCTTACCGCATCAAGCACCATCAGTTCCAACGCCTGGTGTCATGTCGCCGTCAGCTACGACAAAAGCAACCTGACGAACGTGCCAACGCTTTACATCAACGGAGTCAAAATGCCCCTCTTCCAATCCTCAACCCCATCCGTCACGCCGCCTTCCTATGCCGGCACAAATTACATTGGCAACCGCCTGGGCGGGGCGCGCGGCTGGGACGGCTTGATTGATGACCTTCGCATCTACAACCGCCTGTTGAGTGACGGGGAAGTGCAAACCCTCGCCTCGGTTGGTTTGCAAGAACTGGTGCCGCTGGTAAATGCGGGCGCCAGCCAAACCGTCATCTGGCCCGCCGCCGCCAGCCTCAACGGCACCGCCAGCGACGATGGCAATCCCAATTCACCGGGTGCGCTCACCGTCACTTGGAGCCAAGTCAGCGGCCCCGGAACGGTCACGTTTGGCAACGCCAACGCGCCGGCGACCACCGCGAACTTCTCCGCATTGGGCGGCTACCAATTGCAACTCGCCGCCAACGACGGACAGGCAACGACCATCAGCAGCGTGAATGTGACCGTCATCGCCCAGCCGAACATTTCCTTTGCCTTGCTGCCGCCTGGCTCGCTCCAATTGTCATGGCCCACCAACGACGGCAACTGGCAGCTGCAATATCAAACCAATCCCATTACCAGGGGTTTGTGGACAAACTGGCAGAATGTGCCCGGCCCCATCACCAATCCCTTTGTCACACCCATTGATCCCAGTGCCGGATCCGCCTTCTATCGCCTCCTCTGGTTGACCAATTAGGCAAATTTCTTCGTATTCATTCAGCCTCAAAGTTTCCCCAGTTCTGAATTCGCCAGTTGAATGAGCGGCCTGATGTTGGCGGCATCGAATTGAAATTTGCAGCCCGCCGCCGCAAACAGTTCCGGCAGCGGACGCGAGCCGCCAAGCGCGAGTGATTTCTTGTAATCGTTCAACGCCTTCGCCTTGTCCGCCTTTGAATTCGCCCACACCTGCAGCGCGCCAAGCTGCGCGATGCCGTATTCGACGTAGTAAAACGGATGCAGAAAAATGTGCAACTGCCGGTGCCAGGAATGCGCGCGCATTTCTTCGTAGCTGGAAAAATCCACGTCGCCGCCGAAGCGGTCCATGAGTTGCAGATAAGCCGCTTTGCGCCCGGCGCGCGGGTGGCCGGCGTGCGTGTAAATCCAGTGCTGAAACGCGTCCACTGTCGCCATCCACGGAAAAAAACCGATGATGCCTTCGAGATGCGTTTTGCGCGCGCGGTTTGCCTCGGCGGCGGGATAAAATTCTTCGAGAAATTCATTTCCCAAAAGCTCCATGCTCATCGAGGCGACTTCGCAAAATTCAATCGGCGCGCCGCGATACGCATACAAATCCTCGTCGCGCGTCGCCTGCGCGTGGAACGCATGGCCAGCCTCGTGCAACAGCGTCTCCACGTCGCGCTGCAACCCGACGGCATTCATGAAAATAAACGGCACGCGCGCCTCGTTGAGCGTGGATTGATAACCGCCGGGCGCTTTGCCCTTGCGGTTGTCGAGGTCGAGCAGTTTCAAATCCTGCAGCTGCCGGAAGTCCGCCGCGAGTTCCGCGTCGAGGCGATTGAAAATTTTCTGCGTGCGCGAAACCATTTCGCCGACTTTCGCGAATGGTTTCAATGGCGCGCGGTTCTGCGGGTCAACCGCCAGGTCCCACGGACGGAGTTTCTCCAGCTTTAATTGCCGCCGTCGTTCGTTCTGAATTTTACGGACGGCGGGGACGATTTCCTTTTCCACCGCGTCGTGAAACTGCAGGCAGTTTTCCGGCGTGTAATCGAAGCGTCCCATTTTGCGAAACATGAAATCGCGGTAGTTCTCAAAGCCCGCGTTTTTCGCAATTTGCGTGCGGAGCCCGACGAGTTCGTCAAAAATCTCCTCGCATTTGTCCGCGTCCACGAGGCGGCGCGTGGCGACGAGTTCCCAAGCCTCCTGCCGCAACGCGCGGTCCGGCTCTTCGAGATAACGACCCATCTGCACGAGCGTTTTTTCCTCGCCGCGAAATTTCACCGTCTGCGCGCCGATCAGTTTTTGATATTGCTGGCACAGTTTCGCCTCCTCGGTTTCCAGCGCCACGTTTTCCGGGCGGAACAGCTCGACGTGATTTTTAATGTCGCGGTTGAAAACCTCGTAACGCGCCTTTGGCAACTGGTTAAATTGCGGATGCGCGACGTAAATTGTTTCCAGCGCAAACTGGCGTGGCTTGAGCTGCGGCTCGACGTGCTCGACGAAATGCAGATACGCCTTCTCCGCGTTCGCGTTGTCCGTGTGACACGTCATGGCGATGTAGCGGCGCGACGCCTCCTCATCGAGCGCGGCGTTGAGTTCGCTCCAGTCGAGCAGCCATTTTTCCAGCTCGGCGGCGGTTTGGAAATTTGCGGCCTGCGCCTCCAACTGGCCGAACAGCGGCGCGATTTGCGGCCAGTCGCCGAGATCAAGGTTTTGCGGGACAAATTTTCGAGGCTGGTGCGCGGCCAGTTTTCCGAACGGCAATAAATTCATGCGCGAAGGATAGGGAAAGTTTGCGCGAGGGAAATGAATTTTGTTTCAGAGTTTTGTTTTCACTCCGCACGCGCGGGCGAAACACCAACCGCGCACGGCCTCAAACATCACAAAGCTTCCGAGGCCGATGAAAACAAGCCCCAGCCACCAGACGTAAAAAACCGCCACGCCGCCCGCGAGGAAGATCAGCCCGGCGATGCCGCCGCGCACGAGGCGTCCGCGCGAATCAATGTTGGGCTGGAAAAAACGGCTCACGCGAGAATGCTAGCACGCGGCGGCGGGAAAGCCAGCAGTTGGCGGCAACATCAGTCCAGCGCACTGCCGGAATGAAATTGAGAAAACCCGCCCATTGCGGAACGGCGGAAGTTTTGCAATAGTGTGCGCAACCACTCAACGAAAGAAATAATATGGCGCAGGCAATCATGGATCCGGAAAAAGTGCGGCGGTTTGCCGAGGAGCTCCAGCGCTTCAACAGCGATGTCGAGAACCGCCTGACCCTCCTGCACGCGCGGTTCGCGGCGCTCGGCGACACCTGGTCGGACCAGGAGCACGAAAAATTCGCCGAGGAGTTCCGGCAGGCGATCAAGGCGTTGAAAAGATTTGTCGAGCTTTCCAAGGAACACACGCCCTACCTGTTGCGCAAAGTGCAGCGCATCGAGGAGTATCTCAACCAGCGATGACCAATTAAATTCGTCCTCCTCGTAATCGTAATCAAGGATGAGGACGACAACGAAACATCATGGCGGAAAAAGCCCAGATCACTTCGATTGAAGCCATTGAGGCCTTCCGCGCCAAGCTCATCGTGTTTCTCGGCCAGGCGCGTCCCGTCCTCGAAGAGGTGGGCAGCGAACTGACCCGCACGCAAAACTGGCTGCAGAACGACCAGCGCCGTTTCTGGGAAACCGAACTGCGCCGTCGCGAACGGCGGCTGGAGGAGGCGAAACAGGAATTGTTCAACGCCTCGCTGTCCCAACTGCAATCGGGAACCACCGCCCTGCAACAGATGGCCGTGCAACGCGCCCAACGCGCCGTCCGCGAGGCGGAAGCCAAGCTTGGCATCGTAAAAAAATGGGAGACCGAACTCGAAAACCGCACCGCGCCGCTCAAAAAACAGACCGAGCAACTGCACGGCTTCCTCGCCACCGACATGGTCCGCGCCGTGGCTTATCTTGACCAGATACTCCGCACGTTGGATGCTTACCGCAATGTGTCCACGTCCCGCAGCGAAAAAATCACCGCCGCCGAACCGGAAAAACCGGAGGTGCAAAAATGAATTTAAGCGGCAACCGTGGACGGCTCGTCGGGCTGACGCGCGAAATTTCGCTCCAGTGGGACGAGACGAAAAATTCCTGGCGCGATGCCAAGAGCTCGGAATTCGAGCAGCGGTTCATGACCGAACTGGTCGCGCACACGGGCCGCGCGGTCAGCGTGCTGGAACAACTCGACAAACTTTTGCAAAAAGTGAGGAGTGACTGTGAATAGCCAGCCCGACGTGAACGCAACGCTCGCCCTGCTCGACGCGCTCAAAGGCGTCATCCGCGATTTCGCCGCGCGCGAGGAAAAACTCGACAGCAAATTCCGCGTCCAGTCCGCCGCCGCGTTGGAAGCCTTTTCCAGCCGGAACGAGGCGCAGGCCGCCGCCGCCGTTGCACAGGAAACAAACGCCGCCGCCGCGCTGGAAACGGAAAAAAAACTGGTCCAGTCCCGGTTTGAAAAACGCAAGGAGCGCATCAACCGCGCCAACGTCGCCGTCAACCGGTGGGTGCAGGACGAAATCGTCCAGTGCGACGCCGAATGGAAAGACCGCACGCATCAAGGCGTGCAGGCGGCGGAACTTCACCGCGACGAGGAACTCGCCAACGCCACGACAACTTACAATAATTTCCAGCAGAACTTGACGACCGCCGGCGAGGAACTGGCCAGGCTCGAAACGGCGGCGCTCGGCGCGTTTCGCGGCTACGGCAAATTCCGGCGGCTGCTGGCGCCCGGACGAAAATGGCCGGAGCCGGATTTGAAGCCGGATGAAAATATTCTGTTCGTCGAATTGCAAAAACTTCAGGCGAAAATCCCCGGCGACCTGAAACGCTTCGGAAAATTCCCGCTGCCGAAAGTTTTCAAATTCCTTTCCGTCTGGCTGCTGTCCGCATTGCTGCTCGCCGTCGCGGCGGCGCATTTCGTGCTGCATGGATTTTTCAACCTCGACACCATCACGCAAGTTGAGGCCGTCATTGCGCTGGCGGCATTTTTTCTGGTCGTCATCATTTATTTTGTTGGCGGGCATCTGGCCGCGCCACTGGCGAAAACCATTGCCGGCGACCTGGCAAAAATGCGGCGGCTGTTTGATGTCTGCGCCGAAAAATCCGTCGCCCATCTCCAGTCGGAACAGGCGCGGATTGAAAATGAATTTGAAGCCACCAAAAATAATTTCAACCAGGAATGGCGGCAGGCTGTCCGCGACATCAGCGAATCGCGCAGCACCAATTCGACGGTCATCAGCGAAAAGGCCGCGCGGCTCTCGCAGAAAAACGAACGCTGGCGGCGCGCGGAAACGGAGCGGATTAAACCGCGACACACCGAAATCGTGGCGCGGTTGAAGGCGGAAGACGCCGTGCAAGCCCGGCAAATCGCCGAGGCGCACAAAACCAAAATGGCGCTGATCGAAGGCGAGCATCAGCAACGCTGGCAGGAATTGGAAACGGACTGGAAGAACAGCATCACGCCGCTGTGCGAACAATTGCGCGCCGCGAATGAAACGGCGGAAAAAGCTTTTCCGCCGTGGGACGCCGCGTCATGGAAAGACTGGAAGCCGCCAATTGAATTTCAAAACGCCGCGAAATTCGCGCGGCTGGAATCGCCCGTGGAAAAATTTGCCGAAGCGCTGCCAAAAGACCCGCGCCTGAAATGGCCCGGCCCGCAAAATATTTCCGCGCCGCTCTCGCTGCTGTTTCCGGCGCAAGGCTCAATTCTTTTTGAGACCGGCAAGGCCGCCGGCGACGAGGCGTTCGGCGCGATCAACAGCATCATTTTCCGGCTGCTGGCCACCACGCCGCCGGGCAAGTTGAGCTTCACGATTTTCGACCCGGTCGGTCTCGGCCAGAATTTTTCGTCGCTTATGCACCTCGCAGATTACGAGGAGGGCAGCATCAACAGCCGCATCTGGACGCAGTCGGCGCAGTTCGAAGAGAAGCTCGCGGAGTTGAACGAGCACATGGAGAAAATTATCCAGATGTATCTGCGCAACGAATACGCGACCATCGCGGAATACAACGCGCAGGCCGGCAGCGTCGCGGAAAAATATCATTTCCTCGTCATTGCGTCGTTTCCGGTGAACTTCAGCGACACGGCGGCGAAGCGGCTGCGCAACATCGCCGCCAACGGCGCGCGTTGCGGCGTCTTCACGCTCATCCATTGGGATCAGCGGAACGCATTGCCGCAGGATTTTGTTCCCGACGAGCTTCGCAAAAACAGCATCTGCCTCGTCAACACCAGCCGTGGTTTTGAACTGGCCGACCGTCAGCCGTCGGGCGTGCGGCTGGTGCTCGACGCGCCGCCGCCAACGGAATTCGCGACGGAATTTCTCAATCGCGTCGGCGAGGGCAGCAAGGACGCTAACCGCGTCGAAGTTCCGTTTGAGCAGATTGCGCCGGCGGAATTGTGGCAGGAAGAAACCACTGAAATTTTACGCGTTCCCATCGGGCGTTCCGGCGCGACGAAATTTCAATATCTTGAAATCGGCAGCGGCACGCGGCAGCACGCGCTTATCGCGGGCAAGACCGGTTCCGGCAAATCCACTTTGTTCCACGTCATCATCACGAACCTCGCGCTGCGTTGCAGCCCGGAAGAAGTGGAATTTTACCTGATTGATTTCAAAAAGGGCGTCGAGTTCAAATGCTACGGCAGCCGCAAATTGCCGCACGCAAAAGTTGTCGCGGTCGAGAGCGACCGCGAATTCGGCTTGAGCGTGCTGCAAAGGCTGGACGAAGAATTGCGTCGGCGCGGCGAAATGTTCCGCAAAGTTGGCGCGCAGGATTTGGCGGGTTACAAACGCGCCGGAGGCACGGAACCCGTGCCGCGCTCGCTGCTGATGATTGACGAGTTCCAGGAATTTTTCACCGAGGAAGACCGCATCTCGCAGGGCGCGGCGGTTTTGCTGGACCGCATCGTGCGACAGGGGCGCGCGTTTGGAATTCACGTTATCCTCGGCTCGCAGACACTCGGCGGTGCTTACACGCTCGCTCGCGCGACCATCGGGCAGATGGTCATCCGCATCGCGCTCCAATGCAACGAGGCCGATGCTTACTTGATAATGGATCAAGATAATCCCGCGCCGCGATTGTTGTCGCGTCCGGGCGAAGGCATTTACAACGACGCGGCGGGCGCGATTGAAGGCAACTCGCCGTTCCAAGCCGTCTGGCTCTCCGACAAAACTCGCGACAGTTATCTCGCAAAAATCCGCGAACGTGCCGATCAAATTCCAAATCAATATCCCGGCCCGCTGGTGTTTGAAGGCAACGCGCCGGCGGACGTGCGGGAAAATATTCCGTTGAACACTTTGTTGCGGAGTGCGCCCGTCCCGGGCGCAGCAACGATCGAAGGCAAGCTGGTTTCCGGAATTTCGGAATCACAACCAAGACCGGACGTTGCTGCGCCCGGGGACGGGCGCACTCCGGTGCAATCCGGCGTCTGGCTTGGCGCGCCGAATTCCATCAAAGGCCCGACCGAGGCGGTTTTCCGGCGGCAGAGCGGGAGCAATTTGCTCGTCGTCGGACAGAGCGAGGAGCGCACGACGACGATTGTGGCGGTGTCGCTGATTTCGCTGGCGGCACAGTTTCCGAAAGGTGCCACCCGGTTTGTTTTGCTCGACAGCACGCCGCAAGGTTTTCCGCAGCGGGAATTTCTGGAGCGCATCGTCCGAACGGTTCCGCACGAAACGGTTCAGGGGAGCAACGGCAATCTCACCGAAGTGATGACCTCATTGGCGGAGGAATTGAAACTGCGCGGCGAGAATGGATCCTCCGGCCCGGAAATTTTTGTGCTGATCCATGGCCTGCAGAATTTCAAGAAGCTGCGGGCGGAAGATGAATTTAGTTTTTCGAGCAGCAGCGGTGACGCGCCGAATCCCGCCGCCATCTTGTCGAGCCTGATCACCGAAGGGCCGGCGCGGGGAATTCACGTCATCGTCACCTGCGATACTTACAACAACATGAGCCGTTTCCTGGGACGGAAGGCGTTGAGCGAATTTGAAATGCGCGTGGTGTTCCAGATGAGCGCGGGCGACTCGGCGAGTTTGATTGACGCGCCCGCCGCCGGCACGCTCGGCCTGCACCGCGCGCTGTTTTACAATGACCGCGAGGGCAGCCTCGAAACGTTCCGGCCCTACGCGCAGCCGGACGGCGAATGGATTGAAAACATCGCGCGGCAGCCGGCGTTTGGCGGGCGCAAATGATCCAGACTTGATTTATGTTTGCGTGGTTCAAACGACTCGACGCGTGGTCAAAATTTTCTTTGGTGGTGCTGTGCCTTGGAATTGTGGCGTTGGTGGGATTGGTGGATTATCTGACCGGCTACGAAACATTTTTTTTCGTTTTCTACCTGGTCGCGGTTTTTATTGCCGTGTGGTTTGTCGGCGTCTCGTTTGGAGTTTTAATTTCGGCGTTGAGCGTGACGGCCTGGGTTTCCACCAACATCGCCTCCGGGGAACATTATTCCAGTTATTTCGTTCCAATCTGGAACGCCATGATCATGTTCGCGTTCTATCTCGTCGTGGTTTGGCTGCTGGCCCGGCTGCGGACTTTGCAAAACGAATTGGAAGAACGGGTGCGCCGGCGGACCGCCGCCCTGACCAAAGAAATCCAGGAGCGGACGCGGTTGCAGAAGGAACTTCTGGAAACGAGCGAGCGTGAACAGCGCCGGATTGGCTACGACCTGCACGATGGCTTGTGCCAGCATCTGACCGGCACGGCGCTGGCGAGCCATGTCCTGGGCCAGAAGCTGGCGGAGAGATCGCTGCCGGAAACGGCGGAGGCCAACCGCGTGGTGGAACTGGTCGAGGAAGCCATTGAACTGACCCGCTCCTTGTCGCGCGGGCTTCATCCCATTGAAATAAAGACCGGGCGGCTGGCGGATAATTTTCAAGAACTGGCGATCAGAAACAGTGAACGGCTCAAAGTGGCCTGCCATTTCGAATGTCATCAGGCCGTGCCGTTGCATGACGTGAATGTCGCAACCCAGTTGTATCGGATCGCGCAAGAGGCGGTCACCAACGCCGTCCGGCATGGCAAGGCCGCGCATATCAACATCCGCCTTGATTTTGCGGACAATAAAATTATTTTGACCATCACCGACGACGGCATCGGCCTGCCCGAAAATGCCGTGAACGGCGACGGAATGGGATTGCGCATCATGGTTTATCGCGCCGAAATAATTGGCGCAACCTTTCACATTGAACGACTCTCTTCGTCATCTGGAACCCGCGTCACCTGCACGCTGGTGGCCGAAGATAAACCATAAAAACCATGCCGCCAAAAATCAAAATCCTGCTCGTGGACGATCATCCGCTCGTGCGCGAAGGGCTGGTGAACTTGATCAGCCAGCAACCCGACCTGGAAATTTGCGGCGAGGCGGCCAACGAGCCGCAGGCACTGGAACTCATCGGAACGGCCCGGCCTGATGTCGCAATTGTGGACATCACGCTCGAAAACGGGTCAGGCATCGAGCTGATTAAAAGCATCAAGGCCATCCATCCCGCCGTGAAGACGCTCGTGCTTTCCATGCACGATGAATCGCTTTATGCCGAACGCGCCCTGCGCGCCGGCGCACGCGGCTACATCATGAAGCGCGAGGCGGCCAGAAAAATCATTGACGGCATCCGCGCCGTGCTGGCCGGGCAGCTTTACGTCAGCGAAAAGATTGCGGCGATGATGGCGGAAAAATTTGTGGATGGCCGTCCGTCGGCGGACGTTTCGCCCATCGGGCAATTAAGCAACCGCGAGCTGGAAGTGTTTCAATTGCTGGGGCGCGGCTACAGCACACGGCAGATCGCCGAGCACTTGCACATTGGCTTCAAAACCGTCCAGGCTTTCAGCGCCCGCATCAAGGAAAAGCTCAAGCTCGCCAACGCCACCGAGCTTTTGCGCGAAGCCATGCGCTGGCACGAAAGCCAGCCGCCGAAATAATTTTCCAGCGCGTAGGATTCCGCCCCACGAGAAGCACCGGCTTCGCTCTACAGACTTTTCACCATGCGACTGGCAGCTTGGCCGTCGGGCTGCTGTTTTGCAGTTCAGTTGCGGTGCACCGGCAATGCCGTGGACAAAAACGGAATCATCATAACCCGCCGGTCGCACTGTCCACGCCGCAGCCAGAAAGTGAAAACATGAAGACAATGAAAAACATCCGCAAGGCCGGCTTCACGCTGGTTGAAATCATGATCGTCGTGGCCATCATCGGCCTCTTGGCGGCGATCGCGATTCCAAACTTCGTAAAATCGCGCGCGACCTCGCAGGCCAACGCCTGCATCAACAATATGCGGCAGATTGACGCGGCGGCCAACCAGTTCGCGTTGGAGGCCAAATTGACTACCGGTTCGCCCATCAACTTCCCGAACGACTTGACGCCTTACATCAAGTTGAACAACGCCAGCAGCATCCCGGGATGCCCGGCCAGCGGCACCTATACTTGCGGCAACGTTGGCGCAATTCCTCAAGTGACTTGTTCGCTTGGTTCGACTGTGACTCCGCCACACGTTGTGCAGTAATCAAAATCCAGCCGGAATCACCAGCCCGGCGCGAAGGCTCCGGGCTTTTATTTGCCGTCAAACAGACCCCTGCCTGTGGCATAGGCAGTGCTTTACAATTTTCTGACAGTATGTAGGTTAATGTATCGGAGAGGGTGCAACGGCGCAGAAAACAAGGCTGTAATCAAACCAACCCGCCGGTCACGCTGGTCACGCCGCATCAAGAAAGCAAACAAACATGAAGACCATGAAAAACATCCGCAAGGACGGCTTCACGCTGGTGGAAGTCATGGTTGTTGTGTGCATCATCGGCCTGCTGGCGGCGATTGCGATTCCGAACTTCGCAAAAACCCGCGCGACCTCACAAGCCAACGCCTGCATCAACAACCTCCGCCAGATTGACGCGGCCGCCAATGAGTTCGCTTACGAAAAGCATATGGGCGCCGGCTCGGCCATCAACTTCCCAAGCGACTTGACGCCTTACCTCAAGTTGAATGGCAGCAGCAGCATCCCCGGATGTCCGGCCAATGGAACTTATTCCGAGCCCTCGGTGGGAACGAATCCCGCCTGCTCACTCGGTGCCACGGTGACTCCATCGCACATCCTGCCACAATAGAATCCCGGTTTGAATTATAAACCCGTCGGCGGTTAATTTTTCAGATGACTTCAAGAGAGGCACTCGTCGGCGGCACGGCAGCGGCCAAAACTGGCGGCTTCGCTGCTTCGCATGGGCGTCGCCGTTGTGTCGCCGCTGGATCGTGCGGAATTCTCCCCTTGCCGTCGCCCGTCGGCGTTTGTATATTCACACCGCGACATTGCCAGCAACCAATTTTTCCGGTTTTGAACGTGTGCTGCGTTTCCTGCAGCACAAATGCCGTCAAATTGTCGGCCAATGTCAAACGCAGATTGTTCCAAGGTGTCTGGAATCATAAATATACCAATGGAATCAAGCTAACGGAGAGATGGCCGAGTGGCTGAAGGCGATGGTTTGCTAAACCGTTATACGGCCAAAAGCCGTATCGGGGGTTCGAATCCCCCTCTCTCCGCCACTTTGATTTCATTGTGTTTCTTTCAATATAGTGGGTCAGTGGCAACGCCTAGTGGCAACAAATCCACCCTTATTTGGGGTTATTTACTGGTGTCATTTAAGTCTGATTTCCCCTATTTTTCCAGTCGCCAAACGAATGGCAGAATGGCTCGCTGAACCAGCACCCATGAGCAAATCAACCGTAGATCAGATTCGTGAACGCTTCGACGGCGACGTTGAGCGGTTTTCCAACCTTGAAACCGGGCAATCTGCCACCATTGATGCCGCATTATCGCTGGCGTTGATCGCCGAGGCAGCCTCGCGGGTCACACCCCGCGCGACATCGCTCCTGGATGTTGGCTGCGGTGCCGGCAACTACACGCTGAAGGTGCTGGAGCGGTTGCCCAACCTTGATGTGACATTGATAGACCTCAGCAAGCCAATGTTGGACCGTGCCGTCGAACGGGTCAGTCGAGCGACCTCCGGCCGCGTCACCGCGTTGCAAGGCGATGTTCGGGAATTGCAGATCGGCGAAGCGCGTTACGACATCATTTGCGCCGCCGCCGTTTTGCACCATCTCCGGGAAGTCGAAGAGTGGCGCAACGTGTTCTCCAAATTTCACCAATCGCTCAAAGCGGGCGGTTCAATTTGGATTTCGGATTTGATTGAGCATACGGACGCCCGCGTGCAGGCGCTCATGTGGGAGCGGTATGGAGCCTATCTGACGCAACTCAAGGACGAGGCGTATCGCGACCATGTTTTTGACTACATCGCGCAGGAAGATTAACCGCGACCGCTGATATTTCAGTTGGACCTGTTGCGTTCGCTCGGATTCAGCCAAGTCGAACTTTTACACAAGAACAGTTGTTTCGCTGCGTTTGGCGCAATCAAGTAAATCCTACCAACCGGTTGTATTTTTCATTCTGAATTTAATTCGGCTCTGGCCTCGCCCTCGCACCGTTCAATGAAGGCGAGAATGCTGGCCAAATGGAACAATCTCACTCCCTTTATCTTTCCGGGTTCGCGGATTGAGACAGAGCGAATGAAACCTTTGCCCGCCCACTCGTAAAGCTTCGGCCGGGTGCAGCCGGAATAAAACTCATGTCCACGCTTGGGCGCGCGCACCCAGACCGGCAACGAGCCGTCCCGGTCACTCATGATCTGCGCTGCCGACGGAGCTAGTGAACGGCTGCCATTTTCCTTCATCCCCAAATCAGGTCTCATACTTTTATTCCTCGCTTGGGTTTGACGGTTTGTTGTTCAACCGTTTCTGGTTGCTCACTGATGGCATTGGCCTCGGTGTTTTCAGCAGCCTCAAGCTGGTTGGGTGCCTGATTCTTGGTGAGGTCAAGCTGCTCTTCAATTTCCGACTGGCGTCGGGCCAGGTGGTGATACCGTTCCTCTTTCTCGAACGGCGAGCCGACCTTGGCCTCCAGTTCGGTCGCGCGCTTTTGCGAATCCTTGATGTCCGATTCCAGCCGCGTGGCGCGTTCCTCAAAACCCTGCACCACGGATTCGAGCGAACGGATGGTGCCGAGCGCCGTGTCGGTGACGCGTGTGCTGTAGCTATTTTTCCCGCGTAGAACGAGTTCGGCGGTGTTGTTGAAACCGGAGCGGATGAATAAATCATAACCGGCAAAGCGTCCGATGCGGATGTCTTCACCGAACCGGGTTTTAATTTTCTCCGCGCGACGCAATAGCAACTCCCCGGCGACGCCGCGATTGTCGAGAGTTTGTTTGTCCAGTTCGATGCGAAATTTGTCACCGGATGTGTCCTGCCGGAGCGTCAAATCCTCGCGCAAGTTTGCGAGCCGTTCCGTCCATGTCTGAACCTCCTGATGCGAATGGCGAAGGCTGCTGCGGATACGATACTGCTCCTCGGCATGAGCCGAGCGCAGCCGGGTCAGGCGGATCAACTCGGCATCCACCTGGGCTTTTTCGATGACCAGCGGATTCCCTGACGCGATGGCCTTTACCTCGGCGTAGGTCAACGCGGCGGAGTCCATGTCTTCGAGCCGGCGAATCGTCATGTCCCCGCTCATCACCTGGGAGATGAACTTCGCCTTGGTTTCCAACGTCTGCCACATATAGGCATCGAACGAGCCTTCGGTGACGTAACGGTAAATTTGCACGGTGGAATTTTTATTGCCCTGCCGGAGAATCCGCCCCTCGCGCTGTTCTACGTCCGCCGGTCGCCACGGTGCGTCGAGGTGATGCAAGGCAATCAATCGTTCCTGCACGTTCGTTCCCGAACCCATTTTCTGCGTGCTGCCGAACAGGACACGGACTTTGCCCGCGCGAACCGAACGGAACAGGCCCAGCTTCGCGTTGTCCGCATCGTAATCCTGAATGAAGGCGATTTCATTTTCCGGGACGCCCAGCCGTTTCAATTTGTCGGCCATGTCCCGATAAACGGAAAAGCCACGGTCTTGCGGCGTGGACAAATCGCAAAAAACAAGCTGTGTCAAACGATCATCCTTCGTCGCCTCCCAAATCTGATGAATTTTTTCCACGGCGAGATTTACTTTGCTCTGCGGATCATCCGGCAGGCCGGGTTTCATCAGCCGCAAATCCAGCGCGGCCTTGCGGCCCTCGGTGGTGATTTTGAGCATGTTGTCCTCGCGGGGATCAATGCGGCCGCGTTTCAATGCCTCGGCGCGGCGCGCGAGACCTTCGACAAACTCCTTCAATTCCGCCGATGCCGGCGCATTGCAGATCGCCGGTTTCTCGCCTTCCAATTTCGGACGCGCGAGTTTGAGCATCTGCGCGGTCTGCACATCCGCCGACTGCCGGAAAATCTGCATCAATTCCGGCACATTGATGAACCGCGCGAACCGCGTGTTCAGCCGGTAACCCGCACCGTCCGGCGAAAGTTCCATCGCCGTCACCGGTTCGCCGAATGTGGCCGCCCACGAATCGAAGTGACCCAGATTGTGTTTTTTCAAATCCTCCGGCTGCAAATAGCGCTGCATGGTGAACATCTCGGCCATGCTGTTGGCGATAGGCGTGCCGGTGGCGAAGACGACCCCGCCCCCATTATTCGCTGATTGAATGTGACGAACTTTCAAATACATGTCGAAGGCGCGCTCGCTGGCCGTCTGTGGCAGTCCGGCGATGCGTGTCATCTTGGAAATGTAAAAAAGATTTTTGAAGTAGTGCGCCTCGTCCACGAAGATCCGGTCAATGCCGATTTCCTCGAAGGTCAGCGTATTGTCTTTTTTGTGAGTTGCGGCAAGGGCTTCAAGTTTGGCCTCCAGACGTTTTTTCGCTTTTTCCAGTTCCTTCACCAGCCGCCGGTTGTCCGGGTTGGCGTTTTCCCGTTTGATCTTTTCCAATTCCTCCAATTGCTCCTTGAAGAAACGCTCCTGCGTTTCCTGGGACAACGGGATGCGCTCAAAGCCGGAGTGCGTGACGATGACGGCATCCCAATTGCCGGTGGCGATGCGGCTGAAAAGTTTTTTCCGGTTCTGTGATTCAAAATCCTCCTTGCCCGCCACGAGAATGTTTGCGCCCGGATACAGCATGAGCAGTTCGGTTGAAAACTGGCCGAGCATGTGATTGGGCACGGCGAACATAGGCTTGCGCGCCAGCCCCAGCCGCTTCAACTCCATCGCGGCGGCGACCATGGTGTAGGTCTTGCCCGCGCCGACGACATGGCCGAGCAGCGTGTTGGGCGTTTGCAAGATGCGCCAGACACCGGCCTTTTGATGCGTATGCAATTGAACGTCGGCGCTCGCGCCGGGCAGCGTCAAGTGTTCGCCGTTAAACGTGCGGACACGGGAATGATTGAATGAGTCGTTGTAAAGCCGCACGAGCCGTTCGCGCCGCCCGTCATCTGACCAAATCCATTCCTTGAACCGTTCCTTGATGCGTTCCTGCTTCTCACGCGCAGCTTCGGTGGACTGCGCGTTGACGACGGGTTTCTTGTCCACATAATCATAAACGGTCGGCGTCTTTAGATTGAGCGTTTCCTCGATGAGTTCGAGGGCGGTATAACGGTTCGTGCCCCAATCAGTCGTGTTGGCGGTCGCCCCTTTCGCCTCCCAATTGCCGGTGACGTGCCACGAGCCGAGCGCGTGGATGT
>Ga0224554_1000542_pt1 | contig 30496 bp, 23 predicted proteins | sample 714S22024metaG_FD_180666 | JGI IMG/M metagenome (GOLD analysis project Ga0224554, IMG submission 180666) | Peat soil microbial communities from Stordalen Mire, Sweden - 717 S2 20-24 | ecosystem: Environmental > Terrestrial > Soil > Wetlands > Peat | place: Sweden: Norrbotten County, Stordalen...
CAAAATACATAAGTGCCTAAGGACCGGGGCGGCTTCCTTCAAGTCGCTGTATCTGAAGCGCCCACCCGGAAGTCAGCTCACCGACACGTCACCGCGTGGGCGCTCCAGATACAGCCCAAAGACTTCTCATTACTAATCTTCGAATCCGCTTGACCCTGCCCTTACGTCAGGGTCAAAGATATCCAAGGTGAGACCCATGAGCACCTTCCGCATCCAAGAGTTCGCAAAACTTGCCGGCGTTACTGTACGGGCACTGCATCACTACGACCGGCTCAAGCTGCTATCGCCCGCGCATCGTTCGGAGCGCGGCTACCGCCTCTACTGCCACGAGGATCTCGGCCGCCTGGAGCGGGTTCTCGCGCTGCGGTACCTGGGGCTTTCGTTGCGCGAGATCGCCGCGCTGCTGAATGCCTCGGTCGGCCATAGCGCAGAACCGCTGACGGTCACCCTTGCGCGGCAGCGGGCGGCGCTTGGCGAGCGGCGCGACGGCCTGGATCGCGTCCTGCGGGCCATTGAACATGCACAGCGGCGCGCACAGGACGTTGCGGAGACCGAGGGGGCGGAACCCGAGTGGCTCCTCTACCAGACCATCCTGAAGGAGATACAAATGCAAGAAGCCACAGACTGGACGGAGAAGTACTACAGTCCGAAGGCCGTTGAAGCGCTTCGGGAGCGGCTGGCAGCCATGACGCCTGAACAATGGGTGAAGATCGGTGATCAGTGGAAGGCTTTGTTCGCCGATCTTCAGAGCGCGCTTGATCGAGAAGTGCCGCCAGACAGCGCCGAAGCCCGGACGCTGGTGGCACGCTGGATGCGCCTGGGCGACGAGTTCACGCTCGGAGATCCGGAAATTGCCGAGGGATGGCGGCGGCTGCATGACGACCAGAGCCATTGGCCGGATGATGAGAGGGCCGAAAGGCTCAGGGCGAGTATGCCCAAACCTGAGTATTGGTCCTTCTTTCATCAGGCGATTCAAGCCTGCCTGCGGCACGGCTAATCACGGCTTCCTGCATTCCACTTAGATCGAGGAGAGGACGATGGTCGCGCCCAAGAGAAATTTCTTCGCGATGATTACGCTGTTCTTTGTGGCTCCGCTTGTGGCGGAGTATCTGCTGGGAGATCTGCCGCTAAAGCTACTGACGGCACTGATCGTATTGGCGCCGGCATATGGCGGCGGGGCGGTATTGATTCGCGAGACAGCGCGTCGAACGGGTCGTGGCTGGCCCACGATGCTGATGCTGGGCGCTGCCTACACGTTGATCGGAGAAGGCTTGGTGTCGCAGTCGCTCTTCAATCCTGACTATATGCAGAAGCACTGGCACCTGCTTTACCCTGCCTATATTCCGGCGTTGGGTATCGGAGGGTGGTGGACGTTGTTCATGTTCAACCTTCACACGTTCTGGAGCATGGGCGTTTCGATTGCGCTGGTGGAGGCGCTATTTCCTGCCGAGGCTGAAGCGCCGTGGCTGGGGCGGGTTGGTGATTCGGTCGTCGCTCTAGTGTTTGTGCTTGGTTCAGCCGCGAGCTTCGCCATCGGCTTCAAGCAGAATCATTTCGTCGCATCCCATGCACAGCTTCTCGGCGCGGCGGTACTGAGCGTGTTGCTGATGGTGTGTGCATTTCTGATTCCGGCGCGGAGATCGCGCATGGCCGGCGGTATGGCGCCGAGCCCATGGATTACAGGAGCCGTTGCGTTCGTGCTGGGCATGGGCGTTATGAATACGCCGCCGAAGTGGGGCTGGGCTGCGGTGGGTGCGTTGCTGGCGATCGACGCGGTCTTTCTCTTCCTGGTCACGCTCTTTTCGCGACAAACCGGATGGAGCGCGCTGCATGCCCTGAGCCTGGCGGCGGGCGGCGCGCTGGTTTACGGCATTCACGCGTTTACTGCAAGGCCGCTGGTCGGCGGACTGCTGTGGATGCGCATCAGCAACACGGTCTTTCTCGCCGCCGCGGCGTGGCTGATAGGTTTGGGCGCGAGGCGCGTCATCCGCTACCAGACGCTTGCGTAGCGCGATAGTCGAACATCATACAGGCGGAGAGCTGCCAGCTTCGACCGTAAACCTCTGGGTGTGGTGGTGAACCATCTTGCCATTCACACAACGACTGAGCAGGATTTCCCTGCGATCCTCAAGCTGCTCCTCTTGCGATTGGTCCTGCTGAACGCCCTAGCGAACACCGATCCGGCTGCCGGCTAGTCCGTTCGCTGGCCATCTGTTCCCTATTCTCTGCTGTTCTCAATTGAAAGCGACGGTCTTGTTTGCGTAGCTGAGGAAGCGGCGTGGATGGTCGCCGTCTCTCCAGGGCTGAAGCCCAGGTTTTATGGCCCTTGACGGCACGCGACCCAGAGGGTACCCCGGTCGTGCCCTGACACAAAGCCAGTTCTTGAGGTACCGGACCGGCTGTTGCAACTCAAACTGTTCCCTGGTCCCTATTCCCTAGTCCCTGCTTTTCAATCGAAGACCACCGTCTTGTTCCCATAGCAAAGAATCCGGCGGTCCAGGTGCCAGCGCACCGCACGGGAGAGGACGATGCGCTCGAGGTCGCGGCCTCTTGCCACCAGATCTTCCACCTGATCGCGGTGCGAGATGCGGGCCACATCCTGCTCGATGATGGGGCCGTCGTCGAGAAGATCGGTGACATAGTGGCTGGTGGCCCCGATCAGCTTTACCCCCCGCGCGTGCGCCGCGTGGTAGGGCTTGGCCCCGGTAAATGCAGGCAGGAACGAGTGATGGACATTGATAATTGCCGCCGGGTAGCGGGCAACAAAGGCGGGAGAGAGAATCTGCATGTAGCGGGCCAGAACTACCAGATCAACCCCATGCGACAAAAGTAGTTCCAGGTGCCTCGCTTGGGCCGCTCCGCGCCTGTCCGCCGTAACCTCAACGTGCTCGAAGGGAATCCCGTAGAAGGCGGCGAGCTTTTCCACGTCGCGATGATTGGAGACGATGATCGGGATCTCGCACAGCAGCTCGCCGGTGCGCCAGCGATGCAGCAGATCGGCCATGCAGTGCAGATACTGGGAGCAGAACAGCGCCACGCGGGGCAGGCGTCCGCTGGAGGTCAACTTCCAGCGCATGCCAAGCTCGGCGGCGAGGGGGGCGAAGGCGGCGCGGAAACCTTCCAGATCGAAGCGTTCCGGCTTGGTTCCCTGGCCCATCGCCAACCCGGCTGGACTCTGTTCCGGGCCAGCCTGATTCTCCGCCGTGCCAGCGAGCGCCCACTCGACGCGCATGAAGAAGAGACCAAGATCGTGATCCTGGTGCTGGTCGGCGTGCAGGATGTTGGCGCCTCGCTCATAGAGCAGCGAGGAGACGCGCGCCACAAGACCCTTGCGGTCCGGGCAGTCGATGAGCAGAACGGCCGAATCTTTCATGTTCACTTCAGCTTAAGCCATGGGGCGCATTGCAAACGTGCCGCGCCCGGCAAAAGCTCGATGCAAACGAGTTCATTACCGGGATTTACGAGGGTAACTTCCGCATTGCGGAGATACGGAGGGAACGGGCTGACAGCGAGGGTTCGACTTATCGAAGCGGCTGTCAAATCCCGCGGGATCAATGCGGACTCAGGGATTAATCACGAGAGTCAGCGGAAGGCTCGCACTCTGTGAGCCGCTTGTCGCTGTGATGGTGAACGTGGCTGAAATGGGCGGCTGAACCACAGATTGAGTGCCGCCGCCGCCGCAGGCGCTCATTGCGAAGACCGCTAAAGCAGCCAGCGCCAATAGCAGCCTTCTCGCATTCTTTCTCTTTCCGCAGAAAATCAACGCAATCAATGCGGCATAACTCAACGGCAGAGTTCCGCCGGAAAAAGGCGGCGCCTGCGACTGTGCTATCGCCGTGGTGGTAATTGTTACAGCGAGGGGCACGGAAGTCGTCGATGAAGTCAGCGTCTCAGAAGCCGGCAGGCTGCACACCGCTCCTGCGGGAGCATTCGCCGACGTGCAAGTCAAGCTCACGACTCCCGCGAAGCTTGACGCAGTGAGCGTCAAATTGTACGTGGCCGTCTGCCCGCCCTGGATCGTTTGGCTCGTAGTGGTCCCCGTCAATGAAAATGGCGGCGTGATCGTCAGGGTAGTTGCCGGGGAGGTGACAGGATTGTAATTGGAGTCGCCGGAATACTGTGCGGTGAGGGTATGCGTGCCGTCGACATTGAAAGTGGCCACGGTCGCGGCATTTGCCCCGGCGGCCAAGGCCACGGGCGATCCCAGGGGCGTGGCGCCATCCAGAAATTGGATGGTGCCGGTCGGAGCGACGGCGCTTTCGTTAAAGAACAGGAAGGTGTTCAGGTTGACCGGCTGACCGGCGACTGCGGTAGACGGCGCGCGGACCGACACCAGTTGAGGGTTGCCCTTGGTGACAGTCACAGTCACGCTGTTGCTCGCACTCCCGAGGTAACTTGGGGGAACGCCGCCGTCGCCGCCGTAGGTCGCGGCAATGACATGCTGTCCCAGCGGCAAACAGCTGCTGGTTGTGACACCGTCGATATATTGAGCAATGCCTCCAGGCTCGGGTCCGAGTTTCACGGTTCCGAGTAAATTGCCATTGTCCGTGAACGTAACCGTTCCGGTAGTGGGAAGAAGCTGCGACACACCCGCGACATTGGCGTTGAATGCAAACGCGTTCGATGGGTCGCCATAGTCCAGGGAAGTCCCTGGCGTGAAAGCGCCGCCAACCAGAATTCCGGATTGCAGGGTCGTCGTGGTGTTCTCCGCCGCAACGCTCAGCGCGACGGTATTCGATGTGCTGCCGGCAAAGACGCCGTCCCCCGGGAAATAGGCGTAGAGGTTATAGTTCGTGCCCGCGGGCAGGTCTTTCACGCTGAGGACTCCCGTGCTCGCCGTCCCCCCGCTCCCGCTGATCGGCGCAGACTGAACTCCGACATTGGAAGAGAGATTGCCGCCCTGCGCGAGCAGAGATATTTCCGTGCTGGGAGTTTGCGATTTGTTCGCGCTCAGCGCCCCTACCGAGACGCTGACGGAAACTGGCTGGCCATGCACAATGCTCACGGCGTTCGACGGCAGCGTGGCGCCATTGAAGGAAGCAGAGAGCGTGGTCGAAGATCCGTTGAATGCCGCGGCTCCAACCGTCCACGCGTTCACCAATTTTGCGGCGTCGATCGACCCCAGCCCTGTCGCTGGGTCATATCCCGGAACCGCGTTGTACCCAAGCTGTCCGGCCACGTCGCCGGGCGGTACGAAGCTAAGCGTATCGTTACCGGGAACTCCATTGTCTCCGGCTGTCACATCGTTGAATACACATTGCGGACCCGGCCGTGTGGCGGGGCTGGTCTGGTTGCTCGAGTTACAGGCAGGATAAGTGGCGCTCTCTGCGGCAGCCAGGGGATAAAACTCATCATTGGCCAGTCCCTGCCGGCTGTTGGTCGCTTGGTCGATCAAAGCCATCACCCCGGCCAACACAGGCGACGCAAATGAGGTTCCTCCGCCAAAGCTGTTGAACGACACCACCCCGCCACTCACCTCGCAATCCGGAATATAGGGGTGTGGGCTAAAGCAGAATACGTATGGGTCATGGCTCTCGGCGGCCGGCATCGAGATATCGGGCAAGACGCGGTTCGCAAATTTTGCTCCCGTCAACCCCAGGATGGGGAGTGTCTGCCAGCTCGGAACCGGATAGATGGTGCTGATCCCGCCCCCTCCCGCATAGTTGCATTTGGTGACGCAGTCGTTCCAAACCATCTCCGGGATGTAGCCAATTGCAAGATCCGTTGCAGGATTCCAGAACGTCGCATCCGCTCCGCCATTGACCGTTTCATTGAGCTCCGTCCCTCCCACGGAGGTGTTGAACGGAGTTGAACTCAGACCGTTCACCGCGAGTTCAGTTCCGCCTACGCCTGTTCCAGTGTCAGGCGCGCAGCCCGCCGCGCCCCAATCGCCGGAGGCGACAAAGACGCTGATACCCTGCGCCGCTGCCTGCTCAAATTGCGAATTCCAAAACTCGTTTCCCGCGCTCCCAAGGTCCTGCTCGCACTCTGAAAAGCTCAGGTTCATGATCGGGGCCAGGTTGTTATCCACGATATAAATCACCGAAAGATCGACCGGATCGGTGGTAGCAGTTCCCGCACTGACTACCACGTCGATCGTGGCTTTGGGAGCCACGGCGCCCGACCATTCCACGTCAAGAGTGGCTTCGATATCCGCTCCGCCCGTTGTCGGCGGGGGCCCGTTGACGATGATGTTGGGCGGGTTGGTGGGCAGCGAGAATACTTGCCTGAAGTCGGCTACGTCGTCGATGCCGTTGGCGGCCAGCGTGTTAATCCAGCCTTCAGCAACGATCGCAATCGTCTGGCCAGTCCCATCCAGGGGCGTCGTCTTCGGAGACGGCGCCACACCGTTGTACAAGGGATTGAGGTCGTAAATCGTTGCAAGATCGGGTGGAGAGAGCGCATAGAGATCGCCTCCCAAAGCCATCAGAGGCTTTCCTGCAACGAGCTTTGCTGTAGCTTTCCTGTCGGAAGGGATCATGGCCGGCTTGCTGTAGAAATCGTGGAGCGAAACCACCCCCCTCACGATCGGTGACAACTCCGCGGGAATGCTGATGTCCGTAGCATTCGCCGTGTGCAGTTCGCCATCCACCTGATAATGACGCATCTGCGTCTGGAACGCCGACTCCACCTGCGCCGATGTTCCGGAAAACTCGATCCACCTTCTGCCCCTGGCCACCCCATTTACCGCGAATCCTTGTTGTTGCAACCAGTCTGTAACTTGTTGGATATCCCGCAGCGATGGCCCGAATTCTTGACCGAACTCCTCCGGCGTAATCCAGTGATGATAATCCGGCGAGTCTTTGGTCTGCTGGCTATCCACAAACGTCCGCGCCCGATGCTCCCGGTCAGGGCTTGCGCCAAGCACCAGAATCATCCGCTCTAGGGACGTTTCGCCATCCAAGGGGCCGGCGTCGTATATCGCTCTTGCATTTGGATGAGTTGAATTGGGAATGAGTGTGCGGGGATTGTTGCTTCGTGGAGTTGTGAGCGACGGAGATTGCGCTGGAAGAGCAAGTGGAGCAACTTGGGTTTGAGCAATCACGGGAACTAACAACACACTCCCAATCACCATTACTGCTGCATTGAGTTTCTTCGCAGCACTCATATGAATCTCTCGTTTCTGGGTTAATCATATACCCCCCCCCGAGTCCGCTCGCCGCGGCCCTGGGGTGGCGTCTTACAAGTGCATTGATGCTTAGGCATTGTGCATAAATAACTGCTTCCTCGATTGCGGCTCCTGATCGTGTCAGGGCACGACTTCAGTCGTGCCGTAAATACAGCAGAGTCAACGCGGGCTTTATTGAGGTCTGCATAAAGAATGCCATGATTTAGCGCAAGGAAAAGAACAGCTCGGACTGGGCGATGCAGCCGCCCAGCTTTCCTGGAGAGTGGCCCGCATCCAGCAAAGCCAATGCGCGCCTACGCCGGTCCTCCAGAAGATCGGCGCTTCCCTTCAGTCTGGGCATAGGTACTATGAACCTCAATGCCTTTTATTGCACTATTTATGCAGGAGTCAATAGAGTTAGCTAACCTGCGAGAAGAGGCAGTCCATTGGCCACGCCTGTATCTGGCTTCTATATATAATAGACACGAGGTGAACGATGTCCAAACGCGAAGCAGAGGAACTCATTATTGTGCCGCGAGTCCTAGGCAACCGCGCCCTACCCGAGGAGCGCCTTCTTGAAAAGGCGCTCGGGATTCGTCTCTTTGAGGAGCGCCTTCTTAAGCTGTTCAGCGAGGGCCGACTCTTTGGAACCGTCCACACCTGCATCGGACAGGAGTGGACCGGTGTAGCCCTTGCTGAGCATCTCCGCCCGGGTGATACTCTCTTCAGCAATCATCGCTGCCACGGCCATTACCTGGCCCGCACCGGCAACTACACGGGCCTCTTCGCCGAGATCATGGGACGCGAAGCCGGCATATGCCGCGGACGCGGCGGCAGCCAGCATATCTGCCACGGCAATGTCTTCAGCAACGGTATCCAGGGCGGGATCGTTCCCGTCGCCGCCGGGATCGCCCTCGCCAAGAAGCTCCGCGGCTCGGACGACATCTCCGTGGTCTGCATAGGCGATGGTACGCTGGGCGAGGGTGCTCTCTATGAGAGCTTGAATCTCGCCTCCATCTGGAGTCTACCCCTCCTGGTGCTGCTCGAAAATAATCTTTACGCGCAAAGCACTTCCCAGGCACAGACGTTAAGCGGCTCTATCGAGGCACGCGCCGAGGCCTTCGGCATCCGCACCCTCCGCGCCGATAGCTGGGACCCCGCAAACCTCATCGAGACCGTGCGAGAGGCGGTCGACTACGTCCGTGGCGAGTCGCGCCCCCTCTTCCTCCGCGTCGACACCTACCGTCTCATGGCGCACTCCAAGAGCGATGACAATCGCGATCCCGCCGAGGTGGAGTCCTATCGCCAGCGCGATTTCCTGCATCTGGCAGAGTTGCAGCAGCCCGAAATCATGAGCCGCATCGAAACGGATCTTCTGGCGCGCCTTGACGCTCACGTCGACGAAGCGGAGAGCTCACCCTTTGGCAGCATCGAAAACGAGAATAACGCCGAGCCCCCGGTTACATGGCAGGCCACGGAGTTCAAAGGCGGCGAGCGCGTCGTCAACCGCATCTACGCGGGCCTGCGCATGGCTCTCGAGCGTGACGATCGCGTTTTGCTCATAGGCGAGGATATCGAAGGCCCATACGGCGGTGCCTTTAAGGTCACCCGCGACCTGAGCCAGCTCTTCCCGAGCCGCGTGCGAAATACGCCCATCAGCGAACTGGGCATCACTGGCATGGGCAATGGCCTGGCTCTGGCCGGCATGCGTCCTGTTGTCGAGATCATGTTCGGCGATTTCGTCATGCTCGCCAGCGATCAGTTCGTCAACCACGCTGCCAAGTTCAGCTTTATGTACGCCGGCCAGGTGCAAGTGCCGCTGGTGGTGCGTACGCCCATGGGCGGCAAGCGCGGCTACGGCCCCACCCACAGCCAGTCGCTCGAAAAGCACCTGCTAGGCGTTCCCGGAACCCGTGTGCTCGCACTGCATCATCGATTCGATCCCGCCGAGGTCTACGATCGCCTGCTCGGGGATGGTGTTCCCGCGCTGCCCACCTTGGTGGTCGAAAACAAGATTCTCTACGGAGAAAAGGCTTCGCCCGACGCGGTGGAAGGCTTTAAGTGGTTCCACAGCAGTCACGATTTCCCTATAAGCTACATGCGCGCCGAGGCCCGGCCCGACGTCACCATCGTATGCTACGGCGGCATGCTCCCCGATGCAGAAAAGGCTGTAGAGCGCCTCTTCGTGGAGCACGATCTGGTGGCCGAGATACTGTGTCCCATGCAGCTCTACCCCTTGCAGAAAGAGGCCATGCTGCCCCTGGTACAGCGCAGCGGCCGCCTGCTCCTGGTTGAGGAAGGGCATGGCTTTTGCGGCGTCACCGCCGAACTCATGGCGACTTTCTACGAATTGGATAGCGCGCTCGTGATGCGCAGGCTGCACTCGCTCCCGCAGCACATCCCCTCGGCCAAACCCCTCGAACTGAGCCTCCTGCCCGGTGTAGACCGTATAGTGGAAGAAACTCTGGAGCTGCTGCGATGACGGAAGGCATTCCCATTGTGCTCGAACGCGACAACGTGAACGACGAGACCGTGACCCTGGTCCGGTGGTTCGCCGCTCACGGCGACAAGGTGGAACTCGATGCCCTGCTCGCCGAAGTTGAAACCAGCAAGGCCAACATCGAGATCCATGCGCCCCAGGCAGGCTACCTCGTCCAGGAGTTCCCGCCGGGCGCGGAGATTCCCGTTACCGCGATCATCGGCTATATAGTCGCCTCGGCTCCCGCGCATGCCCCTGTGGAGGTCACGAAACCTGCTGTGGCGCCCTCGATCAACGGCATCGCAATTTCTCAGGCAGTGCAACCTTCAGCCCCAGTGGCCACGGCCGCAGCGCCAAGGCCGTCGAACGGATCTTCCGGCCCCGCCGCCGCCGCTCCCGGTTTTCCTCAGGCATCTGAATACCGCCAGCGTTGTTCACCGGTAGCAGCGAAGATGATGGAGACGCACGGTATCCCGGCCTCCGCCTTTGTTGGCAAGTCCGTTGTGCGCAAAGAGGACATCCTCAATTACCTGAATCCGCCTGCTGCTCCAGCGCCCGCCCTTGCACCTGCTTCTCAGCTGCGGCGTTACCCGCTCGCGAAGATCGCGCAGCCCTGCCGCGAAGTGCCTCTCTCGAAGCGAAAGCGCAGCGAGGCCGCCAACCTCGCCGCCGGCATGGGGAACGCAGTGGCCAGTTCCGTTTCAGTTACCTGCTTCACACGCGGTCTGCGCCATATTCTCGAAGCCAAGCTGGGCGGCGGCAACCCTTCTGGCATCTTCGTCTTTGAGGTGAGCCGGCTGCTGCGCAAATACCCCGCGCTCAACGCAGCCTACCGCGAAGGCTCCATGCTGCAGTATGAGGATGTGAACGTCGGCTTTGCCATGGACGACAGCCGTGGCCTAAAAGTCGCCGTGCTTCCCGATTGCGACCAGCGGTCGCTCTCCGACATTCTGGCAATGCTTCACGAGCTCTCCATCGCCTACGTAGAAGACAAACTCACACCGGCGCAAATGGCCAACCCCACCTTTACCATCAGCGATCTCTCCGGTCTGGGCGTCTCGTCCTTTCTGCCCCTCATCAGCGAAGCCCAGGGCGCCATCCTGGGCGTGGGTGGAGAGCAATTCGCGCCGGGTAACCAGTACGGCTTCTACACACTTACTCTTACCTTCGACCATCAGCTCACCGATGGCCGAACCGCCGCTCTCTTCCTCAACGACCTCAAGGAACGGCTGGCACACTACGAGACAACGGCGCCGGACGTTCGCTCGGAGCTGGTCTGCCCGCGCTGCTACCGCTGCTACCGCACCGCTGCGGAGCTACGCGGCGTAGACGCACACCTTATTCAAATTGCCGGGGACGAGGGCTACATATGCTCTCTGTGCCTGAGCGGATGGTAAAAGACATGACGGCAGAGGTTTTGCAGGAACTCGTCGCTAGCCTTAGCGGCAAAGACAAGGCGCAGATCACCGACGCCACTGTGCTCCGCAGCGTTCTTCAGGGTTCCCTCGGCCGCGTCCGGCTTGAGGGGGCTCTGCGTTACAAGCTGGGCGTCTCCAATCCCAAGGCCGCACAGGCCTCCACCTTTGGCAATCTTTGTCGGTTGCTCGGCGTTGCCGGCCTGAACGGAACCAGCCCGGAAGCGGCCCCAGTTCAGGATCTGCAGCCCCTCGCGGTCGCCGTCGCGCAACCCGGCGCGGCTCTCCACGGAGTCCATGTGGGCATTGACGTCGAAACCATCGCGGCCCTTCCCGAGGCCTCTGACTACTGGGAGCACGACTTCTACAAAAGCACATTCTCCCCGCGGGAAATCGCCTACGCTTTGCTCCAGCCTTCTCCTCGTGCGACGTTTGCTGGCCAGTGGTGCGCCAAGGAAGCGCTGCGCAAGGCCAACCCCGCCCTCGCCAATGCCGAGTGGACATCGCTCGAGGTGGTTCACGACCCATCGGGCAAGCCACAGATGACCGTCGACGGCACGCCCGCATTCGGCGCGCTCAGCGTGAGTCATTCGGCTGATGTTGCGGTGGCTGTCTTCGTTGCCGCGGATTCCGCCGTTCAGCCTCCCACTCCAGAGCCGCAAGGCACCGTAAACACTTCTCCAGAGCCGCAAGGCACCGTAAACACTTCTTCGGCGGCGCCCGCCAGGGGAGGCCGGAAAGCCTACGCCCTCGCTCTTCTTGCGCTCCTGGTTGCGGTGGCCGCTCTGGTGGTTGCGCTTCTGCATCGCTGAAGCCGTAAATGAGTTCCCGGACTCAGCCGCCACGTGCGCGCGAACTCCTTCTCGCCCTGACTTGGAGCGATGTACAAATCTAAACCAGCGTTTGGGCGCGTTACATGGGGCGGGCGCTCTCTGAACCGCCGCTTCCGGTTGTGAGCGCCGGAGCAAAAATAGACCACATGGCGCCGCGGCAGCGGCTTGACGCGGCGGTGTAAAAGTAGACCACGCCGGAATCTGGTTTCACGGACAGCGGGCATTCCAAAGGGGTAACGAACAAGGTACGAGCCGCGTTCAGAACCGTTGAGTGGGCAGCCGTAGCCGTGCCCTGACACAATGCCACACCTTTGAGCCTCTTGCAAAATTGCCTTTAGGCTATCGATTGTGTCAGGGCACGACTTCAGTCGTGCCGCAAATGGCCAATTTAGATTCCGGCTTTAGCCGCTGCGGAATTGCAAATTACTGAAAACAAAACCGCAGGGGCTAAAGCCCAACATGATTTTGTTGCTCTTCCGGCACGACTGAAGTCGTGCCCTGACACTTTTTGCAGTCTCAATGGAATTTTGCAAGAGGCTCCTTTGAAGTACTTATTTATGCGCACTGCCTTAGAGGCAGTGTTCTTGAATAGCGCTTTAATGAGAAACAGCAATCGACTGTCTTAGAAGTTGGCCCCGGCTGTCCGGGATTCAATACTTGCTCAAAACAATCGACGACTCACCTAAGAACTCGCCCGAAAAGAGGACATTTCAGACAAAGCCGCCCCGTGGAGGATTGCGCTCAGACGATCCAACCGGGGCAAAGACCGCCCCGGTGCGCCGCGGCGATGCGCGAGCAACCCAATAGAATCGTTTGCCAACCGCGGTCAGGCGGCCGTGTCGCCGCGGGTCTGCAACGGAGCGCTTAGTTGTTGACGGAGACTCCCTGCCAGATCGGCCACCACACGAAGCTTGTCGGCGACGTTGGAGGGAACCTCGGCGCCGGAAAGAGCCAACTGCGAGTGCAAAAGCAGCCCGGCGACCGTGGTCTTCAGTTCGTTTTCGATCGCCGCCGCCGCGGCTCGGCGGGCCAGGATTTGTTCCCGCTCACGGCGGTGCAGGGCGGCGCGAATCTCCCGGATCAACCGGGCCGCTCCGGAGAGCGCGAAGTTGATCTGCAGAGGAATGGCCAGCCCGGAGCGCTCCCACACCGCCTCGGCGGCGGCTGGATCGCACTCGGCCATGGTTTCATCCACCACGACGGCGGCAAACTCCCGGTGGCGCAACGCGGCCAGTGCGGCCTTGCGTCCCTCCGCCACTTCAACTTCCATGCCCAGTTGCGCGCTCACCACGGCGGCGCAGTTACGGGCGCCTTCCACTCCGGTCACAATCAGAATGCTCATTCCCAGCTCCTTTTTCCGTATCCCGTTCGGTTCCGCGCCCCGTTCGCTTAGAGCAAAATCAGGGAAACTGTGCCCAAGGGGATTCATTCAGGGTCGCCGCTCCCTGTTGGTCGCGTCGACTTTGCTGCATGGCCTGTGGGTACATCATCCCTGATTTTGCTGTAGCTCAGGGGCTTGTTCTTCCGGTGCAGGCAGGTTTCATTTCCACGCCAGTCTGTGGCTTTTCCCGCCATTGGATTGTGGGCGCGATTCCCTCCGGCGCCAGTGCGGACCGGTTACTCTTCCCGCAGCGGGTCGGCGATGCCGTATTCCTTCAGCTTGCGGTAGAGAGTGGTCTTGCCGATGCCCAGCAGCTTCGCGGCCTGGAGCTTGTCGCCGTTGAGGGTGCGAATAGCCCCCAGAATGGCTTGTCGCTCGAGATCGGCCAAGGTGGTTACCTCCGGGGCACTGCCCTGCTGGGTTGGCTCGCCGGCGACCGCGGCGGTGCGCCGAGCCTCAAGACCCTGCTGCTGAAGCTGCGTCGGCAGGTCGCCGAGATGCAGCACCGGACCGGAGGAGAGGGCGCAGGCCCGCTCTACCGAGTTTTCGAGTTCGCGCACATTGCCCGGCCAGTCATGGCGCATCATGGTGCGTAGAGCCTCGTCGCTGAGCGTGAACTTGGTGCCGTGCTCGCGGCTGATGCGATCCAGAAAGTGTGCCGCCAGCAGCGGAATATCCTCGCGGCGATCGCGCAGGGACGGGAGCCGCAGATTGACCACGTTGAGCCGGTAGAAGAGGTCCTTGCGGAAGGTGCCCTTCTCCACCATCACCGCCAGGTCGCGGTTGGTGGCGGCCACAATGCGCGCCTTGATGGGAATGCGGTGGGTGGCCCCGACCGGCCGGACTTCCTTCTCCTGGAGAGCTCGCAGCAGCTTGGCCTGCAGGTCCAGCGACAGCTCGCCGATCTCATCCAGAAAGACCGTGCCCCCCTCGGCCGAGACCAGCAACCCGTCCTTGGAGCGGTTGGCTCCTGTAAACGCGCCCTTCACGTAACCGAACAGCTCACTTTCGATCAGCGTGGGCACCAGCGAGCCGCAGTCGACCGGCAGGAAGGGCTTCTGAGAATTAGGCCCATAGGCGTGGATGGTCCTGGCCACCAGTTCCTTGCCCGTGCCGCTCTCGCCGAGGACCAGCACCGGGTGCGAACTCTGGGCGACTTTGGACAGGATGCGGTAGAGCTTCTCCATCTCGCCGGAGCGGCCGATCATGGCGCCCAAACCCTGCGAGAGCCGCAGCCGCTCCCGCAACTGACGGGTCGCGGTATCGGTCAAGTGGGTCGCGGCGGCGCGGTCGAGCACGGTGGAAAGCTCGTCCATGGCGAAGGGCTTGGTCAGGTAGTCGGAGGCGCCGCAGCGCATCGCTTCCACGGCCGCATTCACCGAGCCTGAAGCGGTCATGGCGATCACCGAAGTCTGCGGGTAGAGCAGCTTCACCTCGGAGACAAGCTCCAGGCCGTGGTTGCTCCCCGCGGGCAGGTTGACCAGCAGAATGTCGGCCGCCCGGCCGCGCAGCAGGCTCCGCGCCTGGCCCAGATCGCCGGTGCTCTCGACCGCATAGCCCAGGCTGGCGGCGATCTCGGCGCAGGCCGAGCGGATGGCCGTGTCCGCGTCCACCACCAGCAGGTGCAGCCGAACCGCCGGCTCCGCAATTTGCGAAATGTGAGGGACAAACTCCATGGTTCTGGTCGTGATTGCTGTTTCGAGCATTGTATTCGCCTCGCGCGTGTTTCGGTGAACTGGATGGTTGAAGACCGGCTCGGTGCAGTTTGACGAACCGGCTGTTGAGAGCGGCACTCCAGTCTGCAGGCCGCTTCCAGCCTCATGCAGGGTGGCTTTTACTTTCACCCCAGCGACCAAGACCTGTCGCTGGGGACCCCGGTAACCACCCCAGCGACCAAGACCTGTCGCTGGGGACCCCGGTAACCACCCCAGCGACCAAGACCATTCGCTGGGGACCCCGGGGGACGGGAAAGAGTCACTTAGCCGTGTTGCCTTCGCTCATCGGCAACTGGAGAACCGCTGGAGCGCCCCGGCTTCAGCGGGTCCGGACAGGCAGTTCGATCTCCAGGCGCGCTCCCGCCTGGGGGCGATTTGCGGCGTGAATCCGCCCGCCCGCGCCCTTGATCACCGATCGCGTGATGGACAGACCCAGCCCGCGATGCGCGACCAGCCAGCCTCCCCTTGCTGAAGAACCGTGCGCATGGGTGGTGTAGCCGGATTCGAAGATCTTATCCAGCGCCTTGCGGGGGATTCCCGGCCCGTTGTCTTCGATCGTCAGCGTAAGACTGGCAGCGGCTCCCGGTTCCGTTCCCGGTTCGGAGGGCCGTTCACGCAGACCAAGCTGGATGCGTCCACCCGCTGGCATGGCCTCCGCGGCGTTCTTCACCAGGTTGACCAGCACCCTGGTAAGGTCCTCTCCCGTCAGCCACACCGGCTTGGCGCACCCTTCCACGTCCACGGTGAGGACAATCGAGGGCCCGGCCAGGGCGGCCAGCAGATTGCGAGTGGCCAGCAGCTCCGCAGCCAGATTGTCAATGGGTTCGGCCGGCATCAGATCCCAGCGCCGGGCCCGGTCAGGCTGGTTTTGGTCAAGTTTGCCCCGGTCAAGGCCGCCCCGGTCAAGCCTGTCCCGGTCAAGCCTGTCCTGCCCGAGCCTGCCTTCTTCGAGCCTGTCGCGCACCAAGGCATCCATCGGCATCTGGCCCAGGTTGAGGAGCCCAGCCCGGGAACCAGCGCCTCCTGGAGATGCGTGCGTATCCAGAGCCACAAGTTTTTCCACCAGCCGGTGGCTGGCTGCGGCCACCAGCCGCAACTCGTTTCCATAGTGAAGAAAAGGAGTCGCCAGCACTCCGGGCTCCTCAAGAAGATCGCAGTAAAGTCCCAGCGCCGTGACCATGTTCCTGGCGTCATGCGCCACTTCCGCAACGGTCTCGCCCTTGCTGCCGAGCGTGGCCAGGGTCTCCACCACCGCTTCCACACGCTTGCGCTCCGCTCCGCCCAATCCCCTGGTTTGTTCCACCTGCTGCATGGCATGCTTCCTTTCCTGTTTTGGCCCTTCGCGATCGCCGCTACGGCCTTATTCCCTAGTCCCTGTTCCCTAGTCCCTATTCCGTAGTCCCTGTTCCCTATCTCTTGCTTTTGTCCTCTTCTATTACACGTGGGGTGCCAAACTAGAACGCTCTAGCTAAGTTCCTAATAAGGGAAGGGCTTACTGTCCAAAATCCGGACAGCCGCTCCAAACCGATTGGGAAGAGATGGTTCCAATATGGGACAGGACAGTCGCGTCCCGTCCACCTAATCTATTCAGATTCAGCCGGTTAGCAAGGCCTTCCTGTTTCGGGCCGCCGAAACGCAGGATTCCCGTTCTGGGGCCCGCTCTGAACCGGGAAACCACCCCCACCAGGACCCTCTCCCGTACAATCTCCCTATGCACGCCCCCAGCCAAACCTCCGTCCAAGTCTCCGGCCACGCTCCCGGCGCAGACCCCTTCTTCCGCCCCGGCGGCCGCACCCCCGGCCAGCTTCGCCCACTCTCCCTCACGCCAGGCTTTGTCCAGACCGCGGAAGGCTCCGTGCTCGTCTCGCTCGGCAACACGCGTGTCCTGACCAACGCCACCATTGAACAAGGAGTTCCCGGCTGGCTGCGCAACTCCGGCCGCGGCTGGGTTACGGCGGAGTACGCCATGCTGCCCCGCTCCACGGTCACACGGACCCCTCGCGAGAGCGAGCGAGGCAAGATCGGCGGACGGACCCACGAGATCCAGCGCCTGATCGGCCGCAGCCTGCGCTCCGTTGTGGACATGAAGGCCCTCGGCGAGCGGACGGTGATTCTGGACTGTGACGTGATCCAGGCCGACGGCGGTACGCGCACCGCAGCCATCACCGGCGCCGCCGTGGCTCTGGCCCTGGCATTGAACGCCCTGGTCGAGGCGGGAACGCTCAAGCAGTCGCCACTCAAGCAACTGGTGGCCGCCACGTCCGTGGGCATCGTGGACGGCAGGATGTTGCTCGACCTCTGCTACGAGGAGGATTCCGCGGCCGAGGTGGACATGAACGTGGTGATGACCGCCGACGGGGGACTCATCGAGACCCAGGCCACTGCCGAGAAGGGAAGTTTCTCCCGCAGCCAGTTGAACGCCCTCATCGACCTGGCCGAATCCGGCCTCAAGGAGATCTTCGCCTCGCAGCGGGCCGTGCTGGGGCGGTGAACCCAAGCCTTGCCTGCGCATGGTTGCGCAGCCCCCGAATAAGGCCGGCTTTCTCATCCGCCATGGCCGCCCGCTTCTGCGTATCTCTTGCTTTCGCCGCTGCGGCGCAACGGGATTCCTCTTGAGCGCGGAGCGCCATGCACCACGGCCGAAATGGGAATCCCACTCTGGAATCCGTCGAGCGAGCCGCGTCCGGCGCGTGTGTTCACCGGCACACTCTTCGCTTGCGCCGCTCTGCTACCATAAGGACGATTGCAGTTCCCGCCGCCCGCGAGGCTGAGTTTCCGCTCTTTCGGGCCCGTGCGTACAGGCGGCCGGATCCCAACCGGATCCCAACCAGATCCAACCCAGAAGGAGAATCCTTATGCCTCTAGTCTCCATGCGGCAACTTCTCGACGAGGCCGCCAAGGGCGGTTACGGCGTCGGCGCATTCAACGTCAACGATATGGAACAGATTCAGGCCATCATGGAAGCGGCCAAGGAAACCCGTTCCCCCGTCATCATCCAGGCCAGCCGCGGCGCACGCCAGTTTGCCCAGGACCGCTACCTCTTTCACCTCATCCTGGCGGCCAGCGAGCTCTATCCCGACATTCCCATCGCCATGCACCAGGACCACGGCAACAGCTTCGAGACCTGCAAGAGCGCCATCGAACTGGGCTTCACCTCGGTCATGATGGACGGCTCCCTGAAGGCCGACGGCAAGACCCCGTCAACCTTTGAGGAGAATGTTGCCGTCACCAAACAGGTGGTTGACTTTGCCCACGAGCGCGGCGTCACCGTCGAGGGCGAGATCGGCGTGCTGGGCGGCGTTGAAGATGGCCACGGCGCAGGCGGCAGCGGCCTCGATCACATCACCGACCCCGACCAGGCCGTCGAGTTTGCCGAGCTCACCGGCGTTGACGCCTTGGCCATCGCCATCGGCACCAGCCACGGCGCTTACAAGTTTACCAAGAAGCCCGACGGCTCGGTCCTCAAGATGGACGTCCTGATCGCCATTCACAAGCGCCTGCCCAACACCCACCTGGTCATGCACGGCAGCTCTTCGGTGCCCAAGGACCTGCAGGACATCGTCAACGAGTACGGCGGCAAGCTCAAGGAGACCTGGGGCGTACCCGTCGAAGAGATTCAGCTCGGCATCCGCAACGGCGTCCGCAAGGTCAATGTGGACACCGACAACCGCCTGGCCATCACCGGAGCCATTCGCAAGGTGCTCTGGACCCAGCCGGAGAAGTTCGATCCCCGCGACTACATGAAGCCCGCCCGCGAAGCCATGCAGAAGGTGGTGGCCACGCGCATGACCCAATTCGGCCAGGCTGGCCATGCCGGCGACTACAGCCCCATCCCCATCACCGAGATCGCCAAAGGCTACGCCGACGGCACCCTCACCACCCAACCGTTAGTCGCCGCCAAGTAACTCCGGCTGCAAGCGTTCATGCAAAAGGGCCACTCCACGGTTGCGGAGTGGCCCTTTTGCAGCTGTAGGTCAGGCTTATCCTAACGATGGGAACTTCCCGCGCTGACAACTCCCGCACCGGAACTTCCCGCGCTGACACTTCCCGCGCTGGAGCTTCCCGCACTGGAGCCGGAGCTGCTCACGCTCGAACCGCCTCCTCCTCCACCACCGTGAGATCCGCCACCACTTGAACTGCTTCCTCCTCCACCACCGCGAGATCCACCCCCGCTTGAACTGCTTCCTCCTCCACCCCCGCGAGATCCGCCCCCGCTCGAACCGCCGCTTCCTCCGCGAAAACCGGCGCCTCCGCTAAAGCTTCCGCCCCGAGCCTGAAGATTGCCACTGTGGTTGGACATCGGCTCCATGACTGTTACGCTCCTGTTTCCCTGCATTACATGCTGCGCGATCATGAAGTTGCCCGACTTGTGATCGAAACTCAGCGGGATGCCCGCCCTGGCGACGGTTCCCTTGCTCCCCATCGCTTCTCTCAGTTGGTGAGCTTCCATGCGCGGCTCTTCCGCGCGTGCAAGTGGAGGCAAATACGCATTGCGATACTCTCGGGGGGGTGACTTGAGAAACTCAATCGGGCGGCCTGCTTCGAGTTTTACCAGTTCGACCGATAAGCCGTTCTTGTTGCGCACCGCGAATACTTCCTCCTTCCCGTTGATCGGAGGCTTGCCTTTCACGTCATAGGGATGGATAGGAACAAAGGCCACCCTATGCCCGCTCTTGACCCAGCGAACCGGCTCCATATGGTGCCTCTTGTGACCCACCACCCACACATAGTGATGCTGCCGGTGAATCCAGCTCCCCGCGTGACACACGGCCCAGGCGTACGGGAGCGGGAAGATTGCCTGAGCGATCACACGCTCCTTGCCCGTAGTCGTATCCCTTTCGACCCGGTAACGGAGGGCGCTCGGAAAGCACGGAAAGTCGAAGACTTCACGCTCTTCAATCTCAGCGAGCGTGGGAGAGGCCTCCTGCATTGCCTGCAAGCTTGAAGACCTGGGGGTCTCCACAAAGCCAGTCCGCACCAAATGCGCAGGTCGCCGCACATATTCCATTGAAGACGGCCTGGTCTGAGGAAGTTTGTTGTCCGGTTGCAGCTTCTTATTGGTGGCCGTCGGTTCCCAGCAGGTCCCATACGGCGCGCACTCAAAGAATGTTCCCCGGCCGTTCATGTCTGCCATGCCAGGGATCGGCGACGTGAGTCCGGAAGCTTTCATTACATCGGAAATTGCCGCCGAACGCTGGGCAACGCGATTTGCGACCCACTTGTCCCATGCGGCAAATGTATCCGGGTCGATAGAGAAAGGGGAAGCGATGCGATGCCCTTCGTCATAGAATTCCGTTTGTCCGTTGGTGAGTGCTTCTTCTTTTATGCCGGGCAAACGGAGGACATTGGCGCCCTGTGACGCAATGGCTGTCGCATCCGCATAACTTGTCACCCGGAGATCGGACTTACCGGGATATCTCACGCTGAGTTGATCCTTGGGAGTCTTCAGCACGACCATCTCGCCGGCAACGTACGGGCGGACATGAAGCGTCACTGTGCCCGTCAGCAGTGCGAGTTCGGTGTAAGGCACGCCGCCCGTGGTGTGCAGGTCGTTGAAGGTGAGAACCGAATTCTCGCCCAGGTAGAGCGTCGAGGCGTCTTCCAACTCGATTTCCGCGCGTCCGGCGCCTGTTACCAGGCTGAAGCCGACTTCAAGCGGCAGATCGGCAACCGCCTTCTCCCAGGTGGCGCCGCCATCCTTCTCGTTTTGCGTGCCCCGCGAGATGCGCACATCTCCCTCGACGTAACTGATTCGGACAATCTCGGCATAGGTCGCATCCGAATAATGATGCCCCAGGATAAACAGGGCTTCCTTCTTGAGCTTTTCACTGGAATCGCCGTTCAGAATCTCCTGAATCTGCGCCAGGGCCCGTGGCTCGTCCTTCTTCATCAGCGAATTGAGTGCCAGTAGTTTCAGGTCGTCGTCGTCTCCTGTTTTGGGCTCAACGGGTTTCCCGTTCCTGGCGTGAATCTCGATCTCAAGCGCACCGCACTCATGATTCCAACTGCTGGTGGCAAAGTCCCGGCCCAGTTCAGCGCAAGTGTCGAGTGCGGGCTTCACTTGCCCTTGCTTGTTCTGCGCATATGCCTTCCAGTAGAGGGCTCCATCGGCGTGCACGCCATGTTGACTGGCGACCTTGGCGAAGATTGCTTCCGCATCGGACCAGCGCCCTTCGTTGATGGCACGCTCTCCGTCCGCGTATAAACTGCTGTCCGGCGCGCTAGTCGCGGATGGGCTGCCCTCCCCCTCCGTGAACGAGACGGCTCCCGAAAAAGCCTCCCCAACAGGCTGTCTTGACAGGGTCTGGGCAGAGCCGCCCAACGGCAACCAAACGATTCCTGCCAGCAATGCCGTGAGAAATGCCGGTCTGGTCTTCATATTGTCCCTCCCTTGGAACGATTTGTTCCCGTTGTCTGCTGATCGGGGATTCTGGAACGCAACACACGCACCTTAAACAGCAGGCCGTCCGCGTTCATTTCGTCTTGCAGCCGGAGGATGGTCGCGGTGTTCAAGCCCTCAGGCTGATTCGCCAGTTCGCCCAGCAGCCGATCCAGGTGTTCCAATGCCGTTGCCAGCGCCGGATCGTCGATCTGCTTGGCATTCTGCCGGCACTCGCGATTTGCCGCCAGCAGGCTCCGCGCCTCATCGCGCATCGGGGATACCATTTCTGTGCTCCCGGCATCGGCATGTTTCAACTCCACCAACAGCCGTTCCGACCGGTCGAGATGATCGCTGAGCACCACCAGAACCACGTGCTGCTTGACCTCTGGAGGAGCGGATTTTACAACCGTTATGTGGGGCTGCCTCTGCTCCCATTGGCGGCCCGCATAGAATGCACAGGCCACCAGCAAAGCGCACGCCGCCGCATAGCTCAAACCCTTCCAAAGCCCGGTGCGCAACCAGCGCCGCTTGTCCGCTCTGTACACGGCGAGCGAAGGTGCGAGCGATTGCCAAACCCGCTCGCCATAGTTTGCATCGCGGGCAGGCGGCTCCACTGGCGCAACTTCGGCGAGATCGTTCTGGAGCGCAGCGTAGGCTTGCGCGCATTCCGCGCATGTCGCAAGATGCTGCTCGTTTGCAGCTTCGCTTTTGCCCCTCCGCTCGCCGAAGGCTTCTCCGATCAATTCTTCTTCAGTTAAATGCTTCATACCTTCACCCTTAATGTCGCTAGCCGGAACCGTAGTTTTTGTACTGCGCGAAACACCGCCTGTTTGGCCGCATTGGGCGCAATCCCCAGCGCGGCGCCAATCTCTTCCGTAGAGCAATCTTCCATGTGCCGAAGCACAAAGGCCGTCCGCTCCGTGGGCGTCAGGCTCTGCATCGCTGTCTGCTGCAGCGCTCCAATCTCGCCGCTCAGCAACAGCCGGTCAGGCCCCGCAGCCAGGTCTGCCACCTGCACATCGTCCAACTCCGGGTCGGTCTCTTCCGCCAGCCGGCTCGCCTCGTTCGCCCGCGAAGACTTGATTCGGTCCAGTGCGCAGTGCACCGCGATCCGGTAGATCCACGTCCCAAAATCCGACCGGGACTCAAAGCTTTCCAGCTTCCTGTATCCACGCAAGAACGCTTCCTGCACCACGTCCTCCGCGTCGGCCTCATTGCCGGTGATGCGAAAGGCCACCCGGAAGAGGCTATGGCTATGCCGCATAACCAGCGCCCCAAAGGCCTCCTTGTCCCCACCCAGAACCGCCCGGATCGCCTCGTGGTCGTTCTTGCCCATGCAGTGCATTAGACACGACTTTTCCGGCCGCGGTTAGGAGAGATTGATCGACGGGAATGAGGACCGGGCGCCTTACCTTCGCGGCGTCTTTGTTTTTTGCCGCCAAGGTGGGATAGATCTATAGCCTCTTATCGTTCTTGAAAACCTGTCATCAACGACAAACCCTATCGACTTGCAGGCCGGCATTTTCAATCCGCGCTGACAGGCAAAGTTGAAGGATCGGCAAACCCCAACTGATCCCTGATCCCTGTTCCCTGATCCCTGTCTTCCTGGTCCTTGTATTGCCGGGTGCCCCAGGTTTCGCCTTTGAAACCTGGGAGTGACGACCGATGCCCCGATCAAGGATGCCGTGTGATCGCAACGATGGTGATCACGGGAGTCCGTTGCTTGCCCTTGGTTCCATCGGGACCGTAGTGCCAAAAAATGCGGTAAGCGCCGGGGGTGTTGTTTTGAGCGTACGCCTCGAAGACCTTCTCACCGTTTGCGCCCGTCAGCGACAGGAACTCGTGTGTTTGAAGGCCCGGATGCTGTGGGTTGATCTCCAGATAACCGATCGCCTTCCGGACCTGTGCGAGTAGCCCGGCCTTTGACGGAGTGTTTTCCAGCGCCGTCAACTGCTCATCTGCCGTCGGCGTGAATTTGATCTTCCGCTGCATGGCCTATTCCCGAGCGTGCTTGGCAAACGAGCCGCGGTATACACTCTTCCCTTCAGCCGACTCCCGCAAACCTTGCTTCACGCTGGCCAGGGCCTCCGCGTTCTCGTAGAGCCACATCTCAGAAGCAGGAATGGTTTTTACCGGATCGAGGATGAGTTGGCCGAGGGGATTCCGGTAGATGTTGTAGGCCGTTGCGCCATGCAGAGCCTCCCCCAGCGACAGGCGCTTTTTCGCATCGGGCTGCGCGAACTCGGAGACCAACTGAAAATCGGTATTTTTGAGGACGGCGAAAGTCGGCATAGGGAGAGATTAACATTTGTGGGAAAATATCACAAGTGGGCCACGCCCACCCAGAGATTTTGCCGAACCGGACGCCCATGTCTCTCTTGCCTAGCTGCCCGCCACTCCCGCAATCGTCCGCATAGGCAGGGCCAGGCGCACCACTTCTGCTCTGCCCAAAACGGGGCCAAATTTGGGCAAAATGGGGCCAAAATGAGATTTTTCCAATATCTATGCTTGCTGGACCACAAACGCTGTCGGCTTGCAGGCTGACATTTTCAATCCGCGCTGACAGGCAAAGTTGAAGGATCGGCAAACCCCAACTGATCCCTGATCCCTGTTCCCTGATCCCTGTCTTCCTGGTCCTTGTATTGCAGTTCGTACAACTTCCAGTAGAGGCCGCGCTGGGCCAACAGCTCCTGGTGCGAGCCCATCTCGCGCAACTGGCCCTTGTGCATCACCAGAATCGTGTCTGCCCGTTGCACGGTGGAGAGACGGTGGGCAATCAGGACGCTGGTCCGGCCCTCGACCATACGCTCCAACGCGCCGCGAATGCGCAGCTCCGTGTCGGTGTCCACGCTGGAAGTGGCCTCGTCGAGGATGAGGATGCGGGGATTGTAGGCCAGCGCGCGGGCAAAGTTGATGAGCTGCTTTTGGCCCGTCGAGAGCGAGTTGCCTCGTTCGCGGACTGGCTCGTCAAACTGGCCCGGCAGGCCCTCGATGAAGTCCAGCACATTCACATCGCGTGCCGCCTGGCGCAGCCCGCCTGCCGTAATCTCCTCATTGCCGAGGCGAATGTTTTCAGCCAGCGTGCCGGTGAAAAGGAATGGATCCTGCAAGACGACGGCGAAATGCTTGCGCAGCGCGGTCAGATCCTGGTCGCGCAAATCCACGCCGTCGAGCAGAATCTGGCCGGCGGTTACGTCGTAGAAGCGCATCATCAGACTGGTGAGGGTGGTTTTGCCGGCGCCGGTATGGCCCACAATGGCGACGGTTTGACCCGGCTCGATGGTGAAGGAAACATCTTTCAGAATCCACTCGATGCCTTCGATGGCGGCAAGATCTTCTGCTTTGAAAGGGCATGGCTTTAGCCGTGCCGCAAGACGGTTGCTTGAATCCCCGGGCTTTAGCCCCTGAGGGATGGCATCGTCCGCATCCTGCATTCCCTCGGTGGCTAAAGCCGGGGTGTTTTCCGGCGATTCGGCGGCACGGCTAAAGCCATGCCCTTTCAAAGTTTGAGAGATGGCGGCCTTCTGCACATCCGTCAAATCCTGATAAGTGAACCAGACGTGCCGAAACTCAATTCGATTGCTGCCGTCGCCAGCGACGGGATGGGGCGGGTTGACGATTTCGGGAGCGGTGTCGAGCAGCTTGAAGATCCGCTCGCAGGCGGCCATTGCGGCTTGAAGGATGTTGTATTTGTCGCTCAAATCCTGGATGGGCCGCCAGAAACGCTGCGAGTACTGGATGAACATGGCGAGCACGCCGATGGTGACCCCGCCGGAGAGCACGCCGAATCCGCCGCGCCAGATGACCAGGGCGATGGCCAGCGCCGAAAGCAGTTCCACAGCGGGATAGTAGAGCGCATAGGCGAAGATCGTGTCTTTAAACGCGATCATATGCAGCCGGTTTACATCTTCAAAGTCCTGGTAGGCTCGCTGCTCGCGGTTGAAGAGCTGCACCACGCTCATCCCCGAAATATGCTCCTGCGTGAAGCTGTTGATGCGGGCGATGGCGGCGCGGACGCGGCGGTAGCTCTCGCGGACGCTGTCGCGGAACAGGCGCGTGACGACGAGGATCAGCGGCAAGACGGCAAAGGCGATCAGGGCCAGCCACCAGTTGATGGTGAGCATGACGGCGGCCATGATGGTGAGGTTGAAAAAGTCGTCGACGATGGCCAGGACGCCGGCCGTGAACATCTCGTTGATGGCATCCACGTCGGAGGTGAGGCGGGTGACCAGACGGCCTACGGCGTGGGTATCGAAGAAGCCGATGTGCATGCGCTGCATGTGGCGGAAGATGTCGCGGCGCAGGTCGAACATGATCTTCTGGCCGGTCCACTGCATCAGGTAGACCTGAATGAATTCAAACAGATAGGCGGAGAGCAGTGCGCCCAGGTAGATGGCCGCCAAGACTGTGATTCCGTGGTAGGCGTCGGTGGGGAGGCGGCGGGTGAGCCAGTTGGAGCGGAGGAACTCGGTGGTAATGACAGGGGCGGCAAGCTTGCCGATTCCGGCTGGAGCGAGATAGCGGTCAATGGCAATCATCACCAGGTAGGGGCCGATGACGTCGCTGAGGGATTTGAAGCTGACGGCGAGAGAGGAGACGATGGCCTGAATCCAGTAGGGGCGCAGGTAATGGCCGAGACGGCGAACCAGGTGGGAGTCGTAGACTTTGCCGACCGGGTCTTCGTCTCGTTTCTTCGGGTCGCGTTTCTGGGGCTCTTTTTGCTCTTCGTCCGCCATGCTTTTTGGGGGTTCGGGCTTCCGTCTTTATTGTAGCGGCAGGGGACAGGGGACAGTGGACAGTGGTCAGGGGTCAGTGGTCAGGGGTCAGGTCAAGCCTGAAATCTGACGGTCGGCAAGTCGATTGCGCCTGCCGGTCGGAAAGCCTGTGACTTCGCTGCTCTGGGATCTCACAGGTTTTTGTGCGCAACACCGCAAACGGCTCAGCCTACAAGCGGACAAAACGAAGCGATTTCTCGTGCTATGAACCTGCAATTTGCGGACAGTGCCCTCAGCCTGCGGAAAGGTCGGCCTGGACCTCGTTTGAAAACCAGCGAAGCACCGTTTCCATGCCGGCCAAAGGCTTCAAAACGAATGACAAACCGTGTGCTTTTGCGTGTTTTTCGCTGTTTTTTTGGCGCTTTTTGGCCCGCTTTAAAGAGTCCGCCAGAGAGGTATTCGGGTCTGGGGGAGACCTTGTATGCTGGGCTGGTCAGCAAGTCAGCAAGTCGGCGAGTCAGCAAGTCAGCGAGTCGGCGAGTCGGCGAGTCAGCGAGTCGGCAAGTCAGCAAGCTAGCGAGTCAGCAAGTCGGCGGGTCAGCGAGTCGGCGGGTCAGCGAGTCAGCGGGTCGGCGGACTGGGACGAGGATGCATTCGGCAGGAAGAGGCGGTATGGCGAATTTGGGGCATACCTATTCGGTTTATGTGGATGACAACTACCACTACCAGGACGAAAGCGCGCGGTACAAGCTGGGGGATTACGCGACGCTGGACGGGGCGGTTGCGGCGTGCGAGGCGGTGGTCGACCAATTTCTCAAGGACGAAGTTGCCATGGATCAGACGGCGGCGCAGCGCTATGCGGCCTACACGGGGTTTGGGCCGGACCCGTTCATCGTCACCGACGATCCGAGCGCGGGACACCCGCCGTTTTCAGCCTGGAACTATGCCAGGGAACGCTGTCATGAGGGATGATTTTGGCGGCGGGTGACACCGCGCTGTTTGATTTCCAATCTGGCGGGTGATCGAGCGCCGAAGGCCGGAGGGATTTACAACGTCAACAATATCCGTTGGTTTCTCGGGTCAGTCGCCTAGCCCTCGCTGTAAACTGGGCATGAACCCATGCCACTGACAGTCGCCGCATTCGTCCAGCGTTGGAAGATCAACTCGCAGTCCGAGCGAGCGGGTGCGCAGTCGCACTTTATCGATCTCTGTGACCTGCTTGGAGAGAAGCACCCGGCTGCGAGCGACTCAACCGGGGAGCGCTACGCCTTTGAGAAGTTCGTGGGCAAGGCTCGGGGTGGTAAGGGCTTTGCGGATGTCTGGCTCCGCGACCACTTCGCATGGGAGTACAAGGGCAAGCACAAGAATCTCGAAAAGGCCTACGAGCAGCTCAACGATTACCGCGAAGAGCTGGGAAACCCTCCTCTTCTAGTGGTCTGCGACCTTGAGCGATTTGAGGTGCATACCAACTTCACCGCAACATCGCCGCGCGTGTATGCTTTCAGCCTCGACGATCTCAATCGCAACCACGTTACCGCAACTTGCCCTCTTCCGCCGCTCGATGTTCTCCGTGCGCTCTTCGGCGACTATAACGTTCTGCGCCCCGAGCGCACCGATGCGCAGGTTACGCAGGAGGCCGCGAAGCTTTTCAGCCGGCTGGCGGAACGGCTTGAGTTGGAGGAACGCAGCCTGGGGGCTACGCGCGCGGAGATTGCGCATTTCCTGATGCGTCTGCTTTTCTGCCTTTTTGCCGACTCCATCGGTCTGCTCCCCGATCATGTCTTTCGCAATCTACTCCAGAGCGACGACCGCTTTCGCCCCAGGCAATTTCTGCGCAAGCTGAAGCTGCTGTTCGAGGCCATGAGCGAGCCGGACGGCATCTTCGGCGTACACACCATTCGGTACTTCAACGGCGGGCTCTTCGATACGGCCTCGATTATTCAGCTTGATCTTGCGGACCTCGGCATCCTTTATGAGGTTTCAAAGAATTACGATTGGTCGCACATCGCCCCGGCCATCTTCGGCACCCTGTTCGAGCGCTCGCTGGACCCGGCTCGCCGTTCTCTCATCGGGGCGCACTACACCAGCGAAGAGGACATTCTGCTGCTGATCGAGCCGGTACTGGTGCGGCCTCTGCGGCAACGCTGGGAGAGCGTGAAGCTACGGATTCTTGAAGCGCTGGAGATTGAGCGCGCCGAGGAGGCCGCGCGCAACAGCCGACAGGCTCGGCTGCGCGTCGATTTGCCTTCGGAGAAGCTGCTGGGCGCGTGGATCGAGGAGCTGACCGCCGTGAGGGTTCTCGACCCGGCATGCGGCTCCGGCAACTTTCTCTATCTCGCCTTGCGGCGGATGTTGGACCTTTGGTTGGAGGCGACGCGCTTCGCGGCGGAGGAAAGCATCTCGCTGGTCCTCTCCAAAATGGTTTCGCCGACGCAACTGTTCGGCATCGAAACTGAGTTCTACGCGCACGAGCTGGCTTCGATTGTGGTGTGGATCGGGTTCCTGCAATGGAAGCACGAACACGCCATCCGGGAAGACCGCGAGCCGATTCTTGAGAAGCTGACGAACATCGAGCATGGGGATGCGATTCTTCGCTACGACGAGGAGGGCAAACCTTATGAGCCCGAGTGGCCAAAGGCGGATTTCATTATTGGGAATCCGCCGTTTCTGGGCGGCAAGCGGCTGCGGAGGGAGCTGGGGGATAAGTGTGTCGATGATCTATTTGCTCTCTACGACGGACGGGTGCCCCATGAAGTCGATCTCGTAACCTACTGGTTCAGTAAGTCCTTTGCTGAGGTGCGGTCGAACGGTTCCAGGGTAGGGCTCCTCGCGACTCAGGCAATCCGTGCCGGGTCCAATCGGATCGTTCTTGACCGAATTATCGTGGAAGGTTCGATCTTCTTCGCCCGGAGCAATCGCGAATGGACGCTTGAAGGCGCCGCAGTCCGGGTTTCAATGATTGGCTTCGATGATGGCACGGAAACGATGCGCGAGCTTGATGGAATGTTCGTTTCATCGATCAATGCGGATTTGAGCGCGGGAGACGACCTGACAAAGCTGTTTTCTCTTCGTCAGAACCAAGGCATCGCTTTTCAAGGGCCAGTGAAAGTGGGCCGATTCGAGGTTGATCCAGACATCGCTCAAAAGATGCTTTCGGCTCCAATTAACCCCAATGGATTGCCTAATTCTGAGGTCGTAATTCCGTGGATCATAGCAAGAGATATTACCGATAGAGCGAAGGGCATGTACATTGTAGATTTTCAAGACAGGACGGAAGCGGAAGCAGCGCTTTTTGAGATGCCCTTCGAGCATGTCCGACACCACGTATATCCGTCCCGGCAGGCAAATAAGCGACAGAGGCGGCGGGAGCATTGGTGGCAACACGGCGAGAGGAATTTCGGTATGCGCAAAGCTCTTCAGGGTTTGCGCAAATACATCGCTACGCCAAGAGTTTCAAAACATCGATTCTTCACGTTTGTCCCGGTTGAGACCCTTGCCGATAGCCGAGTGGTAGTCGTCGCGCGGGATGACGAGTACTTCATTGGCATACTTGAATCGTCTGTGCACAAGGCTTGGAGCATCCGAACAAGTTCCCGTCACGGAGTGGGCAATGACATCACCTACAACATAGAGTCATGCTTCGATACTTTTCCCTTCCCGTGGCCTCCAGGCAGCGAGCCTTCCGAAGAGGAAGACGCTCGCGTCAAAGCTATCGCCGATGCCGCTCGGGAGCTTGTACGGTTGCGGGATGCGTGGCTGAATCCGCCGGGAATTTCGCAGGAGGAGTTGAGGAGCCGCACGTTGACGAGCCTCTGCAACCAGCGTCCCGAATGGCTGGCGAACGCGCATCGGACACTGGATGCAGCCGTTTTTGCCGCATATGGCTGGCCCTCCGATCTGCCAAAAGATGAGATTCTATCGCGCCTGCTCGCCCTGAACCATGAGCGGGCCGATGCCCAGGCCGACGGCGCCGCGGCGCGGTGAGCGGTCTTTGAGAGTGGCTTCGCCGCGCATACGATCTCTCAAAACTGCGAAGAGCTGAAGCAGAGCAGAGCAGAGCTGAAGCAGGTCCCACTTCGCCTTGCACAAAATAACCCGCCGCCGTCGCACAATAGTCCCAGCGGAGGTTCAAATCGCGCCCAGGTCCGTGACCGGATGAAGATGTTCTATCCAATGAACGAACGTGGGCCGGGAGGCCCACGCTACAGCCGGCCAGGAGGCCGGCGCTACATTCCCAAAAGGAACATTTTCATACGGCCAAAGAACCAGGTTGAAATCACGCCTAAGGAGAGATTCGGGGCCCTTACGGCACGGCTGAATCCGTGCCCTGACACAATGCCACACCGTTGAAGTACTTATTGATGCGCACTGCCTTATGGCTCCTTTTCGAGCTTGGGGTCGAATCCCGCTTCAGTGGATGGAACGATGGGGCTATCGCCGATGTAGCCCTGTTTACGGAATTCGAGGT
>Ga0224554_1000543_pt1 | contig 30436 bp, 36 predicted proteins | sample 714S22024metaG_FD_180666 | JGI IMG/M metagenome (GOLD analysis project Ga0224554, IMG submission 180666) | Peat soil microbial communities from Stordalen Mire, Sweden - 717 S2 20-24 | ecosystem: Environmental > Terrestrial > Soil > Wetlands > Peat | place: Sweden: Norrbotten County, Stordalen...
ACCGAATCGTTATTCCGCGGCTGATTTAATCGAAGCCTGGCAGTCCAGAGTCTCATCCGCCGAAGAAGTGGGCGGGAATTCGAACTTGCTGAACACTGTATTTCGAGAACTTCATTTCTCATTTCGCACAAAGCCCTGTTAGATGAAAGTTGAGATCCCGGCCTCCGGCAACATTCCTGAACGCTGGCCGACTTGAACGAAGCCGCTGTTGCGGCGGACGCATTCGCGTGCGGCTGATCCGGCATTTGAGGCTAGCGGGATAGTTTGGGACGCAGAGGAGGAACTCTCTGTGAACCAACTACGTCAGCTCATGCTTGAGGAGTTGCATCGCCGCAACTTCGCCGACACAACCATCCGCACCTACCTGCACGGCGTGACGCATTTCAGCCAGTACTTCCGCCGTTCGCCCGATCAGCTTGGCCCTGAACACATTCGCAAGTATCAGGCGATGCTGTTCACCAAGATGAAGTTCAGTCCCAACACCGTCATCCTACGGCTAGCGGCTCTGCGGTTCTTCTACATCCACGTGTTGAAGCGTGGCTGGAGCATTGCCGAGACGCCCTATCCGAAGAAGGTGCGTCACCTTCCCGGGGTACTCAGTCAGGAAGAAGTTGCACGACTGATTGAAGCGGCGGATACACCCTTTCATCGCATCCTGCTGATGACGATGTATGCCACCGGTGCACGCCGCGCAGAAGCGGCTCATCTGAAGGTCAGTGACATCGACAGCAAGCGGATGGTTGTCCATATCCGAGAGGGCAAGGGCGGCAGGGACCGCGATGTCATGCTTAGCCCGAAGCTGCTCGATGAACTTCGCATCTACTGGCGAGGACTCCGGCGCAAGCCGAAGGAGTGGCTGTTTCCCGGCAACCGCTGGCACACATCGAGCCATCCTGTGACCACCAAGGTCCTATGGTTGGCCTGTCAGATCGCTGCTGAACGAGCCGGCCTCGATCACAGGAAGATCCATCCGCACACCTTGCGACATTGTTTCGCCACACACCTGCTCGAAGCCGGCGCCGATCTGCGCACCATCCAGATCCTGCTTGGCCATCGCGACCTCGAAGTCACTACCGTCTATCTGCATCTCTCGCAACGGCATCTCAGCGCAACCGCCAGCCCGCTCGATGCCCTCACGTTCTCTTCACCAGGAGGAAACAAGCACAGCTCATGAGCCGGCCTCTCGTGGAGATGGCCGATATTGTTCGCTGTGCCGGGCAGTCTTTCATTGAACACAGCCGCAGGTGGATCAACTGGCAGCACCAGAAGGTGCTGCTGGCTATTGTGCGCTGCCGCACCGCCGCGCTGGGCGGACATCGCGATCGCTGCACCGGCTGCGGACATACAACTGCCATCTCCTACAACTCGTGCCGAAACAGGCACTGCCCGCGCTGCCAGGGCAACGCGCGCCGACGCTGGCTCCAAGCGCGCGAGCGGGAACTGCTGCCCACTCGCTATGTCCATGCCGTCTTCACTCTGCCGCAGGAAGTGGCCCCGCTCGCATTGCAGAACAAACGGCTCATCTACAACCTGCTCTTTCACTCGAGCGCTGAGACCTTGCTCGAGATCGCCCGCGATCCGCGACACCTCGGTGCCGAGATCGGCTTCTTCAGCGTGCTCCACAGTTGGACTCAGCGCCTGCAGTTTCATCCGCATATCCACTGCGTCATTGCGGCCGGCGGCCTCGCTCCGGATCACACAAGCTGGATCTCCGCCCGTCACTCCTTCTTCCTGCCCATCGGCGTGCTCAGCCGCGTCTTCCGGGGCAAGTTCGTCGCCGGACTTCGCAACGCCTTCCAGCAAGGTGAACTCCGGTTCCACGGCAGCTTGCTGCCTCTGGCCCAGCCGCGCGCCTTCGCCGCTTGGCTGCGAGTGCTGTTCCGCCACGACTGGGTCGTCTACTCCAAACGACCATTCGGCGGACCGCAACATGTGCTGCGCTATCTCGGCGCATACACCCATCGCGTCGCCATCTCGAACTCCAGGCTGGTCGCTCTCTCCAAGGAAAACGTTACCTTCCGTTGGCGCGACTCCACCCATGGCAACAAGAAAAGACTCATGACCGTAGCTGTCGAAGAGTTTCTGCGCCGCTTCCTGCTCCACCTGCTGCCGCCGGGATTCGTGCGCATCCGCAACTTCGGCTTCCTCGCCAACCGCAACCGCGCCACACTTCTGCCGCTCTGCTTCCAACTGCTCGGCGGCGCTGAGAAGACAACTGATTCCGAGACTTCACCGTCCACCAACCAGATTCACTCACTCTGGAGCTGTCCGGTCTGCGGCGGCACCATGCGCGTCGTCGAACGGCTCTCCGCAGCCCAACTCATGCCACGTTCACCACCGCAAACAGACCGGTGCGCTGCATGAACCACCGTTTCCATCCTCGGCCTCTGCACGTGCTTCGGCGCGCACGCAGATCCCTTGTCTCAACTGCCAAAAACCCCCCTGCCACTGCTCGTGCCAGCCGCCGTCCGATACCGCTGTGCGACGTATCGCAGCTCTGTTCCACACTCGACCGGGTGGATCATGCCCTGCACCATGACTTCCTCAGGCCTCCGTATCCGCTCAGCCCCATTCAAAATACATAGCCCTCCATGGGGGCGGCTTCCTTCAAGTCGCTGTATCAGAAGCGCCCTGTATGAGGGAGTGCAAACTCGCGCTTTTGTGCAGGGCGCTCCAGATACAGCACTAAGACTTCCCGGTACTAATCCGTCTGTCGGTGAGTGCAATAGCGATTTTGCTTCAATTGACTCGGGCGAAGCATCGCCGGAATCTCCGGCTGTCGGCGACTTCAAGTTGCTCCTCAGGGCCCGTTCCCCGTGTATTCTTCGAAGTAAGCTTGGGGCTTAGGGGAGAACGGCCGAGTTGAAGAAGCGAAAATTGAACATCCAAGGGGCGAAGTGAAAAAAGTGTTTCTTAGTTCTGCCGCATTGCTACTCTCAGGCTCGCTAGCGTGGGCCCAGGATTATCAAATTTCGCGTTCGATCGCTCTTGGCGGTACTGGCGCTTGGGACTATCTGAAAGCCGACTCCGATTCACGACGGCTCTACGTATCGCATTCGAGCGAAGTTGTCGTGCTTGACCTTGACACTCAGAAGGAGGTCGGGAGGATGAATGGCTTCGGCTTCATTCATGGAATCGTTATCGTGAAGACACTCGGAATAGGTTTTCTGAGCGATGGCCAGAAAAACCAAGTCGTTATTTTCGACCCGTCCACTTTGGCGATCAAGGGCAGGATCGAGACTCTGGCAAATCCGAACAGTATGGCATACGACCAGGCGACAGGCCTTCTCTTCGTGGGGCACAAGCCGAGCCGCTCGATGACGGTGATCCGGGCATCTTCCGGCAAGATCGAAGCGAACATCAAACTCGACGGCATCCCCGAGTTTCCTGTCAGCGACGGCAATGGCAACATCTACGTCAACATCGACGATAAGAGCGAGATCGTACGGATCGATGCAGGATCCCTTACTGTGAAAGCGCGGTGGCCTCTAAACCCTTGTCAGGGGCCATCCGGCTTGGCTGTGGATCAGCAGAAGAGAAGGCTGTTCGCCGCCTGTAATAACAAGCTGATGGCGGTCGTTAACGCCGATTCCGGCAAGTTGATCACGACGCTGCCAATCGGCGATGGGCCGGATGCTGCCGGATTCGATCCTGAAGCCAAACTGGCATTCTCGTCAAATGGAGATGGGTCGTTGACAGTTATCGCTGAACGGGCCAAAGACAAATACGAAGTCGTGCAAGATTTGCACACGGAACAGGGCGCTCGGACAATGACGCTTGACGTCAAAACCCATGCGATCTACTTATCCGCTGCTAAGCTGGGACCTCCACCAGCTCCATCCGCCCAAAACCCCACCCCACCGAAGCATCCAACGGCTGTGGCTGGTACCTTTCATGTCATTGTGGTAACCCCGGCGCACGGACGGTAACCATGCCGTCGTGTGGTTAGGATGCTCAGGTAGCACCCCGCCTGTCCTACCATTCGGGATCGTGTACGCCATACGCTCGAGGCTTTGTGAAGATTGTCATCGTTTCCGATATTCACGCCAATCTGGCGGCGCTGAAAGCACTTCCAGAGCGAGATTTCGACCAGCTTTGGTGTGTGGGCGATTTGGTGGACTATGGCCCAAGACCCCACGAAGTCGTCCAGTGGGTGCAGCATACTGTGTGTTTTCGGCAATGGTGCGTGACGCCGTCTGCGTCAGATTGCTAAGTTCAATCAGTCGCTGAGGTCGGCCGAGATTGAACAGCAAGAGCGCAACGCCTATTCCTGGTGCGATCGAGCAGTTGCAACGGCAGTTGGATGAGTTTCGCAGCACGCAGCCGCATCGGACGAAGCTGCCGGAGACGCTGTGGCAGGCTGCGGTGGAGTTGGCTCGCCAGCATGGTGTGTATTCGGTGGCTCATCCGCTGCGGCTGGACTATGTGGGGCTGAAGAAGCGGCTCGACGGCATTCCGGATCGCAAGAAGAAGGCCGCCAAGCCAGCATTCGTTGAACTGATCGCGGACCAATCAGCAACGACGGCCGATTGTGTGATCGAGTTCGAGTCCTCTGTTGGCAGCAAGATGCGCATTCAGTGGAAGGCATCGACTGCGCCCGATTGGATCAGCCTGTTTCGTGCCTGGCGGGAATCGGAGCGATGATCCATATCACGGCGCAGATGCGCGTGCTGGTAGCGGTCGAGGCGGTCGACGGAAGGAAAGGGATAGATTCATTAGTCCGCGTCTGCCAGGAAAAGCTGTCTGAAGACCCAATCAGCGGCTGTGTTTTCATTTTTCGGAGCCGAAGAGGAACGTCGATTCGTCTGCTCAGCTATGACGGCCAAGGATATTGGCTAGCGCAAAAGCGCCTTTCCCAAGGACAGTTCGCATGGTGGCCGGAATCGAGTTCACCGACCAAACGGCTGGAGGCTTACGAAGCCCAGTTGTTGATGGTAGCCGGCGATGTGTCGCGAGTTCGCGCCGCGCCGATGTGGCGGCGGGTGAGCTGAAGTAAAGATCGCGAAACGCGCATTTTTCCCTTGCGTTCCAAAGAAGACTGTTCCATACTGCTGGGCAATGGCTGAGTTCCGATATCGCGGCCGGGAGATCCATCAGGAAGACATCCTATATATACGCACGCTGATCGAGCAGTATCCGAAGGAAAGCCGCCGCAGGCTGTCAACCAGGCTCTGTGAAGCCTGGCAGTGGCGGCAGGCCAATGGTGCGCTGCGCGACATGGTGTGCCGCGGCATGCTGCTGATGCTGGAGCGGGCTGGGCAGATCGCGTTGCCGCCGGTCAGCTATGTTCGGCATAATCCGCTGGCACACAGAGGCCGGCCGGAACCTGTGCTGATCGATAAGAGTCCCATCGAAGATCCATTGCACAAACTTCAACCGATCGAGTTCGAGCAGGTGCGGCGCACTGCGCAGGAGACGTTGTTCAACAGCCTGATGGAGGAGCATCACTATCTCGGCTACGAGCAGCCGGTTGGAGAGCACCTGAAGTTTTTGGTATGGGCTCAACCACCCCAGCGACGAGGACCTGTCGCCGGGGACCCCGGCGAACGGCGGCCCATCGCATGCCTGGCCTGGTCATCTGCTCCGCGCCATCTCGGCAGTCGCGATCGCTACATCGGCTGGGATGCCGTGGCGCGGCGCAGCCGCATCCGTTTTATCGCGTACAACACGCGCTTCCTGATCCTGCCGTGGGTGCGGGTCGAGCATCTGGCTTCGCATATCCTGGGCCGCATGGCGGCGCGGATCTCCGATGACTGGCAGCAGATGTACGGGCATCCCATTTACTTCCTCGAGACGTTCATCGATCCGGAGCGATTCCGCGGGACCTGTTACCGTGCGGCCAACTGGGTGCTGATGGGCAGGACCACTGGACGCGGCAAACAATCCAACAGTTATGTTCCGAACCGGTCGATCAAGGAGGTTCTGGGCTATCCGTTGACGAAGCGTTTTCGTGAACTGCTGGGGGGAGTGGCATGAAGAAGTCCCGGCGGCGCATCGACGTAAACCTTGAGGAACTGGACCGGGTGCTGGACGGAGCGCGGGAAGCGCCGTTGAGCGAGTCCGATCACGGCAAACTCAAAGACGCGCTGCATGCTCTGGCGGAGATGCTGGTGCAGCCTCGCAATACAGAGAAGACCAGTGCCGTGGTTGGGACGCAGGAAGGCTCTCAAACTGGAACGCAACCAGATAACAAAACGCCTCCGCCCCCTGGGCACGGCCGCAAAGGGGCAGAGGCGTTCAGCGGCGCGGGTAAGGTGGATATCAAGCACCAGAACCTGACCCATGGAGACCGCTGCCCGGAGTGCGGAAAAGGCAACGTGTACGGCCAGAAAGAGCCGAAGGTGCTGGTGCGGATCATCGGACAAGCGCCGCTGGCGGCAACGGTTTACTCACTGGAGCGGTTGCGCTGTGGCGCCTGCGGGCAGGTGTTCACGGCGCAGGAGCCGGAAGGAGTGGGGCCGGATAAGTACGATGAGACGGCGGCGGCGATGATAGCGCAGCTCAAGTACGGTGCCGGAACTCCGTTCAACCGGCTGGAACAACTGGAAAGCCAGTTGGGTATCCCGTTGCCGGCGGCCACGCAGTGGGAGATCGTCGAGGAAGAAGCGCAGGTGATCAAGCCGGCACGGGACGAGTTGATCCGGCAGGCGGCACAGGGCACGGTGGTGCACAACGACGACACCAGCATGCGCGTGTTGATGCTGAAGCGCGATCCATCCGATGAGCGCACGGGTGTGTTCACCAGTGGAATCGTGTCGGTTGGAGAGGAACGAAAGATCGCGCTCTACTTCACTGGAAGCCGGCATGCTGGCGAGAACCTCGCCGAGGTGTTGAAGCAACGGAGTGCGGAACTGCCGAGTCCGATCCAGATGTGTGATGCGTTGTCACGCAATGTTCCGAAGTTACCCGCGGGTGTGGAGATCCTGCTGGCGAACTGTCTTGCTCATGGTCGAAGGCAGTTCGTGGACGTGGCAGAGAACTTCCCCAATGAATGCCGCTATGTGCTGGAGTTACTCGGCCAAGTGTATCTCCACGATGCCGAGGCGCGTGAGCGTGGCCTGACACCGGAGGAGCGGTTGCGGTCTCATCAGGAGCGCAGCCGACCGGTGATGGACAAACTGCACGCGTGGCTGGAGGCGCAGTTAGCTGAGCGCAGGACGGAACCCAACTCCGGGCTGGGCCAGGCGATCGGGTATCTGCTGCGGCACTGGAAGCCGTTGACGTTGTTCCTGCGCCAAGCGGGGGCGCCACTCGATAACAACATCGTCGAGAGATCGCTGAAGCGTGCGGTTTTGCATCGGAAGAACGCTCTGTTTTATCGCACTCTGCACGGGGCGCAGGTCGGCGATCTGTTCATGAGCCTGATCCATACCTGCCAGTTGTGCGGCGCCCACTCCTTCGACTACCTAGTCGAGTTGCAGCGCCACGCCCGGGAACTGGCCGCCTGCCCCGCGGAATGGATGCCGTGGAACTATCGCGAGACTCTGGCACGAATCGGGGTCCCCAGTTCGGCAGAGTTATGATGAATCCCGTCTGGCCGAAAAGGATAGACTTCGGCCATGCCCAGGGAGCATCGTAAAGTGCCCGGAAAACAAGGGTCCGGTATCAGAAAATCCGGGAAGGTTTTCGGCCAGGGCCAGAAGACCGTCAAAATGGTCCGTGCCGGCCTCTATGCCCGCGTCTCCACTCAGGATCAGCAGACGCTGCCCATGCAAAACTGCGCTATGCGCGAATATGCTGCCCGCCGTGGCTGGACTATCGCCATGCAGGTGAAAGAAGTCGGATCCGGCGCCACCCAGCGCAAGTTGCGGGAGGAACTGCTGGAATCTGCGCGGCGCCGGGAGATCGATGTGGTTGTGGTGTGGCGGCTGGACCGCTGGGGAAGGTCAGTAACCGACCTTCTCACCACCCTACAGGAGTTGGAACATCTCGGTGTCGGCTTCGTATCGCTAACCGAGGCGCTGGACCTGACCACTCCGGCGGGTCGCGCGATGGCTGCGCTGCTCGCCGTCTTCGCCGAGTTCGAACGCGAGATACTGAGCGAAAGAGTCCGTGCTGGCCTCGCCCATGCCCGCCAGAACGGCAAACGTCTGGGCCGGCCCTTAACCGCTGGACTCCATGCCAGCCAGATCCGTAAACTACATCGCGCCGGCCATAGTAAGTCTGAAATATCCCGCTGCCTCAACATCGGTCGCACTTCCGTGCGCCGTATCCTGGACAGGAGAAGCCAAGCATGAACAGCACCCCCATAGAGTTCCACAAAATCTGGATCGACCAAAGCGCAGCAACCGAAGGTATCCGCGAGAGGTTCGGCCTGGATGACGCACTGAACTATCTGATCGGCGAGAAACTCTTCTCCTTCCTGCACGCGGCCGAGCGAGATCACCTGTTCGCTGCCGAGGTGCCTGCCTTCATCGATGAAATCCGACGGCTGTTTACAGCCCAGGAGATCCACGACTATCTCGATCACCTGGAACGAACAAGATATCTTGCCCCTCAAGACGTTGACCTTGAACCAGACCCCGACGAAGACCTTGAAGAGGAGGAAGACTGGCTGGAAAACCCCGTAATGGGTGCGGAAGAGTTGCTGCGCTTCGCCCGTGTCCGTCAACTCCTTCAGTCGTAGAGAGCCATGGCAAAATCAAAGCGCGATCCCATCCGCGAGGCGCGCATCCATGAGGAAATCATCGTGGATGCATATGGACCCGAGGAGCAGGCCATGGGCTGGTACTACTATCTGGAAGACAAGATCTGCTTCCCGTTCAAGGCAAAGTGCGCCATTTCCAAAGTAATCTCTCCGTTGCGAAAGGGCGAATCTGTAGACGTTCTGGGTCTGGCGCCTGAAGATACGTGCTCGAGCGACATGCTCGTGCTGATCCGCTGGCAGAGCCGAAACATGGCTGTCCCGCTCTCTCAACTAACTGCCATTAGCTCGGATGAATCGACCTGCGAAGCAATCAAAGACTGGCATTACTGGGTGGCCCAGGGGTACTGCTTCTGATCTAGATACCGGGAATGTTGGCATATGATTCGTTCCCCAATGAGTAAGGATCTGAACACCCATGACGAAACGACCTCCACAATCGCAGCCTAAATGGACGGATGTTAAGGCGAAGCTTACCAGCCTTGACAGGATGGGATTAATCGGCCTCATTCAGGATCTTTATGCCGCCAACAAGGATAATCAGACCTTCCTTCACACCCGCTTTGGCTTGGGCAGGGACGTTCTTAAGCCCTACAAAGAAACGCTGGACCGCTGGCTCTGGCCGGACCCGTTGCGTAACCAGGATGTTTCCGTTGCAAAAGCGAAACAGGCCATTTCCAGTTACCGAAAGGCGGTTGGCGAACCTGCCGGACTCGCAGAGCTGATGGTGTTTTTTTGCGAGAGTGCTGCTGGCTTCTCCAACGATGTCGGCTACCAGGACGAAGGCTACTTCAATGCTCTGGTCAATATGTTCGAACAGGCTATCAAGATCGCTCGTAAGCTATCTGCAGGAGACCGCGACGCCCTAATCGTCCGGCTAGACCGCGTGCGCACCATCAGCCACAACCTGGGCTATGGCGTCGGCGATGACATGGACTCCCTGCTCGCCAATAACATCGGAACCTGATCGCCCTTCGTTGCAGTTGTTTACATGCTCCGCATCCTTGCCGAAAACTCACAGCATACTGCTGCAATTGCAGTTCGTGGCAACCACGATCATGCAGCCGGGTTCTCCGTTGACCCACAGTGTTCTCTGCCATTTAAGAGGCTCGCTGCGGAGACGCTTCGCTTTACGCAAGAGGTTTTGACAGAAGACGACGTCAGGTTCCTGAGGAATCTTCCCGTCCGTCGCGAGACGGTGGTGAACTCGACCCGGTTCTACCTGGTTCATTCCACTCCCACAGATCCGTTGTTTGGCTATTGTCCTGAACAGTCAGAGCGTTGGCAAAAAGAGGTTGAGTGTATCAACGCCGACGTTCTCATCGTCGGGCACACCCACACACCATTCGTTCGGACATTTGGTAATACGACCATCGTAAATCCGGGCAGTCTTGGTCAGCCTAAGACGGGGCGTCCTTTTGCCTGCTACGCGGTTTGGGAAGATGGCAGAATTTCGCTCAAGGAGTACCCCTACCCAGTCAGAGAGACCATCCAACAGATTCAAGTGATGCCGATCGCCACCGACGATCAGGACGCATTGATCGCCGTCCTCCAGACTGGGGTGCTACCGGACAGCTTTTCGATGCCACAGGCAAATGGCTAGGCAGCAGTCGAGGTCACAGCAACGCCGGTTCGCGTATTGGCTTCAGGTAGCGTCCGATGTTCTCGGGAGCACTCTTCAATACCCATCTAAGAGATCTCCAGCGCCGTGGCCTCTAGCCTCGACGAACAGCGCAGGGTTTCCTAGTGCCGACCCATCCGGTAGTCGAGATAGAGAATGTGAGCCTTGATTTGGTCACCGGCTCTGTATTGTGGCAGGTGCGCCATCTTCAGCATGCGGAGGATTGCTCCGGGATTGCCATCGCTCCATTCGACGAGCGAGGGCAGGATCGTCTCCAGATTGGATGCCGATAGTCGAAGCCTCTCAGCATCGCGCTTAGCGAACTCCAATGCGATATGGTGCGGCCAGTTCTTCACTTCAAGGCGCTCCGACTTATTCGCACATAGCGAGCGAAGTGCGCCGATGTCCTCCATATGCGGAGACCGTGAGGCAAAGATCACAGGCGTTCGTCCATAGTAGTGAAAGTCCTTAATCATGCCTGTAGCGACACTGGACGGTGCTTCAAGTTGATCGAGAACGAGCAGAAAAGGCTGCGTATCGAGGGCACGGTGCACCAAGCCCTTCAGGGAGATCGTAGATAATGCAGCGACGTTTCCTGGGATTTCGATTCGCTCGTCGGCTGCATGCAGTGATTGAAGCAAGGCATGAACAAGGTCGCGCGGTGACCGGACTTGGCCGACGTACAGGGCGAGAGACTGACACTTCACAAAGGTTTGCAATAACCTTGACTTGCCGACTCCTTCCGGCCCAAAAACCAGCAGCGACCTGCGTGTCTTGGCATGGCTTCGCAGTCGGCCCATCTCCTCTTCGCGTTCGACGCAATTCAGATATTCATGGTCCGGTTCGCGTTGGAGTGAAGACGATGGCATTTCAGTTGTGCCTCTAGCTTCTGTTATTTTTCAGGTAGCGTTGATGACTCGATCGGATGATCTCCTGGGCTCTATCCCGGTCTTTCCAGCCCAGCACCTTGGTACGGTTGCCCTCCAAGTCCTTATAGATCGAAAAGAAATGCTCGATCTCACGAAGGACATGCTGTTGTACTTGGGTATAGTTCTCGACGCCGCTGAATCGCGGGTTACCGGTGGCGTAAGCAAGGATCTTCTCGTCCGGAACTCCCTGATCGAGCATTTCGAAGAGGCCGATCGGGCGGGCGGCGAAGACACAGCCGGGAAATGTCCCTGCGTCTGTCAGGATCAGGATGTCGAGAGGGTCGCCGTCTTCTGCTATGGTCTGTGGGATAAAACCATAGTCTCCGGGGTAATGGACGGGCGAATGGAGGTTCCGATCCAGCCGGAATACGTGCAGTTTCTTGTCGTACTCGTACTTGCTGACGCTTTCGAGCGGAATCTCAACAACTACGCTGACGATGTCCGGGACCTTATCGCCAATGGGAAAATCAACAAGACTAGTCACTTGCCCCTCCGTTCTCGTCAGTCACAGGGGGCAAATGAAAAGACCCCTGCTTATTTGCAGGAGTCATCAGCCGTTCCATTTCGGAGGGCACTTAAAGGCGGATTCCTTCGCCTGCCTAAAATCTACTATAGGCACTATCGTTTTCGCAATTGCGATAGCATCTCGCTAAAACTCGAAATTATGAAATACACGAACAGCCCAATTCCTAAGAGCCACGGATTGCGATGCGATCTGCTCCAGTAATGGAGCGATATCCCTAAACCGATCACTCCGACGACCAAGAATAAGAGATTCAGCACACGTGGCTTCATCGATAGATCTCTCCGAAAAACCGTAATAATTTCAAACCCGTTCGCTCGCAGTCTGAACGGGATTAAAAGAGTACCGAAACATCCCGTTCTAGTCGGCTGAGACGTTCAATTGTCGACTGCACGGCGGGAGTTCCTTCTTCTTTGACTCTCCGCGCCCGGTCAAGTGCCTGTTCTGCAATGCGGCTGATTTCATGCAGCAACTTGCGGATCTCGACCTGCAGGCGGTCCCGGCTTTCCTGAATGCGATTGAGAACATCGTTTTGTACACGCGAGCTGTTCACTTCTAAAAGTTCCCGCAGGAATTCTCGAGCCTCGTTCGTAATTACTTTGCGTGCACCCACAAACGGCAGAAAGATGTCGGCGAGCCAGCGCAGCGGTGATGGGGGTTGTGCAGTTCCGATGAAGTCCTCGAAGATGAACCTGGAGCGCACGCGGAAGCCTTTCTCCGGATCGAGCGCATGGGGCATCCGCGTTAGCTCGCTGAGGCCCGCATCCGCAAGCTTCGTCAGAAAGTTGTTTCCCATCTGCACAAATCGAAGAGCTACGGCGCGATATTGGCGCTCACCCTCTTCCTGTTCAGGTTTGAGCCACGGCATAACCTTACGGCGCGATATCTCCTGGGCGAGGTGCATCACTCGGCGCCGATAGGCTGGGCCAAAACCGAGCTGTATGGACGGTAGTTTTTCACCGAATTCCGCTTCAGATTCCGTCCATGCGGATCGGAAAAACCGACGGCGACGTTCACCGAAGAGATCGGAAACCCGATGTAGCTCCGCCATAAACAGGTAATCCAGTTCGCGCATGGAGCGCTCAGACTCGTTGATGGTTTCCTTCATGAGCCCGATGCGCCGTTCAGACTCTTCGATCGGCCGTTGAAGCGCGTCACGGTCCTCGCTGATAATAGCCAGCAGTTGTTCGCTTAGGCGCTGGATGCCTCGGTCGCAAGCGGCGCGAACGAGATTTCTGCCCGAGTCTTCAACGAGGTCATGCAAACTCGCCAGCAGTCTTTCCCAATCCCGTAACGGACCCCGGTTTTCCATCCGTTCGGCGGCACTAACCTCAAAAACCTCGCCCATCGGGCGATGCAGCCTCTTTTCCAGAATCTCGCGCGTGAACTTAGCCGCTGCCGCACGCTCCGGATCGGTGGTGCGGTCGGCCTTGTTGATCACCAGGATAAAATCCTTAACTTGCTTGCCGATTGATTCCACCAGCGCCAGTTCCTCACCCGCGATCGGCGGGTCGGCTCCTACCACAACCAACGCTGCATCAATGCGAGGAATAAACGCCTGCGTGGTCGCCGTATTTCCAGTGAAGATCGAGCCCAAACCCGGCGTATCCACAAAGCACATGCCGGAGGACAATAGAGGGCTGGATACGAATACTTCCGCGCCGTTAACTCCTTTTTTGTTTTCGGGGTTTAGTTCTTCGGTCACGTACTCCTTCAAGTCGGCCATGGCGACGCCCCGCCAGGACCCGTCTCGCATGCGGACGCGTGCGTGAAGTTCGGCACCAAACCGAATCACGGTAGGCACCGCCGTGACCGGAAGAAACCCGGTCGGAACAACCTCGTGGCCGACCAGAGCGTTGAGCAGGGTGGATTTGCCTCGCTTAAACTGACCGAGACAAGCCACATAGAAACGTCCTTCGGACACCCGCGCTGCGAGCTCACGTGCTTCCTCAGCGACAGCCTCAGCCTCAAGTTCCTGGGCCAGATCGGCAAGTCGCAACAAACGGGAGGCCCCGTCGATAGACAAGACTGTCTCAGTCGGAGGACTGTCGTAGTCTTGTACTGTCGAACTGCCGTTATACTCCTGCATCTGTGATCACCCTTGCGACCGAACACCTTCCTGACGAGCGTATCGGATAACCTCTACATCCGACATTGCGATCAGTCCCTCTTCGACCATGGCATCCAGATGAGGGATCAGCTTGTTGATCTGGTCTTCCGTGTCGATAATGCTCAACATAATGGGAGCATCGCTCGACAACGTCCAGTGGCTGGAATGACGGATTCTGGTGCTTGTTCCATAGCCTTCGATGCCCCGATACACAATTGCACCTGCCATCCCCAGTTCCTGCGATTTGGCGACAATTGCTTCATGCAGCGGCTTGCCCTGCCATTTGTCGCTTTCCCCAAAATGAATGCGCAGCATTCGAGCGTGAAATTGTTCCTTCATGGCTTAATCTCCGATCCGGCCTTCGTCTCCGGCAGATCAACATCCAAGGCGCGATAGGCGTACTTGATGATGTCTACATTCGACAGCACCACCAAACCCTCCTCGACCATCTGCTCCACAAGCGGGAGAAACAACTGGAGCTTCTCCTCGGTGTCGATCACCGAGAGCATGATCGAGCAGTCATGGGAAAGTTGGAGAACTTTGTCTTTGTGGATCCTCCGGTGTGCTCCATAGCCGAGGATGCCGCGATAGACTGTGACGCCCGCAATGTCGTTTGCTCGCATCGCTTCGACCAGGGCGAGGTGCAGAGGCTTATCTTTCCAGCGATCCGATTCTCCGATGTAGATGCGCATCAGCTTGGCTTTGCCCTCAATCTTCAGATGGGCGGGAGGGACGGTCTTCTTTGGCTTCGAGACCTGGGCGGCTTTTGCCACGGTGGTCTCCTGAATCTCGATCATTCCGGTTCCGGCCAACTCCTCCAGCTTGCCAAGGAGTTCGTCGACCTTCTCCCGGGATTCGATGAATTCGATCTTGAGCGGAAGATGGTCTGAGATCTCCACAAAGCTAGCGGAATGCATGTGATGGTCCGCGCCAAACCCTGCTATCCCCCTCACGACAGTTGCGCCGGAGACCCCACGATAAAAAAGAAAGTCGACAATGCTTGAATACGTGGGAACCCCATTGTGCGTTGCTCCCTCGCTCAGATAGATGGAGACCTTCACTGCTTTTCCAACACTCAACATACGTCCTCCTCAGGAATGTAGCCCGCGCTGTGAGACCAGAAACTCGGCGGCACGCCCAAGCGCACCCCATCCGGCTCTGTCTTGCTCCGGTTCATCACGCAACAGCTCAAGCTCTTGCGTTAGCTGCTCGCGATAATGTTCGATGATGGTGTCAACTCGGGACGTATGCACGATCGGAATTTGCCGGCGCAACTTTGTTCCGTGTGGAATACATAGCACAGCTGAAGTTCTCAGCCAGTGAGAGACACTTGGTCGAGCAATACTACTCACGAATTCGCGGATGCGCAGATCTTCCTCCGCAAGAACCTCCTTGCAGATGTCACAAACAGTATCTCCACTGGAAGCCGGTTCATCCACAAGCTTGATAAATAGCTGCGCTGCAGCTGGCGCATCCTGGACTGCTGCCAGTCCCCATGCGTGGAAGTTGCATAAACGGTGGATGTCATCTTTTGAGTGATTCTGAAGACGACCCGTCTGATATTCCTTCAAGAAGCGACAGAAGGGGCAGCCTGATTCAGACAGCACTTCGAGAATTGATCGGTAGATGATGAGTTGCTTATGTGCTCTCATAGAAATTTCTCCGCAATCAGGATGCCCGCCCATACGGCAATTAGGCCTAGAAACAAGCTGCTGAATGCATACAGCGAGGCTTCCAGAAACGCTCCGCTTCGAACCGTTGAAAGAGTCTCCCACTCGTACGTTGAAAATGTGCTGTAAGCCCCAACAAATCCAATAGGGACCAAAAACCTCCACGCTGGGTTCAATTCAATCCGTCTGTTGAGGTAGGTCAACGAGAAACCAATGATCACGCAGGCGGTGATATTGATGACAAAGGTGCCGTAGGGAAACTTGGTGCCCAGCCGACTGGCAATTGTCGATCCTACCCAGTACCTGGCGATGGAGCCAAGGGAACCGCCTAACGCGATATAGATATATTTCTGCAAGCCTGGTGCTCCTCCTTATCCAACTTTCAGCATTGCATGAGGATGTTTACTAACGTCCCAACTCCTCAACAGATCCAGATCGCGTTCGAGTTGAGGCATATCGACCCTATCTTCGGAGGATCCCGCGATTCTGAGAAGCTGGACGCGATACGCATCGGCATACGAATTCATGAAGACCTCGATCTTATTCATGAGTTGCTTGCTCCATTGGGAGAGCGCACTGTCGTACTGCCGAAGCTCTTCCTTTAGCTCGTTGCCAACCGTCTGCTCCAGGCTGCTTCTGGTCCTGGAGCGTACTACACCCTCCCCCAGAAACTTCCAGTAGCCCATATTGATTTCGCCCGGAATCGTCGCCAACTCAAACCGTGGCGCATCGCGCAAGAGGTTTTCCACTTCATCCTGGGAAGGCGCGTCGGATCGACCCATCTCCTGTGCCACCGATTGCAGCGAATCGATTGCGCTCCGGCTCACGTTGCGCACATCGCCCAGGGAGCGCTCTACGGACTCCTGAACCGCAGTATGCAGCCATTCGGAAAGCTGCAGCGGCGGAACCCGGCCTGTGTGGTACGTATGCATCCAGGCAAGCGCGTTTCCCTCTACCGTGGACAGGATCGCTTCCGGAGCATCTCCCAGTTTCCGAAACGCCTGCTGCAGAATAGTCCGCTGCTCACCGACCTCCCCGCTCACAAGGCGCAACTTCTCCTCCAGCCCACGCACGCCGCTTGGAAGATCGTGCCCTCTACGTTTCCCCTGGTCGAGCGTTGTGACGAGCGCGGCCGTCACCGACTCGCGCAAGGCTCCGATCTTGCGTGCAATCGAATCATTCCTGACACCTCGCGCCCGATTGAATCTCGGAAGCAACTCGTGCTCGAAGAATTGGTCGATCAGAATGGAGCATTCCGGCTGCGAGCTTACGGGATGCACGTCGATTCCCAGGCCCAACTCGTGTTGCAATTGCTCCCGGATATAACCGACGACTCGAGGTAGATCTTCGACTGCGAGCAAGTCCGCCTTGCTGAGCAGCGCAAGAGCTGGAATCCCAGCTTCATAGAGTAAACGCAACGTCCCGATATCTTCCTCATTCAGAGTCGTTCCTGCGTCGATCAGGAGCAGAGCTAGATCGCACGATGGAAGATAGGCTAGGGTCTCGACGGAACCCCGCTTGGCCAACGATCCGAGCCCAGGTGTATCCACCAGCACGATGCCTTCTCTGAGGCGCGGCGATGGGACTTCGACCATCGCTCTCACGACATTCCGCAAATTGCCTGGATTGCCTTGTTCCGTTATCACCTTCGCAAACTCGTCAACAGTGATGTCTTCGGCTCTTCCATCACCGTATGCCACAATCGCTCGCAGCAATGGACCATACCGGAGTTTTGTAGGAACTGCCGTGATTGGATTGATTCCCACCGGGAGGACGTCAGTGTTCAGGATCGTATTCAGAAGTGAAGATTTGCCGCTGCTAACTCGCCCGAACAAAGCCACTTCCAGGTTGTTGTCCTCCAGTCGAGACGCGAGCAGATCGATGCGCGACCGGAATTCCACCAGCCCGTTCCGGGTCACAATCTCCTCTACAAGCTGCAATAGCGCCACATCGTAACCGGTCTCTTCCAGTCTCATAAGGCGCGATTCCAGATCGGTGCCTATCCCTTGGCGGACGTAGCGTTCCATGCCTTCAACCAGCGAACGAAGCTCGTAAACGACCCCATTTAGCTCAGTTACCGCATCTTCTGGAACCGCACCATAGCCATACATATAACCGGGTTTGAGTTCTTCGATTGCAATATCGATGAAGGTTAAACCGATCGTTACGGCCCGTGTCGCGGGAATGTCAGGCGGATTCGGCTTCATATGCTGCCATGCCAGGGCGCGCAACAATTGAGCACGCAAACGACGAATATGGTCTTCAATCACCCGCACCTGTGCAGGGTTGAGATCGACCACATAGCGCGGAAACGGAGATTGCGATGCTGCGGAATGGAGAACGTTTTCCATGTCGTTGAGCATCTTGTCGATGTACTCGCATGTGACCCTGAGCCGTCTCTGCTGGGAGTTGTTCAACTCCCCAGGTTCTTGCATCGATTTCATCTCTGGGTCCAGTTTGGGCATGACTCCTCCAAGCATCTGCAACTTCGAGGAGTCATCTGCCCAGTTGAGCGGTTTCAGGTGGACTCCAACACCCACGTTGGCTTGCTATACCTTTACCGGCGCTTGCCAGCGGTCGTAAATGCTGGCTCCCGCGTAGCGGGCCTTTGTCCCAAGTTCGCGTTCAATCTCCAGAAAGCGGTTGTACTTTGCGATGCGCTCGCCACGGCAGGTCGAACCGGTTTTGATTTGACCCATGCCGGCAGCCACCGCTAGGTCTGCAATACTGGTGTCGTCCGTCTCTCCGGAACGGTGCGAAATGACCGCGCCGTAGCCGTTTTCACGAGCAATCTGAATGCATTCCAGCGTCTCCGACACCGTGCCGACCTGATTTAGCTTGATCAGAATGGCGTTGGCGATTCCGTCCTTGATGCCCTGGCGAAAGATTGTTGGATTCGTGACAAAATTGTCGTCGCCGATCAACTGGATGCGGCCCCCGAGATCCTTCGTCAATTGCTGCCACCCAGCGCGATCGTCTTCGGCAACCCCATCTTCAATGGCCCATATCTCGGGATACCGATCGAGTAAGTTCTTCCAAAAATCGACCATCTGCGCCGGTGACTTCCTGCTCTTGTCAGACTTCTCGAAGACGTAGGTGCCGTCTTCAAATAGCTCGCTGGTGGCAGGGTCCAGCACAATCACCAGATCCTTCCCCGGCTTGTACCCCGCTTTTTGGATCGCTTCGAGAATGAGTTCGATGGGCTCTTCGTTGGACTTCAATTGCGGCGCAAACCCGCCCTCATCGCCGACCCCAGTGTTGTAGCCCTTCTTGTGCAGAACAGCCTTCAGAGCGTGAAAGGTTTCAGCCGCCGACCGCAATCCTTCCCTGTAGCTAGGTGCTCCAACCGGGGAAATCATGAATTCCTGAAAATCCACATTGCTGTCCGCATGGCTTCCGCCGTTGAGTACGTTGAACCACGGCGCTGGAATGAGATTGGCCGAGGTGTCTCCGAGGCTGGCATACAGTGGCAGGCCTCGGTCTTCGGCTGACGCTCGCGCTACCGCGAGGGAGACACCGAGAATTGCGTTGGCTCCGAGTCGCGCCTTGTTCGGCGTCCCGTCGAGTTCGCAGAGTTTCTTATCCAAGCCTCTCTGGTCGTTTGCGTCAAATCCGCGCATGACGCGTTGAATTTCACCTTCCACGTGTCCGAGTGCCTTCAGAACACCTTTGCCGCCATAGCGGGCCTTGTCGCCATCCCGTAGTTCGACAGCTTCCCGCTTTCCGGTCGACGCACCGGAAGGGACTTTCGCCGTCGCCTTCACTCCATTTGCCAAGGTCGCCGTGACCGCGAGGGTTGGATTCCCACGGGAATCGAGGATTTCTAGGGCTTCCAGTTTTGTAATTTCCGACATAATGATTACGCTTTCTCGACCGCATGGTGGTCAATTGTTAGGACTTCTATTAGTTACTGTTCAACGGCAGTAGAGGTCAGAATCAACTGAACTCGTATCACCGCGTTTCTCCAATCAATGCACGATCATCACCGGACAATGTGCATACTTCAGTACGCGCTCCGTGTTCGAGCCCAACATAAAGCGATGGAGGATAGTGTGGCTGCGTTTGCCCATGACGATAAGACTGGCCTGGATGCTCTCTGCCCGGTGGATGATCTGTTCGGCCGGATGCCCCACGACGACATCCGTTTCGAGTTCGATCTCTCGTTGCTTAGCCTGCTCACGGATGGGGGCAAAGCTGCGCTCGTAGCGGTCACGCGTGTCTTCGAGAACCGCGTTGAATTCGGCGCTCTCGGCAAGTTCCGGCGGATGCACGATGGCGAGGACAAACAGCTTGGCTTTCATATCTCCCGCAATCGAAAGGGCAACATTCACCGCGTGCTCGGAATGCGGAGACGCGTCGTACGCAACCAAAATCCTCTGAAAACCGACAAACACTGGACTTCCCATGGTGCCTTCCTATACCTCTTCTGCGGCAGTGGGCCGCTGAATCGCCTGCTCCGTTCTCTTACCCTTTGTCTCTTGCGGAAGCAGATGCCGAGGCAAGAAGAACGTGTTCGCAATCATCGTCGGAATCACAGCGCTCCCAATAACGGTGCCCACGATGTAGGAATACTGGGTCTGCGTAATGATCTGGTGATTGAGGCCAAAGAGCGCGGAGATGGTGCCAAACGTCAAGCCGGTCGACATCATCAGCGTGTAATAAGTTCCGGCGGAGCCTTCGTATTTGTGCGCCCGGACCGCCGGATAGACAGAAACAGCCTTTGTTAGCGTTTTCGCCAAAAACAGAATGAGTAGCGTGGCGGGCGCTGCAATCAATGCAGGGACCGAGACAAACGATCCGGCGCGGATAAAGTAGAACGGCGTCAGCAGTCCAAATGTCAGCGTTCGCAGACGCCGGATGAGCGAGTGGTCCTTGCCTACTGTTCCTGCCAGGACCATGCCGATCATGTATGCAGGTAGCACGGCCTCGCTTCCCGACCAGACTGCCAACCCGCCCATCGCGAACAGGAGAAAGAGAATGTACTTGGCCTCCAGCTCGGAGACGCGTCCGCCGTATTTGCGGAAGAACCACGGCGTAAGAAAGGGGAGGATCGCAAAGACCGCGATCGAGACCACGACAAAGATCAGCGTCTTAATCGTGAAGGGGGAGAAGATCATCCCTAGTGCGATCACAGTCCCAAGGTCATTGATGAAACACGCGGCAAGAATCGACTTGCCGTACTCTGTGACATTGAAGCCGAGTTCCAGCATCACTGCATACACGACGGCCACCGAGGTTGTCGACAGCGCAACGCCGCACAGCCAACTCGCCATGACCGACCAGTGCAGCACGAAATGAGCGATCGCTGTGCATCCAAGAAATGGGCCGAAGAATCCCGCCAGGCCAATAATCAGCGCCTCTTTCCACTTCGTCTTGAAGATCACGGGATCGAGTTCCGCGCCAGCGAGAAATGTGAGGATGATCGCGCCGGTTCCCGCCAGGAATGTAATCCACTGAGTGTTGCCCAGCAGGCCGCCACGTGCCATGAAGGCGCCGATGACCAGTTGGGCCACCGTGCCGACCACAATCTCAGAGAGCGCAGTCGAGATTTTGAACCAGATCGCCAGCAGCGTCGCGGCCAGCGCCAGTCCAACCCATAGAGCAGACAAAGCCCAAGTGTTCGTCATGAACACGTACTCCTAGATTGTCATTCAGGGAACCGGCCGGGACATGACTCCGCGACAGGATATCCCTGTCAGGAGTCATCATCTGTCCGACCTATTGGATGGACAGCGGTTAAAGGTGAACTCCCTCACCGTAACCAACTATCCAGATTCCATACCTCGCGGCGCCGAATGTCAAGCGTGGACGTCATCAGACCTCGACCATGCGTGACGGCTGTCACTACGCATCCTTCAGGCGGCTCCCCAACTACGGGTAGCGCCCGTGGCCTATTGCATGTCTGGTTTGCACCCGTTTCTATTCGTCCGTCACGCAACCAAAACTGGCGTTCTTGACAGCGCGAATGTACTTAGCCAGTGTTCCCCGTGTCGCCTTATACGGAGGCATCGTCCAGGCAGACCCGCGAAGCCCGATCATTTCATCCGACAGACCTACCGAGAGTTCATTGGTTGTAGCATCAATTGTGATTGGATCTCCATTCTCAATCAGCGCGATCGGCCCTCCCTCTTGCGCTTCCGGCGTTATATGGCACACGATGAAGCCGTGGGAACCGCCGGAGAAGCGGCCATCCGTAATCAGCGCCACGTCTTTTCCAAGGCCAGCACCCACCACAGCGGAGGTCGGGGTTAGCATCTCTGGCATGCCCGGGCCGCCTTTTGGTCCTTCATAGCGAATGACGATCACTTCGCCCTTTGAAATCTTCCCTGCTTCGAGAGCCTTCAACATGTCTTCTTCGGAGTCAAATACGTTGGCAGGACCGGAAAACCTCAGACCCTCCTTACCCGTAATCTTGGCGACCGCGCCCTCTGGCGCTAAGTTCCCTTTCAGAATCTGAATATGGCTGGTTGCCTTTAGCGGATTCGAGACGGGTCGGACAATTTCCTGCCCGGATCGCAAACCGGGAAGGTCCGCGACATTCTCGCGCAGCGTCTTCCCTGTTACTGTCACGCAATCGCCATTAAGCATCCCCTCTGCCAGAAGCATTTTGCAGACAGCCGGGACACCGCCAACGGCATGCAAGTCCTCCATCACATACGACCCGCTCGGTTTGAAATCGGCAAGTAGCGGCGTCTTGTCGCTGACTCTCTGGAAGTCATCAATCGTAAGCAGCACACCGACCGATCGCGCCATTGCTATCAGGTGGAGTACGGCATTCGTCGAGCCACCCAGCACAGAGACGATCACCATGGCATTCTCAAAAGCCTCGCGCGTCATGATGTCTCGCGGCTTCAGATCCTGCTCCAGAAGGTTGCGAATCGCGGTGCCCGCGCCAAAACACTCCTCCATCTTTGCAGGATCCTCAGCGGGAGTTGAAGAGCTGTAGGGTAGGCTCATGCCTAAAGCCTCGATTGCCGATGCCATCGTGTTAGCCGTATACATCCCACCGCAAGCGCCCGCTCCGGGACAAGCGTGGCGAACGATCGCTTTGCGTTCGTCTTCATTGATTGCGTGCGAGATAAACTGGCCGTAACTCTGGAATGCCGACACAACGTCCAGCTTCTGCCCACCATGATGACCCGCCCGAATGGTTCCACCGTAGACCATCAGGCTGGGCCTGTTCAGTCTGCCCATCGCGATGATGCACCCCGGCATATTCTTGTCGCACCCGGGAATCGAGATGTTCGCGTCGTACCACTGTGCAGCCATCACCGTTTCGATCGAATCGGCAATCAGATCCCGGGATTGAAGCGAGAAGCTCATCCCTTCGGTGCCCATCGAGATACCGTCGCTCACACCAATCGTATTGAAGCGCAGTCCAACCATCCCGGCAGCCATGACGCCTTCTTTGACCTTCTCTCCAAGCTGAAGAAGATGCATGTTGCACGGGTTTCCCTCAAACCACATGCTGGCAATCCCCACCTATGGCTTGGCCATATCCTGCTCGCGCAGGCCGGTTGCGTAAAGCATCGCCTGCGATGCGCCTTGCGCTTTGGGCTCTGTGATCTCGGCACTGTACTTGTTCAACAATCTCGTCATGACAATGGGCTGCCTTTCCTGTGTCGAATTGAACTGTCTCCCACACGTACTCGTTTTCTTTGTGTCTCAAGGAACTAGCTTGAACGAAACAGTTTTCGCGCCATTCCAGAGGACTTGGCGACCTAGCTCCGCAAGATCGTCCAAGCCGCTCTCCAAGGTCATGAAGTGATTTCCAGCCAACTGTCCAACCTTGCTGTTGAAAGCGCAGCTGCCGTAAGGCATCAAGATTTCGGGCTCGCTGAATCCACGGGCGTAGATCAGCAACTGACCTGGATGCGGATGGCTCGTGTGGTTCTCGAATGGAAGCGGAACCGCCGGTTCTTCGAAGGGTATCCAAACGGATTCACCACTCCAGCGGCAGTGAACGACGGAGGAGTTCAGGGGAAGCATCGACTGCAGGAACCCGCACGTGAGCGGAGCCCGTTCCCATTCAAGTCTGCCGATGAAGCAGAAGTTATCGATTTTGATTTCGATTCGATTTGGGACGTCCGAACTAAGTCCGGTCGTCTTCCGCTCTGGTCTTTCGATCATTCACATCTCCAAGATTGCGCGGGCGCAGACGTCCCCGCAGATAGGAGTCATCAGCCTGCTGCTTCTCAGAGGCGGTCTACGGCGGATTCCATCGCCAGATGAAAGTTATCACGAGGGATAGTCCGTTGCCCACGGAGACCAGAGAACTCAGGAGGGGGTTATGGACATCGCTCGACTGCAACTTGAGGCAGACGGCACGTGAAGGCCTGGCGGAAGCTCTGCGGTCAATATTTGTCGAAACGCTGAAATACCAGGGCGGGCTCAAGCTGGGAAAGCGAAGATCTCTCAGAGATCGTGTTGCCATGCTACGGTTGCACTTGGTACTGAGATCGGGCGATGATGGGCTGCGAAGAAGAAGCTGACACGCTTCGGTCGTACGATGTGTCCGCTAAATCCATTGCGAGGAGTTACCCATTGAGACCAACTGCTTTTCTTCAACCCTTATTTCGAATCAGCGTCCTTCTCGCCTGTTTGCTCGGAAATCTCCCACGCTCTGGCGCGCAAACACCGCAGGCCAACGGAGAGACCATCGTGCTGGTGCGGCACGGGGAGAAACCGGCCGGCGGACTGGGGCAATTGACGTGCAGAGGGCTGAACCGGGCGCTTGCGCTGCCTTCGGTGCTAATTGGACGGTTCGGCAAGCCGGACTACATCTATGCCCCCAATCCGAGCATGCAGGTGAACGACGGCAATAGCCAGCCGACCTACTCTTATGTAAGGCCGCTGGCGACGATTGAGCCGACCGCGATCCGGCTTGGGATGCCAGTCAATACTCAGATCGGATTTCTACAGATCGCCGAACTCCAGCAGGCATTGCTGCAGCCAGCCTATGATCACTCGCTGATCTTTGTAGCCTGGGAACACCTCAAGCTCTACGAATTCGCCAAGCAGATGCTCCAGTCGTACGGAACCACCCCGGCGCAGGTGCCTGAATGGCCAGACGGCGATTATGAAACGATCTATGTCTTCCACATCACTCGGTCAGACAAGGGTGGCACTCCGAGAGCTACGCTGGAGATCCAGAGGGAAGATCTCGGGAAAACTCTGAGTGACACCTGCCCCGGCTCACAGTAGATTGCGGGCGAACGGCGGACAACAAAGCAATTCACCGCCTAGATGCTACGGATCGGTCCCGATAAAAGAAGATTTCGCTGAAGCGCTGTGCGGTCAACAGACGCATTCCACAGCACCACCTATGAACGGTCACCAGAGATGCAACTGAGGGGCGAGGAGGTCTACTCCTCGCCCGGGAATCGCTTGCGGACCGTGTCGAGGATATTCTTGGCGAGTTGCACGCTGTTTGCGACGGCTGCCATTAGCCTTGGCGAGCGTCCGGAGATATCTTCTTCCCGCGCGAGACGAACGGCAGCAATGATGGACGCGGCGATGACGAGCGTAGGCGTGTAACGGTGGCGCGGAACCGGGGAAGAAGTCGGTTGGACGGGCGCCGGGAAGGGTCCAAGGAAGAATTGGGCGGCAAGATACTGGCGGACATCGCTGCAGGAAGAACATTTCACGACCTCGTTGGAGCTGAAGCGCACAATGGGCACACATGGCGTCAAAGCACGGCCGAGCGTCAGTTGGCGACATGCTCCACAGACCACGAGCCAATGCAAGTATGGCGGCACGTTGTTCTGCCCAAGGTCGCACTCGTCTAGCTGTCCCATCACCCAACCATAAGCGAAATAAAAGCGAATATCAAGCAAAGCCGCCGTGCCAGTGAAAATAGTCTCGCTCACTGTGGGAAGGAGAACACCTCATAATGCTCGAACATAAAGAGTTAGCCGCACCAAGTTGGGCAATGGGAACAGGGATCGAGAGCGTGGATCCAGACGTACCTTTGGATCTGTCGAAGTACGCCACGGCGGAGCTAAAGCTTGCGGCCGATCTCGACCACTACGCGGTCAGGGACGAAGCCTATCGTCGTTCCGAGAGGCTCGTCAAGCGCCTGGCGACCGCAGAAAAACTTGTCTCGGATCTTCACCAGGAGTTGAAGGAATGTGGCCTGGCCATCGATGCCGCAAGCAAGCAGGCAACGGCCGAGCAGAATGCGATCCCTACTGCGTAACCGGGTGCTCTTCCTTAGCGTGTGCCAAGACAAACGCTCTAACCACCTTTTCGGCCTCTAACCGGTCTAGAGGGTGGAAGGCCAGATCAGGGATTACCTCATAGCCACCTTTCGGCGATAGCATCACCACCGCGAAGCGATTACGTGGGCACACAGGCTCCAAGAGCCTCACCAACTCCCAAGCTACCCCTGAAGTCTTCGTCCTGGCCACCCTGTCCTGCATGTCAAACGCTTTCTAGAGTGACCAAGCAAGCCAACCCCGCACCACAAACCCATTGTAAAGGCGCGGTCGATTCGCGAGGAGAAATCAAATTGAGCATTGATACCGCACGACGGGGTGTACTGGAAGCGATCAAGAAGTACCGTGTCGCCAGCGATGCGGACTCAGGGGACGAAGAAAACGCCGCCGCCAATGAATTGGCCGACGCCGCCGACGCTCACCTGGTGGACGAGTCCAGCAGGTATGTTGCGCTGGCAGAGCTCGTCGACGAGTACCAGTCGGAACCTGACACCGAGACATAGGCTGCAGGAGCACTAAAATGCTAGGTACGAATGGAGATTAGTTATGGAAGGGCTCGACAAAACAGACCCCGCGTTGATCGAAATGCTTAGATATATGGATCATCGGCGGGTGGAAGAGTATGCCTACGGCCGCTGTACGGTCTTCGCGCTAGCCCTACACAACCTGTATCGATACCAAATCGAATTGCTCTGGGGCCAGCCAAAGAATTTGGGGTCGGCTACTATGCCAGCCATTCACAGCGGACTGCAGCATGCCTTCTGTATTCGGAAGGACGGTTCACTGGTCGATGCACGAGGCTCAGTTGATCGCGAGCAAATCATCACCGAATACGGCGAAGGGCAGGAGCCAAGGTGGCAACGAGTTTCCAAGGCAGAGCTACTCTCGCTTGCCAATCAAGGAAATGCCAGCCGTCCAGACAATGGGGAACTGTTTATTCTGAGATGCTACATTCTGCAAAATCAGGATGTATACAAGATGGGGACTCGATCTATCGAACCGCTCCGTGACGTGAGAGATCAGTTTGATGTTCAGTCTATCTCCACCCGGATCAACGACCATAACCAGAAGATTATTCTCGCGCAGTCCGAAGCCATACGGGCGGCGGTTACAGGAGAGCCCTTTGAACGCTAAGGCTCACACCCGTACTGAAACGAAGCTCTTAGCGGCCCGCAATGAGTTGGATTTTGTGCGAACGCTTGCCCCAAATGCACTAATGCCGGTCCCCTTCCCGCCAAAAGATCGCGGGATCATGCTTTCGTCGATAGGTGCCATGACGGTCGGGATCATCCGATTTTTCCCGTCCCTGATTGGGCGAGCCAACCTGGAGATCATTGTCGGAGGTGCCGCAGAGCCAGAAATGAGTTCGGTGGCCTACGGAGTAAACGTCATGCGCCACTGGCTGCAGACGGATGAGATAACGTTCCAACTCTGCGGCCTCGGGATAGACAGAGCGTGCGAGCACGTGAGCGGCGACCCGATGATCCTAGACGCGCTGGCCAACACCAACGTCGAAATAGGCATGCTGGCGCATCTGATGTGGAGGCGCCGCGCCGAGCATATCCCTCTTCCTGACTTGATCACGGTATTGCACCCCGGTATCGAATACAGCCGCGAGTGCTGGCTGAAAGACGAGGGGCTGCGAGATGCCGCAAAAAGCGGTGTGCCGGTACTGCTTTCCGCATTTGCAGAACGTGAGATGCGCATCGATCGGATGGCATTTGAGGCTTACGGGTATAAGCTATCCGAGCCATTCCAGCACCGGGGCGCTCCAATCGGCATGCATCCGGACGAGAGGGGAAAATCTGCTGACTCAAATCCTCGATACGGTGCCTGGTTGTATGCCATAACTGGCGTAGACACCAAGCGCTGGCGCCGGCCGTACCAGAAGCTACTCGGGAAGGCTCTCGCGAAAAGTAATGAGGTTTTGCCTTTTGACGGCCACCAGAAGGAGATGGTCTTAGGGTTGCTAAACGCGGGTCACCGCGGGGGCAACGCCTACGCGCGCATGGAGGACGGAGCCAGACTTCAGAAAACCTCTCGCGGAAACAACCACCCGCTGTTCTTCTGCCGTTTCCAGATGCAGACTGTGATGCTTGGCCGACCCGACCTAAACGATTACTACTCGGGGCAATTGCTGCGTTATGGCGCTCCACTAGGGCTTGAGTTTGTCATGCCTTATCTGGCCACCAACCCCGATGCCATCGAGGCGCGCGATGAGGAAGGTAGGACGGTGGTGTTCCATGCCATCGAGCCCGGCGATGCCGATGGGTTCGCCAATACCGATTTACTGACGCAACTGGTCGATGAGGCGAACTTGACCGTGGTGGATGACCAGGCACTCACTCCCCTCCATGTCGCGGTCCAACGGCACAACTTACGGGCGGAAAAGCTCTTGCTGAATGCCGGTGCCCCGATGGTGTCCCCACCGGGCGCAAGGGAAATGGTGGAGTTTCTGGTCGACCAACGGGCTTGGCCGCAGCTGCAGCGCTTTGTGGCTCAGTATCCGGCCGAGGCAGAGCGGGCGGCGGCAAACCCGGTCCTCGTTCCACTCATGCTGAACGCAGGGGCACCAGGGCGCTTAGTAAAGCGCTTCCGTGCGTTTGAGCGTGTGGGAGCCCCTGTGCGATCGACCGGCAGCGAGGCAGTCAAGCACGAGCCGCAAGGCGATGGCTTTGCGATCAGTGCCGAAGCCGCGGTCAATCTAATGCTGGCTGGCCACTGCCTGCTGAGGTGGACCGGTTCGCTGAACCTGCGGGAACGCACTAGCACTGCGGAGGTCGGACTCGCCGCCGAGTTGGGCGATGCTGAGTTGCACCGCGCCATCCGTGATGCAGAGGAGACGGGGGGAAAACTGCACGGGGTTGTGATCACTCTTTATGGAGCGATGGTGCGGTTGATCGTAAATCTGTTAGTTCCAGACAGTGGAGACGAGTCCTTGGTGGCGGGCGTGCAGAAATACATTCGGCAAATAGAACGAGCTACTGTCGAAAGCGGCTTTCTGGCGGACAATGCGTTCCGGGAGAGGGCGCTCAGGCTCCACAAAGAAAGGCACGAGTCTCGGTATATGGCAGGCGTCGGGACGAACCCTGATTCGGTCGCACCTGGAAAGAAGAAAGCGGCCACTGCGAAAGCGAAGCGGCGCTAACAGTAGTCCCTGTAACGGGTCGCGCGATTGTGTAATCCGAGGACTCAGTCGCGCACCCACTGCCTCACTCACCCAACGCCCATGGAGATTGAGACTTATCTACGCATCACGGGGGGCAAGCTATTTATAATCTGCTATTTAGCAATACTTTGCTAAACGGGGCGCGATTCTAGCGGAAAATAGCCCACCACCTTGGAAACTCAGCGCGTATACAGTGTGTTGCGTTACAGTGTTTACCGATACAGTGAATAGTGTTACAGTGAATGACGTATGAAAAATCCATTTAGCTACGGAAATGAGCTCGGAGCGGGTCAGCTCCTGGATCGTAAAAGCGAATTAGCGCAGGTCGAGCGGACGATACGCGACGGAAGGAAACTGTTTATGATCGGGCCTCGCCGCTTCGGTAAGACCTCCATTCTCAAAGCGGCGGAAGAACGGCTCAGGTCCGAAAATGCCATCGTGCTGCGGTTTGACGCTACTGCATCCCCTACGCTCGAGCTCTTAGTGTCCCGTATTGTGAGCCAGGCTGCGAAAGCCCTTAGCGGGGAGGCAAAATGGGTGGGGGAACAACTTGCCAACTTCTTTTCGATGGTCCGTCCCGACGTGAAGTTCAAGCCCGCTGATGGCGAATGGAGTGTCCAGTTTGGAATCGAGCGGGAGAAACGTGAAAATCCGATGTTCTTCGTGGACGCACTCAATGGCCTTGAGAAGCTGGCAGCAACCCAGCCGGCGGACCGCCCCGTGGGACTCATCATTGATGAGTTTCAGCGGGTGATTGAGTTAGGTGGCGAAACAATCGAGTTTCAGATCCGCGCAGCAATCCAACAGCACTCACGAGTCGGTTATGTTTTTGCAGGTTCAAAAACTCGTATGCTGCGCGAGATGGTAAGCGATCACTCTCGACCGTTCTACAACCTCGGCGATATCACAAATATAGGCCCAGTTCCCAGGGCGGATTTTTCTGCGTTCCTCACTGAAAAGTTTTCCGACGCGGGATATGCTGCGAGCAATGCTGTAGTGTCCCGCATGCTCGATCTTGCGCAAGACGTCCCCTACAATGTGCAGGCGCTCGCTTCCCATTGCTGGTACCGGTTGATCGACGAGGCAGCCAGTGGTGAGGACGGTTTTACCCCTGAGTTTGTAGATGAGACTCTAGCCCTGGTTGTACGGCAGCAAGACCCAACACACGAGGGTATGTGGGGACAACTGACCGCGATCCAACAGCGCACTCTCATGTCTGTGGTTGCAAGAGACGGCAAGGGTCTCACTTCCGCGAGAGTATTGGCGGAGGTGGGTCGTGGTGCAAGCACGATACAAGATGCTCTGCAATCCATGGTTAATTCTGAAATTCTGCGAGAGGAAAGATCTGGACGGCAGGTTCAGTATGTTTTTGAGAATCCGTTCTTTTACCACTGGGTTCGCCTTACAGCAATGCAATAATGGGCAACCCGTTGTTGGGTCACCGGGGGGGGATAGGGCCTAACGCAAGGAGTTGGGACTTGAACGGGAGCTTGCTATGTCCCGGCCTCGCCCAATGGTAAAGACAGAGAAACGCCCGGGCCGACATAAAGGCT
>Ga0224554_1000545_pt1 | contig 30396 bp, 20 predicted proteins | sample 714S22024metaG_FD_180666 | JGI IMG/M metagenome (GOLD analysis project Ga0224554, IMG submission 180666) | Peat soil microbial communities from Stordalen Mire, Sweden - 717 S2 20-24 | ecosystem: Environmental > Terrestrial > Soil > Wetlands > Peat | place: Sweden: Norrbotten County, Stordalen...
GGCTGAAACCGACCAACATCGGCGTGCTGAATCACTCCCAGCCGACACGGCCAACACAATTTTACATTTGTAAAATGCACAGATATCAAATCAGACAGTCAATGCCCCGTTTCGCAGAGGTTCCGAAATCTGACTTTTTGAGATTCTGCGGCTTCATTGAATCCGTCTAACTCGCCTTTATCAAATCCAGATGACTTGTGAATCACAACACGGTCTGGCAAGCGTTTGTCATTCGCACTGGCATAATTCTGAATTGCATCTCCAAGTAGCTTTTTCGCGGACTCTTTAGGCAAATGCACTTCGTGATCTTCCTCGGACATATGTGCAATTCCGCCCCGAAGAATTGTGCCTTCTCCTTTGTCGTTGAACACTTGCGTTAGACTCGAATGCATATAACCACCCTCTTCCCGACGAGAAAATGAAATACCAACGTAACATGTATTCAGAGAGCCTGGCGGCTTCTGCAGCTTCCATGGAATGCCGCCAGCTTTATAAAAGATCGCGCCGAATAAGTTCCATGCTCTCGTTGCCGGATCTTGAACCCCCTTGCTTGCAAGCGCATAAGTTCGAGGCCAAATGAGCTGAAACATCGATCTTGTTTGCAAGCAAAGGCCTTTGAGATAGTCATGAAAATCCGGCTCGCCAGCTTCGTCGGCTTCTACAGCGTTATCTTCTTCGTCTCCCAAATGAGGCTTGACTCGTTTACGCACAATTTCTGGTGGCAAACAGAGAACAACATCTGGTTTTGCTGAAGTTAATTCAAAAAGGCCGCGAATATGTCCGTGAAATAACTCCGCGAGTGTTAGGACTGCTCCCGGCTTCTCGCACAATACTTTCAGTTCACCTTCAGGTATTTCGATGACCCAACTTGGATCAGTTAAAAAAGAAGACCGAAAACCCACACCTGTGCCCAAACCCGGAAAACCCGGGCTGAAATTTTGATTTAGGGGGTCATCAGTCCCGATGCCATCAGAACACTCCTTAAGCCATTCAGAAAATGCACGCACGCTCTTTGGCGTTCCCACAAAACCAAGTCGGACTGCCGACTTTGCTTTTGCAGTGCCAAAATCAATCGGCCCATAACCCATGACGCCAGCGCGAATATCCGGCGATAAACCTGCATTGCCGAATTCAAGCATGGGTTCTGAAAATATTTTATCCAAACGCATCATAACAACACGTCCAGCTTCAAATCAGACTGCAAAGTGAGCTTGTCATCTGGTTTGGTAATACCAATCCAGTCGGCGTCACAAATGGACGGTGAAACACTCAATGTCGATGGATAGTGGATTTGGAACACTTGACTCCTTCGCAACAAGTCTGGCTCACGACATAAGATTGACGCCCAAAAAGCTACATGCCCCAAAACAGCGCGATTCCTTTCCGGTCTGCGCATGTTCGCACTGGATGTTTTTTGCCACCGGCTGGGTGTCCTCTGTCCATCTGAAGTAAAAGCCCAGAACGGTATCACCTGCAAAAACCATTGTTCCCCGAACCTGACAAAGAAATGCCGGAATGCCTGATGTTGCCAGTGCTGGATTGAATTTGGATCGGAAGAAAGTTTGTTCGGTATGGCTTTGTAAACTTCGCGTTCGCCTTGCTTCGTAATCGCCTTGACCTTTATACGCCCGATCCTCTGACCAGGCGCAGCGACAAAAAGATGACACTTCATTTCTCTCGAATATGTCATCTTGTGAGCCATCTCGTGTGAAGAGCAATGTTCATCAAGGCAGCGATTCAAAAGCTTTATGAATTTGTTTTTGTCGGCCACAACTTTTGAGTTCGCCCATACGGATGTAGGTTTTGGCGTTAATGGTCGAATTAGCTTCGAATCAACTATGGCTTGCCAGAACTTTTCGGTAAATGAGCGAAAAGTGTAAAGCACCCGATCTTCAATCCAATAATCAAAAAGCGGAGCACCATCGTGACCACGCTCTTTTGAAGCAGCAGAAAATAAATCGGCGATCTTCACTTTTCGTTTCACTGTTACGCTTGCTGTTTGCATCATCGTTGGAAAGCTAATCGGAAAGAGATTGGAATAAAGGGTTTCGGCCTTTTCAAGAAGACCAAATGGGTTTTGAGCATGATTAGCTATGCTCGGAGTAAAAAAGCCATCGGCTAAAGCCACGGGTGCGAGCGAGGTTCTAATCGGTGGTTTCTCTGCCGGTGGGATATTTAACAGCCGGCATCGAAGACGATTGAATCCGTCCGCCTGTGAAAGATCGATTCGCGTGACATCGCTGAGAGGTGTCGGAATACATCCAATGTCCCTCGCTTCGAAAATCAGCGGAATGAATTTATCATTTCTTCCGGGAGACGAGTATAGATGCTGGCGCGTTAGAAGACTTTCCCACTGCGCGCCAAACCCAATTCCAGGCTCTTCCTTGTTGTTCCATCTGCGGAGATATGTTGGCGTGCAAACCACTAGGACAAATTTAGAGGATTCGATCGCACGTTCCATCCAAGCAGGCCAGCTTTGATTAACGTGATATTGGTCAATATCGCAGTCAAAGCCTGCGGTTCTGAGGGAATTCGATAAAACCAAAACCCGTTCGCTATGCACGAGCGAATCGTGGGTGTAGCTTACGAAAATCTTAATCGGTTCGTATGGTTTGGGCGCAGTGTTCATGTCGCGCCTTCCACGATTTTGATTTCGTCTGCCGTCAAGCCGTAAAGGTCATACACCAGCGCGTCTATCTGGCGATCCAGCGTGGCGCATTTGTTTTCGTAAAAATTCTTGTCCTTATCGCTCTGCGCGCGGGCAAGCTGCGGCTTGGCCGCCAGCATTTGCTCCACCAGTGCAAACTCCTTGGCGGATTCGTAATTCATAAGTTGCAAAGCCAACTCGTGACCGATGTAATGTGGTCTTCGTCTGTGAGGTTCGCGGCGTTTTCCAAACTACCTCGCTTGAGCATGTCCCAAATCTCGCCGGCCATCTTGGTTTCAATGGCCGCGCCGATGAAGAACGTGTGCGGCTTAAGTTTTTGTTTGGCGAAGGCTTCATGAATTCGATTCAGCGCGGTGCGGGCCGTTTTCCAATGCTCGTCCGCTCCTGCGGGATCAATGCCGCCTTTGAGTTCACCCAGTGCAATGTAAGCGGAAGGCGTGCGGATGGTTTCACGGGTCAAGTCGCTGGATGAACACCTGAACAACAACAAGTCCACGTTGTTTTTTACCAACGGGACGGTGACGTTGTAGAGAAGGGTTCGTGGCCCTTTCTTGGTGACCCAAGAGAGGCCGCGAAGCCACAATTCCACGTCCGCGTCGTCGTCTGGCAGTTCGGCCCACGCATTGGTCTCCGCATGAAGCGAGTGGCATTTCTGTCCAGCCAGCTTCAAGCAAGCGAGCAAGGCGCGTGTAAGTTTCTTCTGCGCCATGAAGCCTCCGACGTTCCGCATCGAACCGCCAAGCGTATCACCACGAGTAAGCAAGAAACGAAAAACCAGTTCCTCGACAAAATTTACACCGGCAGGTTCAAGGAAGTTTTTGATGAGTCCGCTCACGGCTTCTCGTTTGTCGGAATCCTGTAAATGATTTGTTGCTTTGTCCGACACTCCCACTGCCGTGAGCAAGCCCGGCTGGATTTCAGCAATTTTTAGCAAATCAGCCGGAGTCCTGGCTTTGCCGGCAGCAGCCTTCAACGCTCTGGCCTGGGCAACGAAGGGAGTTGCACGACGATTCTTTTCCAATGCAAGGGCAACAAAGCCCGCCCGAACAGCCTCATAAGTTGTTTCAAGGCTTTTGCTTGATTTGAGGTGTTGTTGATATGGTTTCGTCATTGTTATTTCTTTCGCCATAGATACACGCACTTGCGCAAAGCATCACGACCGTGTGCGCCCATTTGTTGGCTGCTGTTGCCCTTTCCATTCGGAAGGACAAGAATCTGTTCGACCATGAAGCCCAGTTGCTCGGCGATTTCCGAGAGGATGATGTCCACTGAAATACTAGCTCCGGCATATCGAACGTTGTCATTCACCATGATGAGTGGCGCACCGCTCTTCAGCACCCGGGCAGACTCCAAAATGACACAAGCCATTTCGTAAAAATACCCACGCACCATGCGAGGAATCCCGTCGTTGTTAAGGAGATCGAGTTCCTTTTGTGAATCCAGGTAAGCGAGGATGCTTTGCAGCAAGGCTTGATTATCCGTGGCGGTGATGGCTGGTTTCCAATCAGGATTCAGCTTCAAAAGGTCTTTGGCGCGATTTTCAACGGTGCAACTTAACATTTCCTGCCGCAGCTTCACCAAACCGTCTTCGTCAACGCCAAGCAGCGCGAGTTCCAATGCGTAGGTGCGCGTGTAGTCGTAACGGTTGCAGTAAGGCGGAGAAGTGATCAGGCAGTCGTAGGATTCAGTTGTGAGTTTTGGCAAAATGTCGAGACACGAACCGCCGTGCAATTTGACATCCGCTTTCTTAAGTGTCTTGGCAAATAAATCTTCGGGAAGTTCGCCAGATCGCAAATCGTCAACCATCTGGCGCAGCTTATGAGTAATGGCCGTGTCAAAAGCCAGAATCTTGCCTTTATCGAAAACTTTCTTCCCCTGGCGCCTGCCTGAACGGTGGTCCCAACGCAAATACTGGCCATCCTTTCGCGTGTAGCTGATGTTCTCGAGAATACAAAGCAGCGCAAAAAGCAAAACCGCCTTCACTCGTTCGCCCTCTTGTTCCGATGCCGCAAGAAATCGCCCCATCGCGTCAAGCGTTTCTGCCGGATACGCACCGCGTGTAATCCGCAATTCATTTATGGGCTTTGCGGTTTTGCTCTTTCGCCAAGGATGCTCGTCTCTCCAAAATTCAAGCCGTTTGACATCCACGTCTTTCAAATCCCAATCAATCAGTTGTTTTGTTGCTATGAGCGTTCGGCCAATTGGCAGAAGTTCGATGCCTTCGGCCTTCATGCCGAGTCCGCCTGTGACAAATAAAGCCGTTCCACTTCCTGCAAACGGATCAAGCAAAACACCGTTTTTAATTCGATACTTGCTTAACAAATGCTCAATCAGCCCCGCAGAGAACGCTTCTTTATATTTGAACCAACGATATACGGCTCTTCCCTTGTTGGCCTGAAAACTTACCAACGCACGCGTGAGCGAACTATCAACATGCAATTTATCCGCCCACCGTATTTCAGCCTCGGAATTCAGGCTTTCGATGTGGGCCAGTTCCTCTGATGTTTCAATTGACGGGGTCTTGGCAACATCCGGCATCTCAATTTCAAGAACGGATGCCGTTGCCACACCAAGCGCCGGTGTAAAACGCGTGCGATAGGCCGTCGCCTCTTCATGAAGAACGCCGCTCCCGCTCTTTGCGTGCCCGCCATTCACGCCATGAAGATGAACGTTGCTCTTTTTCTTTGGAGGCAACGAATAAATTGCGCGCTTTTTGCGTATCGTTTTCTTGGGTGCTTTGTTTTTGGCGCTTTTCATCTGCTATCGCATGGCAAACTTTCCCATTTTCTTAATTCAGAAACGAGTTTTTTTCATTTGCGCAAATCTGTCCGGGCGATTTGCCGGTGACGGCTTCGCGGGAAAACAGCCAGTAAATTTCCGCGAATTTTTCTTTGTCCGCGTATTGGCTGTAATGGAATTTTTTCAGGTTGTGCTGGAGCGCGGTTTCCAAGTTCGGCTTGAACCGGCAGTCCACAATCTCGAATTGCTCGAAATCAAACAGCGCGGCAATCGGCGTCTGGCTGTTCCAGCCGTAGCGGATGGTCTGGAAATAATTATCCGGCGTGGCAATGTCGCCAAACGGCTTTTTGGCTTCAATGTAGAATTTTACGTCACGGAAGTTCGGCGCGAGATAGAAGGCATAATCGGCCCGGCGTTGCGAGATGCCGTGTTCCTTGCGTTCAATTTTGACTTCCTGTTCGTAGGGATTTTTCTGCCGGTCGTGGTTCACGTCCCAGCCGAGCGCAATCAGGAATTTATCAATGAATTCCTTGCGGACTTCCGCTTCCTGATACTTGGGCGAGAGGTAGAAATCTTTTTGCGCGTCAAAATCCTTGGCCAAAGATTGCACCGCGGCAAATGCTTCATCGAAGTTGGACGGCATGGCGGTGAGTTTGCGCGGGAAATTTGCCAGCGTCAATCCGCGTTCATCTGTCGGCCAGACACCTCATCCGGCCTGCTGGCAGGAATTTGTATTTACCGCACAACCCTCACCCGGCTTCGCCACCCTCTCCCGTTCCCACGGGCGAGGGAATGTTTTGTGGGACGTTTTACCCAGGGCGGCGTCCGCGTTGCGTCCTTGCCCTGGGCTATTATCTTTCGCCCCGCCGGGGCTTTCAAATTCGCGTCAATTCGTGTCATACCTCGCGTCTTGGCGTCTTGGCGTTAAAATCTCTTAAAAAGTGCCGTTTTCACGCTTTCCCGGTGGTTGGACGGTGTTCCCGGTTGCGGAACGGTGTTCCCGGTCGTTTTTCACCCTTTCCCGCCCGATGGACGGGTTTCCCGCATGGTCGGACGCGGTTCCCGCCCGTTTGGCAGGTGTTCCCGGTCAAGGTGTTGGAATCCCCGTTCCGATGTTTGGAGTTCCCGGTCGGACTGTTGGAATTCCCGGTTCGGAGATCAGCTTTCCCGGTCGCTCGAACACCGTTCCCGTCTCCCCGGACGACGTTCCCGCCTAGCCGGACGCCGTTCCCGGTCAAAATGACAGGCCTTCCCGTTTGGCGGACGCCGTTCCCGCATGGTCGGACGCCGTTCCCGCATGGTCGGACGCCGTTCCCGCATGGTCGGACGCGGTTCCCGGTCGGCCGGTCGCGGTTCCCGGTCGGTCCACGGGCTTTCCCGCGCAGAATGATTTTTGCCCGTCCGGACGGCGACGCGCCCGAACAGGCTCCCGTGCCGCCCGCCAGATTTTTAATTCAAACTTTTCATTTCGCGCTTTTCGTTTAATTTGCACCTGTCACCAAACATGGCCAAGCCTTCAACAGTCCGAACCCGCGTCGAAAACCTCGTCATTCCCACCTACCTGCCCGCTGCGCCGGACAAGAATCCGATGTTTCTGGAGAAGCGTGTGTATCAGGGCAGCAACGGCAAAGTCTATCCGCTGCCGTTCACCGACCGCATCGCGGAAAAGCCGGTGGATCGCCGGTGGAAAGCCATTTGGATCGAAAACGAATTTCTGCGCGCGATGGTGCTGCCCGAACTCGGCGGACGCATCCACATTTTGCAAGACAAGACCAACGGCTATGACCTGATTTACAATCAGCACGTCATCAAGCCCGCGCTTGTCGGGCTGGCGGGGCCGTGGATTTCCGGCGGCATCGAATTCAACTGGCCGCAGCATCACCGGCCGGCGACGTTTCTGCCGGTGGATTTTGAAATCGAAGAATGTGCGGACGGATCAAAGATCATTTGGTGCAGCGACCACGACCCGATGACGCGCATGAAAGGAATGCACGGCGTCTGCCTGCATCCGGGCCGGGCATATCTTGAACTGAAAGTGCGCGCCTACAACCGGACGCCGTTCGCGCAGACGTTTCTGTGGTGGGCCAATGTCGCCACGCGCGTGCATGAGGCGTATCAAAGTTTTTTCCCGCCGGACGTTTACTACGTCGCCGACCACGCGCGCCGTTCGATGAGCGAGTATCCTCTGGCGAAGGGATTTTATTACGGCGTGAATTATGGCGAGCGCGGGCGCAAAGGAATCCCGAAGAACGAGATTCCAAGACAGTTCGCGCCACCGCATTGTTCTTCAAAATCGGAAATCGGAAATCGGAAATCGGAAATTCCCAATTACGCGCCCAACGACCTTTCGTTTTACGCGAACATTCCCGTGCCAACTTCCTATATGTGCATGGGCAGCCGGGAGGATTTCTTCGGTGGCTACGATTACGCGGCGCAAGCGGGCATTGTCCACATCGCCAACCACCACATCTCGCCCGGCAAGAAGCAATGGACGTGGGGCAATCACGAGTTCGGCTACGCCTGGGATCGAAACCTCACGGAAAAAGATGTCAAAGGCGAATATGGACCTTACATCGAAATCATGGCCGGCGTCTACACCGACAATCAGCCGGATTTCAGTTTTCTCCAGCCCGGCGAGACGAAAACGTGGAACCAGTTCTGGTATCCGATCCGGAAAATCGGCCCGGCGCAACACGCGAATCTGGATGCAGCGGTCAGCCTGAAAAATGAGAACGCCAAAATCCTTTTCGGCGTTTCGATGACACGCATTTTCCCCGGCGCAAAGATTGTTCTGCTCGCCAAGGGCAAAAAACTTTTCTCTTCCACGCGCGATTTCGCGCCAGGCAAGCCGTTCTTTGCCGAGATCAAGCTGCCACGCGACGTTGCCGATACGGACTTGCGTGTCCGCGTCACCGATCACGCCGGCGGGGAAATTATTTCGTATCAACCCAAGCCAGCCGCGAAAGGCGAAGTGCCTCCGCCCGCGACAGAACCGCCGCCGCCGGGGCAAATTACGGGCACCGACGAGCTGTTCATCACCGGCCTGCACCTCGGACAATACCGCCATGCCACGCGCTGTCCGACGCTTTACTGGCGCGAGGCGCTGCGCCGCGACCCGCTGGATTCGCGCTGCAACAATGCCATGGGCTTGTGGCATTTGCGGCGCGGCGAATTTGTTGAAGCCGAAAACTGTTTTCGCAAATCCATCAGGCGTCTTACGCGCCGCAACCCCAATCCTTGCGATGGCGAAGCGTTTTACAATCTCGGCCTGACGCTGCGCCATCTCGGCCGCGACGATGAAGCGTATGACGCCTTTTACAAATCCGTCTGGAATCAGGCATGGATGGCGGCGGGTTATCACGCGCTGGCGGAGATTGATTGCTGCCGCAAGAATTGGACGGCGGCGCTGGAACACTTGAACCACTCGCTGCGGTTCAACACCGACAATCTTCGTGCGCGAAATCTCAAAGTCATTATTCTCCGCAAACTGAAACGCGCCACAGAAGCTGAAGTGCTCCTTCGTGAAACGCTGGCGCTTGACCCGCTCGACTGGTGGGCGCGGCATTTGTCCGGCCAGAAGTTGACGTTTGATTTACAAACGGCGCTGGATTTGGCGCACGATTGCGCCTGCGCCGGATTTTGTTCCGAGGCGGTTGCATTGCTGAAAAGTGCCGGTGCCGCGGCGCGCGATTTGCCGGATCAAAGCTGGGGCGCGTTGCCGCTGGTTCAATACACGCTCGGCTGGCTGCATGAAAAACTGGGCAACGCCAAATCAGCTCAAAAAAATTTCAAGGCCGCTGCCGCGCTACCGCCGGATTACTGTTTCCCGTCGCGGCTCGAAGAAATCGCCGTCTTGGAATCCGCGATGCGCGCGAATCCGCGCGACGCCAGAGCGCCGTATTATCTCGGCAATTTGCTTTATGACCGCCGGCGTCACGCAGAAGCCATCAAGCTCTGGGAAAAGTCAGCGAAACTTGACGCCCGTTTTTCCATCGTCTGGCGCAATCTCGGCATCGGGTATTTCAACATTTCAAAAAAGCCGGCAAAGGCGCGCGCGGCCTACGACAAGGCATTCCGCGCCAACCCAAACGACGCGCGCCTGTTGTTCGAGCGCGACCAGCTCTGGAAACGGCTGGGCGAAAAACCGGAGAAGCGGTTGCGCGAACTGGAGAAGCATCCGCAACTGGTGGTTCAACGCGACGACTTGAGCGTGGAATTCTGCGCGCTGCTGAATCAAACCGGCCGTCACACCGAGGCAATGCAACTGCTGGCGGAACGCAGGTTCCAGCCGTGGGAGGGCGGCGAAGGCGCGGCGCTCGGCCAGCACGTCCGCACCCGGCTTGCGCTCGGACGCAAAGCCTTGAAAAAGGCGGAAAGCGGAAAGCGGAAAGCGGAAATTGCAGCGGCGATTGCGCATTTTGAAGACGCGTTGATAGCGCCGCCGAATCTCAACGAAGCGAAACATCTGCTCGCGAACCAGAGCGACATCCATTATTGGCTCGGCGTTGCACTGGATTTGCTCGGCGAGAAGAAATCCGCACAATCACACTGGCGCGCAGCGGCGAACTTCAAAGGAGATTTTCAGGAGATGAGCGTGCGCGCGTTTTCCGAAATGACTTTCTATTCGGCGTTGTCTTGGGAACGCCTTGGCCAAACAGCGAAGGCGAAAAAAATTCTGCGCGACCTGCTGGCCTATGCGGAAAAGCTCGCCAAAACGCCGGCGAAAATTGATTATTTCGCCACCTCACTGCCGACGATGCTGTTGTTCGACGACGATTTACAGTTCCGTCAGGAGACGGGTGCATTGTTCTTGCAGGCGCAGGCGCATCTGGGGCTTGGCAGGACAATGAAGGCAAAAAGTCTTTTGCAAAAGGTTTTGCGGCGCGACCCGAACCACGCGCTCGCGGCGGATTTGTGGACGGAATATTTTCAGCAACACCGAATATCATGAACACCCCGACCCCGAACGAATCTTCGAACCTCAAGGCCGAATTGCACCTCGGCTACATCTGGCTCATTTCCGCCGTCGCCGCGCTTGGCGGACTGCTGTTCGGCTGGGACTGGGTGGTCATCGGCGGCGCGAAGCCGTTTTTCCAGCGCTACTTCCAGCTCACCAGCGAGGCGCAAATCGGCTGGGCGAACAGTTGCGCGCTCATCGGCTGTTTTGTCGGCGCGCTCGTGGCTGGCGCGTTGAGCGACAAGTTTGGACGGAAACGGCTGCTGATCTTGTCGGCGTTCCTGTTCGCCATCACGTCGCTCGGCAATGCGCTGGCGGTAAATTTCTCCATCTTCATTTTCTGGCGGATGCTCGGCGGCGTGGCCATCGGGCTGGCCTCAAATCTTTCGCCGATGTATATCGCCGAGGTCGCGCCGGCGCGGATGCGCGGCAAACTGGTTTCCATCAACCAGCTCACCATCGTTGTCGGCATTCTGCTGGCGCAGGTCATCAACTGGTCGCTCGTGCGGCATTTGCCGGCGGGCGCGACGGACGAATTCATCCGCAATTCCTGGTTCGGCCAGCAGGGCTGGCGCTGGATGTTCGGACTGACTGCCGTGCCGTCGCTGCTGTTTTTCGTCGGAATGTTTTTTGTCCCCGAAAGCCCGCGCTGGCTGGCAAAAAATGGCAAATCGGAAAACGCGAAATCCATTTTGCAGAGAATCGGCGGCGAAAATTATGGCGCGGCGGCGATGACGGAAATCAATTCCACGCTGGCGGGCGAGGAAGTCCAGCGCGTCCGTTTCGCCGATTTGCTCGACCCGAAAATGGCGAAGGTGCTGGTGCTGGGGGTGACGCTGGCGGTGTTCCAGCAATGGTGCGGCATCAACGTGATTTTCAATTATGCCGAGGAAATCTTCAAGGCGGCGGGCTACGACATTTCCAGCGTGTTAAGCAACATCGCGTGGACCGGCTCGGTGAATCTGGCGTTCACCTTTGTGGCGCTCGGCGTGGTGGATCGCGGCGGACGGCGGCCGCTGATGCTGTTCGGCGCGGCGGGGCTGGCGGTCATTTATCTGGTTTTGGGCTTCTGCTATCATGCGTCCGTAACCGGCCTGCCGGTGCTGCTGCTCGTCCTGTCGGCCATCGCGTGTTATTCCATGTCGCTCGCGCCAGTGACGTGGGTCGTGATCTCGGAAATTTTCCCGAACCGCATCCGGGGTGCGGCGATGTCGGTGGCCGTGTCCGCGCTGTGGCTCGCCTGCTTTTTGCTGACATTCACCTTCCCGCTGCTCAATGCGCGGCTCGGCCCGGCGGGAACCTTCTGGCTCTACGCCGCAATTTGTGTGCTTGGCTTTGTCTTCATTTTCTACAAACTGCCGGAAACAAAAAACAAATCGCTCGAACAAATCGAACGCGAACTTGTGGATTAAATGATTCGTCCAAAAACATGAAACGGATTTATTTGCTGCCAATTTTTATCGCGGCCTGCCTGGCAACCGCGACTTTGCCCGCCGCCGAAACCATGCCGCTCGCCGGCGAATGGCGATTTGCCCTCGACCGAAACGACGTCGGCACGAACGAAAACTGGTTCGCCAAGGACTTGCCGGACAAAATCCAGTTGCCCGGCATTCTCCAGGCACAAGGCTACGGCGACGACATCAGCACCGACACGCCGTGGGTGCTTTCCCTGGGACAGGCGTGGTGGAAAATCCAGCCTGCGGCGTTGCGAGACCATTTTTCCCAGCCGGGCCATGTGGAAGTTCCGTTTCTTTCCCAGCCGCCAAAGCATTATCTCGGCGCGGCGTGGTATCAGCGCGACGTGGACATTCCGACAAACTGGCAGGGCCGGCATTTCACGCTCTTTTTGGAGCGCGCACACTGGCAAAGCACGGTCTGGGTGGACGACAAGGAATTTCCCGCAAACGCCAGCCTCGTGGCACCACACGTCACCGACCTCGGCGTGCTGACGCCAGGCAAGCACCGATTGACCATCCGCGTGGACAATCGCCTGCAACTGCCGGCAGCTGGACATTTGGTGGATTCGCACAGCCTATCTGACTCGCTCGGCGCGGCGTGGAACGGCATCGTGGGGAAAATTGAATTACAAAGCGCGCCACCGGTTTGGATCGAAGATGTGCAGGTGTTTCCTCACTTGGAGACGAAATCAATTACTGTTAAAGGCAAAATCAGCAATATCACGGGAACGTCCGGTCAGGACAAATTGGTGTTGTTCGTGGGTTATCCCTGGGGCAATTACGCTCCACTCGGAGCGAAAGATATTGAAGTCAATTGGTCAACCAACGGCGGCGAGTTTGAGACCGCTCTAAACTTGATTGCAGTTGAACCGTGGGATGAATTTCACACAAATCTTTACGCATTGCATTTCAATTTGGAAAACCACAGCCAGAATGACAGCGTCCAGTTTGGCCTCCGCGAAATCACCCACAACGACAAAGACCTGCTCATCAATGGCCGTCCCGTCAACCTGCGACTCACGCATGACGGTGGCGAATTTCCGCTCACGGGTTATCCGGCGATGGATGTCGCGTCGTGGAAGAAAATCATCCAGACCTGCAAGGATTATGGGCTAAACGGCATCCGTTTCCATTCGTGGTGCCCGCCCGAAGCCGCGTTTGAAGCCGCCGACGAAATGGGTTTTTATCTCCAGCCGGAGTGCGGCTTGTGGGCCGATTTCGGCAGCCCGGAAATGAAGCAATGGTTGAACGACGAAACCGCTCGCATTCTTGCGGCCTATGGCAATCATCCGTCGTTCATTCTGCTTTCGCCGAGCAACGAGCCGCGCAACTACTCGCGCTTCACGCCGCAATGGGCCGCCGACAATTATGCGAAAGACCCCCGCCGGCTCTATTCCGCCGCCACCGGCTGGTTCGATCCATCGCAGGTCAATGGTGGCGCGCAATACGCCTCGCTCGTCCGCTTTGGCGGCGGTGATTTGCGCAACACCTCCGGCTGGTTTGGTCGGGATTATCACAACGCGCTCGAAACCGTCCACATCCCCGTCCTCGCGCACGAGGTCGGCCAGTGGTGTGCATATCCCGACTTCGACGTGATGAAGGAATTCACCGGCTACCTGCAACCGGGCAACTACGACATTTTCAAATACATCGCCGGGCAGCAAGGCGTGCTGGACGAAGACAAAGATTTCGCGTGGGCTTCGGGACGTTTTCAACTCGAATGTTACAAAGAAGAGATCGAGGCCAACCTGCGCACGCCCGGCCTCGCCGGTTTTCAACTGCTCGACCTGCACGATTATCTCGGCCAGGGAACCGCGCTCATCGGCGTCGTGGATGCGTTCTGGCAGCCGAAAAGCTATGTGACGGCGGCGGAATTCAGAAAATTCTGCGGCCCGGTCGTTCCGCTGGCGTGGCTGAATAAAAGGGTTTTCACCACGGATGAAAATCTGGAAGCCGACATTGGTATAGCTAATTTCGGAGCTGAAACGCTCAAACAGGCGTATGTAATGTGGTTTGTTTATGATAAAAATGGAAAAAGAGTTGGCGGCGGATTTGTTGATGGTCCGATGCGGGATTTGCCGGTTGGCTTCAGAGACAAACTTTATCATTTCAGCACCGGTCTGACGAATTTGCCTGCGCCCGCTCAATATAAACTGGTCGCCACCACAACAATCCCACCCTTGGACTTAACGAACGAGAGTTATCAAAACAGTTGGAATTTCTGGTTATACCCGGCACAGGTGAACACGAACACGCCATCCGACGTGCTGGTAACGCGGAATTGGAGCGAGGCCGCGACCCGGCTTGCCGCCGGCGGCAAGGTGCTTTTCATGCCGGGCGCCGGCGACCTCAACCCGACAAAATGCCCGCCGATGAAAAATGTCCCGGTCTTTTGGAACATCCAGATGACCGTCCGTCCGCCGCAAAATCCGAGTGCGAGATTTGACGCCATGCTCGGTTTGCTCTGCGACACCAACCATCCGGCGCTGGCGGAATTCCCCACCGAGGCAAATTGCGACTGGCAGTGGACCCAGCTCGTGAACGGCGTGCGCTCGGTCAATCTCTCCACTGCCCCGCCGTCGCTCCGCCCCATCGTTTCGGCGATTGACGATTGGAACCGCAACTGGCGGCTCGGCGTGATTTTTGAGTGCAACGTCGGACCGGGGCGGCTGCTGGTTTCGGCCATCAATCTGGATGACGAACGCGGCGGTTCGGAACTGCAACAACTGCGCCGCTCGCTGCTGGATTACATGGCCGGGGACCAATTCAAGCCGGCGGCGGCGCTCACACCGGAGCAGGTCAGCGGCCTCTGGGCCGGCGGAAGCAACGGCGCCGCGACGACGCAGCCGGCACGAGCATTCGACCCGGACTTGAACGACGGAACAATTTCCAATGCAGTCCCGCAAAAGCCCTGAAGTTCTGACGGAAACACGAATTTGAAGGTGCTGAAGGATAAAAATCACGTTGGTTTGCCGTTCCTTCAGCGCAAAAAACAGGCGGCCTTCGTTTCCGAAGGCCGCCCGGCATTTTTACAATTCGAGTTTTCGGATGCGATGTCGCCCAACGTTCGCCCGTTATTTGCCACTGATGCGGATCGCGGCGGACTTCAGTCCGTCGGCTTGGGCTTCCAGCGTGATGGTTCCCGGCTGGCCGGCCTTGGCGCGAACAATCACCAGCGCGAGGCCGTTGAAGGTGTCGTGCTCCCTGGCCTGCATCGGTTCCAGATTTGTGGGATCGCCGTCATCCACCGCCACGATTTCGCCCGGCCCTTCAATCTCAAACTTGACGTGGTTTTTCGAACGCGGCACGAGCCGACCGTTCTTGTCCGCCACCGTCACGGTCACATAAGACAAATCTTTTCCATCCGCCGCAATCGTCGCGCGGTCGGCCTGGAGCGTGAGTTCCGCCGCCGGGCCGGTGGTTATCACTTCGTCGGTCGCCCAGCGTTTGCCGTTTTTGTAGGCAACGACTTTGAGCGTGCCGGGCTGATAAACGACGTCATCCCAGCGCAGGCGGTATTCGAACTGTCCCTTTTTCTTCAAGCCAAGCGACTTACCGTTCAGGAAAAGTTCCGCCGAGTCGCCGGAGGTGTAAACCATGACCGGCGTGACCAGGCCGGGGCGGTTCGTCACGCTTCCGTCGGTATTTGTCACCGTTTGCGCGGCGCGTTCCGGCCAGTTCCAGTGCGGCAGGATGTGCGCCATCGGGAAGTCGGGACGCCAGCGCGCCTGGTAAAGATAGAAGCGGTCTTTCTTGAAACCGTCGAGGTCCACGATACCAAAATACGAGCTGCGGGACGTGCGGTCGTAGGGCGTCGGCTCGCCGAGATAATCGAATCCCGTCCAAACAAACTCGCCAGCGACGAACGGATATTTGTCCTGCCCGGTGAACTCGGTGTCCGGCGGCGTCGCCCAGCGCGGCGCATAGAGGTCGTAGGAACTCATCTGGTTGTCCGCCTTGCCGCCGGCCTGGTTGGTGCTGACGGGGAAAAAGTATTCGCCGCGCGAACTGATGCACGAGGCGGTCTCGCTGCCGAACAGCGGCTGATTCGGATTGGCCTCGCGGAACTTCCCGTATTCCCACGGCTTGTAATTGTAGCCGAACACGTCCTCGTTCGTCCCAAAACCGTTGTAGCCGGATTTCACGTCGCTGTTCGCGGAGGTCGTCGGGCGGGTCGGGTCTTCCTGATGTGCGATGGCGGTCAGTTCCGCTGCGATCCAGAATTTCACCGGGCTGCCCTGCTCGTTGACCTCGTTGCCGATGCTCCACAAAATGACGGACGAATGATTCCGGTCGCGGCGCAATTCCGCGCGCAAGTCGCGTTCATGCCAGTCGTTGAAGAGCAATTGATAATCGTTCTTGGTCTTGCCGCGCTGCCAGCAGTCGAACGATTCATCCATAACGAGCATCCCCATTTTGTCGCACAAATCGAGCAGCTCCGGCGAGGGCGGGTTGTGGCTGGTGCGGATGGCGTTGCAGCCGAACTCCTTCAGAATTTCAATCTGCCGCTCGAGTCCGCGCTCATTGATGACCGAACCCAGCGGGCCGAGGTCGCTGTGGTTGCAAACGCCGTTGATCGGCACGCGCTTGCCGTTCAGCAGAAATCCGTTCGTGACGGTAAATTCAATCGTGCGGATGCCAAACGGCGTTTCATAGCTGTCCACGGTCTTGCCGTCCTGCGTAATTGTCGTGACAGCGACGTAGCGATCCGGTTTTTCGAGGCTCCAAAGTTTGGGATTCTTGAAAACAATCTGGCCGGTGCTCGCCTGCGATTGGTGCGCGGCGACCTTCACGCCATCTGCGGCAATGGCTGCGATTGATTTACCTTTGCCGCCGTCGGCCTTGAGTTCAAAAATTTCGTTCTTTACCGAGACGCCGGTGTCGGCATCCGTGTCATTGTCAACGTTGACTTGGATTTTCACTGTCGCCGCGTCTGCGCTGACTTCCGGCGTGGTGACATAAGTGCCCCATTGCGCGACATGGACGGGCGCGGTCTTGACGAGCCAGACGTTGCGGTAAATGCCACCGCCCGGATACCAGCGCGACGAGTTCGGCGGATTGTCGAGCCGGATGGCCACGACGTTCTCACCGCCAAAATCCACATACGGCGTCAGGTCCACCCGCCACGAGGAATAGCCATAGGGCCAGCCGCCGACAAATTTTCCGTTGAGCCAGACCGTCGCGTAGGACATCGCGCCGTCCACGTCCAGATAGATTTTTTTATCCTTGTCGGATTCGGGAAGGTCGAGCGTCTTGCGATACCACGCGACGCCGGACCACGGGAGCTTGCCCGTGCCGCCGGGCAGCGCCTGATCGAACGGCGATTCGACACCCCAGTCGTGCGGGAGGTTCAGCAAGCGCCACTGGCTGTCGTCAAAGTCGGGATGCGTGAAGGAAATGCCGGTGACCGGCTGGCCTTCCGGGCGCACGACGGGCGCATTGGTCGTGAATGGATTGCCGGTCGGCAAAATCCAGTCGCGGATGACCGCGTAGTTCAGGTTCGTCCCGGCTTCCGGCGCATCGGCCTTGATAAACCGCCAGCCGGCGTCCATGGAAATGCGTTCGCGCGGCGAATCGGTGGTCGCGGCGAAAACTCCGGCGGGCATCAGGAACATCACGGCAAGCGGCAACAGTCTGGCTGTATTCATAATTTAAGTTGGTTAAGCGCGGCTAGTTCTACAACATCCAAACGTTCAGCGCAATAATTTGTCAGCCTTGGAGTGTCATGATTTGCATTTTGGCGTGCGCCTGTCCCGCCCGCAGCGGGCGGCAACGACAAAACCTTTGAAGCTTCTACCGCTCGTCTGCGCCAAACTCAAAAGCTTGCAGTAACGGCCTGCATACACAAAAGGTTCGGCGACCTGACCATCGCGCTTCCAGTCGCGATACGCAAGCCATCCAATTTTCAGCAAATGCTAATTGGCGATTTCCAGATAGTTGAACAACTGGTCAAATTGCTGATTAGAAGTATAGCCTCCAGGAGCATTGCCCTCCGTAATAACAAGTGGTCCTTGAATTAAAGCACCCGGATTGTTAACGCCCGACACCATGTTAAATGCTTGGACGCTCTGAACAAAACTCACCGAACCATCCCTGAAAAGAACATCAAACCCCTGGGCAGGGAAATGCGCAAAGCAATTTGGACCAAAAAAACTGTCAACATTATCCTGTGATCCTATAAAGTCGGTCGCAAATAACTGCCTGCCACCAGAACCAGGGTTGCCGGCGGTTTGACCGGCGGGTTCCGACCATACGCTGGTTGTTTTTGGGTATGCCCGGGCATCAGGTGAAGGATCATTAGGCGTGACACCATTTGCATCCACAATGCGTGGATTGTATAACGTGCTGTCCACTATGGAGTAGTTATTGGGGCCATTGCACATAAAAGACGGGTGCGAATAATAGTCCGCGCTGTGCGTGTTTTGATCGCCTGTAAAACCCGGACAGAAACAGCACTTGCCACTTCCCACAGATCTGGTCTCATATAAAAAACCAAGGCAGTCATAATAGTTCGCTCTTATTCCAGGAGACGCAATAGGCGTTTGGTAAGGTTGTGGAGGGCCAAAATATTCAGTGTAGTCAACATAAAGCAGGACGTTAACATTGCCGTTTTTATTGCCATTACCCACGGTGCAAATCGGATACAAATCATTGTAGTCGTTTGCATAGATATTGCATGCAAGGCCGATCTGATGAAAGTTGCTTTGACAGGTCGCCAGCTTTGCCTTCCGCTTGGCCGCCGCCAAGGCTGGCAGCAGCAGGGCCGCCAGAATGGCAATGATGGCGATGACGACCAGCAGTTCAATGAGGGTAAAACCACGAGCAGTAGTCTGTTTGTGTGTCAAAGTAATGCATTTCATTTGTTTTAGTTTAAACTATTTCCGTCAGTTTACAAGGGTGTGCGTCCAAACGCACAGGTTCAACTGAACACGGCGAATAATGGGATGAACAAGACAATTGAAAAAGTCATGCAGATCCCATTTATGATTTGCAAATTTGCGTTTACCATGCTGTTCGCTCGTTTATACTTCACTGCCCTGAAAGCTTACCCCGGAAACACCGGTAGGAGAATGACGATAGTTTGCCAACGAATGCCGATTATTGACTTTTCGAATGGTCCATCACCAATTTCCGGCAAACTGCGGGTCGCTGCGTCGAATTCGGCGCCGCCTTTGTTCCGCCCCGGCAACCACCGCACATCGAGAGGCATTCAAGCCGCCAGCGACAATCCAAAACCCATAAAAGCGCTAATTGGCGCTTTCAAGCAGGTCGAAAACCTCGTTGTAATCAGTCATGCTTGAACCGTTAAAGGTGGTGGTTACGAAATTAAACGCATCCATGCTCTGGGCAAATTTCACCGATCCATCCTTGAAAACGCAGTTGAATCCCTGGCCGGGATAATGGGCAAATGTGTTCGGACTGAAACTTCCGGCACCGCCGCCCAGATAGTCGGTCGCAAACACGGGGTTGCCGCCGACACCGGGTGAGTTGAAGACGCTGCTGGTTTTGGGAAAGGCCCGGTGATAATCCGGGGTGGAGTTCGAAACCCCGATTACGCGTGGATTAAACAGCACGCCGTCACGAATGCGTCCGGGATTGAGTGTTCCCGGATTAGATTGTGTGGTATCAGTGTGCAACCACGGGTTGTCATAAGGGCCGGAACTCTGCGCCGAAGTGACCGGAAAGCTCGGACACCAAAGGGCCTTGGCGTCGCCAATCCCATGGGTCTCATATAAATAGCCAAGATTGTCAAAAACCTGGTTTTGAATGCCCTGGGGAACCAAGACGCCGGCATTCGCAGGGGTGTATTTCACGTTGCTGGGTGAAAGAAAAAAATAGGTATAAAACTCGCCACTGGCGAGGTTGTTAAGGGTATCGCCGCCAAAATGTGTCGTGTCAGGCGGGAAATAATCTTCGTAATCGGTCGCGTAAATGTAACAGGCCACGTAAATCTGGTGGAAGTTGCTCTGGCAGGTCGCCAGCTTCGCCTTCCGTTTGGCCGCCGATAACGCCGGCAGCAGCAGCGCCGCCAGAATGGCAATGATGGCAATGACGACCAGCAGTTCAATGAGGGTAAAACCACGAGCGGTGGACTTTTTTTCGTTTTGAACAATGCAGTTCATATCTTAATTGTCGGTTTCTTTTGAAAACGGGCAATGGTGTGCCTCCAAACGCACAGGGCGGCAAAATCGGAGCGATGCCAGCCAGTTTTCATCAGGCTTCATGGCAAACCTGGACCGCGTCATTCCGCCTTCGCGCATTTCGGCGCGACAGGCCACAAAATCTGCGGGCGGCATTCCGTCCCGAAATCGCCAAAACGGGACGCGCGGCAAGAATTGATTTGCATTCACCCGCCGTTTTTTTTTGAATGGACGGAATGCAACGCAAAAAACTCCAAGCTCAATCCGCCGCGCCCGCGCCCGAACGCCGGGAGAAATTAAAACTGCTCCTTGACCTTTCGCACCAGCTCGCCGATCCGCAGCATCCGCTGGCAATTTTGGGCGAAGGCAACACCTCGGCCAAATTGAGCGACGAGACGTTCATTGTCAAAGCCAGCGGTTCCTGCCTCTCCACGCTTGACAAGACCGGCGTGGTGGAATGCCGCTCCGGCACCATTCTACAGCTGCTGGAAAAAAACAATTTGACCGACGCCGAGGTGGACGGCGCGATGCTCGAATCGCGCGTGGATCCCACCGCCAAGAAACCGTCCGTCGAGGCGATGTTCCACGCCTGGCTGCTGACGCTGCCGGGCATCGAATTTGTCGGCCACACCCATGCGCCGGCGGTCAATTCCATCCTCTGCTCGCCGCGCGCCGCGGAATTCGCCGTGAAGAAAATTTTTCCCGATGAAATCGTCTGCTGCGACGTGGCGTCGGTCTTCATCCCCTACACCGACCCCGGTTTGAAGTTGTCGCAGGCCATCCGCAGGGAGACCGAAAAATTCCTCCAAACTTACGGCCGCCCACCGCGCGTCATCCTCATGGAAAACCACGGCGTCATCACGCTGGGCCGCACCGTGCAGGGCGTCATGTCCGCGATGCTGATGGCGGAAAAGACGGCGACGGTCTGGATTGGCGCGGCGGCGCTGGGCGGACCGAAGTTCATGACGCCGGAAAACGTCGCGCGCATCTCGGGCCGGCCCGACGAGGCGCTCCGCCGGAAAATGCTGAAACTGTGAAACTGTAAACCGAACCGTAGAAACCATTAACTGAAATCCCACACATGAAAAAAAATCCAAATCTGGAAAAATCCTTCGCACTGGCCAAAGAACGCTACGCCCAAACCGGCGTGGACGTGGATCGCGTGTTGAAAAACCTGGAGAAAGTCCCCGTGTCCCTCCATTGCTGGCAGGGCGACGACGTGGGCGGTTTTGAAAATTTCGGCGGGGCGCTGGGCGGCGGACTCGTCGCGACCGGCAACTACCCCGGCAAGGCCCGCACACCGCAGGAACTCCGCGCCGACGCCGAGAAGGCGCTGTCCCTCATGCCCGGCAAGCACCGCTTCAACCTGCACGCGTTCTATGGCGAATTCGGCGGCAAGAAGGTGGACCGCAACGAAATCCTGCCCGAACATTTCAAGGGCTGGATTGACTGGGCCAAGTCCATCGGCATCGGCCTGGATTTCAACCCCACCTGCTTCTCGCATCCGAAGGCCGCCGACGGCTTTACGCTGTCGCACGCCGACAAAAACATCCGCCGGTTCTGGATCGAGCACTGCCAGGCCAGCCGCGAAATCGGCGCCGCCATCGGCAAGGCGCTCGGCAAGACCACCGTCACCAACATCTGGATTCCCGACGGCATGAAGGACACGCCCGCCGACCGCCGCGATCCGCGCGAACGGCTCGACTCGGCGCTGGACGAGGTGTTCAAGAAGCCGTTGAACCCCAAGCACAACCTTGACGCCATCGAGGGCAAGTTGTTCGGCATCGGCGCGGAAAGCTACACCGTGGGCATGCACGAGTTTTATCTCGGCTACGCGGTCAAGAACCAGAAGCTCGTGACGCTGGACGCCGGCCATTATCACCCGACGGAAAACGTCTCGGACAAGATTTCGTCCGTGCTCTGTTTCGTGCCGGAAATCCTGCTGCACGTCAGCCGCGGCGTCCGCTGGGACAGCGACCATGTGGTGATCCTGAACGACGAACTCATGGGCATCGCACAGGAACTGGTGCGCGGCGATTACCTCGGCCGCACGCACATCGGGCTGGATTACTTCGACGCCAGCATCAACCGCGTCGCCGCGTGGACCATCGGCGGCCGCAACATGCTCCGCGCGCTGTGCATCGCCATGCTCGACCCGATTGACCAGCTCAAGAAGCTCGAACTCGCCGGCGATTACACCTCGCGCCTGGCGCTGATGGAGGAAACCAAGTCCATGCCGTTCTCGGCGGTGTGGGATTATTACTGTCTCAAGATGGGCGCGCCGGTCGGCGAGGAATGGCTGGCCGAGGTCAAGCAATACGAGAAGGACGTGCTCTCGAAACGCAAATAACGCAGCAACAACAAAATGGCCACGGATGAAAACGGACTCCGGCACAAACGCCGCCGGTCCAGATTCTCCGTGGCCTTCAAAATAAAAACCTATGAATGATCTAGTCCAACCCACAACCAACCCGGCCCTGGGCATAATTATCTTTGTCCTCGGCGGCCTCGCGGGAGCGGTCTTTTATCTGCCGCTCAAAAAAGTGAAAAGCTGGGCCTGGGAAAGCTACTGGCTCTTTTGGGCGCTGTTCGCGCTGCTCATCGTGCCGATCGCACTGGCCTTGATCACCTCGCCGAACACCTTCAGCGTCCTCAAGGCCGCGCCGGGCAGGGAAGTTTTATACTGCTACCTCTGCGGCGCCGCGTGGGGCTTCGGCGGACTGACCTGGGGGCTGATGATCCGTTACCTCGGCGTCGGCCTCGGCCTGGCCATGGGCTGCGGCCTCTGCTCGGCGGCGGGAACCATCGTCCCCAAAATCCTCAAGGGCGAATTCGGCGAGTTGTTCCAATCCAATGCCGGCATCTGCTCCTTCGTCGGCGTGCTGGTGTCCATCTTCGGCATCGTGCTGGTTGGCCTGGCCGGCATGTCCAAGGAAAAAGAGCTGCCGGAGGAGGAAAAGAAAAAATCCGTGGCGGAATACAACTTCAAAAAAGGAATGCTGGTCGCCCTGTTCTCCGGCTTGATGAGCGCCGCGCTCGGCTTCGGACTGGTCGGCGGTCCCTCGATTGAGAAGCTGGCCTTGACGACCCAGCCGGTCACGCCGCTGGCCTGGGCGGGCATGCCCGTGCTCGTCATCGCGCTGCTCGGCGGATTCACCGTGAACTTCCTCTGGTGCCTCTTCCTGAACGCCAAAAACAAGACGTTCGGCGATTACACCAAGAAAGGCGCGCCGATTGTCCCCAATGTCATCTTCGGCGCGATTGCCGGCGCCATCTGGGTCTGCCAGTTTGTCGCCTTCAAGACCGGCGAGCCGCAGATGGGCAGCCAAAGCTACGTCGGCTGGGCCGTGCTGATGGCCAGCTCCATCATGTTCAGCGGCGCGCTCGGCCTGATTCTCGGCGAATGGAAGGGCACCAGCAGCCGCACCCGCGGCCTGCTCGGACTCGGCCTCGTCGTGCTGCTTGGCTCCGCCGTTCTCTCCGGTTACAGCGGCAAGCTGGGCCAGGACGCCGCCAAACAACCGGCCCCGACCATTCCCCAAATCCAGACCAAATAACCCGATTGGGAAAAACATCCGGCCGTCCCCTCACCGGGACGGCCTTTTGATTTGGAGGCAACCTCTGGCAATCAAATCGCGCCGGGCCAATTGAAATTGAGACTTACGGCACGGAGCGGATGCGCCAGAAATTGTTCACCGCTCATATCAAATCCTTCTGCGCCGCGTGAACGGCCATGCCGCATCCGCAAAAAGTAAAACTGCGCCGATGAAAATTTCTTTGCTGAAAATAGCCCGGCACTTTAGTGCTGGGACAACCGCCACAAATATTTTCCAAGTCCCGTCAGGGACGGCAGACGGTTTCTTTCGTCCCTGACGGGACTGGTGATGTTGCCCGACCGAGAACCCAGCCATAAATGGCTGGGCTATTTTCAAAGGCTCAATTGGGCAAAAGTTCCTCAATTGGAATTTTGGGGCGAGGTCGCAAATATTCTGGACCTGTCCGATGGCCGCCATCACCTGCTCGACGGTTCCATCCCAGGTGGCGCCGGGGGTGTCCCAGCACAGCGGCTGTCCGTTCGGGAGGGTCATGTCGAATCGAAGCGGGGTGGCCATTTTGTTATTTTGGTTTTTTGTTGCTGCTTGTGAGTCACGGCCGTTTTATGGCCGCAATAATGTTTCACCAAAAATCGGCCGGGCCGTCAAGGGGGAAATTTGCCGCCGGGAATGTTGAACGTTGCAGGGCGGTTTCACAAATCCAGCGGACAAACGGACCGCCGTCGCCTAAAATGGCCGCGTGACGGCAATCCCAAATTTTCTCCGCGCGCAGCCGGATGGCACGTTGCTGTCCGTGAAACTCCAGCCGCGCGCCTCCAAAAACGAAATCGGCGGGCCGATGGGCGATGAGTTGAAAATCAAGGTGACCGCGCCGCCGGTGGACGCGGCGGCAAACCAGGCGTTGATCGAGCTGCTCGCCGAAACGCTGGGCTGCCCGCGCGGGCGGGTGGAACTGGTTCGCGGCCAGACCTCGCGGCACAAGACGATCAAGCTGCACGGCCTCGCGCCGGAGGAGGTGTTGAAATTTCTTTTGTAGCAACCGACGCGACTCGGCTCATTTTATTGGAGCGAACTCACGTTCGCTGCCACATCTAAAATTTCCTGTCACCTCTTCGCGCTTTCCAGCCACATAAGCGACGATATGATGACACCGAACCTTATGACGGCCGCAGCCAACAACGACGCGGAACTGGTCGCGGGAACCCTGGCGGGCAATCGCGACGCCTTCAGCCAGATTGTCTCGCGCTATCAATCGCTCATCTGCTCGCTCACTTACAGCGCCACGGGCAATCTCGGCCAGAGCGAGGACCTTGCGCAGGAGACGTTCATCACCGCGTGGAAGCACCTCGTCCATTTGCGCGAGCGCGACAAGCTGCGCGCCTGGCTCTGCGGCATCGCGCGCAACCGCATCAACAATTTTCTCCGGCGCGAAGGCCGCGAGCCGCTGCACCGGGCCGGCGAGCTGGATGAAATATCCGAAGCCCGCTCGCCGGAGCCGCTGCCGGTGGAATACACCATCAGCAACGAGGAACAGGCGATTTTGTGGCGCGCGCTGGAGCGCATCCCGGAAATTTACCGCGAGCCGCTGGTTTTGTTTTACCGCGAGCATCAATCCATCGAAACCGTCGCGGCGAATCTGGAGCTGACCGAGGACACCGTGAAACAGCGTCTTTCGCGCGGACGGAAAATGCTGCACGAACAGGTGCTGGCGTTCGTCGAAGGCGCGCTGGGGCGGACGAATCCGGGCAAGGCGTTCACGCTCGACGTGCTGGCGGCGTTGCCGGTAGTTGCAACTTCCGCAAAAGCAGCGACAGTCGGCGTCGCCCTGGCCAAAGGCGGAGCAGCCGCAAAGGGAGTCGCAACGGTTGGAACGCTGGGTGGTTTGTTTGCGATGCTTGGGGGCGCATATGTCACTTGGAGAGCAGATGCCGATGAAACCAAATCACCGCGCGAACGGCAGTTCGTTCTCCGGATGATAGGTGTTCGCATCGTGGCTGTTTCGCTTGTTTTTGTGGTGTCTTTCGGCATTTTGAAATTCGATATTTCTCACCGACCCTTAAACCGTGAAATTTTGACGGCCGCGTATGTTTTCTCGGTCTACGTTCTTGCGATGATGCTGTTCGCATACAGTAGTCGTTGTCGGAAGCAGATTCAGATCGAGGAAAAAACTTTCATGGAAGCCGAATGGACAACGCCAAGAAGGGACACAGATTCCGCAGAGAACTCTTCCAACACCCGATCAAACACCAATTTCAAAGCACTTAAATTCAAGGCGTTCATACTCGTCCTAGCCGCATATATGATATTCCAAGAACCGTGGAAACAGGATTTGAATCAGGCCCTTTTGTGGTCGGGCATATTGGTGCTGTGTTTGTTTTGGGGTTACCACATTTGGAAAAATCTTCCGCGTTTCCAATCACTACGGTCAGGCTGGGTTTTTGCATCTCCGATAATCATGGGGTTGGCGACACTGTTTTCCTTCAATTTTCACCAGTATCAGGCGCGGGCAGGTTCAGATGCTTCAACCATCGCATCGCCGGCGGAAGTGTTGACTTTCAATCTCGCCGTGGTGCTGGCCTATGCTGCGTTCGTCGGCATTCTTGTCTGGAAACGCAAAGCAGCATTTCAGTCAATGCCGCTAAAACAAAATTGAATCAACCAATTTTCTCCGCCAGTTCCTCCGCCGGATAAGTCCAGATTTCAGCGAGCGTCGGATGATAATGCGGCATCGCCGCCAGCTCGTGAACCGTCATGCGCTTGGCCATCGCCGCGACGATCTCGTGAATCAATTCGCCGCCGACCGGCCCGACGCACGCGCCGCCAAGAATTTCGCCGGACCTCGGATTCGCCAGCAGTTTCACAAAACCGTCCTTCGCCTCCATGATGAGCGATTTGCCGTGGTCGTTGAACGGATAGCTCGCCGCGAGTAATTTAATTCCGCGCGCCGCTGCTTCCTTTTCCGTCAGACCGACGAACGCCACCTGCGGCTCGGTGAACACGACGGAAATCAACAGCCGGTAATCCATCCGACGCGGCGATTTTGGATTCACGATGTTATGAGCCGCCGTTTCGCCCTGCTGGATGGCAATGTGGACAATTTCGTGCGGCCCGGTGCAATCGCCGGCGGCGTAAATGTGCGGCGCGCTCGTTTGCATCCTGTCGTTGGCGACAATCCTCCCCTGCTCCGTTTTCACGCCGGCGTTTTCCAATTCCAGCGACGCGGTGTTCGGCACACGGCCCAGCGCAAAGAGAATTTCTTCGGCGGCAACGGAAATGATTTTCCCGTTCTGCTCGAAGGAGACAGTTTTCAATTTCCCCTGGCGCTTCGCGTCCAGAAGTTTTGTGCCGGTGAAAACCCGGATGCCTTCGCGCCGGAACACTTTTTCGATTTCCATTCCGGCATCGGCATCAAACTCCTTCAAAACGCGCCCGCTGCGCTGAATGAGCGATATCTTGACGCCAAAGCGGGCGAAGAATTGCGCGAACTCGCAGGCGATCGCGCCTCCGCCGAGAATGATGAGCGACCTGGGCAATCGCTTCAGCGCCAGGGCGTCGTCGCTGTTGATGAAGCCGACCGCGTCAAGCTGCGGCAGCGGCGCGGGCGCGACGGTTGAGCCGGTGGCGATGACGAAATGTTTCGCGGTCAGTGTGGCAGCCGACGTGAGCCGGCTCTGATTAGATGGAGCGGACTCGCGTCCGCTGCCACGAAATGGATTCAATTCCACCGTGTGCGCGTCCACAAACCGGGCGTTGGCGCGGATGAACTTGAACTTCCCGGCATTGAGCTGCTGGACGCGATAGTCGGCAAAATCCCTGATGAGTGCGTTTTTCCGCGCCATGACCTTTTTGAAATCGAAGCCGGTTTTCCCGGCGCGAATGCCCCACGGTTCGGGATGACTGGCGAGGTGCAGGACTTCGGCGGCGTAGAGCAGCGCCTTCGTCGGCATGCAGCCGCGCAGGATGCAGAGTCCGCCGACCTCGTTGCCGCCCTCGATGACGACCGTTTTCAGGCCCGCGCCGGCGGCGGTTCTGGCCGCCGCATAACCGCCGCTGCCGCCGCCGATGACGGCCACGTCAAAATCAAATCGTTTCATGCCGGAGAAAGATGGAAGGACGTGGCGGAAAAGCAAATTTCAAATTTGAAATTTGCCGCCGGTTGACGGAACATCGGCACATGAGTGAAATCATTTACCCGCGCAGCCCGCGCGAAACGATGGACGGCTGGCATTACCTGCCGCGTTACGTTGACAAAATCCGCCTGCATCTCGCCGGCAAACTCCACGCCGATTATCAGGAAAATCTGGGCAAGGGTTTTGACGGCATGTGGCTCAAGGCCGCCGGCGTCACGCACGAACAGATGATTGACGTGGTCAGAAAATCCCTGACGGACGGCCAGGTGTGCGACTGGGTGCGCCAGAACGTGAAGAAATCCCCGGCGGACAAGGCCGCGCACTGGCAGGATATGTCGAGCCGCCCGCTGGCGAATGATGAAACGGCCATCGCGCGGCTGAAAATGCGGAAGGCACAATGCGGCGGCGCGCATCGTGACGACGTGAAGACCTTTGTGGACGTGATTGACCTGGACGAGAAGAGGATTTAGCCGGAAGATTTTTCCCGCAGCACGTCATCCAGAATTTTCAGCAGCGACTCGACGGTGTATGGCTTGGGGATGAAGTGCCGGATCGCGGTGTCAACGGCCTTGGTCGTGCCGTCGTTCATGTCCAAACCGCTTGATCCAATGACTTTGACTTTCGGATTGATGGCCTGAAGCGCGGCGATGGTGGCGTGCCCGTCCATGACCGGCATGGCCATGTCGGTGATGACCACGGCAATTTCGTTCTGGCGCGCGGTGTAAAGATTGACGGCTTCCACGCCGTTTGCGGCCACCAGAACGCGGTAGCCAAAGCGCTCCAACATGTTTTTCGCAAATTTGCGGATGGGTTCCTCGTCGTCCGCGACCAGCACCAGTTCGTTGTGGCCGCGTGGCATTGTTTGTGTGTCCACCGGCGCGTTGTCCACGGTGGCGGAGCTGGCATCGGCAGGGAGATAGACTTTGAAGATGCTGCCCTTGCCGGGTGTGCTGTAACAATGGATGAAACCGCCATGGCTTTTGACGATGGCCAGGGTGGTGGACAAACCCAGACCGGTGCCCTTGCCCAATTCCTTGGTGGTGAAGAACGGTTCAAAAATGCGCTCCTGGTTTTCCAATGGAATTCCCACCCCGGTGTCTTCCACGCTGATGACGACATAACGACCGGGCCGGGCGTCCAGATTCACAGCGGCACTGGCGGCGTCGAGCATAACATTGTTTAGTCTGAGGGACAGTTTGCCACCGGCAGGCATGGCGTCGCGCGCGTTGACGCAAAGATTCAACAGCACCTGATGGATTTGCGTGGGGTCGCAGGAAACCGTCCAGATGTCGGGGGCGGACTCCAACCTAAACTGCACGGATTTGGGAAACGTTTCCCGGACGATCTGTTCGATTTCACGCGCGATGCTCTTGACCTGGAGCAGGATGCGGTCACCCTTGACGCCGCGGCCAAACTCGAGCACTTGTTTGACCAGGCCGGCACCGCGCCGGACGTTGGACTCCAGAATGTCCAGCATTTGCTGTCCCTCGTCATCGGAAATTTTTTCCCTCAACACATGGACCGAGAAGAGAAGCGGCGTCAGCACGTTGTTGAGGTCGTGCGCGATGCCGCCCGCGAGCGTGCCGATGCTTTCCATGCGCTGGGCGCGCAGGAACTGGGATTCCAGTTTTTTCTTTTCGGTGACGTCGCTGAAAACGTGCAGCAGGTGCGGTTCGCCGTTCTGAATGAAATGGCTGAAGTGGCTTTCAAGCCAGACCTCCCTGCCAAACGAGGTTGTGAAATGCGACTCGCGCCGGCGCGGCGTTTTCGTGGCCAGGACTTCTTCCGCCACCTGAAGCATGCCAGAGGTTTGCCATGATGAGATCTGCCGGAAATCCTGTTCCAAAAGACGGGACACCGCTCCGCCAAGAATCTTTGCGGCGGCTTCGTTCACCAGAACACACTGGCCGGACATCTTGAAAACGGTTATCCCCACCGCCGCATCTTCGATGATGGCCCGGTTGAAGTTGAACGCTTCGGTCAACCGCTCCTCCGCCCGTTTATGCTCGGTGATGTCCTCCTTGACCGCCACGAAATGGGCGATTTTCCCGGAGTCGTCCAGGATGGATGAAATGGAAGCGGCTTCCCAGAACAGCTCGCCATTTTTCCGGCGGTTGTGAAATTCACCCCGCCACACCGCGCCGGAAATGATGGTCCGCCACATGCGCTGGTATTCCTCGGCCGACATCTCACCCGACTTCAAAATGCGCGGGTTTTTGCCGATGACCTCTCCGGATGAATACCCCGTCACCTCCGTGAACTTGGGGTTGATGTATTCGATGTTGCCATCCCGGTCGGTGATGACGATGGAAGCCGGGCTGTGCTCGACGGCGCTGGACAACTGGCGCAATTGTTCCTCCGCCTGCTTGCGCCCGGTGACGTCGCGTGAAATTCCCATGATCCCGATGATCTTCCCGGCATCATCAAGCCACGGCAGCTTTGTGCTGGCCACCCATGTAACGCGCCCGTCCTTTGACTCTTCCCGCTCCTCCTTGTCAATCATCGGCCGGCCCGTGCGGATGATTTCCTGCTCGTCTTCAAACGCGGGACGGGCGTGCGACTCGTCGAAAAAGTCAAAATCCGTCCTGCCCACGAGTTCATCCGGGGATTTCACGCCGAATTGATCGGCCATGGCCCGGCTGCATTTGACAAAGCGAGACTGGGTGTCCTTGAAATAAATCTTGTCCGGCGAATGATCCAGCAGCGTCTGCCACAAATCGCGTTCGCGTTTCAGCTCCAATTCCGCCCGC
>Ga0224554_1000550_pt1 | contig 30176 bp, 26 predicted proteins | sample 714S22024metaG_FD_180666 | JGI IMG/M metagenome (GOLD analysis project Ga0224554, IMG submission 180666) | Peat soil microbial communities from Stordalen Mire, Sweden - 717 S2 20-24 | ecosystem: Environmental > Terrestrial > Soil > Wetlands > Peat | place: Sweden: Norrbotten County, Stordalen...
ACATTTTCGAGCAAGCTCCTGCCAGAGAGATACTTGCAGCAAATACGGATGTAAACTCGTCGTCTCGCGACAGTGTTGCTATTCAGAACACGTTTACCTTCAACAGCTTATAGCTGGACACCAGTGGCGACATGCTTGGCCCTTACCGCGACTTGGCCAGGCGCTTGGGCCAGCGCACTGCGGGCCTCCATCTGGCGCTGGCATCCGAACCGGCCGAACCGGCATTTGCACCGGAACCGTTTACACCGGACTACGTTCGCGACTTGTGCGCCACGATGCGTAACCATGCGGAAACGAACCTCGGGCTGTTGCGCGAGCATCTCAATGGCTTGCCGCCCGATGTCGTTCCCCGGCCGGGCGGGTCCTCCAAGCCGAGCCCGCCATCATGGAACGTTTCCGGCTGCTCGGCGAATGCGGGATTACTGCCTGGCGCATTCGGATTCACGGCGACTATCACCTCGGGCAGGTGCTCTACGCCGGCGGCGATTTCGTCATCCTTGATTTCGAGGGTGAACCGGCGGTTTCGCCAAATCTGCGGCGTCTCAAGCGTTCCCCTTTGCGCGATGCGGCCGGAATGGTTCGCTCGTTTGACTACGCCGCCTGGGAGGGGCTCGCCGAGCATGTCAGCCGTGCCGGGCTTGAGCCTGAGGACAGACGAAGGCTCAAGCCATGGCTGCGGGCCTGGTATCAGGCTGCCAGCTCCGTCTTCCTGCAAGCTTACTTCTCGACGCTGGGCGACTCGGACATTTTACCTCGTTCAAAGGAGCAGCTTTCCGCCATGTGGCCTGCCTTCCTCCTGAACAAGGCAGTGTACGAGCTGGGTTACGAACTGAACAACCGCCCTGCCTGGGTCACCATTCCGCTCCATGGCATACTGCTTCTATTGGAGGACACCCAGTGAACACCGAATTGCAAACAGCCCGTGTGTCAGGCTCCGCTCTGAATCAGACGGATTCGCCATTCATCCTCAAGGAAGACCTTGTCCTGTTCAATGAAGGCAGGAATTGGCGGGTTTATCGGATGCTGGGAGCCCGCCTGGCGCAGCAGCAGAATGTCTGCGGGACCCACTTCGCCGTGTGGGCGCCGAATGCCAGACGCGTCACCGTCATGGGCGATTTCAATCATTGGAGCAAGACGGAACACCCCTGAGCCCTATGGGCGACTCGGGTGTTTGGGCCGGTTTCATTCCAGGGATCGGCGAAGGCACAACTTACAAGTATCACCTGGCATCGCACTATCAAGGCTACGAAGTGGACAAGGCCGACCCTTGCGGCATTCGCCACCAAACCGCCCCCAAAACCGCGTCCATTGTGTGGGACCTCGCCTACGAATGGGAGGACGAGGAGTGGATGAAGACGCGTGGCACTCGCCAGGCACTTAGCAGCCCAATTTCCATCTACGAGGTGCATCTCGGTTCGTGGAGGCGCGTGCCGGAAGAAGGAAACCGGTGGCTCAGCTACCAGGAACTCGCGCCCCGGCTCGCCGATTACGTCGAGCACATGGGGTTCACGCATGTCGAGTTCCTCCCGGTAATGACGCACCCCTTCTACGGCTCATGGGGTTACCAGACATCGGGCTATTTCGTTCCCACGGGACGCTACGGAACGCCGCAGGACTTGATGTTCCTGATTGACACCCTGCACCGTCGGGGCATCGGCGTGATTCTGGATTGGGTGCCGTCCCACTTCCCGACCGATGAGCACGGCCTGGCTTACTTCGATGGCACCCATTTGTACGAACACGCCGACATGCGCCAGGGATTTCAACCGGACTGGAACAGCTTCATCTTCAACTCTGGCCGGACTGAAGTGCGTTCTTTCCTGATCAGCAACGCGCTGTTCTGGCTCGACCACTATCACGCCGACGGCCTGCGGGTGGATGTCGTGGCCTCGATGCTTTACCTTGATTATTCCCGCAAGCCGGGTGAATGGATTCCCAACAAATACGGCGGACGCGAGAACCTCGACGCCATAGCGTTCCTGCGCACGTTCAACGAGACCGTCTATGCTGAGTATCCCGACGTTCAGACCTACGCCGAGGAATCCACCTCCTGGCCACAAGTCTCGCGGCCCCTCTACGTCGGCGGCCTCGGCTTCGGCTTCAAATGGGACATGGGGTTCATGCACGACACGCTCGATTACTTCAGCAAAGACCCGATCTATCGCAAATACCACCACAACGAACTGACCTTTCGCCTCCACTGGCAGCAGTGGCTTTCAAACCGGGCTGAATCGAATGCCGTCGATTTTCTGGAGTTGCCCGCAGGTCTTTCAATCGATCCGCGTTTTTCCCTGTCCATCCGTGGTTAAAAACTCCTGTTTCAGTCGCCCGGTCAATGGCCAAACCGATTTGCTGTGGCTAAACTTTGCACTTGGCGAAGTGCTTCGCCAACCATGACAATCCACCCAATGGCAATGCCTCGTTGGACACCGGTTAAATGGTCCGCCGCTTTTGGGTTGTGGGCCGCGGCTTGCCTGGCGGCTTTCCCGGCCTTCGGCGGCGGTCGCTTTTGCGTCGTCGATGGCTGGGGCACCGGCGAGGGCTTGTTGCCGCAAAGTTCCGTCATCTCAATGGTGCAGACGCGCGACGGCTATCTCTGGTTGGGTACTCTTAACGGACTGGCCCGTTTTGACGGCGTTCACTTCACCATCTTCGACGAGAGCACGACTCCGAAGTTGAGCAGCATCCAAATCGTCAAACTTTTCGAGGACAGCCAAAGAAATCTGTGGATCGGCACCGAGAGCGCGGGGGCGATGCTCGTCACCAACGGCCAGATCTTCAACCTGAGCTTGGGACGAGGGCCGCACAACGGGCATTTGATTTCTATTTGCGAGGATTCGACCGGCGCGGTCTGGCTTCTCACCCAGGACCGTGCGTTGGCCCGTTACTGGCGCGGCAAAGTCGATGTCTGGAACCTTTCCGGGGATGGCCGCGCCGTCATCGCGGAAAATTCCGGGCCGGTTTGGGTTGGCACCGAACATGAGATGCTGGCCTTGGACCCCGCTGTGGCGCGCTCCAAGGCTCCATTGCCGGAAATGGCGCGTGTGCCAGTGGGGCAATTGGACTTTCTCCTCGCCAGTCGGACGGGAGGCTATTGGTTGATCGCGGATGGAGTGATTAAGAAATGCGCGGGCACAACGGTGGAGCAGGATTTCGGACCCTACCCTTGGATGTTGAATGGAGACCCGGTCAAGGCAGCGTGCGAGGATCGCGATGGGAATCTAATTGTCGGCCTGCTGAACCAGGGGATTTTCTGGTTCGATGCCCAGGGCCATGCCACTCACATCTCCACCAACAATGGCCTGGCGAATGATTCCGTCCTGTCGATGGTGATGGATTCGGATGGCAGTTTGTGGGTGGGACTGGATGGCGGAGGCCCGACGGCGCGCCCCTTGAACCGCGTCACCCGTTCGATCTTCGACCTCCTGGATTCTTCCGCCGGCCAGGTCATCCAATCCATCTGCGCGGATAATAAGGGGGGAGTGTGGTTCAGCCCCAAGGACAATGATTTTTCTTATTTGAAAGACGGGGTTACCACCAATGTCGGGTCAAGTTTCGGCTCCCTGAGCAAGCTCAATCCTAAGGCCATTCTGGTGGATGCGAACCAAAAGGTCTGGGCGGCCACGATGGGCATTAATTTGTTTCATTTGGAAGACAATAAGTTAATGCCCGCCCCGACCGCCGGAATCCTGAATCCAGAGATTTCGGCCCTGTTTCAAGGGCATGACGGCCGCTTATGGGTCGGAACGCGCGGCGGCTTGGGCTGCTGGAATGGACAGGAGTGGACCAACTTCACCACCAACAACGGCCTCTCCGCCAACGTCGTGTGCGCCATCGCCGATGAAACGAACGGCGATCTCTGGGTCGGGACGGAACATGCGGGATTGGACATTCTGTGCGGCGGACAGGGCGCATCCTTCCGGAAGATCGACGGCTGCCCAAGCGACAACATTTCCTGCCTTTACCTGGACGGCCGGGGAGTCCTGTGGATCGGGACCATCGGCAACGGCCTGGCGCGGCTGGCCGGCGGGCAGTGGAAACATTACACGACGCGGAACGGCCTGGCAGGTAATAGTATTGACTATATCATCGAGGATGGCGAAGGGTTCCTCTGGATCGGGTCCAACGCCGGTTTGATGCGGGTCAGCAAAAAGGAGTTGGACGAATACGACCCCGGCAGCCCCGGGCTTCTCTTCTGCCGCAGCTACGACCAAAGGGACGGCTTGCCCGCCACCGAATGCGCTTACGGGTCACAGCCCGCCGCCTGCCGCGCCGGCGACGGCCTGCTCTGGTTTCCCACTATTGCCGGGATGGTTTCTGTCAATCCTTCAGACATCAAACCCAATACGAATCCTCCGCCGGTGCTGATTGAGGAAGCGCTGGCCGGCCAGCCGGCGCAAACCACCAACGGACTGCGCACGGCGCCTCCGGAATCCGTCACCGTTCCCGCCGGGGGCGAGAATCTGGAGATCCATTACACGAGCTTGAACCTCGCAGCCGCCAGCCGGACGGTTTTTCGATTCCAGCTTGAAGGACAACAGACCAATTGGACCCAGGCGGGCAGGGACCGATTGGCCCGTTACGTCAACTTGCCGCACGGCAGCTATCGTTTCCACGTCGAGGCCCGCAATGAAGACGGCATCTGGAACCAAGCCGGCGCCAGTCTCAACGTTATCGTCCTGCCTCCTTTTTGGGAGACGTGGTGGTTCCGCGCTGTTGCGGCGGGTGCCCTTTTGGGGATCATCATTGCCACCGTCCATATCATTTCCACGCAGAAATTGCACCGGCAACTGGCTGGGTTGCGCCAGCAACAGGCTCTGGAAAAAGAACGGGCCAGGATCGCCCGTGACATCCACGACCAGGTCGGCGCCAGCCTCACCCAACTCTCCCTCCTGGGCGAAATGATCCAGGCCGACAAGGACAAACCCGGGGAAACCGAGGGCCATGCCCGCCTGATTTCCCAGACCGCCCGTGAAACGGCCCTTGAGCTGGATGAAATCGTCTGGACCGTCAATCCTTCCAACGACACCCTGGACGGCTTGGTCAACTATATTTGCAAGAACGCCCAGGAATATTTGGCGGTGGCGGGCCTGCGTTACCGTCTGGATGTTCCGGCGGAACTGCCCCCTGCGGCCATTTCCCCTGAAGCGCGGCATAACGTCTTCCTTGCCGCCAAGGAAGCAGTGACCAATGTTGTCCGGCACGCCCGCGCCTCGGAAGCCTGGCTGCGTTTGCGCCTGGACCCGCAAAGTTTTACCTTGGAAATCGAAGACAATGGTCGCGGCCCCAAGGGCATGGATGAGAAGGCGGCCGGATCCAGAAATGGCTTGCGCAACATGCGCAAAAGAATGGAAGATATTGGCGGCGAGCTTTTCATCGGGCCGGGACACCAGGGCGGCACGCTCGTCCGCCTGACCGTTCCGCTGCAAAACCGCTGAACATTGTGCCAATTAACATTTCCCTTGTTGAAGACAACCACCAGTTGCGGGGAACGCTGGCCCGCCTGCTGGATGGCGCGGAAGGCTTTCGCTGCGTCAGCCAGTACCCCAGCGCCGAAGATGCCCTGGCCGGCCTTCCCAAAGACAAACCCGATGTGGTTTTGATGGACATCAATCTCCCCGGCATCAATGGCGTTGAATGTGTGCGGCGCTTGAAGCAGGCCGTCCCGGAAATCGCGGTGGTCATGCTGACCGCCTACGAGGACACCGAGAATATATTCAATGCCCTGGCCGCCGGCGCCACTGGCTACCTGCTCAAACGCGCACCCCGTGCCGAGCTTTTGGATGCCATCCGTGAAGTGCGCCGCGGCGGTTCGCCCATGACGACCCACATCGCGCGCAAGGTCGTCCAATCCTTTCAAAAACAAGGCGCCGCCGAGGCTCCAGGCGAAGCCCTTTCCGCTCGCGAGCAGGAAGTCCTGGACCACCTCAGCCACGGATTTCTCTACAAGGAAATCGCCGATAAAATGGGTATCAGCTATGAGACCGTTCACACCTATATCCGGCGCATTTACGAAAAGCTCCAGGTCCGCACCCGAACCGAAGCTGTGGCCAAGTTCCTGCGGCGCTAAGGATCACGGCTTCCTACCACAGCCATCGCATGAGCAGCGGCGCCAATATCAGGCTGGGCAAATACTCCGCCACCCGGACTTTTTTCACTTCCAGGACAATCAATGCCACCGAGAAGATCAGCAGCCCGTCGGTCGCATTAATCGAGTCGATCAACGGCCAGGGTTGGTTCTGGAGCGTCGGCTCCAGCGCCTGAACGCAGCGGATGAGGCAACCCTGAAATGCCAGCACCGGAACGGCCGAAACCAATGCACCCCAGCCAAACGTCGCGCAAAACGCCATGGTCGCCAATCCATCCGTCCCCGCCTTGACCAGGAATACCGGGGAGAAACCGTTCAACCCTTCCGGCACCGATGCCAAAATCGCCAGCGGCCCGGCGCAAAACAATGCCGTGGCGAGGAGAAATCCATCGCTGAAACGTTTCCGCTTTTCTTCCGCGGCCAGCGAACGGGTGGCATACTGCCCGATTGAGTTGGAAAGTTCCTGCAAGCGCAGCGCCTTTCCGGCGAGTTTTCCGAGCGCCATTGCCAGCATGACGATGCAGAGTTCCTTCAGTATCTGCGCCAGGCTCCCGTTCAAGCTCCTCCACGTCAATTGCAGCCCGAGCCACACCGTATAAATCCCCAGCACAATTTTGGCGGTCAATTGGAAACGATTTGGGACCGGCCTTTTTGTGGCGAGGGCGCAGACGCCTCCCGCCACAATCCCGGCCGAGTTAATGACGGCACCGACCATAAATCATAAATCGGGCGGAACGGCGGGCTGCCCTCCCGGCCATGCCAGCCATAAACGGTAAAGTCCGCGCGGTCAATCGTTATTATCCTGCAATGGGTTGTTCCGGTTGCAAATCTTTTTCAGAATCTATTTGCAATCAAGCCCCGCAACCGGCAGACTGTGGATCTTCGGTAGTGTCGGGGCGTAGCGTAGCTTGGTAGCGCGCTTGGTTCGGGACCAAGAGGTCGTGGGTTCAAATCCCACCGCCCCGACCATTTTTGGAATAGCAGACTGAGCGAAACGTTGCTGCATTTTGCAACTGTTTCCGCCTCAAAAATCGCGAATTGCAGATAAAATCCATATCTGTTCCTGCCAGGCCAAATGCAAAACCTTGGTTATCAACAGCTTAAAAAACCGCTAAAGCTGGCGTCTTTTTTGCTGAGAATCTGCGTTTCTGGCCGGTGTGAAAAAAAAAGCCGGCGTCATACAGCAGGAAGCTTGACCCTTAAAGGCGCAACCTTCATCGGTTTCGCGGATTTGAAAAAAACGGGCGCAGGAAATGTTCCCGGCCAGTGTTCTTAATGTCTCGAAACTAATATAATTAGAATAGAAGGAGATTTCCCATGCCCATTTTAACCCCAAGTCGCAACGTGCCAGCCACCAGGTTGAAAGAGGAACAGTCAGCGACCGACTCCGCCATCCAATCCAGCCCGCGTTCCAGAACGGGAGACGCGATGAATTACAGGGCATGGGTTGCGAAGGCTGCGAAACAGCCGATGACGCTCGAAACCATCGAGCGCGAACCGCTCGGGGCTGAGGACGTTGAAATCTCCGTCGAACACTGCGGTTTGTGTCACTCCGATCTCTCTGTCCTGAACAACGACTGGGGCTTTTCTCAGTACCCCGCGATTCTCGGCCACGAAGTCATCGGGCGGATCACGGCCGCAGGTCCGAATGCCAAGGGACTCAAAGTCGGCCAGCGCGTCGGTGTTGGATGGACCTCGGGCAGTTGCATGCATTGTCACGAGTGCATGTCGGGAAACCATAACCTTTGCCCGCAAGCGCAGGCGACTATCGTTGGTCATCGCGGCGGGTTCGCGACCCACGTCCGCTCGCATTGGGCTTGGGCGATCCCGCTGCCGCAAAAGTTGAATTTCCCGGAAGCGGGGCCGCTCCTGTGCGGGGGGATCACCGTTTTTGCGCCGCTGAACATGTTCGCCAAGCCGACCAGCCGGGTGGGCATCATCGGCATCGGCGGGTTGGGGCACATGGCTGTGAAGTTCGCCGCCGCCTATGGCTGCGACGTGACGGCGTTCACGTCGAGCGAAAACAAATTCGACGAAGCGAAGGGTTTCGGGGCGAAGCATGTTGCCTCAAGCAAAGACTCCGCGGCGATTAAGAAACTCGCGGGCAGTTTTGACCTGCTGATCAGCACCGTCAACGCGACGCTTGATTGGGACGCGATGATCGGCACACTGGCGCCCAACGGTCGGCTGCATGTCGTCGGTGCCGTGCTGGAGCCGATCCCGGTTGCGGCATTCTCGCTCATCATGGGGCAGCGCAGCATTTCAGGTTCACCCTCTGGTCCGCCGGTGGCGATCGGGACGATGCTCGACTTCGCTGCACGGCACGATATCGCGCCGCAGACCGAACACTTCCCGATGAGCGCCATCAACGAGGCATTCGCCAGGCTTGATTCAGGCAAGGCCAGGTACCGCATCGTGCTGGACGCGGATTTCTGATCACCGTTCCAAACATCAAAATAAGGAGATTCACCCATGAATACAAACCAAATGTCCGAAGAACCCAAAACGACCCAACTGGAGAAAGTAATGTACACCGCCAAAGCCCACACCACGGGTGGCCGGGACGGCGCGTCCCGCAGCTCTGACGGCCGCTTGGACATCAAGCTCTCGACCCCTGGCGCGCCGGGCAACGGCACCAACCCGGAGCAGCTTTTCGCGTCTGGTTGGTCGGCCTGTTTCATCAGTGCCATGGCACATGCGGCCGGCAAAATGAAGGTCGCGCTTCCGGCCAACAGGGCCATCGACGCCGAAATAGACTTATGCACGACTGACGGCGCTTTCTTCCTCCGGGCACGCCTCCACGTCAGCCTGCCGGGCTTGGAGCGCGATGTCGCGCAGTCCATTGTGGACGCCGCGGACCAGATATGCCCGTATTCCAAAGCCACCCGGGGCAACATCGACGTCGTCATAAACCTGGTCTAGGAACTGTCCGGAAAAAAGGCTGTGAATGCCAAAAGTGAAGAACTGCAAACGGCTATCGTTACGGGCGCGTCGAGCGGCATAGGTTTGGGGATAACCCGGACGCTGCTCGAACGCGGCTACCGTGTCGTCGGCAATTCGCGCACCATAAGCAAATCAAAAGAGTTGAAAGCCTCCGCGGATCTCGTTCTGGTGGATGGCGACATCGGCAAAAAGGATACGGCGATCAAGGTGGCTGATGCCGCCATCAAACATTTCGGCCGCATCGATCTCCTCGTCAACAGCGCGGGGATCTACATGCCGAAGCCGTTCACCGAATATACGCCATTGGATTTTGAGATGATGATCGGCACGAACGTCGCTGGATACTTCTTCATAACGCAGCAGGCGGTCGCGCAAATGCGCAAACAGAAGTCCGGGCACATTGTGAGCATTTCCACGGTTCTGACGGACCAACCGCTGGCAGAATGGAATCTAAACCATGAGCACCATCACAACGAAAGACGGAACGCTGATCTATTATAACGACTGGGGATCGGGACAGCCCGTCGTCTTCAGCCACGGATGGCCACTGAGCGCGGATGCCTTTGAGGACCAGATGTTCTTTCTGGCTTCCCGCGGCTGCCGCTGCATCGCCCATGACCGCCGCGGCCATGGCCGGTCGAGCAAGCCTTGGAACGGCAACGACCTGGATACCTATGCTGACGACCTTGCAACCCTGGTTGAAAAACTCGATCTAAAGAATGCGATCCACGTCGGCCACTCCACCGGTGGCGGCGAAGTCCTGCGCTACATTGGACGGCACGGCACAAAACGTGTGGCCAAGGCGGTGTTGATCGGCGCCATTTCGCCGCTGATGCTCAAGACCGCGGCCAATCCAGGCGGCCTGCCAATGGAGGTGTTTGACCAGATTCGTGCCGGCGTTTCCGCCGATCGCTCGCAGTTCTGGAAGGATCTGAGCCTGCCGTTCTACGGCTACAACCGGCCGGGCGCGAAGATTTCCGAAGGTGTGCGCGAATCATTCTGGCATCAGGGGATGAGGGCCGGTTTGCCTGCTTCCTATTTTTGCATCAAGGCCTTTTCTGAGACGGATTTAACGGAGGACCTGAAGCGAGTTGATGTGCCGACATTGGTTCTGCACGGCGACGACGATCAGATCGTGCCGATAGCCGATTCCGCGCTGCTTTCCGCGAAGTGGATCAAGAACGCAACGCTCAAGGTTTACAAAGGCGCGCCGCACGGCATGTGTACGACACTCAAAAACCAGGTCAACGAAGATCTTTTGGGATTTATCAAAGGCTGACCATCCCCCGGGCGGAACCATTAACCATACGGAGAAAAACATGTCGAATCGAACAAACAAACTTGCAGGCAAAGTGGCGTTAGTCACCGGCGCTTCCAAAGGCATCGGGGCGGCCATTGCCAGACATCTGGGAGCGGAAGGCGCCGCCGTTGTTGTCAACTACTCATCGAGCCGGGAGGGGGCGGACCGGGTCGTCACAGAGATTGCAGCCAACGGCGGCAAGGCCATCGCGGTGCAGGCCAACGTCGCCAAACCGGCGGACATCGGACGTCTTTTTGCCGAAACGAGCAAAGCGTTCGGCGCGCTCGACATCTTGGTGAACAACGCCGGCGTTTACGAAGCCGCACCTCTTGGCCAGATTACCGAAGACAGCTTCCACCGTCATTTCAATCTCAACGTCCTCGGCCTCATCCTCACCACCCAGGAGGCGCTCAAGCACTTCGGGCCGCAGGGAGGCAGCATTGTCAATATCAGCTCGATCGTCAGCACTCTCTCCCCGGCCGGCATGGCGGTTTACAATGCGACCAAATCCGCGGTGGACAATCTGACCCGCACCTTTGCGAAGGAACTCGGGCCGCGCAAGATTCGGGTCAATTCAATCAATCCAGGCCCTGTCGAGACCGAGGGCACTCACGCGGCGGGCATGATGGGCCAGTTTCAAGAGTTGGTGTCCGGCATTCCCTTGGGCCGTTACGGCCAGCCGGAGGACATCGCGCCCGCGGTTGCCTTTCTCGCCTCGCCGGAATCCGGCTGGATTACCGGTGAGACGCTGTGTGTCGCCGGCGGGCTGCGGTAATTCCGCAAAACAAAACTGAAACAAGAAATGACACAGAATGGAGAGATAACAAGCCCATGCCCAAGCGCCCCGGCAGTGGCGCGGATTGAATACAATGAGATTACCTAAGAAAGCTGAAGCGGTAGTATTTCTGGCCGCCGCCGCGGCGCTCTGTCTCGCCGGGTGCAAGGAAAGGCCGCGCGCCACAACTCCGCCTCCGATTGTGGAGGTGACCACCGTAAAACGGGCCGACGTGCCGGTTTATCACGAGTGGATAGGCACATTGGACGGCTTGGTCAACGCGACGATTCGGGCGCAGGTCACCGGGTATTTGCTGGCCCAAAATTACCGGGAAGGCGACGCCATCAAAAAGGGGGATCTGTTGTTTGAGATTGATCAGCGTCCTTTCCAGGCAGCACTTGATCAGGCCGGCGGCGAACTTGCCCAAGCCCAGGCCCGCCTCGGCAAAACGGAATTGGACGTCAAGCGCTACGCCCCGTTAGTCAAAGAAAGAGCCATCAGCCAGGAAGAGTACGACGATGCAGTCCAGGCGGATTTGGAAGCCAGGGCTGCCGTGTTGTCCGCGAAAGCCCAGGTGGAGCAAGCCCAGTTGAATCTGGGGTTCACCAGGATAGTCTCGCCAATTGACGGCATCGCGAGCATCGCAAAAGCACAGATTGGCGACCTGGTTGGACCTTCCACGGGTGAATTGACGACGGTGTCCACCATCGACCCGATCAAAGCCTACTACAATGTGACCGAGCAGGCTTACCTCAATTTTGCCAGGCTGTTCACAAAGGAAAACGACCGCCAGAAACGCCTTATGCAATTGGAGATTCAACTGATCCTGGCTGATGGCACCGTCTATCCCCAAATCGGCAGAATCTACGCTCCGGACCGGCAAATCGGTCCGACCACGGGAGCGCTCAGATTGGAGGCGCTCTTTCCGAATCCCGACAGCGCGCTTCGCCCCGGCGAATTCGTGCGGGTGCGGGTGAAATTCGATATAAATCGCGGCGCTCTCCTGGTGCCGCAACGCGCCGTCTCGGAATTGCAGGGCACTTATCAGGTCGCGGTGGTGGATCGGGACAATAAAGTCCGTATCCAGCCCGTGCGCGTAGGCGAACGAAGCGGCAGCCTCTGGATCATTGACCAGGGCCTTGAGCCGGAGCAGCGCGTGGTGGTGGAAGGCATTCAAAAAATTCGTGACGGGGTGGTGGTCAACCCCACCACCTTTGTTCCCGAGTCCATCGCCCAAACGGGCGAAGGCCCGCCAAACCGTTAGGTCATGTCAAAATTCTTCGTCAACCGGCCGATCGTCGCCATGGTGATTTCCATCATCCTGGTCATCGTCGGCTTGGTCACGATGCTTTCACTGCCCATTGCGCAGTTCCCCAAGGTGGTGCCCCCTGAAATCTTCATTCAAGCGGATTATGTCGGCGCCGATGCGCAAACCATCGAGGCTTCCGTCGCCACCCCCATCGAACAGCAGATGAGCGGCGTGGACAACATGAACTACATGTATTCCGTCAACGCCAACAATGGTTTGATGCGGTTGTTTGTGAACTTCGATCTCGCGACCGACCCGAATATCGACGAAGTCCTGACCCAGTTGCGCTACGCCCAGGCCGAATCGCAGTTGCCTGCCGACGTGCGCAATTTCGGAGTGACAGTGCAGAAATCCCTCTCCGCCCCGTTCATGATCCTCTCGCTCAATTCGCCCAAAGGTTCGCGCGGGGCCGAGTTCCTGGCCAACTACTCCTACATCAATTTGAGCGACCCCCTGAGCCGGGTGGTGGGCGTTTCCTCGGTGACCATTTTCGGCGCCGGGCAGTACGCCATGAGGATTTGGGTGAAACCGGACCAACTGGCCAAACTCAATATTACCGTCCCGGAGATCATCAGTGCTGTCACCAGCCAGAATGAGGTCAATCCGGCCGGAAAAATCGGGGGCCGTCCCACGCCTCACGGACAAGAATTTACCTACACCGTGCTGGCGCAAGGCCGGCTCACGACGGAAGACCAATTTGGCAGCATCGTTCTCCGCGCCACGCCGGATGGGGCGGTGGTGCGTTTAAGGGACGTCGCCCGCGTCCAGTTGAGCGCCGCGGATTACGACGTCGTGGGGCGATTCGGTGGCAAACCCTCGGCCATTCTTGCCTTGTTTCAACTTCCCGGCTCCAACGCCATCGAAGCCGAGAAAGGCGTCAAAAAACTTATGGCGCAGTTGAAGACCAGCTTTCCCTCGGACGTTGACTACAGCATCCCCATTGACACCACGAAGTCGGTTACGGAAGGGATTCGCGAAATCGGCAAGACTTTTTGGGAGGCGCTGGGGCTGGTCATGCTCGTGGTTTTTATTTTCCTCCAAGGCTGGCGGCCGGCCTTGATCCCGCTGGCGGCAGTCCCGGTCTCACTGATTGGGACATTCGCGATTTTTCCATTGTTGGGTTTTTCCATCAACACGCTCTCGCTTTTCGGACTGGTCCTTGCCATCGGCTTGGTGGTGGATGACGCCATTGTGGTCGTCGAAGCGGTTGAACACCACATCGAGGAGGGGATGTCCCCCAAAGACGCCACCTTGAAAGCGATGGAGGAAGTGTCGGGCCCCGTGACTGCGATCGCGCTCATCCTGTCGGCGGTTTTTCTGCCCACCGTTTTCATACCGGGCATCACGGGCCGGCTCTATCAGCAATTCGCCGTCACCATCGCGATCTCCGTCCTCATCTCGGCCTTCAACGCGCTGACGCTCAGTCCTGCCCTGTCCGCGCTCATCCTCCGACCCTCGCAGGGGAAGGGAGGAGGCCCCCTTGGAAAGTTTTTTAAGGGATTCAACCGCGCTTATGACCGCCTGACCGACGGTTACGTCGGCGTTTGCCGTGTTTTGATTCGGAAAACCGCCTTCAGCCTGTTGTTCCTCGGCCTCGTGGCGCTCGCTGCCGGCTGGTTTGGCAGAACGCTGCCTGCAGGCTTCCTGCCGGAAGAGGACCAGGGGTTCCTCTACGTCAGCGCTCAACTTCCCTTCGCCGCCTCGATGGACCGCACGGAAGCTGTTTGCAAACAGGTTGAAGACCTGGTTCTGGCCACGCCGGGAGTCGAGAGTTGCACGACGGTGGCCGGCTTCAATCTTCTGAGCTTCACCCGCAACACCTACAGCGCCACTTTTTGGGTCAGTCTCAAGGACTGGGACAAACGCACCAAACCCGAAGAGAGTTATCCAGCCATCAAGGCGAACCTCGGCCGGAAGCTTTCCCGTGTGCCCGCCGCGATTGCCTTCGCCTTCCCGCCGCCCGCCATTGCAGGTGTCGGCACGGCTGGCGGGTTTACCATGGTTCTCGAAGACCGCAGCGGAAAGGACGTTCAATTTCTCGCCGCCAACGTCGCCAAATATATCGAGGCGGCGCGAAAACGTCCTGAAATTGCCAGCATCAACACCACGTTTTTGCCGGCTGTGCCCCAGCTTTTCGTCGACGTGGACCGGGATCGGGTCCTCAAGCAAGGCGTGGACCTCGCAGAGGTCTATAAGACCCTGCAAACCTTCATGGGCGGGTATTTCGTCAACTATTTCAACCGGTTTGGACGGCAATGGCAGGTCTATGTTGAAGCCGAGGATGCTTACCGGACTCGCGCCGAAAACCTCGGGCTTTTCTACGTGCGCAACCATTCAGGCGAATCAATTCCCATGTCGGCGCTAACCTCCACCAAGTCCATTTCCGGACCGGAATTCACCATGCGCTACAATCTCTATCGTTCCGCTCAGCTCAACGGCACGGCGGCGCCCGGCTACAGTTCCGGCCAGGCCACAAAAGCTTTGGAGGAAGTATTCGCCCAGGTCATGCCTCCGGGTATGGGTTACGACTATATCGGCATGTCGTTTCAGGAGCAGAAGGCGGCCCAGGGCGTTTCGCCGGTGGCGATTTTCACCCTCTCCTTTATTTTTGTTTTCCTGATCCTGGCCGCCCTTTATGAGAGTTGGTCGCTCCCTTTCAGCGTTTTGCTGGGAACACCCATCGCCGTCTTCGGCGCTTTTGCCGCCCTCCTCTCGCGGCAAATGGTCAACAATGTTTTTGCCCAGATCGGGTTGGTCATGCTCATCGGCCTGGCGGCGAAGAATGCCATTCTCATCGTTGAATTCGCCCGGCTGGAATACGAAAAGGGCAAACCCCTGATCGACGCGACCCTGACCGGCGCCCGCCTTCGCCTGCGTCCGATTCTCATGACTTCCTTCGCCTTTATTCTCGGCTCATTGCCGTTGTGGTTCGCGACCGGGGCGGGGGCCGTATCGCGGCGCGTTCTGGGCACGGTGGTCGTTGGCGGCATGTTGGCCGCCACCTGCGTGGCTGTCTGCCTGATCCCGGTCACATTTTACGTGGTTGAAAAAGTGGCCGGTTATCGCCGACAGGCGAAACCGGAAACTGCCAGAAGCTCAGGCGGCTCCGTAGTTGGAGGAGAGGTTGCGTGACCTGCCTGGCCCTAAGATGCCGGCAAAACGCCCGCCTCCTGCTCATGCTGTCTGGACTCTTGCTTGCGGGCTGCGCCCTCGGCCCCAATTACAAGCGTCCGCAGGTCGATGCCCCCGCGGCCTTTCGCGCGGATAACGCCGTCACGAACACTTCCATCGCCGACCTGAATTGGTGGCAGGTTTATCAAGACAACGATTTGCAGACGCTGATTCGTGAAGCGCTCTCGAACAACTATGATCTGCGCATCGCCATGGCCCGCGTCGAGCAGGCCCGGGCCGTCGCCATGCAGGCCAGGTCGCAATTCATGCCCGGCGTCGACTATAGCGCCGCGGTCAGCCAGGGGCGGAACGATTTGTTTGGCTCGGCTTTCCCGAACAACGGCGCCACCACCGGTTCCGCCGTGGCCACATTAAATGCGTTTTGGGAGGTGGATCTGTGGGGCCGCGTCCGCCGGCTCAATGAGTCGGCTCGCGCCCAGCTTCTGGCCTCCGAGGAAGCCCGTCGCGGCGTGAGACTAATTTTGTTAAGCGAGGTTGCGACTGATTACTTGGAATTGTTGGAGTTGGATCAAGAGTTGGAAATCGCCAGGCGCACCACAAACTCATTCGGCGAGAGCTTGAAAATCTTCACGCAACGCCTGGAGGGCGGTACGGCCTCGGATCTGGAAGCGGCGCGGGCCGAGGCCGCCCTGGCCGACGCGGCTTCGGCAATGCCGTCGATCCTCAATCAGATTTCCGCCACGGAAAACCAGCTTTCCATATTGTTGGGGCGCGTTCCCGGGCCTGTTGCGCGCCCCGGCGCGCCGCTGGTGGGATTGCCGCCGGAGGTGCCGGCGGGATTGCCGTCCGCATTATTGGAACGCCGGCCGGACGTGCGCCAGATGGAGCAACTGCTGCGTTCCGCCAACGCGCAAGTCGGAGAGTCAACCGCGGACTTCTTCCCACAAATAGGATTGACTGCTTTGCTCGGGAAAATAAGTCCGCAGTTGTCTGCTTTCACCCTCGGCGGCGCCAATGCCTGGGGGATCGGTGCCGAAGCTGCCGGGCCGCTCTTTGAAGGAGGCCGGTTGGTGGGGCAGTACCGCCAGGCCAGGGCTGCCCGCGAAGAAGCGCGGCTTCGTTACCGCCAGACGGTTCTCACCGCTCTGGGCGACGTCTCCGATGCCCTGATCGCCCGCGAAAGACTTGGCGAAATCCGCCAACAGCAGATCCGCGAGGTGGCTTCATTGGAAAGGGCCGTGAAAACGTCCACCTCGCGATATCTGGCGGGCAAGGCCAGTTATTACGAGGTTCTCGAAGCCCAACAACAGCTTTTCCCCGCCGAACTGGCTTTGGCCCGCACCCGGCGCGACGAGCAATTGGCGGTCGTCGCTCTCTATAAGGCGCTCGGCGGCGGCTGGCAGGACGAACCGGGCAAATCCCAGGCCTCGGCGAATTCCGGTCATTCCGGCCACGATGTCGCATCCAGAAATGAGCCTCCATGAACAAAACCATTGAATTTCTTGTGCATCACGGATCCGCCGTTTTGTTTGCGGCGGTGTTTGTCGAACAAATTGGCGTACCGCTCCCCGCCGCGCTTTGGTTGTTTGCCGCGGGAGCTTTGATCGGCGCCGGCAAAATGAATTGGTTCATCGCCCTCGGCTCGGCCGCCGTTGGCTCGTTGCTGGCGGATTTGATTTGGTTCTGCCTGGGGCGCAATTACGGCAACCGCATCCTGGGTCTTTTGTGCCGCATCTCCCTGGAGCCGGACACCTGTGTCCAACGGACGCAGGGCATGTTCACGCGCCATGGGGCAAAGGCACTTATCGTCGCGAAATTCATTCCGGGTTTGAGTACCCTGGCGCCCCCGCTGGCGGGAAGCTCCGGCTCAAGCACTTTTCGATTCGTTGTCTTCGACGGAGCCGGTTCGGTGCTTTATGTGGGCAGCCTCATCCTTGTGGGAGTCCTGTTCAGCCGCCAGTTGGAACAGATCATTGCCGCCCTGGCCGGCCTTGGCAACGGCGCCTTGATCGTGGTCGCCGGGCTGATCGCGCTTTATCTCGGCTACAAATATCTCCAGAGGCACCGTCTGTTGCGCGACTTGCGCATGGCGCGAATCACCGTGGACGAACTCCACCAGAAGGTGGAGGCGGGTGAGAGCCTCATGATTCTGGATCTGCGGTCTGACTCGGAACTGGATCAGGATCCCTCGTTGATTCTGGGCGCCCTCCACATGAGCGCCGATGAGATCGAACATCGCCAGGGGGAGATTCCCCGCGATCGCGACATCATTCTCTATTGTTCCTGCCCCAACGAGGTGAGCAGCGCCCGCATGGCGTTGCGCCTGCAAAAAAGGGGCTTCTCGCGTGTCCGGCCATTGCTGGGCGGGTTCGATGCCTGGCGGGACCGCAAATACCCGACGGAATTGCGCCATCTTCAACATAATGATAGCTTAAAATCGCCATGACAAAACCTGTTATTTGGACCGTGGACGATGATCCGGACGTTCTGCGCGCCGTGGAACGCGACCTCCGTCGCCAATATGGTGACCGTTACAGGGTGATCTCGGCGGATTCCGGCGCTTCCGCCCTGGAAGCTGTCAAACAACTCAAACTTCGCAACGAAGCGGTGGCCCTTTTCCTGGTGGACCAGCGCATGCCGCACATGTCGGGCGTCGAGTTTCTGGAACAAGCGATTGTCCTTTACCCCGATGCCAAACGGGCTTTGTTGACAGCCTACGCGGACACCGACGCGGCCATCCGCGCCATCAACAAGGTGCAAATTGATCATTACCTGATGAAACCCTGGGACCCTCCGGAAGAACGCCTCTACGGCGTGGTGGATGATTTGCTGGATGATTGGCAGGCATCCTATCATCCAGCGTTCGAGGGGGTGCGGGTCATCGGGCACCGATGGTCGCCGCAATCCAACAAAATCCGCGATTTTCTTGGACGCAATTTTGTGCCACACCAATGGCTCAACATCGAGACGGAGGAAACTGCCCGGCAGCTTCTCACGACGATCGGAGCCGGGATATCGGCGTTGCCCATTGTTGTTTTCGCCGATGGAACTTTCCTGGGCAATGCCCCCATCGCCGAGATTGCCCGCAAGCTCGGATTAAAAACCAAGGCCGAGTTTCCATTTTACGACCTGGTTGTGGCCGGGGCCGGACCCGCCGGACTGGCGGCAGCCGTTTACGGGGCTGCGGACGGCTTGAAGACCCTGCTGATTGAGCGTGAAGCACCCGGCGGGCAGGCTGGGCTGAGTTCCCGCATTGAGAACTATCTCGGCTTTCCTGTGGGGCTGAGCGGTTCGGACTTGGCGCGGCGCGCAGTGACGCAGGCCAGGCGCTTTGGGGTGGAAATTCTTGCGCCGCAGGAGGCCAAAGGCGTCCGGGTGGAGGGGCCGGCCCGGGTGTTGACGCTGGAGGACGGGACGGAAGTTGGCTGCCGCGCCCTTATCATCGCAACCGGAATTGCTTTCAGAAAACTGGACGTGCCGGGCCTGGACAAGCTGAACGGCGCGGGTGTCTATTACTACGCGTCGATGACCCAGGCATTTTCTTATCGGGACGGGGACATCTACATCGTGGGCGGCGCTAATTCAGCAGGCCAGGCCGCCATGTATTTCTCCAAATTCGCGCGCCACGTCACCATGCTGGTGCGCGCTTCCTGCCTGTCGGCCACCATGTCGCAATATCTGGAGACCCAAATCGCCGCCACCAGGAACATCGCGCTGAGATTCAACGCCAGCGTCGTCGGGGTGGGCGGCACGGACCGGTGTGAAAGCATCACAATAGTTGACAATAAAACCTGCGCGCAGGAGACGGTGCCGGCCGGCGCCCTGCTGATCTACGCCGGCGCCATTCCCCGTACCGATTGGCTGGCCGGAGTGGTCGAGCGCGATGAACTGGGATACATTGTCTCGGGCCAGCATTTGATGCGCGAGGGCAGGCGCCCGACCGGATGGAGCGCGGAGCGCGACCCGTTTTACCTGGAAACCAGCGTGCCGGGTGTTTTCGTGGCCGGCGATGTCCGCCATCGCTCCGCCAAGGGCGTCACCTCGGGAGTCGGGGAAGGCGCCATGGCGGTGAAACTCGTGCATGAATATTTGGACCTCCATTAGCCATGGACCCAGCCACTCTTAAACAAGTTCGCGCCGCTTCGATCTTTGCCAAATTGACTGACGCGCAGCTCGAATGCATTGCGCCCGGCGAAGTCATTGATGTGGCGCCCGGCACAATTCTTGTTGCCGACGGGGAACGATATCCTTTTTTTCTTGTCGTGCTTGAAGGCGAGCTGCGAATCACGCGCCAATATGATAATCAGGAAATCCTGATGGCGGTGGTCAAGCCCGGCCTCTACACGGGAGAACTGACCATGCTGCTGGATATTCCGTGGCCCTCCACCGTCCGCGTCGGAAAGCCGGCACGGCTCTTTCGCCTCGGCCAGGAGGATTTTTTCCGGATGCTGGGCTGCTCTCCTTTGTTGACCCGGGAGCTTCTGCAATCCGCCGCCGGCAAAATGCGCAACCTCGAGGGCTTCTCGCAGCAGCGGGAGAAACTTGCCTCGCTTGGCACCATGGCGGCCGGCCTGGCGCACGAGTTGAACAATCCGGCGGCTGCAGCGCGGCGCGCGGCGGCGCATCTTCAGGAAACCACGGGCAGGTTGCAAACCTTTCTCTGCTCACTCTCAAAGTCGCTCAATCCTGATCATTGGCAGTTCCTCGTTCCCGCTTCGGAACAAGCGTCGGCAAGTATTGCCCAAGCTCCCAAACTCGAACACCTCGAGCGCAGTGACCGTGAAGACAACATGGCGAAATACCTCGAGAAACACTCCGTCCCCATGGCTTGGGAACTGGCTCCAACTTTTGTCAGCGCCGGGGTGGACATCCCGTGGCTGGAGGCATTGCTGGCCCGGCTTCCGCCGCCCAGCCATGCGAACGCATTGGGCTGGCTGGAAGCCCGTTTGAATCTCAAATTGCTCTTGAGCCAGGTCGAGCAGAGCACCGGGCGCATCGCCGAACTGGTCAAAGCGGTCAAATCCTATTCCTACATGGACCAATCGCCGATGCAGGAAATCGACATTCACGAGGGGATTGAAAGCACCCTCACAATGTTCGGCCATAAGTTGAAAAATGCCACGCTCGTTCGCGCCTTTGACCGCTCCATTCCGCGCCTTATGGCTTACGGCAGCGAGCTTAACCAGGTTTGGACAAATCTGATTGACAATGCCATTGATGCCGTCAACGGCGCGGGCAAAATTTGCGTCGGGACATGCCGCGAGGACAACCAATTGGTCGTTGAAATCGTGGACAACGGCCCCGGCATCCCCCCGGGCGTCCAGGCCCACATGTTCGAGCCGTTCTATACCACCAAAGCCGTCGGCTCCGGCACCGGGCTTGGACTCATCATCAGCAACCGCATCGTCGCCGATCGGCATGGCGGCGAAATCGAATTCGAATCCAAGCCCGGCGAAACCCGTTTCAAAGTCCGGCTCCCCCTCGACCGCAAAAAACCCCATGGAAACCCCGCCAACATGCCCGCAGACTGAGTGTGAAATCGACGTGCAGTTCGGCCAGGACGGCATTGCCCGCGTTGCTCTCAGGGGACGACTGAGCATGCGGACAGTGGCGGACTGCTGGGACAAGCTGGAAACAAAGTTGCATGGCGCGAAAGTAAAGGAACTGGAGGTGGATGTGCGCGGAGTGGGTTTCTGCGGCGGCGCCGGTTACGCCCTCCTTCGCTATTTGAACATGGGCAGAATGACTCCTGGAGCGAAGGTTTCAGTGGTTGGATTAGCCGCGGGATTTCAGACCATCTTCGAAGGCTTTACCGCCCGGGATTACGACGCGTTTCACCCCCGGCCTCAGACATCAAGCCACCCTCTGGTTGAGGAGGCGGGCCACGCCACCCGGCAATTGATTGTAGATATGCGCGACCAATTGGACTTTCTGGGAATCGTCGCAGCCAACCTTCCTCCTTCGCTGGTAAATCCAAAACGGATGCGGTGGCCGGAAGTGCGCCATATCTTTGTGCTGGCTGGCGCCAACGCCGTGCCCATCGTTTCGCTCGTCAGCTTGCTGCTCGGCTTCATCATCGCCTTCGAGTCGGCCCAGCGGCTGGCCGATTTTGGCGCGCAGATTTATGTCGCCAACACCATCACCGTGGTCATGGTCCGCGAGATGGGGCCGCTCATGACGGCCATCCTCCTCGCGGGCCGCTCCGCTTCAGCCTTTGCCGCCGAGATTGGGACCATGAAGGTCAATGAGGAGCTCAATGCGCTGGAAACCTTGGGCCTCAGCCCGGTCCGATTCCTGGTCATTCCCCGCATCGTGGCGGGAGTTCTGGTCGCCCCGCTGCTGGCCTGTTACTCGATACTGATGGGTGTGGTGGGCGGCGCGTTGGTCATGCTGGGCCTGGGTTTTTCGCTGATGCTCATCCTTCACCAAATGGCCATGAGCGTCCAGTTGGGCGATCTCGCGGTGGGCATCGAGAAAAGCGTGGTGTTCGGCATCATCGTATCCGGAGTGGGTTGCTGGCGCGGCCTGCAAACGCAACAGGGACCCAGCGCCGTTGGACTGTCAACCACACGCGCGGTCGTCACCAGCCTGTTGCTCATCATCCTGGCCGACGCCTTTTTTTCCACAATTTCATACTTTTTCAAACAATGAACGAGCCGGGCGACATCGTGATCTCCGTGAAGGACCTCAGCATCGGTTACGGCGACAGGGTCATTCTCGAAAAGGTCAACTTCCAGGTCAGCCGCGGCGAAATATTCGTCATCCTCGGCGAATCCGGTTGCGGCAAGAGCACATTGATGAAAACCATGATCGGCCTCAACCCGCCCCAGTCGGGGGATGTGTGGATCGAAGGCGGCAACCTGACGGCCGCGGAAGGCGACGAACGTTTGCGGCTCCTGCGCAAATTTGGAGTCATGTACCAGAGCGGCGCGCTCTTCGGTTCCATGACCGTGCTCGAAAACGTCCGGCTGCCTCTGGACGAATTTGCCGATTTGCAGGATCCATTGAAGGAGTTGGTCGCCCTGTCCAAATTGAAACTGGTGGGAATGGCCGCCGCGGCCAACAAAATGCCGTCCGAATTGAGCGGCGGCATGCAGAAGCGGGCCGCCATCGCCCGCGCCATGGTCATGGATCCGGGGATTCTGTTCTTGGACGAACCCTCCGCCGGTTTGGACCCTATCACCTCTGCCGGGATCGACCTTCTCGTCTCTGGATTGGCCCGCCATTTCGGCATTACATTCGTCATTGTGTCCCATGAGTTGGCCAGCATTTACGCAGTGGCGGACCGGGTCATCATGGTTGACTGTGCGGCCAGGGGGATTATTGCGCGGGGCAAACCCGCCGAACTTCGCGACGGTGCGACTGATCCTTGGGTGCATCGCTTTTTCAACCGTGAAGCCGACCCCGGCCACTTGGTCCAACCCACTTAAAACTCCATGAGCGCGAATACCAGCAATCTAAAATTGGGTCTGTTTACTTTGGTTGGCCTTGGCCTGTTGATGACCGGCATCCTTGCTTTCGGAACATGGAGCGCCGTCGAAAAGAAGTCTTTGTTTGAGACCTACGTGCCGGGCGACGTGAGCGGTCTTTCGGTGGGATCGGCTGTTGAGTTCCGGGGCGTCAAGGTGGGCAAAGTCACCCACATCGGCTTTTCCTGGAACGAATACCAGGCCGGCGAGCCGGGGTGGGTCGTGGTGGTTTTCGAGATGAACGACGGCGTCTTCCCGGGTCCGCCAGGCAACGGTTGGAACGGGCAACTCCAGGCCGCGATCAACCACGGGCTGCGCGCCCGTCTCAAATCACAGGGAGTGACCGGGACTTGCATCGTGTCCCTTGAATATCTGGATCCGGTCGAAAACCCTCCCATGCCGGCGCCGTGGATTCCCACTCATATTTACATCCCGTCAGCCCCTGGTTTGCTGGGAGATTTGTTGGTCTCGCTGCAAACCGTTCTGCATCGTGTGGAGCGTCTCGACGTCACTGCGCTGAATCAGTTGGCTTCAACGGATCTTAAATCCCTTGGTCGCGTGCTGGGGCGGGTCGAGCAGGTCGATCTGGAGAACCTCAGCACCAATGCCGCCGCGCTCCTGGTGGAATTGCGGCAGAGCAACGTCAAAATCAAAAACCTCATCGACGACACCGATGACACGGTGAAAAAGTTGCAGTTGGAAAAACTGACGAAGGATGCGGATGCGCTGGTGGAGCAGTTGCGGGATACCATCGGCAAACTGGAGCCTGGCTTGACCAGCGTGGATTTCGATTCCTTGAATCAAACCCTGGCCAAAGCCCGCCAAGCCATCCAAAACATCAACGACGTGTTGTCCGAGTTGAAGGAGTACCCTTCGGGATTCATTTTCGGGGAGCCTCCGCCCCGCCTCAAGGAATTGCAGCCGGCAAACCAGTAATTATCCGTAATAGTCCACAATATGAGAACAATTCTTTGCGCCGCAATCTGTTTGTTGACTGGATGCCTGGCGCGTCCGCACCTGGACAAGCAGTCCTTCATCTTCGCCCCGCCGTCCCCTCCGGCGGTCGGGGGAGCTTCAGCCGGTCGCGTGCTCGGCATCCGAACCCTGCAAGTCGCCGCGCTGTTCGATGGCCGGCCGTTTGTTTACCGCATTGGCGAATACTCCTACGAGCGCGATCCCTACGCTGAATTCATGGAGCCACCGGCGGAGGCTCTGGTTGCGCCCATTGGCAATTGGTTCCGTGCAACGGGCGGATTCAGTGCCGTGGTCGAACCCGGCAGCGCGCTCAAACCCAACACTCTCGTTGAAATCCAGGTTGTCCAACTTTATGGTGACTTCCGTCCCTCGCAACCACCCGCCGCGGTCCTGGACATGCGCTTCGCATTTTTTGGCGTCTCCAATGGCGTTCCAGGAATGGTTGTTCTCCAGCGTGAATACTCGCGCGGTATTCCCCTGAAAGCGCGGACAGCGGCTGCGCTGGTCGCAGGATGGAATCAAGCGCTTGCCCAGATTCTTGATTCGGCCATGCAGGACTTTAAGCGGCCCGGCGCGACCACTCCGAAACCGTAAGCTTCATCATCATTCGTTTCAACCTTGCCTCCGCCTCGCTTCGCGTATCCAAATCTTGACCTCCTCCAGCCGCACGATCTGGTTCACGGCCCTGAGCTGGAGGACCAGTTCCGAAGAATTCTGCCGGGCCAATTCCGCCACCGTCTATAGATGCAGTTTCTTTCCCCGTCCATTATGTCCGCATTGTGAAAAACAATCCATTGACAAATTAAACTTTGCTGCACAAAGTATTTTCATGGAAACAGATTGGGCTGTCAAGAATTTACAGGTCATTCGCACTTTAATGGAGCGCGGGGCGGTTTACCGCCGCGCTCTGGCGCCCGTGATGGGGGCTGTTGGGCTGACGGGAATGGTCGCGGGGGTTTTGGCCGCGGCGCTGAAGGTGCGCACGGCGGAAGCCTTCGCCGGTTTCTGGATCGCGGTGGCTCTTCTTTGCCTGTTGGAAGCCTTCTGGCTCATTCGGCATCAAGCCCTCAAGGACTCCGAAGCGTTTTGGTCGCCGCCAACCCGCCGCGTGATCCAGGCAGTGTCTCCGCCTTTTTTCGCCGGCTTTGCGGCAGGGTTGATTTTTTTGAGCATTGCGCCAGGAGGTTCGCTGGCCATTTGGCTTCTGGTTCCGGGATGGATGGTACTCTACGGTTGCGCGCTTCATGCCGCCGGATTTTTCATGCCGCGCGGCTTCAAACTGTTTGGGTGGGCATTTATCGGCGCCGGCTGTTTCCTGGGCGCCGGCCTGTGCCTGGGCGGGCCGCCCTCGGCCGCCGGCGTGAATTGGGCGATGGGCGCGCTTTTCGGTGGTTCACATCTGGCCTATGGCGTCTATCTGTATTTCACCGAAAAGGACGGGAATGCAGCGTGAATCCGAAGCCGTTTTTCCAGTTGGATCGCGTCATTCACGAGAAAGGGCGGCTGCCCATCATGTCGTTGCTGGCCGCTACGCCGGAGATGTCGTTCACTGAATTGCGGGAAGCGTTGAAGATGACTGACGGCAACCTGAGCATGCACATCAAGACCTTGCAGGAGGCGGGCTTCGTTTCAGTGACCAAGAGCTTTCTCAAGCAACGCCCCCTGACCACTTGCTCGCTCACTCCCGGCGGACGCCGCGCCTTTGCCAATTACATCGATTTGCTGGAGCAAATCGTGCGGCAGGCCCGGGACGTGAAATAAATCTGGTAAGATTGAACATATTTTTTGCCATTGACTCTAACTTTGTGATGCAAAGTATAATTGAACAGAGTCCGCCCCGGCAAGGCGTCCTCAAGATCATCCGTGCCGCCCATCTCGGCATGTGCTTTGGCGTGCGCGATGCCATTGCCATCGCCGTTGACGAAGCCAGCCGGCAGCCCTTAACCATATTGGGCCAACTGGTTCACAACGAATCGGTCATCGGCGAGTTGCGCGCGCGGGGCATTGGAATTGAAGATCAGCCCGCGGCAGTCAAAACCCCCGCCGTGATGATCACGGCCCATGGCGCTTCGCAAAAGGCCCTGCAACGCGCCCGCGATCACGGTTTGCGCGTCCTCGAAGCCACCTGTCCGCTCGTCCACCAAGCCCACCGCGCCGTGCAGCAGCTCGTGCGCGAGGGATTTCATCCGGTGATCATTGGCCGGCGCGGGCATGTGGAGGTGCGAGGATTGACCGAGGATTTGAAGGAATTCGACATTGTGCTGACGGAAGAGGACGTGGCGCAATTGCGCGAACGCCCCCGCTTTGGCATCGCCACCCAAACCACGCAACCCATCGCCAGGGCGCGTCAATTGGTGGAGCTGATTCGACGCCGGTTCCCGCGTTCGGAGACGCGCTTTGTCGATACCGTTTGCCAGCCGACGAAACAGCGTCAGGCCGCGGCCGTTGAACTGGCCCGGCAGTCGGACGTCGTCGTGGTCATTGGCGGGGCGACGAGCAACAACACGCGCGAATTGGTGGCAACCTGCTCCCGGTATTGTGGGCGCGTGCATCATGTCCAGACCGACGCTGAACTGAGCGAGGACTGGTTCGCAGGGGCCGACACCGTGGGAATCACCGCCGGAACATCGACGCCGGATTGGATTGTGGATGGGGTCGAGGAACAGATTCATCGGATTGGCCGGCGCAATTTGGAATCAAATGAACAGCTATGATCTCCGCTTCCTCCGTGTTTGAAGAATAAAAAAACGCGTCTATCGACTTGACCCGTTTGGGCCGTCGAATCACTCTGCGGGTGTGATCGACTTGAAACAATTCGAGGTGTGGTTCGTCGCCGGGAGCCAGCAATTGTATGGGGCTGACGCTCTCAAGAAAGTGACGGCCAATGCGCAACAAATCGCCACCGCGCTCAACGCATCGCCTCTCATCCCGGCGGAGGTGATTTTCAAGCCCGTGATCAAAAATGCCGCCGAGGCGACGGCCCTCTGCCAGCAAGCCAGCGTGAATTCCCGCTGCATCGGCATAATTACCTGGTGCCATACGTTTTCTCCCTCCAAGATGTGGATCAACGGCCTCAAGCTATTGCGCCGGCCGCTGCTCCATTTCCACACCCAGCACAATCGCGACATTCCGTGGGACACCATCGACATGGACTTCATGAATCTGAACCAGGCCGCGCATGGAGATCGCGAGCACGGGTTTATCATGAGCCGGATGAGGTTGAACCGGAAGGTGGTGGTGGGTTATTGGCAGGAAGCCGCCGTGCAGTCGCAAATCGGCGGGTGGATGCGGGTGGCCGCAGCCTGGCACGACTGGCAGGACGCCAAAATCTGCCGCTTCGGCGACAACATGCGCGATGTTGCGGTGACCGAAGGGGACAAGGTGGCGGCCCAAATTCAGTTCGGCTACTCGGTCAATGGTTACGGGGTCGGCGACCTGGTCAAGGCCGTCAACAAGGCCACGGACCATGAGGTGGCGCGATTGGTCAAAGAATATGAGACCCGCTATGCCGTCGCACCGAAATTGCTCAAGACACCGGCGACGCGCGATTCCCTGCGCGAAGCGGCCCGCATCGAAGTCGGATTGCGCGCGTTCCTGGCCGCCGGAGATTTCAAGGGCTTCACCGATACATTCGAGGACCTGCACGGCTTGCAACAGTTGCCCGGCATCGCGGTGCAGCGCCTGATGGAGGATGGCTATGGCTTTGGCGCGGAAGGAGACTGGAAAACGGCGGCGCTGGTGCGGGCAATGAAGGTCATGGCCGCGGGACTTAGGGGCGGGACGTCTTTCATGGAGGACTACACCTACCACTTCGAACCGAAGGCCATGAAGGTGTTGGGCGCGCACATGCTGGAGATTTGCCCCAGCATCGCCCGCAGCCGGCCTTCGCTGCAAATTCATCCGCTGGGCATCGGGGGTAAGGCCGACCCCGTGCGCCTGGTTTTTGACACCGCGCCGGGACGCGCTCTGAACGCTTCGATGATCGATTTGGGCAATCGTTTTCGTCTGCTGGTCAATGAAGTGGACGTAGTCGCGCCCGACAAGCCACTGCCGAAATTGCCCGTGGCGCGCGCCGTCTGGCAATGCAAACCCGATCTGCCCACCGCCGCCGCCGCGTGGATTTATGCCGGGGGCGCCCATCATACCGGCTTCAGCCAGGCCGTCACCACCCCCATGCTGGAGGACTTTGCCGAAATGGCCGGGATCGAACTGGTCATTATTGATGACACGACCCGCCTGCGTGGGTTCAAGAAGGAATTGCGTGACAACGAAGTTTATTATGCCCTCGCCCGCGGGCTTGGCTGCTAAACCATGAAGCGCCAATACGCCATCGGTTTGGATTACGGCACGAATTCCGTCCGCGCGCTGGTGGTGGACACGGCCGATGGCCGCGAAGTGGCCTCCGCCGTTTGGAATTACGCGCATGGCGACAACGGGGTCATTCTGTCGCGCGACCCCAATCTGGCCCGCCAGCATCCCGCCGATTATATCAAGGGCGCGGAGATCACTTTGCGCCAGGCATTGGTGCGCACGACGCGGAACGTCAAGGGATTCAAGCCCGATCAAATCATCGGCCTCGGCGTGGACACCACGGGCAGCACGCCTCTGCCGCTGGATGAGGAGGGCAGGGCGCTGGCGTTGGACCGCCGGTTTGGGGCCAACCCCAACGCCATGGCGTGGTTGTGGAAAGATCATACCGGCATCGCGGAAGCGGCTGAAATCACCGAACTGGCCCGGAAAACTCGACCTCAATACCTGGCCAAATGCGGCGGCACTTATTCCAGCGAATGGTTCTTCAGCAAGATTCTGCATTGCCTGCGCGTCAGCCCCGCCATCTTTCAGGCCGCGCACTCGTGGACTGAATTGGCCGACTACGTTCCCGCCTTGCTCACCGGCGCCCAATCGCCGTCCCGACGGATCGCGGGCATTTGCGCCGCCGGCCATAAAGCCATGTTCAACCGGAGCTGGGGCGGTTATCCCGACGCCGAATTCCTGGGCAAGCTCGACCCGCGTCTGGGTGCGCTCCGTTCCCGCCTTTGTGAGAATGTCCGGTCAATTGATCAGGCCGCGGGACGGTTGACGGTTGAGTGGGCCGGGAAGACTGGGCTGCCCGAGGGGATTCCCGTCGCGGTCGGCGCGTTCGATGCCCACTTGGGGGCCGTGGGCTGCGGCATCGCGCCCGGCACCCTGGTCAAAATCATGGGCACCAGCACTTGCGATATTGCCATTGCGCCAAACAGCGAAAAACTGGCGGACATACCCGGCCTGTGCGGCATTGTCGATGGCAGCGTACTGCCCGGTTACTACGGGTTGGAGGCGGGGCAGTCGGCGGTGGGCGATATTTTCAACTGGTTTGTCAATTATATCAAACCGGGCGGCGCGAGGGCCGGCTCGCACGAGCATTTGACCGCCGCCGCCGCCAAACTCAAGCCGGGCGAGTCCGGCCTGCTGGCCTTGGATTGGAACAATGGCAACCGCACCGTGCTCGTCGATCAGCGCCTGAGCGGATTGCTCGTGGGCCAGTCCCTCTACACCGCGCCCGCCGAGATTTACCGCGCCCTGATTGAAGCCACTGCCTTCGGCGCCCTGACCATCATCAATCGCTTTGAAGATTATGGCGTGAAGATCGGCCAGATCATCAATTGCGGCGGCATTGCGGAAAAGAATCCCTTCGTCATGCAAATCTATGCCGACGTGACCGGACGGCCAATGAAGATTTCCCGGTCCGCGCAAACCTGCGCGTTGGGCGCGGCCATGGCCGGCGCGGTGGTGGGCGGCGCCCATGCGGATTACGCCTCGGCCCGCAAAGCCATGTCGGCCGTCAAGCCGCGCGTCTTCCAGCCAAACGCGGGCGCGCATGAAGTCTATGGCCGGTTGTTCCAGCTTTATGGCAAATTGCATGACGCCTTCGGCTCCAGCGCATGGCATGGAAATCTTCACGAAGTCATGAAGCAATTGATTGACATCCGCGACCGCGCCCGAAAATAATGGCGTAAATTTAATTCACCGTAACAATTCCAACGAATGAACCTTCAGACACCTTTTCTGGCCGCGGCGACCCCTGGCGGGACACTCACAGCTCCTGACTGGCTGGCCATTGCGCTTTACTTTGGCATTCTCCTTTGCGTGGCGTGGTGGGTGGTCAAAAGAGGCAAGGACAACGCCACCGATTATTTTCTGGCCGG
>Ga0224554_1000551_pt1 | contig 30148 bp, 27 predicted proteins | sample 714S22024metaG_FD_180666 | JGI IMG/M metagenome (GOLD analysis project Ga0224554, IMG submission 180666) | Peat soil microbial communities from Stordalen Mire, Sweden - 717 S2 20-24 | ecosystem: Environmental > Terrestrial > Soil > Wetlands > Peat | place: Sweden: Norrbotten County, Stordalen...
AACGTGCGTACGAGGGAATTTATCCGGGGAACTTCCCAAGTTGGCACATGAATTTCATGGAGGCTATAACACGGAAGATGCAAGCGCGACCTCCAGTTGCCGAGTAGAATTCACTGTAAACTTATCGTGGAACAGTCCCCTGATCGCGAGTGCAGCGGGATGGCAGGCTGATCCATTGCGGGAGTACATTGCTGCCCTTTTCAGAATCGCTCATCGAGAGGCTTTCCCCCATAGCACTTTTGATACCTCATCGATAGATAGCGACGATTCTGATGCGATTTGTGAGGCTTTCAGGGACTACACTGAAACCGCACTGCGCGCCGAACTCGATCAATATGAATGGAGTGGGCGCAAACTGCAGGCGTTTTCGAAAGCGGGAATCGATTTCGGAAGCCATTCTTAGCCGCAGGGTCGAGGAATGGATGAGATGGGGCCCATGAATTCCGGAAGCGGCGACGAAGAAGACACTCGCGGCGAAGCAGGCAGACGCAGCGAGTGAGGCGAGCAAAGAAGGGCGGAGTTGGCGAGAGCCGGCTCCATCGGTGCAGGAATGAATCGAAGACTGATGACGATCCTCCTGGTTGCAGCGGTGATTGCGGGCGGCTGCACCTGGGTGGTCTATCGGCTTGTGAGCGCGAGGATATCGACGTCGAAGCCGATGTCGACGACGCTGGTGGTCGCGGCAGCCAAGGACATTCCGCTGGGCGCGGTGCTGACGACGGCGGACCTGACTACGATGTCGTTGGGGGGCACGCCGCCCAAGGGCGCGATTCTGAAACAGGAAGACGCGGTTGGCCGTGGGGTGATTACGCAGATCTCCCAGGGAGAACCGATTCTGGACAGCCAGTTGGCGGGTCTTGGCTCGGGCGGCGGATTGGCGCCTACGATTCCCCAGGGCATGCGGGCATGCGCGGTACGAGTCGATGAAGTTGTGGGTGTCGCGGGTTTCGTAACTCCAGGGATGCGAGTGGACGTACTGGCCTCGGGCAATCCTCCGGGCGAGGGCGCTTCGCAAGGCGTGGTGACCGAGACGATTCTGCAGAACATCCAGGTTCTTTCGGCCGGCACAGACATTCAGAGAGATGCCGAAGGCAAGCCGCAACAGGTGCAGGTGGTGAACCTGCTGGTAACACCCGACCAGGCCGAGCTGCTGAGCCTGGCGGCCAATTCGTTGAAGATTCAATTGGTGCTGCGCAACCCGCTGGATACGCAGGTCACAAAAATTCCAGCGACGGCTATGAGCAACCTTTTTGCCAGCCAGGCTCCGACGACACATGCGCGAGCCCCGAGAGGGCCTGCCAAGCACGCAGAGAAACCCTATTCGATAGTCGTGATGAACGGCAACAAAACCACAGACGAAAAGTTTGCGTCACCCGAGGGGCAGCATTGAGATCGAATGCAGGGGTTACCATCGTATCTTGCGGCGCGCTGGCCTTGGCATTGTTTGCCGGGCAGGCGGCACGGGCCCAAAGCGCGCCAGCTCAAACCGCGCCGGCTCCAGCCGCACCCTCGGCGCAGCCGCCAGCGGCAGAAGCCACATATGCGGACTCAACCAACGAGCTCTCGGTAACGGTGGGCAAATCGGTGCTCGTCGACTGCGCGCAACCAATCCAGCGCGTCGCGATTGGGGTCGGCGACATTGCGGAAGCCACTGCGATCAGCCCCACTGAGATTATGGTCGACGGCAAGGCAGCCGGCGAAACGAGCCTGATCATTTGGGACATTCACGGCGGACGCCAGTTCTTCAACGTGACGGTGCGGGCCCAGGCAACCGTAACGGGCGACAGTCTTGACGCCATACGGCGCGAACTGAGGGCGGAGCTGCCCGGCCAGACGATCCGGGTGAGCTACAGCAACAACAACATTTTTCTGCGGGGCACGGTGAGCGACCTGGTGAGCTCAACCCGCGCGCTACAGATTGCGTCGTCGGCGGGGAAAGTGGTGAACCTGCTGGACGTGGATGTTCCCAAGGCCGATCCGCAGATCCTGATCAAGGTGCGGTTCGCGAGCGTGGATCGCAACCGTGCGCGGCAGCTGGGGATCAACCTGTTCAACCTTGGCCTGGGAAATGCCGTGGGGGGAGTGACCACCGGTCAGTTCTCGCCGCCAAGCATTTCGGGCAGCGCCGGTGCCGGCAGCGCAGGAGTCTCCGGCGTCGCCGGGGCTGCGACGTTTGCCAATGAGTTCAACCTGCTTGCGTTCTTCCCCGGCCTCGGTGTGGGCGCCGACATCTCCGCGCTGGAGACCAAGGGAATCGTGCAGGTGCTGGCAGAGCCGAACGTGATGGCGACCAACGGCAAGGAGGCCAGCTTCCTGGCGGGCGGAGAGTTCCCGTATCCGGTGGTGCAGGGCACAGCAGGCGGTTCGGCGGCGGTGACGATCCAGTTCAAGGAGTACGGCATCCGGATCAATTTCATTCCGACGATCACGCCACGCGGGACGATCCACCTGCAAGTGGCGCCGGAGGTGAGCGCGCTGGACTACACCAACGAAGCGACCATCTCGGGATTCGAAGTGCCGGGAATCACGACGCGCAGAGTGAACACTGAAGTGGAGCTGGGCGACGGAGAGAGCTTCATGATCGGCGGCCTGCTCGACAAGACCACGAACGACAGCTTCCAGAAGATTCCTTTCATCGGCGACATTCCGATCCTCGGCAAACTGTTCCAATCGGAGCTGAGGACCAAGAACGATACCGAGCTGATTGTCATCGTGACACCGGAGATCGTTGCGCCGTATGCGGCAGACGCAAAGGTGCCAAACCCGAATTTCCCCGTCGCATTCCTACCGCCAAATTCGAATATTGCGATGCATCAGCCGGATGCGAAGACGCCGGAGAATACGCTGCCGCCATCGCCGTCATCGATACCGGTGGAGACGCTGGTCGACAGCATGAAGCCGGAGAAGCCTCTGATCATCGAGACCGGCAATGGCGGATTCGGCCAGAGTGGAGCGTCGATCAACTCGGGCTCTACTTCGGGCGGGTCGACTGCCGGGGCAGCGCCGCAGCAATAGAGGCTGCAGCTCGCGGACGCCAGGAGAACTCCGAGGCGGGCGGATGAATCCCTTCGAAAGCCGCGGAAGCGCCACCGCAAAAACAAAGATTTCTGTTTAGGGGACGCCGGCAGAATTCCGAGGCGAGCGGATGAACCCTTTCGAAAAATTGGCCAGGGCAGTGGGCGAGTTTCTTTCGCCTCCCGCGCAGGCGGGGCCGCAGGGACCGCTGCAGGTTACGAACGTGACGCGCGGGACAGTGCTGGCCACGCGGCTTGAAGCCGCACACACGGGACCGACACGCAGAAAAGGATTGCTGGGCCGAGACGGCCTCAAGCGCGGCGAAGGACTGTGGATTGCTCCCTGCGAATCGGTGCACACGTTCTTCATGCGATTCCCCATCGATCTTGTCTACCTGGACCGCGAGCGCAGAATCAAGAAGGCGCGCAGCGCTGTTGGGCCGTGGCGCCTATCGGCGTGCCTGTCGGCGCACTCGATTCTGGAGCTACCCGCCGGAACCATTCGCGAGACGCAGACCGAGCGTGGAGACACGCTGGAGATTGCGTCGGCTGAAGAGCAGTAGTTCGCCCGACCCGTCGCAGAAGTCGGATTGGGCATGTCGATCATGGAGCCGCTCCAGCGGACGAAACAGTCCACCGGTCCCTTCCATCCCCGCTGAATGTCAACCCCCTGCCGCCGGCCACCTCTCGCAACCTTCTGAAAACACGCGCAAAAATCTCCCTCGAAGTTTGCCGATCATTTGCCCCACCCGGCGCATACTCATTTCATGAGCTTCAGTTCAGGCCTTCTTCGCGGCGGGCGCATGTGCGCTGATCGCGTTGCCCGCAGTGTCGGAGGTCATCCCCGGCTCAATCCGTCAGGCGTGTCTCCGGTTCAAAGTGTCAGGGATGTGCCCGGTTCAAGGTGTCGGGGTTGTGCCCGGTCCGTTCAGATCCATAGTCCACGATTTGCGTTCCACGATTCACGGTCCACGATTCACGATCCACGATTCACGATCCACGATTTGCGTCCCACGATCTGCGTTCCACTTTTCACGAACCGCGACTCGTTGCGTTTCTGCCTCTCACCAGCAGCCTCGGCACGAAAAGCTGAAGGCTGAAAGCTGATGGCTGAGGGCTGCTTTCAGCCCCACCCCCCCATACCCAAAGACCCCACCCCCCCCCATAGCGAAAGACCCACCCCCCCTACCTGTTTTGTGAAACTGTGAAACTGTGAAACTGTGGAGCCTTCAGAATCAACAGCTTGCGTCCACAGTTTCACAGTTTCACAGATTCACAGTTTCACATTCCCGCAAAACACGGAGTCAAGTCGCCGCTGAGCGCTCTTTTGCAAGCGAATTCTGAGCGCTCCATTGTTTCCAGATTGCGAAGACGGCAAGCGCGATGGTGAGTGCCGCAAAGGAACGCGTGAACAACGGGTAGTCGATGAGGATGAAGGATGCGAAGCGCATCACGAGCGACCAGGCGAGAGTGGTGGAGAGAAAGAGCGAAGCCTGCTTGAGATCCTTCGATCCGACAGCGGCGGCGAATGCGCCGAAGGCCAGGCCAGGGATGAGGTCGATGACATAGTGCTCGCCCGTTGAGAGAGTGGCGAGGCAGGTCAAGGCGAGAAACGCGAACGCGACGGCCTTCCACAGCTTGCCCGGAGCAAAGAGGAGAAACAGGAAAGCCGTGCCGATGTGGAGAGAGGGGAACGCGTTGGGCATTCCCGCGAGGCGGATGGGGACGGGCTGGACGACGAACGGAATGGCGGGCGGAGAGAGCCACTGGCTGCCAAAGGCATAGATGGGTCCGCAGGCGGGAAAGAGGGAGTAGAGGAGAGGGCCGGCAACGAGCTCGGCGACGTAAGCGAGCACGATGGAGGCACGAAGATTGCGGTAGCTGGTGACGAGGAACCAGACGATCATCATGGGGACCATGAGCTGGTAGACGATCCAGAGAGGTACGCGCATAAAGCCCTGGAGAGGACGCGCAATGGAAGCGGCCTGAAGGCCCAGCGACTGATCGACACAGAAGAGAATGTGGTCGAACTTCCAGGGGAATAGTCCGCCTTCGCCGCCCATGACCGTGGTGAGAAGAAAACCGTAAAAGAGATTGAGAACCAGGGCAAAGACGAGCAGGGGGCGGGTTTTGTCTTTCGTGTCGCGGAGCATCCAGAGGGCCGACAGGAAGAGGGCGACGATTCCCAAGACCGGCGGACTCAACAGGGTTTGAAGCAGGTGCATGTTCTTCTCCGGCCCGAAGGCATTAAGAAACCGCTGGAACTACGGCCTGACGGGCAGAGGCGCGCGCAAGAAGATACCAGACGAGCCAGGCCGGCGCGATCCAGAGATAGAGAGCCGAGTGCAGTCCGAAGGGCGAGACGATCTGGACTTCGATGAGGACGTAAATGAGCGCGAGGAGAGAGAGCATGGTTTGCGAAGGGTTGCGGGAGACGGTAAAGAGAATTGCGGGCAGAGCTACCGATTGATCGAAGATCCAGCCAAAGGGAGCGACGAGAAGGGAGACGAGCAGGAGCGGGCTGCCGTGCTCGAGCCAATCCCAGGCGTGGCGGCGCGGCCAGAAATAGAACAAGGCCCATATGCAGCCGAGAACGGCGGGGATGAATGCGATCCACTCAGCGGAGGGGTTGATTCGGTCGCGGAGGAGGTCGCCGAGACAGGGAGTGAACTCGCGGGTGATGACCGAGGTGCGCATGTACCAGGCGTACTGGCTCCAGGCAGCAGGATCGACGAGGGAAGTGATCACGGCGCCAACGGCGAAGGCTGCGGCGGCGCCAGAGAGAATGCGAAAGCTGCGGGAGACAAAGATCCAGATGAGAAGGACGAGGGCGTAGGGAAGAAAGAGATGCGGCTTGAGGGTGCAGAGCCAGAGCGCGGCGCCGGCGGCGAAGGGGCGCGACTTATGCAAGCGGAGAAAGAGTGACAGCCCGCAGAGCATGAGGATGGAAGTCTGGCCTAGGTCGACGCAATAGAGCGCGGGAGGAAAACAATAGCCGAGCCAGTCAAGATGGGCGTTTGCGGCGGCGGAGCCGAAGAGTTTCCACAAGATTCGCACGGAGGCGATGAGGAGGCCGAGCATCAGGAGAGACCAGGGAAGAGCGGAGGCCGTGGGCGAGAAGTAGCCGAGCGGGTAGGCCAGCGGGAGGGCCCAGGGCGTGTTGCGCATGTAGTAGGAGCCGGGGCCGCGGAAACCCGCGTCGCGCTCGATGCGATTGAGGGCTTGAGGGTCGTAGGGGTTGCCGTGCTGCACGAGTTGACGGCCGGTGGCCCAGTAGACGATGAAGTCGCGGCGTGCAATGGTGGCGGGATTGAAGGACAAGACGCTGAGAAAGAGAGTGGTGTAGACGACCGAGAGCGCGCATGCAATGGCAATGAAGAGTGTGGTGAATTCGCGCTGGCTAGCCAAGGATGATAGACCTTTCTGATGGTAGATCGCCGTGGGTCATGGCAATTATAGGTGTGGCATGCGTGGTGCTCGGAAGGGAAGCGGCGTTGTGGCTGCCGAGTGCGAACCAAGGCGTTCAATAGTCGAGGCGCAACTAATTCATGCGGAGGCGGCGGGCGGAGGGGCCGGCTCTTTCGCAGCGGTTGCGCGAGCGAAGAGATACCAGATGAGCCAGGCGGGGGTGGTCCAGAGAAAGAGGGTCGAGGTGACCTTGACGAAACAGATTTCGATGTCGGCGGCGAGGATGAGGAGAGCAAGAACCGCGAGCAGCTTGCGAGAGCGGGTGCGATAGGCGCCATCGAGCAGCGCCGGTATGACCAGGCATTGGTCGTAGAGCCATGAGTACGGAGCGGTAAGAAGCGAGACGAGGATAAGGGGGCTCGAACCGGTGAGCCAGTCCCAATGAGCACGGCGACGCCGGAAATCGAAGAGCGCCCAGAGGCAGGCGAGGGCGGCGGGAAGGTATTGCAACCAGATTGCGTTAGGATGGAGCCAGTGGCGGAAAACGTCGGCGAGGCAGGGAATGAACTGGTTTTCGACGGAGGGCGAGCGCATCAAGCGGGTGTAATCGGGCCAGGCCGAGGGGTCGATGAGGAAGGCGATTGCGCTGGTGAAGGCGAGGGCGACGGAAAATCCGGCGAGGAGCTTGTAGCTGCGGGAGACGACAATCCAGGCGGCAAGCACGGCGGCGAAGGGCAGGAACAGATGCGGCTTGAGGGCGCAGAGCCAGAGCGCGGCTCCGGCCAAGAAGGGATGGCAGCGATGGAAGCGTAGAAAAAGGACCAGGCCGAGGAGCGCCAAGAGCGAAGTCTGGCCCATGGTGAGGCAGATGATGGCGGGGGTGAAGGCGAAGCCGAGCCAGTGGATGCGGTTTGGCGGAGAGCCGTGGAGCTCGTGGAGCAAGCGGATGGAGACGAGCAGGCAGGTGAGAAGGAGCAGGGTCCAGAGAATGCCGGCAAGGCGCAGGCCGAGAAAACCGAGGGGGTAAGCAAGCGGCAGGGCCCAGGGAGGGTTGCGCATGATGAGGACGGTGCGCGGGTCAAGGCCTGCGGCGTGTTCGAGGGCCCAGATCGCGTCACGGTCGTAGGGGTTGCCGTGGTGGACGAGCTGGCGGCCGGTGGCCCAGTAAGAGAGGAAGTCGCGATTGGCAGACAATTTGCCTGCAACAGGGACAGCGAAGATGTAGAGGATGGTGACGGCAAGGGCCAAGCCGGCGACACTGGCAATCGCAAGTTGGGCAAAGTCGCGAGGATCCTCAAAAGGAGGGAGGTCCGACTTGCTGGCCATGGTGGCTATTCTACGGCAGATGCAAAGGTCGGGGATGAGGGCTGATTGATTGAAGGATTCTAAGGTTTGGAAAGTTGGCGGCGGAGTGAGTGGATGAAGGGCGAAAGGAAGGCGGATTTGGAGTGATGATGGCAAGCGCTGGGAGGGAGCAGCGAGGGAAAAGTAGAGCAATTGTATACAGTGCAGGCCAATGAGGAAACGGCAGTAAACGGGGGTAGACAGTCGGGATGGTTACCACGGGAAGAATCTGGCGTAAGGCACTGATTCTAAATTGAAGAGAATTTGGCCGAGAATGGCACGCCAGGTGCTATCAGGAGGGTGCCCGGCTGAGGCTGGGGAATCGAACTCCTGGAGAGAAAAAACATATGAACAATCTATTTCTGGCGGTTTATGTGAAGCTTCAGAACCTGACGGCCCGTGAGGAAGGTCAGGATCTGGTCGAGTACGCCCTTCTGGTTTGCCTTATCGCGTTGGCGGCCATTACCGGCGTGAACAAGATCGCGGGTGCGGTCAACCTGGTGTTCAGCAACATCAGCGCTTCGCTGGCATAGACACGCAGGAAACACCCTGTAACCTCAGCCCCTTTTGCGGGAAGGCGCGCAACCGGCAAGAATCCGGACGCGCCTTCTCGCGCAAGGACAACCGCTCGTAAGAGAGCAGCAAACAACCGGGCAAGGCGAACAACCTGAGCACTCAGCTTTGTCCGCAAGGGCGCAAGAGATTTCGGCGGCCCAACTCGCCGTCTCAGGCCGGAAAATCACAAAGGAGAAGCAAGAATGCGCAACATACTTCTTAGTCTGTACGTGAAATTCCAGGGCCTGAAGAATGGCGAGGAAGGCCAGGATCTGGTTGAGTATGCGCTGCTGGTGGCACTGATCGCACTGGTGTGCATCAGTGGCGTGAGCAAAGTGGCAGGGGCCATTAACACGGTCTTCAGCAACATCAGCAGCTCGCTGGCGTAAGCGCCGAGCATCTGATTTACCAAAGGACCTCAGCATCTTAGTGGGAGGGTTACGCTTTCGGCCTTGCGCCGCTGCATACTCCTTCAACGAAGATCAGAGCCTCATTCCCGCAAGAGCGACATGCAATCGGGAAGACCTCACGGCGTGTCTCCTGGCTGGCTTTGTTCGTGATGGATTCGAATTCGCTCGTGGACTTCAGGCGTGTTGCAAAGCGGCTCATGCTGAAAGATCGCAAAGCAGACGAGGGAGCGTTGAGATGAGGCGCGCGGCGAGGATAGTTCGTACGGTGTGCATGCGGGTCCAGAACCTGATGCACAGCGAAACCGGCCAGGATCTGGTGGAATATGCACTGCTGGTTTGCCTGATTGCTCTGGCGGCGATGGCCGGAGTGAAACATGTGGCGACGGCGGTGAATTCTGTGTTTAGCAACGCCAGTTCTTCGCTTTCGTAGGAAAGAGGAAGGGCGCCCGGGCCGGACAAAAGGGCCTGGGGGCAAGCTTGCTCGCGACAGGAGCACCTAAAACTCAGCCCTTTAAACGGGAGAGATGGGCCGGTGAAAGTCCTCCGCTACCGGTTCATACTCTCCCATTTTTGTGCATGCACGGCAGGTTGACGAAGGGGGTTCGGATCGATGGATCCCCCGGAGGCATTGCGCCGCGAATGTCGTAAGATCGCAATGATCTCTCGAGAAAATGTGCTCGCCCAACCGATATGCTGCTGCCCTCCGCCAATCAGCCCAACACATCTCTATTGGTCCTGGAATGCGGACTGACGGGGATCGCGATTGCATCGGCGTTCGCGTGGCCGAAGCTCGGCAGCGGTCTATTCGCGCGCATCGAGCGGGCGTTTGCGCGGCTGGCTAAGAGACAGGGATGGGCAGTAGCAACGGTTGGGTTAAGCGTGATCGTGCTGCGACTGGCGATTCTGCCGCTTTACCCGATTCCGCTGCCCTTTGTTCCCGACGACTTCAGCTTTCTGCTTGCCGCAGACACCTTTGTCCACGGCCGGCTGACGAATCCAACACCAGCGATGTGGACGCATTTCGAGAGCATCCACATCACCATGCAACCGACCTACCAGTCGATGTACTTCCCGGGCGAAGGACTGCTACTGGCCGCGGGTAAGGTGATTTTCGGGATTCCGTGGATTGGGCAACTGCTGGCAAGCGCGCTGATGTGCGCCGCGCTCTGCTGGATGCTGCAGGCATGGCTGCCGCGGAACTGGGCGCTGCTGGGCGGGATGATTGCGGTGATGCGGCTGGGGGTTTTCAGCTACTGGACGAACACATACCACTCCGCGGGGGCACTGGGGGCGATCGGCGGCGCATTGATTCTGGGCAGCTTCCCAAGACTGAAGAGGACAGCGCAATTCCGCTATGGGCTGCTGATGGGGATTGGAGCCGCGACTCTTGTTCTGACGCGCCCGTACGAAGGGATTCTGCTTTGCCTGCCGGTTTCGATTGCGCTCATTCACTGGATGTGGAAGGGCAAGAACCGGCCGAGTGCCCTGGCGCTGGCGCGACTAGCCGTTGCGCCGTTGGCATTTGGCGTGGCTGCGGTTGCGTGGATGGGTTATTACGACTATCGCGCATTTGGAAACCCATTGACACCGCCGTACACGGTCGATCGCAACACGTACGCGATTGCTCCTTATTATGTGTGGCAGCAGCCACGGCCGGAACCGGCGTATCGGTACGCGGCGATAAGGAGCTTCTATGAGAAAGAGAAAGGAGAGATGGGTTTCTACACTCAGATTCATTCCCTGAAAGGGTTTGTGCCGCGCACGCTGGAAAAGGTTGCGTTCACTTTTTTGTTCTATGCCGGTTTCACACTGATGATTCCGATGATCATGGTGCGCCGTGTCTTTCTCGACCGCCGCTTGCGCTTTCTGGTTGTTTGCGTGGCCGTGCTGGCGGCGGGAATGGTGATCGAGATTTTTCTTCTTGCGCACTATGTGGCCCCGTTTACAGCAGCGTTTTACGCGATCGGACTGCAGGCCATGCGGCACCTGCGGGTGTGGAAGCCGGAAGGCAAACCGTCGGGTTTGGCGATGGTGCGATTCGCGATGACGGTGTGCGTACTGATGGCAGGCGTGCGCCTGTTCGCGCAGCCGCTTCACTTTGCGCCGCCGGAATGGCCGCCGAGCTACTGGAATTTCACATGGTACGGGCCGGAGCATGTCGGGGTTGAGCGAGAGCAAATTGAAACCCGGCTGGAACAACTTCAAGGCCCGCAATTGGCGATCGTCCGCTATTCGCCGGACCACAATCCGCTGGACGAATGGGTCTACAACCGGGCTAACATCGATGATTCCAAAGTCGTATGGGCGAGAGAGATGGACGCTCAAGATAATCTGGCATTGATCCGCTATTACGGAGACCGGAAGGTGTGGCTGGTGGAACCGGATGCGATTCCGGCGCGGATTGAGCCGTACCCAACGCCGGATACGAAGTAGAAGGGAAGCAAGCAATGATCAACGGAAAGCGAATTGCGGTGGTGATGCCGGCGTACAACGCCGAGAAGACGCTGGAGCAGACCGTGCGCGAGCTTTCCGACGTGGTGGACATCAAGATCCTGGTCGACGACTCGAGCAAAGACAAGACCGCGGAACTTTCGCGCAGGCTGGGCGTGCAGACATTTGTCCACGACGCGAACTTCGGCTACGGGCGCAACCAGCAGACCTGCTATCGCGAGGCGCTGGCAGCAGGGGCAGACATTGTGGTGATGGTGCATCCCGACTACCAGTACACGCCGACGCTGGTGCCTGCGATGGCGGGGATGATCGCCAGCGGCGTGTACGACATGGTTCTGGGATCGAGGATTCTTGGCGCCGGGGCACTAAAAGGCGGAATGCCGTTCTACAAATATGTGGCCAACCGCCTGCTGACTGCTTTTCAAAACCTGTTCCTTGGAGCGAAACTCTCGGAATACCACACCGGATTTCGCGCTTTTTCGCGGGAGTTGCTGGAGACGCTGCCGCTCCTGGAGAATTCGGACGATTTCGTTTTCGACAATCAGATGATCGCGCAGGTGGTGATGTTCGGGTTCCGCATCGGGGAAATCTCGTGCCCGACGAAGTATTTTGAAGAAGCGTCGTCAATCAATTTCAAGCGCAGCGTCGAGTACGGGTTCGGCGTTCTGGCAACGACGTTCGGATTCGTGGCGCACAAGCTGGGCATCATCCGCTTGCCGCGTTTCGGCACAAAGGGGCGAAAACTGGCGCGGGAGTACTCTTCGCAGAACGCAAAGAGGTCATGAGGGAACGGATGCGCGCCGGGCCAATGACCCCGAAGCCAACGAACCGGAAGATTGCAAGGACCGATCATCGCGCAGGCCGCGCAGGGGTCGCTCCGGCAATCGAGTTCCGGCGTAACGCGGGAATCAGACCCGCTTTGGTAGAGCCGGGCAAGGCTCATTAAGTCTCAATCTATTCTCCAGAGTTCAAATCGGTCTTTGTCACTCTCGCCAAACCCCCACAGCCAGAAACCAGAGCCATTGGAATAGAGGCCCATTCCGGCGCCCATGGTTCTTCCGAATCGATATTTGTGGGAAACTACATCGACCAAGGTTCGATGAGGAAAGCGGCCCAGCGGCCATTGGGGCCCCGACGAGTCCGCATACACGTCCACTACCAGCAGGTCTCCGGGCTCTGGCTGAGGACCACCCAGGAATGTAAGTTTTGCACCCGAAAGCGGCGCATACCAATATGACCAGTACTGCCCGGGGAACCAGACTCTCTGGCCTGCTGCAACGTGAGGGGTGATCAAACGAGCCAGAGTGTCCCGGCCAAAATCAGCGAACTCCGCGTCCGCGTGAAGGATCAGAAGCGAATAGCCCGTGCCGGCAAAGATCAATGCATAGGCTGCCGCCCGAGCAAACTGGACCGAGACGCCATCGAGCAACCGGAAGCAGAGGAGAATGACGGCGGGTATGCAAGGAAGCAAGTACTTCATCGGGAGGTGAGAGTAGAAGACGATGGGATGAGGAATGAGAATCCAGAGCAGCAGGAAGAGTTCGATATGATCGCGCCGCTTGAATGCCCGAAGAAACAGGCCGGCGAGCACACGAAACCCAAGAATCGCCAGAAACACGACCGCCAAAACACTCCAACGCAGGAACAAGGGGATAAGCGCCACCGCAATCAGGATGAAAACGAAGCTCGGCCGCTTGGTTTTGAAACGATTCGCCAGCCAGCAAATTCCCAGTGGCAGAGGAAATACGAAGTACGCCAGGAATGACCAGAGATTATTCAATATGTGCCCCGGGATCAATCCGGGCGATGGTGAATTGATGGCAAGCTCATGCTCATGAGCAGTGAAAATGATTGCAAACAGCAAACAACAACTGGCGAAGACTGGCGTCCAGAGCCATAATTTCCGGCGAATCTGTTCCAAGATCTCCCTGGGATTGATGCTGTCCAAAAGAAAGAATGCCGCAAGAGGCAAAAGAAGCGCGAGGTGTGAGCGGGCAAAGCCCGCGAGGCCGAGCGCGATCGCTGCTGCTGCCGCCTGGGTCCACTTCTGCTCCGCCTTCCACGCCGCCAGCCGTTCCATTGCGACCAGGGCGAAGGCCGTGGCGAGAATATCGGGCATGGCAGTGCTGGCCATGGGGAGAAAAGGAGGAATGGCCACAAGAAGCAGAGCACCAACGGTTGCGTGCCAACGATCCCATCCAAACCGGAAAACCAGCGAAGTCATCGCCAGAACTGCAATCCACACCAGTACCAACTGCGTGATGTGGGCCGTCCATTCGTGAGCACCGGTCAAAACTGTCGGCACGAGCACATAACCTTGCGCTACTTGTCCCATCAGGGGATTTCCTGACGCAAATTGACTGGCGGTCCTGCATCCAAACCCGTTGTTCCAGCAGATTTCGAAATCCATGGGATGCGCCGGGTGATTGACGATCTGCTTCGCCATGGTAAGAAACCACGGATCGTCTATGAGGAAAGCCTTGTTCAAGTAGGGGAGAAGGCAAACCGTGGCAAGAAGTAACGCAGGCCACGCACAGCCCAGAACAGCGACTACCGAGACCGTCTGGGGTGCGTCGCGATCCATTGTGACTTCCTTTTTCGCTGGAATTTCCATCCTAGCACTTCGGTTGAGGGTAAACCGATCCCCGACTGCGTGGCTGGTGCCGGATATGCGCGCGGGTCCGTGATAAATTGTAAAATCGATACCAGATTTCCGCGCGGAAAAGTGAACCCGGCCGGATAGGCAGATGATTCGATCCCCTCGTTCCGTTTTGGCGATTCCGGCCGCTTACCAGCTCTGGTCGAGCGTGGTCGGCGGAGCTGGCTACGCCCAAGTTTTGGTGAAGGAATATATTCAGCCAAGCGCCGGCGCCCGAATTCTTGAAATTGGGTGCGGACCTGGGACCATCGTGCGTTACTTGCCACCGTCAGAGTATTCGGGATTCGATCTAAGTCCCCGGTACATCGAACTGGCCAAGCGGCGATTTCCAAAGGCGCACTTTGTTTGCGAGCGAGTGAGCCAGTTTTCACTCGCCAAAGAGCAGAGCTTTGATGTTGTGCTGGCGCTCGGGATCACACACCACCTCGACGATGCAGAAGCCCGACAATTATTTCAAATCGCGTATGATGCTCTAAAACCGGGCGGCAAGCTGGTTACCAGCGATGGCGTGTGGACCGACGATCAGTCTCCCGTGGCGAGGTGGTTGCTGGCAAGAGACCGGGGAGAATACATAAGGCGGGAGGGGGAGTATGTGGAAATCGCGTCTCAGGTATTCAGCAATATCAGACCAAGCGTCCGCCACGATCTCTTGCGTATTCCGTACACACACCTGATTCTGGAATGTATCCGGTGAAAGATTCGCCTTGGCTCCCCGGCGACATCATGCTGGATAGATCCTTTCAGTACCTGGACGCGCCTGCGAAATCCGCAGTAGCGACAAGCCCGCGCCGACCTATTCCTTGACGGCGACGCACAGACAACTGCCTCCGAATGGGGAGCGCTTACCGGCGCGCAGGCGGCGCAGTTCGAGGTCGAGCATGCGGTCCATCACCCAGGCGGCAGGACCACCGGGGGTGTGTTCCGAGCCGGCGGTCTTGTGATTCTCCGCCTGACGCATGCCAAGCCGTGTCGGGATTGTCCTGCTGAGAAAGATCAAAGGCGGAAGGGGGGTAAAGAAGTAGGACGAAAATTCGATCCGGAAGTTGCTCCTGGCCAGAACACGACGTAGGCGAGGGATTGTATAGCGGCGAAAATGACCCGCCACACGGTCCTCAGAAGAAAAGAGAAATTGATAGGACGGCACAGTGAGAAAAAGGCGCCCGGATGGCTCCAAAAGCGAATGGATGAGCTTGAGAGCAGCGGCTTCATCTTCAATATGTTCCAGCACATCGAAAAGGCCGACTGAAGCCACGCACCCGGAAGGCAGGTTCGCGTCTTCCAGCCGTGCACAGATAACGGGTTCAACCGCACGCACACGGGCGGCCAAAGCGCCATCGACTCCGGGCTCGACCAGAATGCAGTGAATGCCCGCGCCGATAAGAGCCTTTGCAACATAACCATTGCCGCCGCCAACATCAAGAAAAACCCCGCGGAGGTGGAAGCGGCTGACGAACTCGACAATCACGGAATTGCGGTGCCTGAACCAGAACGAGCGATCCTCAACCGCGAGGCACGCGGCATTGCCGTGCACCGGATAGGATATCGGCTCCTGCTTTTGCCTGGCGAACCAGAGTCCAGGCTCGCGCTGTTCCAGGGCCGGCGCCAGGGATGCGAGATCGAACTCGGGAACTATAGGGTGCTCCTTGTGTGAAACTCTCGCATCCTCAACGGCTGAGCTTAGCCGATTGTTACCAAACGGGTGAACTCGCACAGCAAATCGTATCCATCCCAAATGGGCGCGAAATTCATAGCCGATCCTAGCGGAACGATACGGTCGACGCCTCTTCCATTGAGCATCCGCACGAAGTGCGCAAGTTGTTCGACCTCGAATCCGAATTGGGTCAGGGTCTGGGTGCGGGAGTCAATCAGTGGCGTCAATAAAGCCAATTCGGCGACGTGGGCTTGCAGCAGAAGCCCCCCTCCCACTAATGGCTCCGTTGGCCAATTCAAGGGTTCGCCTTCCTTGAGATCGACCACGGCCAAGCGCCCCCCGCCCCAGTCGATGCCCGCGACGGGTAGCTCAAGGGCCAGGCGCAGACATGCTCCATATTTGGCAAGTGCGTCAGCTGCTTCCAGCGAGAATTGCCGCCGCTCGATCGCCTGCTGCAACATTGGAATTGCACGCTCCGCCGCCCTATGGGTGTCCTCGGAAGTGCCGCACCACGCCAGCAACCGAACCGAAGAGCACGCCATCTGGTTAAACAAGAAGACGTCAAGATAGAATCGGTCCATCAACCCACTCGCCGCGTCATCGTCCAAAGCGAGGAAAGAAGGCGCCGCGATCACCGCAAACGAATAACGATCGCCGAATACAACTTCCTTGGCGCGCGCCGGCAACTGCAACGCCCGAATGTGGCGCACCGTTTCGTCGCCACCCCAGATTACCCGCAAGGCTGCCTGAGCCGACAGCGCCTCTGTGATTGAATCTTCGTGACCGTATTCAACGAAAGCGGTGGTGGAGGCAAGCCGGGAGTAATGCGGCAGCACTTGATCGATCTGTGTCATCAGCAATTCGGCGACCGGGCCTCGGCGGGATGGTGTTCTGACGATATTGCAGTTGCCACACAGGAGAGACAGGATCCAAGAGTAAGCAAAGATAGGATCGACATTGGCTGGAGGTATGTGCAGAGCGAGCCCGATTGCCACGCGCACCGCACTACTTGAGTTCAAGCCGGCGAAGCGATCAGCAAGTGCCCGCATAGAGGCAGGGCGCAGCCAATAGCCCAGGGCAACAACCTCCGGCAAAGGTCTTGAGCGGCGATCATTGAGGATGACGCCCGACAACTCGCTGGTGAACGCCAGCAGTTCCTCTGAGAACGGGATTGGAGAAGGGGCGGCAGCCACGTGCCGTGCAAGGGCGCCGGCATCCGCGGCGTCCCTCAACCGCTCGATCATAGTCCCCTCCCGGCGGCGTAGGTATCGCTGCAACCCCGCAATTCACTGTTGGGGAATCTCCCAAGCACCGAGAAAGCTTTGCCGCGAAACTCCGTGCCAGTGCCGTCAACCGAGTGAACGACAGCCTGGTCTTCTGTCAGCAAGGAATGACCAGGATAAGACTGCGGCAGCACGCTAATCACCTGGGCCACACCCACCTGTCCTGGAGGCAGAGGAGCGAGGGAGACGGGATCACGAATGATGACGTCGGCAAAGGCAGGGGGATGCAGCAAGCCATCGTCGCCTTCAACAAAAACGCTCCCAACCTGTTCGGCCATACCATAGAAATCCCGGATTGTGCAGATACCAGTCATCTCGCTTATTCGGCGCTTGAAAGTTATGTTGTCCACCGCTTCATCGGTTAGTTTTTTCCAGCCACCGGAATGGATCAGTATTGCATCGTTTAGCCGTAGACCGGCCGCCTCAACCGCCGGCGCAAAATGTTTCCACACCATGAACGTGAAACCGAAGAGCAGCACGCGCCGGCTTTCATGGACAGCGAGAAATTTCTTCAACCCATCAACGTCGAGACTCATATCCTCAGAGAGGGCGAAGAAGTGGTCCCGTCCAAAGGTCATCATCCCCTTAACACCCGCGGCGCGCGCGCTGAATACATTGCGATCACCCAAGACCGAAGCGGTATCGACAAGGATCATCGGCAACCTTGCGGGTCCCAGCATCTTCGACATGACCTGGACGAGCGCGCGGGTCTGGAGATTCGCTGTTTCTTTATCAAGGAAAACGCGGCTGACTGCTTGCCCGGAGGTGCCGCTGCTTGTCAGCACCTTGAAGATTTCTTCTTCGGGCACACTTAACAAGCGATGCGTCTTGAACAGGCTAACGGGCAAGAACGGGATGTCCTCAATTGAACCGAATTCATCGCCCGTTCCCAAGGCGTCGAGAATTCGGGCGTACATGGGGCAGGCGGCCCGATGACGGCGGGTTAAATGTGCCAGCTCAGGCAGCAGCGTCCTCTCTTTTTCGCGCTGTGTGAGACCATAAATCGGCAGGTCGAGCAGCTTGCTCATAGGTCGTCCTTCAAGGCCTGAAGATCGATCTTACCGTTCGGCATGGTGGGCAATTTGGCAATCATCCGCACCTTGACCAGGGTGGGCGGTAACAACGCCGACTTTTGCAGTTTATGGCGCAGCTCTGCGACGTCTGCCTCGGACCCTGTTTCGGCAAATACAACGAGGCCATTCGATCGTTCTAGTGCAGCTGCCGGGCAGATGCGACGTGCCTCGGCTTCTATCTCATCCAAGTTGACACGCAGGCCGGCAATCTTGACGATGCGCTTGAGCCGTCCGGTGATTGTCAGAAAGCCATCCGCGTCGATCACGCCCAGATCGCCCGTGGCCAAGGAGCCGTGCAATTGGTCGCCGAGGGCCAAGTCCTCGATTGTTTCGGCATAGCCCAGCATGACATTGGGGCCCCGATAGACGATCTCGCCGGCCGACGCCACACCATCGACCGTTCGGATCGAGATGTTGCCGCCTGCTATTGCGCGCCCAACCGAGCCAGGCCGGGCAGTCAGGTCGTCGTGATCCAGAATCGATATTCGTGCCGTGGCCTCGGTTTGGCCATACATGATAAACAGCTTCCCATTGCGTGCAGCCATGATCTCATGAAAGCGCCGAACCAGAGGCAGGCTCAGGGCGCCTCCCGCCTGCGTCAGCGTGTGCAGTGTTGACGGGACGAGCGTCTTGAAATCAAGCCGTGCGAGCATTTCGTAGACCATTGGTACGCCAGGCATCGAAGAGACGCCATGCTCCGCCAAACGGCTCCACCAAGCCCGGCTGAGCACTCCTTCGCGAGAAAGGAGCACGGAAGCGCCCGCGAGCAGATGACTGTTTAAGACCGACAGACCATAGGAATAAGACATCGGCAAATTCAAACCCGCACGCTGCCCGGAACTGATCGACAAGGATTGAGTAATCGACGCGGCATTTGCCTCGACGGCGGATCGGCTCAGTCGTACCAGCTTGGAGCTTCCAGTACTGCCCGAGGTAGGCAGCAGGAGGGCAAGGTCTGGGTGCAGATCGGCATGAAACCGGCTCCGCAACACCGCACCGGGCAGCGGCAGTTTGTCCCAGGCTTCATAACCGCCGGGAACCCCAGCGCCAAACACGGCCAGGGGGCGATAAATCTCCAGCAGATGGGCGATGCGTTCACCCGCAAGGCCCGCGGGAAATAGAGCTATGACGGCGTCGGCTTGCAAGGCTGCGAGGTATAGGGTCGCTGCCGCGATGTTGTTTTCCGCAAAAAGAAAGACCAGAGGTTTTTGGCCAAGATCATGGATGTTTTCAGCCCCTTCACAGACGCGTTGTGAAAGCTGGCTGTAAGTAAGCCATTCACCAGCCGCGTCATCCAGCAGGGCGGGCTGCGCGCCGTGGCAGTCCAGATTGAAAATCACCATATTGTCATTCCGCCGTCAATGCCAAGAATCTGACCGTTTACATAGGCAGCCTGTGGCGAGGCCAGGAAAGCTATTACCTCAGCCACATCGACCGGCGCGCCGAAATGACCAAGGGGAATGGCTGACAGGCGTTGGGAACGGATTTCCGCTGGTAAGCCGGCAAGCATTTCTGTCGTGATCATGCCGGGGGCTACGGCATTGACGCGGATACCTTTCCGTCCTAATTCCTTCGCTGCGGAAAGTGTCATGCCCACGATGGCGGCCTTTGATGCGGCGTAAAGCGTCGCACCTGCGGCACCGCAGATCCCCATGATTGAGGTAACGTTGACGATCGCGCCAGTCTTGCGCCGCTCCATCAGCCGTGCTGCCGATTGCAGGTGCAACAGGGCGCCTCGGACGTTCACTGCCAACACACGGTCGACTTGGTTGACGCCGATCATTCCGATCAGCCCGTCGCCCAGGATGCCGGCGTTGTTGACCAATACGTCCAATCGCTTGAATCTTGAAAACACGGCTCGATGACAGGCCTGCACTGAATCCGGGTCTCCAGCGTCGGCAGTCACGCCCAGAGTCGGCACCCCGAAACGGCTCGTGATGTCCTCCGCGACCTGCTCCACCGCGGTCGAATCCTGATGCCCGTTCACCACTATGGCGTAGCCCCGTTTGGCGAAGACCTCCGCAGTCGCGAAACCGATGCCGCGGGTGGCACCGGTTATCAAGCAGACCGGACAGGCTGTGTCAGATGCTGACGTCATGTTTCCTCAAAATTTCCTTAGCCATGTTAAAGCTATTCATGTCAAGTACATCCTGAGTGTCAATGATAATGTCGAAGGTGGTTTCGAGCGCCGCAATCAACTTCATGTGCCCCACTGAATCCCAGCCGTCAATGCCCTGGTAATGGAGGGCCTCTACATCGACGTCTGGCGCCAGTTCGAATGTCTCGATAAAGCAACTTCTCAACCTGTCTGATGGATCCATTGGCGCCCTCGCGTCGTCAGCACGATCGATTCGGTTAACCACATTGAGCGATTGGTCTGCTCGGTATTTTGTACCCGTGAAGCGTGAGTGTAATGCAGTTGGGGTTAAAAACTTTCAATCGCAGCAGCAAGAGATTTCGGAAAGTGAGAAGCGCTCTTTGATTTCTACTTTCCCATTCCACTGCAAGGCCCGCTTCTACAAGACCCTATCGGTTGAGATGTTTCTTCGACAAATCCATGAAGACTCACGCTAAGAAATTCAACGAAGACTGCGCGTGCCAGTGAAGGACAACTTCTGGCTTCGAGAACCGAAAGCCAAGCATGGAATAGATGTTCAGGACTTGTGTGTTCGCGGAGGCAATCTTGGTTATAGCAGACCTCGCTCCAAGTTCCAGAACTGCTCGAATGGACTCAGCGTAAAGCAAAAATCCAGCACCGGGCGAACTCGTGCCCCTAACAGGGTCTACTGCAGCAAGACGGAAGTCAGCGCGGCCGTCACTGACAACAACATTCATAAATCCGATGACAGCGCCAGGCTGTCCAAGCACCAAAACATAATCGTCCGGGTTCGAGCCGCTGAGAGCGTTGCCGATCCAATGGACATAGCGGGCATTCGCAAGCTCACGCGGAAATTGTGGATCGGTATGATACCTGCCGAAGTGAAAGGCTGTTCCGGCTATCGCACTGAGCGACGAATGGTCCTCCGGAAGGGCCTTCCTCAGCGCGACCCGGCTGGCTGGCAGCGTTGCGGACTGGAGCTTGGAAAGCGAAGCCACCAAGCTGAATTCGACAGGCGAGAAACCTGCCTTCACAAGCCGGGCAATCGCAGACGTATCGTCGCCCTGCACGTGCGTTGAAACCAACTGAGCATTTGTCTTCGCGCTGAAATCTTCCAGGGCATTGATGAATAAAGGGAGATCCTGGAATTGGGGCGGGTTCGGTCCGAGTTGGAAATCGGCTACCGGGAAGCCGAAAATCTCTTCATCCCATGGAAGCAAGGCTATCTTGCCCCACTCTGGCGATGCCGTGGAGAGATGGTCGTACTCAGGCTGAAAGACACTCACTCGAACAAGAATTAGCACCCTCCATCCGAGAACGTCAAAGAAAGCTCCCCACCATCAGAAGACGGACCTAAAGGAAAGATGACGCCTGATCCGACTCGATCAATTTGCAGTCCTCCTGCTCTTGTAGAAGCCGAGTACAGCCTCGGCAACTTCAGTCACGTCCCGATCGCTCAAATCATAGTACACGGGCAGCCGGAGCAGCCTGCTGCTCGTATCGTCCGTTACTGGCAGATCCACCTGCGGCAGCCCGAGAGATTTGGCGAAGGGCGAGGAATGGAGCGGCACATAGTGAAAGACCGCAAGGATGTCGGCCTGGCGTAGATGCTCGATAAGAGCTGATCGCTCCGCGAGGTTTGCCGCAAGCAAGTAGAACATATGGTAATTCGCGATGCAGTGCCGAGGCGTGAAAGGGGTGCGTATCAGGCCGCTTTCAACCAGGGGGGCCAGGATGCTTTCATAGAGCTTGAAGATTTCTTCGCGCCGTGCGGTAATCTTCTCCATGTTTTCGAGCTGGCCGAGCAGGAAGGCGGCCAGCATGTCGGACGGCACGTAGGACGAGCCGATATCTACCCAAGTGTATTTGTCCACCTGCCCACGCAGGAACTGGCTGCGGTTGGTGCCCTTGTCGCGCAGGATCTCAGCGCGCTTCTCCAGCGCGGGGTCGTTGATTACCAGGGCTCCGCCTTCTCCGCACGAGAAGTTCTTGGTTTCGTGAAAGCTGTAGCAGCCCATTTGGCCGATGGTGCCGAGCCACTGGCCCTTGCATTTGGCGAAGACGCCCTGTGCCGCATCCTCGACTACGAGCAGATTATGACGCCGCGCGATCGCCATGATCTCGTCCATCTCGCAGCCGACACCGGCATAATGGACCGGGAAGATAGCCCGGGTGCGTGGCGTAATCGCAGCTTCGATCAGTCCCTCGTCGATATTCAGCGTGTCCGGCCGGATATCCACGAACACCGGAGTGGCGCCCCGCAGCACAACCGCGTTAGCGGTAGAGACAAAGGTAAAGGAGGGAAGAATCACCTCGTCGCCTGGACCGAAGTCGCATAGCAGCGCGGCCATCTCCAGCGCTGCAGTGCAGGAAGTGGTCAGCAGAATGCGCCGCGCGCCGAAGCGCTCCTCCATCAGCTTCTGCGCACGCCGGGTGAACGGGCCATCGCCGCTGGCGTGACCGCCAGCAACGGCTTGGCCGACATAGATGAGTTCGGAGCCGACGATGCATGGTTTGTTGAATGGGATGTGGAACTTCATGCGGCTGACCTTTCGCGGACATGTCCCAGGGCGCCAAGGGATGAGTCAAGTTCCGTGCTAACCCACCGTTTGCTTTTCGACATAATTAAACAATTCCGTTCTCCTGAATGGGACGCGAAACAGATTCTGCGACGATTTTGTCCGACTCGGACAAAGCGGCTATCTCACCGATCACGTACGGCGGGCGGTCCATGCTGCGGAAATGCATGCGGGCGAGGTATTCGCCGAAAATGCCGAGAGCGAAAAGCTGGGCTCCCGAGAATATAGAAATCACCGAAGCCAGGAAAGTGAATCCCGGCACCGCAGCGCCGCGGATCATGTAGTTGGCTAAGACAAACGCCAGCACAGAGAAGCCGAACAAGACGAAGACAAAGCCGACTACGCTGGCGATCTGGAGCGGTAGCGTACTGAAGCCCGTCATCAGATTGGCCGCGTGCCGGATGAGTTTGCCTGGAGTGTAACCCGATTCGCCCTTAGCGCGCGGTACATGGCGAACCTTGATGGCGGTAAAACGCGACGTGGTCCAGGTCAGCAGCACGTCGATCGACACGGAGGGATTGCGATAATCCTGGAAGCCTTCGCGCAGACGCGTACGGAAAACGCGGAAGGCGCTCACGTTGCGGGCGGTCTCGGCGCCCATGGTGCTGGCAAGCGCGATCTTTGTCAGGCGAGAAGCGAGATCGCGCAGGAGGCCATGCTGTTCCTCTTGCGGCGCGCCATACACGACATCGTACTCCGGCCTCAGCGCCGCAAGCATCGGTGCGATCTCGCTGACCGGATGCTGCAAATCGTCGTCCATGGTAAGGATAGTGCCGTATTCTGCCGCCCGGATGCCGCAAAGGATAGCATTGTGCTGCCCGTAATTCCGGCTCATGCGGATGCCGCGCACCCGGTGGTCGGTGCGTGCCAGGCTTTCAATGATCGGCCAGGAACCATCGCCGCCTCCATCTTCGACGAAGATGATCTCAAAAACCGGCGTCAGCTTCGACATGGCATCGGAAAGCTGGCGGTACAGATCGACCAGCGTTTGCTCAGCGCGATAGACAGGAATCACGACGGAAACCGTAAGCTGGCTCGACATGAGTTAAATTTACTCGAAATGATCGCGGATTGCTCGGGTGTTCTGGAATGGAGTAAGGATGCTCCGCATCGGTCATAGCGCAGGGCAGATGCTTCACAGATAACGATTGATCGATTCGAGCCAGCTTCTTCCAATGTCTCGGGCCCCCAGCCGTATACTTGCGGCGAGGCGGATGATTTTGAGCGGAATCGGGGCTGGATTTGTGTATTTTGGCCGCACCGGGAAGGCCTGGGCGGGATTGCTTTTGTTGCTCGGAGCGGCAATCGCCGGTGGCCAGTACGAGGCTGCAAATTCGCCTGTCACGATCTCCGTGGCAGACGAGAACGGCGCAGCGGTCGCCGGCGCGCGGGTGACAATTGTCGAGCCGGGAACGGAGCCGGCGCAATTGTGGACGGACTACGCGGGGAACTGCAGGTACACAGTGCAGCAACGGGAGCCGTACCAGATCGTCGTGGAAAAGGCGGGATTTTATAAGGCCGATCAGGGCGGGATCGATCCAAGCCAAAGCAGCGTGAAAGTGGTGATCGCGCACGAGCAGATTGTGCGCGAGCAGGTGAATGTGACGGCGTCGGCGCCGGGGATCGATATACAACAAGTCTCCGACCAGAGCACGATGAATACGCCGGAGATCGTGAACATTCCCTATCGTACGTCGCACGATATTCGAAATCTGCTGCCGTTCAATCCCGGCGTGGTGCCGGATGCGACCGAGCAAGTGCACGTAGCCGGATCGGAGACGTGGGAGACGCTGGACACGATGGACGGATTCGATATCCGCTCGCCGGTGGGGGGGACGCTGAGCCTGCGGGTAAGCGCGGATGCAGTACGGTCGGTTGACGCGGAGACGACGCGGTACCCGGTGGAGTTTGGGCGGGCGACGGGCGGCGTGATCGCGTTTTACACGGGGATGGGCGACAACAAATTCCGTTTCAATGCGACGAACTTCATTCCGTCGTTCCGCGACCTGAATGGGATCCGATTCGACCAGTTTGTTCCGCGATTCACGTTCAGCGGGCCGCTGAAGCGCGATCGCGCGTGGTGGTACGACGGCGTGGAGTTGGAGACGGACAACATCTATATCTCCGAGCTGCCGGCGAACGCCGATACCGACGAACTGGTGCGCGGGAGCAACCTGGCGAAGGTGCAGGCGAACGTGACTCAGGCGAACATCGTGACGGCGGGGCTGCTCTACAACAACTATCACTCGCCTTATGACGGAATCTCGTCGCTTACGCCGCAGCCGAGCACGGTGAAGCGCAACACGATTGCGTGGATGCCGTACGTGCGGGACCAGCAGAGCTTTGGCAAGGGCGCGCTGCTCGATTTGGGGATTGGGTTTGTGAGCATACGCGACGGGTACGAGCCGCAAGTGGGCGCGCCGGCGCCGTACGAATACACGCCGGAGCAGACGGAGGGCAGTTATTTCGAGAATCTGAGCGGGCGGTCGCAGAGGCTGGAGGGAACTGCGGCGTTGTACCTGCCGCCGCGGCAGTGGATGGGGCGGCACGATGTGAAGGCGGGACTGGACTTGGACCACATTGCGTATGACCAGAGACAGACGCGAGCGCCGGTGAGTTACCTGGGCGAGAGCCCGGCTCCTGGCGTGGATGGAACGCTGGAGCGGCAGAGCGTTTTTGCGCCGGCGCCGGCGTTCACGATGCACAACGGCGAGATTGGCGCGTACGTCCAGGATCGGTGGCAGCCGGCGAAGGGATGGGCCCGTGGATTACTTGTCGAGCCGGGGCTGCGATTCGATTGGGACGAGATTCTGCGGCGGCCGCTGGTTGCGCCGCGTTTGGCGGCGGTTTATACGCCGGGAGATAAGGATGCGACGAAGATTTCGGCCGGTATCGGACTCTACTATGAACACACGCAACTGGAATACCTGGCGCAGACGCACGCGGGCGTTCGGTATGACACGTATTACGAGGCGGATGGAATGACGCCGACGGGGCCGGCGGAGGAGACGGAGTTTACTGCCAAGGATGGTTTACTGCACGAACCCCGGGCGTTGAACTGGAGCGTGGGCGTGGAGCGGAAGCTGCCGTGGACGATTTATGCGGGCGCGAACTTTCTGGAGAAGCGGACGACGGGCGTTTTTACGTTCGCGAATCAAAGCGGGGCGGCGGCGCTTGCAGGGAATTATCTGCTGACCAACGGACGGGAAGATCACTACAGTTCAGAGGAGTTCGATGCGCGAAAGCTGTTTGCGAATGGGTACACCCTGTGTGTGTCGTACACACACTCGTCGGCACGCACAAACGCGGCGCTCGATTATCTGCCGACACCATCGCCGCTGGGGATGCAGCAGAGCGGGCCGTTGCCGTGGGATGCGCCGAACCGAATTATTTCGTGGGGATGGCTGCCGGTTCCGTTCAAAATGCTGAGGAAGCGCTGGGATTTTGTGTATTCGCTCGACGAGCATACGGGCTTTCCGTACACGGCGGCGAATGCGGCACAACAGGTGATTGGTGAGGCGGGAGGGCAGAGGTTTCCGGAGTTTGTGAATTTCAGCCCGGGGCTCGAGTGGAAATTTCATTTTCGCGGGCAATATTGGGGATTGCGCGGCGTGATGGAGAATGCGACGGACAGCGGGAATTTCCTGGTGGTGAACAACGTGGTGGACTCGCCGGAGTATGGAACCTTCAGCGAGACACAGGGGCGGGCATTCACGGCGCGAATCCGGCTGATCGGGACGAAGTGAAAAAGACAGGGAACAAGGGAGCGAGGGAGCAAGGGAACAAGAGACCAAGGGGCCAAGGGAGCGAGGGAGCGAGAAGGCGGAGAATGGGGATGTACTTATTGAATGGGTGGAGCGGATGCAGGACTTAGGGAAAACGCTCGTGGTGATCGGGCTGGTGCTGGCGGTGATTGGAGGAGTGATCCTGCTGGCGTCATGCGTAGGGCTGCCGCTGGGGCGATTGCCGGGCGATATTTCTCGCAAGGGCAAAAACGTCTCGTTCTACTTCCCGCTCGGGACGTCGATTCTGATGTGCGTTGTGCTGTCGGCGATTTTGTATTTGATTTCGGGCTGCGGCGGTAGGGCGAATTCGCGATCGGGTGCAAATGCAAACATGCCGCCCGAAGGCGGCATGCTGTCGAACGAAGAAGGTTTCCGGCGCTAGATGCCGACGCCGAATTCACTGGCCTGCTGTGAGCCTGCGTTCGAGTAAAAGTCGTAGGGCGTGCGCTTCTTGAATCTGTAGCGGTTGCGGAGCTCTGCGCCGATATAGATGCCGACCGCGGCGACGGCAATTCCCACAGAAAACCAAGTAATGACACGGAGGGCGGTCGATCCGGTCTTTTCTTCCGGTTCGGTAGAGTCTGGAACGGACAACTCGGATTGAGGGTCGGATTTAGGATCGTCGGACATCGAGCACAGCCTCCTACGCAAACATGATAACGCAGATGGGGTGGGACTCTGGAAGGGGAGACGTACGGAAAACACAGAAGTAATCTACGCGAAAGTGTTAATTCGGGATAGCCATGCGGATTTTTCATTTTCGGGAAGAAAACTGGCGCGAATGGAGTTAGCGGCCAACTGGCGGAGCTCGTCGCGTGTAAATCCCTGCTGGGTATGGGCGAGGAGGAACTCGTTCGCGAGATCGGAGCCGAAGAATGCGGGATCGTCGGAGTTGATGGTGACGAGGAGGCCGCGATCAAAGTAGCGGCGGAGGGGATGCGCGGCGAAAGAGGGGCAGACGCCGGTGCGAACGTTGGAAGTAGGGTTGAGCTCAAGGGCTGCGCGCCCTTTTAGGTTTTGGAGGAGTTCTTCGTCTTGGATGGCGGATAAGGCGTGGCCGATGCGCTCGGAGCCGATGTCGAGCGCTTCCCAGATGGCCTCGGGGCCAGTGGTTTCGCCGGCGTGATTGGTGAGGCGCAGGCCGGCGGCCTGGGCGCGGGCGTAGAGATGGCGGAAAGGCTCGGAGCCGGAGCGGCGCTCATCGCCGCCGAGGCCGATGGCGACAATGGAGGGGTAGAATTCGCGCAACTCGGCGGCTTTGCGAAAGACACGGTCAGCTTCTTCGACGGTGAAGTGGCGCACGGCGTCGAAGATCCAGTAGAGGGAGAGCCCGAGCTCGCGGGCGGCGCGCCGGCGGGCGCGTTCCAGGCCCTCAAAAATGGGCTCGAAGCAGCGCGGATCGAAGTTGCGCCACATATAGATGACGCCGACGGAGATGAAGACCTCAGCGTGGACCACGCCCTGGGCGGCGAGGTGCTCCATCATGCGCCATGCGGCCAGCTCGTAGTCTTCGGGGTCGCGCAGGCGGCGAGTGACGGCCTTGAAGGACTCAATGAACTCAGTGAAATCAGTGAACTGGTAAAGCGCCTCAGCTTCGTGTTGTGTGAGGGGATACGTGTCGTGGCGGGCGCTGAGCTCGACCAGTGTGGCGGGCGCAATTGTGCCTTCAAGGTGGAGGTGGAGCTCCGCCTTGGGCAGGCTGCGGATGAATTCCTGGATTTCCGTCACAGGTTCAGTTTAGCGGGGTGAGCGGAGCCAGCGAGGCGGCGTGCGATCCCCGGTCCCAAAAGCGAGGGACCGGGGGCACCCGGCGAGTGAGCGAGATGGCGAGTGAGCCTGATCAATTGTGTTGCGGCTCGTTCTCTGACCGCATGAATTTGTACCTGGTGCGAGCCTGGAGGCCCGCACGACAGCCGGTCTCCCACCCCAACGACGAAGACCTGTCGATGGGGGCCCCGGTCTGGAGACCGGCGCTACAGATGCGAAATCATGCGGTCGGAAACCTAGTTCGTTTTAATCGCGGTTGCGTGGTTGTTGATGAAGGTGATGGCCCACTTCTTGCCGGCTTGATCGTAGGTGATGGTGCGATTGCCTTCGCTGGTGCTGTCGACCTGCTGATTGTGGCCGATGGACATTTGGGTTTGAAGCTCGCTCATGCCGGCCATGACCTGATGCGCGTCAATGGCGGCCCAGACGTTTGGCGGCCAGTTGTCGTATATCTTGTGCGGATCGTCGTAATAGAAAAGGACATCGCAGAAATACTGTTCCTGGTCGCCGTCGAATGCGCCGATAACGGTGGCATAGAGATCCTGACTGTGGGGCAGCGAGAAGACGGCGAAGACCTGGCGAGAGCCATGGGAGATTCCGTCGTCAACCTGATCGGGCGGCACGGCTTTGACGACTTTCCTGATGTCGAGCTGCTGTGCCGATGGAATTCTTTCCTTGGTCTTGGAGAAGCTTATGTGGCCCGATTGGTATGGGAAGTAGGGCATGGTGTAGCCGTTTTTCATCCAGACGCTTGTGCCTTGCAACTTACGCGCGTCATCGAAGGAGGTCATGAACTTCATGCGCAAGATGGCGACGTCGTCGGGCGTGAGGTTCTGATCGGGGGCGGTTTGCGGGAGGACACCGGGGTTGCGGCGGTGCTCGAAGACAGAGAAGAGATAGATGCCGCCGATGGCGAGGGTGACTAGCGTCATGAGGAGAGCTTTTTGCCGGTTCTTCACGGGGACCTCCGCTACTCGGTCGGCCGGGGTGGGGCAAACTCGGAGCGGTGACGGCTATAGAGGAAGTAGATGAATAGGCCGATGACCAGCCAGATGAGGAAGCGGTACCAGGTGATGATGGGCAGTCCGGCCATGAGCAGGAAGCAGAAGATGACGCTGAGAGCGGGGATGACGGGCCCACCCGGAACGACGAAACCACGGCGGCGGTGGGGGTCGCGAAAGCGGAGGACGATGACGCCGAGGGAAACGAGTACGAAGGCGAAAAGCGTGCCGATGTTGGAGAGATCGGCGAGAGTTCCGATGTCGAACAGGCCGGAGGGAATGGCAACGACGACGCCGGCGACCCAGGTGGAAAAAGCCGGGGTGCGAAAGAGGGGATGAACGTTGGAGAAGACTTTGGGCAGCAGGCCGTCGCGGGACATGGAGAACCAAACGCGGGACTGGCCGATCTGGTAGACGAGGATGGAGGAGATCATGCCCATGAGCGCGCCGAGCAGGACGACGAGTCGGATCCAGTAAAGCGGGTGGCCGCCGGGCAGGAGCGAAAGCTTCTTGAGCGCGTTGACGACGGGAGCGGCGTCGCCGACCATCGATTGCCAGGGAACGAGACCGGTGAGGCAGACGGCGACGGCAACGTAAAGCACGGTGCAGACGACCAGCGTGGCGATGATGCCGATTGGAAGATCGCGCTGGGGGTTGCGGCATTCTTCGGCGGCAGTGGAGACGGAATCGAAGCCGATGTAGGTGAAGAAGATGATGGAGCCGCCGGTGAGCACGCCCGACCAGCCATTGGGAATGAAGGGATGCCAGTTGCTGGGGTGGATGAAACCGATGGCGGCGAAGACGAAGATGAGGATGGCAATGAGCTTGAATCCCACCATCATGTTGTTGGTGGAGGCGGACTCGCGAATGCCGCGCACCAGAATCACCGTGATGAACATGACGATGAGGAAGGCGGGCATGTTGAAGCCGAAGTGCCAGCCGGGGTTGTAGAGGTTGTTACCGGCGAGATCCTGCAAACCGGAGGGAAGATAAGCGGGCGAGATCCATCGCGCGCTCGGATGCAGTCCGAACCAGTCAAGCAGGTCGACGATGTGGGCGGCGAAGCCGAC
>Ga0224554_1000552_pt1 | contig 30136 bp, 27 predicted proteins | sample 714S22024metaG_FD_180666 | JGI IMG/M metagenome (GOLD analysis project Ga0224554, IMG submission 180666) | Peat soil microbial communities from Stordalen Mire, Sweden - 717 S2 20-24 | ecosystem: Environmental > Terrestrial > Soil > Wetlands > Peat | place: Sweden: Norrbotten County, Stordalen...
AATTGTGCGTTGCCGTGGATTTGCCATGCCGCAGTTTAGTCCAGAAAAAAACTTCCGCCACGAAAAAGCGGCAGGCTTCAAATCCAACTCGCTTTTTCCCCGCGCGAACTTTATTTTCGCCGGATGTCGTTGACGCAAAATTTCCTGTCCCATCCCGACCAGTTTGTCCGCCGCCACATTGGCCCCAACGCCGCCGAAACCGGCGAGATGTTGGCGCTGCTCGGCCACAAAAAACTGGACGAACTCATTGACGCCGCCGTTCCCAAAAAAATCCGGCTCGGCAAAAAACTAAATCTGCCCGCCGCCCGCAGCGAATTTGAAGCGCTCGCCGAACTCCGCCGTGTCGCGAGCGAGAATAAAGTTTTCCGCTCGTTCATCGGCCAGGGCTATTACGACACAATCACGCCGCCGGTCATCCAGCGCAACGTCCTCGAAAACCCCGGCTGGTATACGCAATACACGCCATACCAGGCGGAGATTTCCCAAGGCCGCCTTGAAGCGCTGCTGAATTTCCAGACGCTGGCCAGCGAACTCACCGCGCTCGACATCGCCAATGCCTCGATGCTCGACGAGGCCACCGCCGCCGCCGAAGCCATGACGATGTCGCTGCGGCTCAAAGATGGCCGCAGCATTTTCTTCGTCTCGGAAAACTGCCATCCGCAAACCATCGAAGTCGTCCGCGCTCGCGCCAAAGCGTTGAAGATTGAAATTGTCATCGGCAGCCACGAAACGTTTTCATTCAGCGAAAAGGTTTTTGGCGCGCTCGTGCAATATCCCGACACGTTCGGTGCGATTCATGATTACTCCGGCTTTGCGGAAAAAGCCCACGCCGCCGGTGCGATGCTCACCGTCGCCACCGATTTGCTTGCGCTCACACTGATCAAGCCGCCCGGCGAATTCGGCGCGGACATCGCCGTCGGCAGCGCGCAACGCTTCGGCGTGCCGCTCGGTTACGGCGGACCGCACGCCGCGTTCTTCGCCACGCGCGATGAGTTCAAACGCCAGATGCCGGGGCGCATCGTCGGCGTGTCCAAAGATTCGCGCGGCAAACCCGCGCTGCGCCTCGCGCTCGGCACGCGCGAGCAGCACATCCGCCGCGAAAAAGCCACGAGCAACATCTGCACCGCGCAGGCGTTGCTCGCGAACATGGCGTCGCTTTACGCCTGCTACCACGGTGCGGAAGGGTTGAAAGCAATTGCCAGCCGCGTGCATAAACTCACCAGCATTCTAGCAACGGGTTTGGAGAAGCTTGGTTATGGCGTTGGCAGTCCAAAGTCCAAAGTCCAAAGTCCAAAGTTCTTCGACACGCTCGCGATTGGATTGGGCGACAAACGCGCCAACGACATCATTCGCATCGCCGAAGCACACCGCATCAATTTCCGCGTGATTGATGACAAGACCGTTGGCATCTCACTCGACGAAACGACGAACGTAGCGGACGTGACTGAAATTCTCGTGGTCTTTAATGGCGACAAGCCCATCAACTTCACAGTTGGCGATCTTACCGCAAAGACTTTGGACCTTGGACTTCGGACTTTGGACTTTTTGCCCCACAAAGTTTTCAACTTGTATCACAGCGAGACCGAAATGCTGCGTTACATCAAGCGCCTCGAATCTCGCGACCTCTCGCTCACCGCTTCGATGATCCCGCTCGGCTCCTGCACGATGAAGCTGAACGCGGCGGCGGAAATGTTTCCCGTCTCGTGGCCGGAGTTTGCGAAGATTCATCCGTTCGCGCCGTTGGCACAGGCGCGCGGCTACCAGATTCTTTTTCAAAATCTCGAGGACTGGCTCGCGGAAATCACCGGCTTCTCCGGAATTTCGTTGCAGCCCAACGCCGGTTCGCAGGGCGAATACGCCGGGTTGCTCGTCATCCGCGCGTATCACGAATCACGCGGCGACACGCATCGCAACGTGTGTCTTATCCCGACTTCCGCGCATGGCACGAACCCTGCCAGCGCCGTCATGGCCGGCATGAAAGTCGTCGCCATCGCGTGCGACACCAACGGCAACATTGATGTGGCTGATTTGAAATCCAAAGTCGAGGCGCACAAAAACGATTTGTCGGCGCTGATGATCACTTATCCGAGCACACACGGCGTCTTTGAGGAAACCATCAAAGAAATTTGCGACGTCATCCACACAAACGGCGGGCAGGTTTATATGGACGGCGCGAACATGAACGCGCAAGTCGGTTTGACTTCGCCGGGCTTCATCGGCGCGGATGTCTGCCATTTGAATCTGCACAAGACATTTTGCATTCCGCACGGCGGCGGCGGTCCCGGCGTCGGGCCGATTGGCGTGGCGAAACATCTGGTTCACTTTCTGCCGAGCCATCCGGTGTTCACCTCGCGGCTCGAAGACGTGGATCATTCAAAGCAGCACATCGGCCCGGTCAGCGCCGCGCCGTGGGGCAGCGCGAGCATTCTGCCGATTTCTTGGATGTATATCGCCATGATGGGCGCGGACGGTCTGACCGAGGCGACGAAGTTCGCCATCCTGAATGCGAATTATATTTCCAAGCGGCTGGAAAAATATTTTCCGACGCTCTACCGCAGCAACGGCCTGGTCGCGCACGAGTGCATTTTGGATTTACGCGCGTTCCGCGCCACCACCGCCGAGGACGTGGCGAAGCGGCTGATGGATTACGGCTTCCACGCACCGACGCTCTCGTGGCCCGTCGCCGGCACGCTGATGGTGGAACCGACGGAAAGCGAATCGAAATATGAACTCGACCGTTTCTGCGATGCGATGATTGCCATCCATGCCGAAATGACCGCCGTGGAAAACGGCACCGCCGACGCGAAGAACAACCTGCTCAAAAACGCGCCGCACACCGCCGACCAGATTGCCAGCGACAACTGGAATCGGCCGTATTCGCGCGAGCAGGCGGCGTTTCCGGCGAAAAGTTTGCACGACTACAAATTCTGGCCGCACGTCAGCCGCGTGGACAACGTGTTCGGCGACCGCAACCCGGTCTGCTCCTGTGCGGGGATGGAGAATTATTCCTAGCCACAGATTCACACGGATGAAACACGGATCGAAGCCCTGAAGGGGCAAAAGAAATTAGCCCGGTGTTGACGCGCAGCGGCTACGCCGGGAAAACGTCCCACAAAATAATTCTCTCTCTCCTAGCCGAACGAGGAGAGGGCCGGGGTGAGGAGTCGAAAATCCCGTGTTGAGTGTGAAGCGAGGTTGCTGCAAACTCCGCGCGTGCCGCTCACAGAAAAACATCGCGCTGGCGTGGCTCGCGGACTGGTCAACAATTATCCGCGCGTTGTTGTAGTCGCTCACGAATTTGGCGTTAGTGTCCTTCAACTGCAAAACCAGGCCGTCGAGAATTTCAGACAGCGTTTCGTCCGCCGCATTAAACTCATCGTTCAGTTCCTTTGTGACCGTCCTGCCCGCCACGATTTTGTCGCGCGGTTCTGGCGGGGAATGATTCACTTGCCACGTTGCGGATTGAGTTCAGCCCGGATGGCGGCCAGTTCGGAGCGCGGCTCGTCGGCGACGTGGCGCAACCGGTTCGCGCGGCGATACCAATAGCGGGTGTTGCCCAAACGTTGCTTCAGTCTGCGTGGCGCGAAGAGATGGACTTCACGATTAAAAAAATTGTGATAACTTCGGGCGCGTCATATAATTGCGACATCATGCGCCATTTCTTTATATCGAACGCGCTTTTTGTCTTTTTGCTGGGAACGTTGACGGCGGCGGCAAGCCCGCAGATCATTAAAATTTATCTTCAAGGCGGCCAGTCCAATGCCGATGGCCGCGCGCCTACGAACGGATTGTCCGCGACGTTGCGGTCGCCGCAGCCCGACGTGGCCTATTACTATTATATTTACAACACCGCAGCCAACGGCGACGGCTCGCTGGGGATGCTGACCACCTTGCGGCCTGGCGGTTCGCAAGGAGTTGGCGTTACCGGCCCGGCGTTCGGCCCGGAACTGACTTTTGGCCGCACGCTGGCGGATTATCACGCTTTGACCAACGGCGTTTCCACGAACACCGTGATGGTGGCGATCATCAAATACGCCCGCGGCGGCACTTCCTTGGCCTCAAATAATGTCAGCGTATCATATTGGGCCGCCGGCGGCAGCAGCACGACCAACGGCGATGGCCCCGAATACATCACCTTCCAAAAGGTCGTGGCTGCGGGACTTTCCCGTTTGGCGGCGGTTTATCCCGGCGCAACGCTCGAAATGGATGGCATGATCTGGGTGCAGGGGGAAACGGACATTGACCTCTCGTCGGGACAGACCGGGAAAACTCCCAACCCGGCGGTCGCTTCCGCTTACGGCACCAACCTCATGCATTTCATCAACGATGTGCGGCTGACTTACGCCACGAATGGGCCTTATGGCACGAACCTGCCGTTTTTTTTGAGCCGGATTTCCACGAACCAGACTGCCTTTTCGCTGCCGTCGAACCCGGCGTTTCCTTATTTCCTGATGGTTCGCTCGAACCAGGCGCTCGCGGCCGCCAGCCTGACGAATGTGTTTATGATTGATACGGACGGCAACCAATTTTCCGTCGGCACCACCGGCGCTGAAAGCGGCTACGGCAACCAACACTACGACACCGGCGGCCAGCAGGCTTTGGGCACGGCCTTTGCGAACGCGCTGATTGGCGCGCTGCCCAGGGTGCAGTTGCAAGCGCCGGTGAAATCGGACAGCGGCTGGAGCCTGACCTTTGCGGGCAGTTCGGGACTCAATTATTTCCTGGACCGCGCCACCAATCTGCCGGGGTCGTGGACATCACTGACCAATATCGTCCTGGGGCCGACCGCCGTTTCAAATTTCCTGGACACGGCTCCGCCGGATGGCGGGGCATTCTATCGCGTGCGTCACTATTGAACCGTGCGCGTTCAATTCGTGGGTGAACTCCGTATCTCTGCGTCTCGCGGTTTAAGATTTGGGACTCGTGGAACTCGTCCCTCTGGTTCTCTCGCGGAGTTCGGCCTGGATGGCGGCCAATTCCCCGCGCGGTTCGGCGGCGACGTGGTCCAGCCGGTCGGCGCGGTGATACCAGTAGCGCGCGTTGCCCAAATCGCCTTCGATTTTGTGCAGCACGGCGTTGCCTTTTGCAGCTTGGATTTGCGTGAGAATTCCCACGCAAATCAGCGCAAAAGGTTCCTAATCCACGCGGCGGTGGCGTCGGCTTCGTGACGCTGGACGAGTTGATGCGCGGCGTCCCATTCGCCGGCCAAGGCCAGTTCAACCGCTTTTAGCAGTTCATTGAACATCGCGCTCATGGTTTTGTTTTACCGGCAAACCGGTGCGGCGGCAAATGGATTTGCTCTTGCGTTGGCATGGAGGCTTACCCAAGCTGAAGCGCAATGAAAATCACCGACATTTTGCGGGCGGAACATTCGGTGTTCCACAACCTGTTCGACCACATCGAGACCACGGCGCCACGGCTCAAGTCGCTGGCGGAGGTGAAGGCGGTCGCAGTGCTGATTGACAAGGTCATGTCCCCGCACTCGCACACGGAGGACGACCTGTTCATTGAACCGCTGGAGCATTGCTTCGACCAGATCGGCCAGCGCGAGACGTTTCATCACGAACACGAGGAGATCGAGGCGACGCTGGCCAAGGTGACCAGGGCGAGAACGCTGAAAGATGCCAAACGCCTTTTGCTTTCCGTGATCGCCGCCGCGCGCAAACATTTTGAAAAGGAAGAACGCATCGTGTTCCCGCTGGCGGAACGCATCCTGAAGACGAAGACGCTGACCGGGCTGGGCGCCGAATGGATGAAACGCCGCAAGCCGCTATGAAATAATCAATCAGCCGGCCAAAGCCACCGCCAGCGCCGACTTCACCCCCGCCACCAGCGCGCCGACGCGCGTGGCCAGCGGAAAATCCGACGGCGCTTCGAGCGTGCAGCTCCGGCGCGTCTTGTTTTGCAGCAGCCAGAACGCCTCCGGCCATTGCGGGCGCGCCGCCGGGTCGAGGCTCGGAGTGATGACGCCGCCTTTGGCTTCGCGGCCCTCGATCACCGGCGACAAATCTATCGGGCAGACCCGCGCCACGGCTTCCACCATTTTTTGCCCCAGCGGCGCGTGGCCGTCGGGATTCAATTCATAAACGTAAAAGCCGTGCGACTCCCAGTCTTCGTGCAGGCACAGCGTCAAATCAAATTCCGGCTGCCGTTGCAGCCAGCGGATATGCGCGCCGACTTCGGCGGACAGCGGCTGGCGATAATCGCGGTTCAGGTCAATGCCCCCGGCGTTCGCCCGCTGGTTCAAAGTGAAGCCCGCCGGATTCAAGCATGGCAGCAGAAAAATCTCCGCGTTCTCCGGCCAGCGGTCTTCTTCAATCAACTTCAACGCCGCGAGCGGCCCCGCCGGTTCGTCGCCGTGAATGCCCGTTGAAATGTAGATTCTGCCTTCTGCCTTCTGCCTTCTGCCTTCTGGTCTGCGGTGCAGCGCGAAAAATTTGAACCCGCCGGCTTCGTAAAAAGTTTCCGAAACCCAGCCGTGCGTGTGCGCGGCGGTTTCAACGGCGCGCAGAACCGCGCGGATGTCAATCGTCTCGCCGTGATAGCCGCCGTGATTTTTGCCGGACTTTTGCACGCGGAGAATTTCACGCAAAGACGCGCCGACGCAAAGAAAAATGTTCGCCTTCCAAGACATCGCCGGGCCGGCCGGAGCAGCGGCACAGGCGGCAGAGTCCTAATCTTAATCCTGCTCTTAATCCTAATCCGCGCTAAATTGATTACGATTATGATTACGAATCTGGATTAGGACACTGTCGGCCAAGCTGACAGATTGCATTTGCGCCCGGCTTTGCTATTTTTCCCGCCTCGAAATTTAACATGGCTCTGATCGTCCAAAAATTTGGCGGCACTTCGGTGGGCAACACCGACCGCATCAGGAACGTCGCGGCGCGCGTGGCGAAATACCACGCGCAAGGCGACCAGATTGTCGTCGTCGTGTCCGCGATGAGCGGCGTGACCGACGGCCTCATCAAGCTCGCCAAGGACATCGCACCGCTGCCGAGCGAACGCGAGATGGATGTGCTCCTCGCCACCGGCGAGCAGCAGACCATCGCGCTCACGGCCATTGCGCTGCACGCGTTGAACATTCCCGCCATCTCGCTCACCGGCGCGCAGGCGGGCATCATCACCGACGTGGTTCACACCAAGGCGAAAATCCACAACATCACGCCCAAGAAAGTTCACGAGCTTTTGAAACAAGGCCACGTCGTCATCGTCGCCGGTTTCCAGGGCGAGACAAAGGACGGCCAGATCACGACGCTCGGCCGCGGCGGTTCGGATTTGACGGCCATCGCGCTCGCCGCCGCGCTCAAGGCCGACCTCTGCCAGATTTACACGGACGTGGACGGCGTTTATACCACCGACCCGCGCATCGTGCCGAACGCAAAGAAGCTTTCGGAAATTTCCTACGACGAAATGCTCGAACTCGCCAGCCTCGGCGCGAAGGTGATGCAGAGCCGCTCGGTGGAATTCGCCAAAAAATTTGGCGTCGTGTTTGAAGTCCGCAGCAGTTTAAACGAAAACCCAGGAACGATTGTGAAAGAAGAAACGAAAAGCATGGAAGGCGTCGTCGTGCGCGGCGTCGCGCTCGACAAAAATCAGGCCAAGGTCACGCTCGTCGGCGTGCCGGACAAACCCGGCGTGGCCGCGAAAATTTTCAAGGCGCTCGGCGACGCGACGGTGAACGTGGACATGATCATCCAAAACATCAGCCACGGAACGGGCACGCCGCAGACGGACATTTCGTTCACCACCGACAAGCCGGATTTGCTCAAGGCGCAGAAGGTCATCGCCGGCTTGAAAAAGGAAATCGGATTCCGCGACGTCATCACCGCCGAGAAGATTGGCAAGCTGTCCATCGTCGGCGTCGGCATGAAATCGCACACCGGCGTGGCCGGAAAATTGTTTGAAACGCTCGCGCAAGCCGGCGTGAACATTGACATGATTTCCACGAGCGAAATCAAAATCTCCGTCGTCATTGACCTGGCCAAGGGCGAAGCGGCGGTGAAGGCGGTTCACGCGGCCTTTATTGGATAAAAAATGAACCGGATTTTTTCCGCCAGTTTTCCGACTGGCTCGCCGGGTCGCAGATCAACTCAATCTGTGGCGGGTTGGAGCATGGCGTTCTGGAGGCGCGCATAGTCCGGCATTTCCGCAGCGGTCACAGCCTGACCGAAGCCGGTGAACACCTTGGGAGCTTTCCATTGCCAGTGCTCGACGTGGCCGTCGGCAAACGAAAGGTTGCCGCCCTGATTATGCCGGTCAGCGGGCATGTCAAACCAGCAGTTCTGCCATTGCTGGAAAAAGGACGACCCTTTGGGTGGCATTCCGAAAGAAGCGTCATATTCCGTGGCTGGCAGCTCGTCTATGAACACAAACAGATCGCTGGGGCCGGGCGTCTGGATTTGCGCCAGTCGGCTGAAGGCGGGGATGTGGCCGACTTCATCATAGTCCACTATGTTATCCAGATACGCGGAATAACCGTTCACCGACTGACTCATGTTGTAGCTGCGGTCGCGCAACAGGAGCAGCGGCTGGCCGTTCGTCGTTTGCACGATGGCATTGTCCGCCGGGCAATGGTAGATGGCAACGGAACGGTTGTATTGAAAGAGAACGCCCCGCTCCAAATTTGTGGTGTTCAAGTCCGTCTGCGGATGATCCGGGCACCAGGACTGGCCGGAGACGATGCTTGTGCCGTTGGGCGTGCCATCCGGCGTCACCAGCGAGTCGTTTGGTGGAAGAAAGTCGCCATTATCGCCAGCGTAGAGGTGGGAACAGATTTGCAGTTGCTTTAGGTTGTTAAGGCACTCGGTGCTGCGCGCCTTGTCCTTGGCTCTGGACAAAACCGGCAGCAACAGCGCCGCCATAATTCCGATGATGGCGATGACGACCAGTAGTTCGAGCAGGGTAAATGCGCCGGGGAAATTCCGCTTGAAAAGATGGTCTGGCGATGAATGGCGCATGACCATTAAACAACTGCTTCACGGTTTGGTTGCGGCGGGGCCTTTTGTCTTATCCTTTTTCTAACGAAAAAAAGTGTTATGCCGCCGATAATTAAAAATGCTGACCCAAGGCCAATTCTCCATTCGATGTCTTTGGCATCCAGATGCCATCGAACTTTTTTCAGAAAAGTCAGCCCGGTCCCACCCACGGGATATTGAAAATAGTAGGTCGTTTCAGATAAATGATGAAGCCGCTTTGCGTCAAACGAAACAATCCACTGCCCATTTTCCTCGTGCAGTTTCAGATTGCCTGCCCAAACAACTTCATCTCCGATTGTGTTTGGGAAATTGCAGGGTATAGTCTCTTGTCTCAAATCATTGGTTCTATATGAATCTGAATCATCTCTAATCCATGCAGATCGAGCCACTCGCAAGTTTGCATTTTTTGCTTCATGAAGAGACTCCTTAACGTCTATTTCATAAAAGAAGAATTCGCCTGAACCAGTAGTGAACCCCAGCCCTACAATACCATTTTTGCTACTAGTCGCAATTTGAAATTCAATTGGAACATGACCGCCAGTATCAATCCACCATAGTATGTATTTTTTCTCATTGTCATAGGTTTCTAGGTGAATTTCAGGATTATCTGCTAAATTCTCGTGGGAAAAAACAAGATCAAGCTGGACTTTTTTTCCGTCAATTCCCGCCTCTTTGGTTGCCAACACCTGCCGGTGAACCGTTTTCCAAAACTCTGTCTTTTTAAGATCAGATAAAGAATTAATTTGATCCATGGTTAATGATTCCGCTGGCCCCAAAAAACTGGAGAGCGTGATCATCGTCAAAATTAACAGCAATTGTGTTTTTTTCATGCCGCGAATTTTGTCATTTTTTGTAAAACCACAATATTTATTGAGTTTTAAGAAACGGCGTTTTTAGGTTATCACCCTTCCGCCGCGCCAACCTAAGTTCAGAAGGTTGACCTGGGCCACCCTTAAATTCTTCAAATGTCGCGTCAACTTCCTGATTTTCTAAAGCCAAACAAGCAGCCTTCCCAGCCGAATAATTTCCATAACATGGATCCCAATACCAATCTTTTCCCTTATGAGAGCCATATACAATAACGTGATTAGCAAACTCTTGCCATACCGGCGTTTGTCTACCTTGGCAGGGGATACTATAATCGCCATCATGCGGTATCCAATCTTTTCCTTCTTGATATCGATAGGATTTGTGTCCATAATTGTATCCATTATCTTTCCATTCTTGATCCTTCATAAAAATCATTTGACCATCAGTCGATACCAATGTCACTTCACCCTTAAAATAATCATCCGCTCCTGCCAACTGCCCGCAATCTACAAGAAAATCTGCCCACGCACTGCATTGGCCGCTTCTATGGCGAGGATCAAGGAGTTCCTTATCGGTTACTCGACCACCATCATCACTCAATGACCAATAATGAAGGGTGTCGCCATTCGCGCAGGTTACATTCAAGCCTGAAAACGCGCTCCAAATCGCGTAAACTGCACTGGAGCCTCCATATTTTTTCCCCGCCATGGCATTGCACACGACATATAGCACCGTGTCGAATTGACTTCCCGGTGCTGAAGTTGGAACATGGTAGATGTTGTTGTCACTCGATCCGCAAAAGAGGACATTCCGATCCTTGTCCGTAATCTTCCAGTCAATTTGCTTGATAATATCAAAATTGTCGTCAAAATCTTGAGCCGACTCGATGCCGCAAATGTGATATACGCGAGTCCCTGGACCAACGCAGAATGACTTGTTAATTTTGAAATCCTTTCCGGCCGCGCTCTTTGCGCAACCTGTGATATACAATGTTTCACTGCCAGAACTGCATATTGACATCGTTATCCCCACATTTATTCCCGTCTTCCCGGAATATAATGCCGATGTTTCATCGGAATCGGAACTGTAATGCTGGGCGCACGGCTTGACTTTTTGGTTGGAATCATTCCAGAAAGTTGTTGTTTGGCAAAAATCGAACCTTGACACGTCCAGTATTTCAGTGACCACCGACGAGGCTTTCGGTTTGATACCGCCACCCGCCGTAGTTGGCAAGACTTTCGTCACAACCATAGCGTAGAGCAAGCTCGACGAGCCGGCAAGCACTGCCACAGCCAAAATGAGGTGTTTGAGAGTTGAGCCGTTTTTGCCCTTTTTGTCATTTGTCGTTGTTTTCATAGTTTTTAATGGTTTTGCTTTTTAATTGTTGTTTGTCAGAAATTTCATCCGGCCACGGTGGTGGTGGCGACATCGCTCCATTGGCCGACCTGCGCGTCGCTTTCGCGATAGATGCCCTTGTATTTCCACACGGCGCTGGCGCCGGGCGCGGGCAGGGCGGCGGTGTCGGTGTAACCGGGCACGGTGTCTATGGCCAGAAACACAAATCCCTTGCCATCGCCCCGGTCCACCCAGAGTTCCAGGCTGTCCATGCCCTGCTTACGCCAACTGATGACGGGATGCCCGGCTTGCAGGATGATTTGCAGGACAGGCTTGAGGCTGGAGTAATCCACCGTCTGTTCCGCGCCGATGATGCCCAAGTCCTGCCCCATGGCCTCGGTGTAGGCGGGATGTTTCTTGATGCGCGCGGCCAGCGCGGAGTTGCGGCCAAAGATGTTCGGCGGCACGGCGGGCGGAGCCGCCGGCAGCGCGGGCGTGACGGGCGGGTTGCCCAGGGCATCGCCGCCGGCGGCGGCGTTTTTGAACGAGGTCCAGTCGCGGGTGGTCTTGGTGTGCTGGTCGTGCGCGTCGCAAACGTAGTTGAAAAACAGGGAGTCGGCGGCGGCCTGCGCGACTTCGGCGGGGGTGACGCCCACGGTGGCGGCGTAAGCGGGCAGCTTGGCGGCCCAGTTGGTGAGCCATTTGCGTTTGCCCGGCTCGTCTTTGGGCAGGAAGGGTGCTTTTGCCATAATTTTAGTGTTTAGTTGAGCGTTGATGGTTGGGAAAAAAATGCTGAAATTGTGCGTTTTTGCCGATTTTTGAGGTTTTTTGGCTTTCCGCCGCCGTTGAGGAGCTTGCCTGAACCGTCCGGGAGCTTGTCTGGACGTTCCGGGAAAGATGCCGGATCGTCCGGCGGCCTGCCGGAATGGTCGCGGACGTTTCCCTGGCCGTCACGGAGATTTCCCCGGCTGTCCGGGAGCGGTGCTGGAATGGCCGGGATGTTTCCGCGAACGCCGCGCCAGCCGCCTGCACCGCCGGGGAGCAGTCCTGAATGATCGGGGAAAATTGCCGGGGCTTCCGTAATGGCAGTGACGGGAAAAAGAATCCCCGCACTATTGCGCGGTTGCGCGGCTGAAAAGTTGAATCACAGGAATTCATTTTTTGTCTTCCACGCACATCAAACCATCAAATGCCGCCTGTGCCGAGCAAAGCCAGCTACCAAAACACGCCACTTGCTACCAAAAGGCGACGGTTCAGATTTCCGGGCTGCTTTGATCAATTTGTGTCGGAGGAATTCCCCAATGTTTCTTGAAGTCCCGCGAGAAATGGCAGTGATGCATGTAACCAAGATCGGTGGCAAGCCCCTTGATTTGGGAATTGTTCCTCCACATTTCAATCGCGTATTCCTGCCGTTGTTCAAAAAGCCACGCCTTCGGACTTCTGCCGATTTTCTTGATGAAAAATCGCTGTAGAGCCCGCAATGAAACATCGCAGTTCTTCGCCAGCGTAGCGGCACGCCACCTGGCCTTGCGCGCCCGTTCCGGCCAGTTTTGGATTTGATGCAACCGGCTTTTCATATCGGCATATCGAAACTTTCCCGGCAAAAAAATTGTCCGAAACAAAGTCCCTATAATAGATACGTTCGGCTTTTGGAAATCTTTCAAATTATTTTTCGAAAATTGTATGATGCCGGAAATTGCCGGAATTCGCCGGGTTTAATGCACAATCGGCCATTCAAATCCAGCGCTGGCAAAATGCCATCCCGTTTGTTAGCCTGCCCGCGCTGATGAATTTTTTCGCCAACCAATGGTTTTCCGACTGGCTCGCCGGGCTGGGGCGGATCACGTTGCTGGCGCGGGAATCGGTGGCGTCGGCCTTCACCTTCAAGTTCAACCGGCGCGACCTGCTCTACCAGATTTATTTCATCGGCATCAAATCGCAGTCCGTCGTGCTGGTCACCGGCGCGTTCACGGGCATGGTGCTGGCGGCGCAGACTTATTATCAGTTTCACCGGGTCAAGATGGACACGGCCACGCTGGCGGTGGTGAGCGTCTCGATGTGCAGCGAACTCGGCCCGGTGCTGACGGCGCTCATGGTGGCCGGGCGCGTCGGCGCGTCCATGGCCGCCGAAATCGGCACGATGCGCGTGACGGAGCAGATTGACGCGTTGCGGACGCTGGCGACGCACCCGGTGGATTATCTCGTCGTGCCGCGCCTGCTCGCGTCGAACATCGCGCTGCCGCTGCTGACGGTGGAGGCGATGGCCATGGGCATCGGCGCGGGCTATCTGGTGGGCGTTTATCTGATGGGCATTGATCCAACGTATCTGTGGGATAATATGCTCAAATACTCGCACGACTCGGACGTGCAGATCGGCCTCATCAAATCCATCGTTTATGGCGGCATCATCGCGCTCATCGGCTGTTACAAGGGGCTGACCTGCGGCCTCGGCGCGCAAGGCGTCGGGCGCGCGACGACGGAAGCCGTGGTGTATGCGTCCATCACCATCCTCATCACGAATTTTTTCCTGACGCTGACGCTGGAACAACTCGCGGTCATGCTCGACTTATGATTGACGTGCGCGATTTGAAAAAAAGCTTCGGCGCGCAGTTGGTCCTCGACGACGTGAGCTTTCGGATCGAGAACGGCGAATCGGTCGCCATCATCGGGCGCAGCGGCGGCGGCAAAAGTGTTTTGCTCAAGCACATCATCGGTTTGTTGCAGCCAGATTCCGGCGACGTGGTGATTGACGGAGAAAGCATCGTGGCGATGAACGAACGCCAGTTGCTGCGCGTGCGCCGGAAATTCGGCATGGTGTTCCAGGGCGCGGCATTGTTTGATTCCATGACCGTCGCGGAAAATGTGGCGTTCGGCTTGCGCCGGCACGAACATCTGACCGAGGCGGAAATCGCGAAGCGCGTGGCCAGGACGCTCGATATGGTGGACCTGCCCGGCACGGAGGAAAAAAACCCGGCGGAATTGTCCGGCGGCATGAGAAAGCGTGTCGGGCTGGCGCGGGCGATCATTTACGAACCGCAGATTCTCCTTTACGACGAGCCGACGACCGGGCTTGACCCGATTGTGTCCGACAGCATTGACAAGCTGATCATGCGCGTGCGCGACCATCTGAAAGTGACGACGGTGGTGGTGACGCACGACATGAGGACGGCACGGCGCGTGGGCAACCGCGTGATGATGCTGCACGAGCGGAAACTTTACGCGAACGGCACGCCGGAGGAAATTTTCGCGTCGCAAGACCCGGTCGTGCGGCAGTTCATAGACGGCGTGGCCGACCCGCAGGAAAATTTATTTTGATCAAAGACTCCTTGCGCCGTCTTCTGCAACTTTGGACTGTGCGCATAGAGAAAACCAATCGTCGCCACCGTGCCGCTTAAATTCACCATCCGGCGTGCTTGCAATGAAACGGTAAAAGGCGCAATCATTCTGTCGTTATGCACTTGCATCAAGGTAAATTGGGCGACACGGGTGGCCCGCAATATTGGCTTCAAGCCATGCCCAAGCATGTCAGCAGTTATCTTCGGCAGGTAAAGACCTGTCCGGTCATCCTGCAGACGCCATATGGACCGGTTGAAACACCATTTGTCGCGGTTGAACCCAAACACAAGCTTGTTGGTGGCAAAATCGTCAAAGCAAATGCCGATCATTTTAGAATTCAGAAAGGCCAATCCAAGCTGACAATTAAAAAAGAAGAGCCGGAAAAAATCACCACTGCGGCAGTCCGGCTTACCAACGGCACTGTTTATACTGGCTTGTTTCATGCATACGCTGTGGAGAAAGCGCATAATGCTCACACAGGTCAGTCCCAATCTTATTATGGAAGGCTGTTTAATAAATCAGTAGACGGATATATGACTAGCAAGGGGCGATTTGTTGACCGATTCGAAGCGTATAAAATTGCAATAAAAGGCCGCCAGATTACACGGAAATCCTACGAAGATGCGGTCAAAGAGTTATGGGGAGAGAATATTAAAAGTGAAGGCGCGCTTTGCTCGCTGGCCTTCAACAACGTCCGAACTGATAACAAATGAAAACCATGTCCAACAAAGAAAACGCGAATGATGAGAAGTCAAAAGCATGGCGTTTGATTGAGCGAATTCTCGGCCAAATGGAGCGGACTGTGAATCATAGGCCGGATTGGAGGGTCCATCACGAAACGGACACCTCCATTGTTGTGACCTTTTCCAAAGTTGGGCAGTTGTTTTACGATGTCTCGAAAAAGGATTTGGAACAGTTTGCAACTCACCGGCGCGCATTTTTTGTTTTCTTGGCCGGTGGCCATAAAGATGCGTTTATCGTGCCTTCGCAAAGATTACGCGAGCAAATTGAATCGCAAGGTCTCACGCCGTCGCAGGAATATGGCGATTACAAATTGCATTTGGTTCGTGACTATCAAGGCACATATTTTCGTGAGATTTCTTCCCTGAATCTGATGCAGTATTTCAACCAATACGCTCAATTGCTTTGATCCCTTCGGCGGCACGGGGGTGACGGCCATTGAAGCATTTTTGCTCGGACGTAAAGCCATACAAAACGACCTGAATCCGTTTGCCAATTTCATCGCCCGCAACATCGCCGACACCTCTTTACCTTCGGCTGCCCCGCTCAAACAGGCTTTTGAGAAAATTGAAAAAGTCTGCGCCAATGATTTGGCTGAAATTGAAAAGGATGAAGCCTTCGCCCAGAAACTTTTGAAGGAATTGCCGCTGCCGGAAAATATCCGTCTGCCCAAAAATTCCGACGCCGAATTCTTTTACGAAATGTTCACACCACGCCAGTTGGCTGGACTGGCCTTGATCAAGCTGGAAATCGAAAAGCAGCCTGAAGGTGCTGTGCGTGATTTGCTGTTGCTGGCATGGTCGGCTTCCGTTGCCAAACTTAACAAAACTTTTCTTTCCGCCAAAGGCCGGGCGGAGAGCCGGGGCGGTTCCAGCATCTTCAGCATCTATCGCTACAAACTGGCCTCGCAATCGGTGGAGCTTCCCATTTGGAAAACATTCCAAGGCCGTTTTGCCAACGTTCTCGCCGCCAAAAAAGAAGTCCTGCATTTGCGCGACTATCACAGGAAGCAATCCGGCGGCAAAGTCAGCTTGGACAGTGAAAAAAGTTTTCGCGTGCTGTCGCATGATGCCGCTACTTTGGACAAAGAGATCAAACCCGGCTCCGTGGATTATATTTTTACCGACCCGCCTTACGGAGCTTTCATCAGCTACCTCGACCTTTCGATCCTCTGGAATCACTGGCTCGGTTTTCCCGTTACCGACGAAACCCGTGAACAAGAAACCATCGTCGGCGGTGAACAAAAACATTCAGAAGACCATTACAAGCAAAGTCTCGCCCGCAGTATTGAAACAGCGTTCCACCTGCTGAAACCCGACCGCTGGCTCTCCATCGTCTTTCAGCATTGGGACATCAGTTATTTCGCGACAATTCTCGAAACGGCCAGTGAATGCGGCGGCGAACTCAAGGCCGCCATCACGCAGACCGGCGATGTCATCTGGTCGATGCACAAAAAGAAAAATTCCGCGAGCGTGCTGGCCGGTGAAATGATTTTAACTTTTTACAAACCAGCCAAGGTTTCCAAATCCGAACGAAAAGCAAAATCTCCCAAAATTGAAAACCCCACGGCGGTTCTTTCCGAGGCTTTTGATTCCTGTCTCAATCATGGTGCGACCAGTTTCACCAACGAAGCCTTGTTCAACCAACTGGTGATGGAACTCTGGCAGCGGCGGGCGCTAAACTGCTTGAGCCTCGACCGCGATGAATTTATTGACCAATTGGAAAAGCGAGGCTGGATTTACAATACCCGCACGCATCTCTGGGCAAAACTCGGGCAAAACAAAAGCTTCATCGGAGAAATGATGCTCTTTGAGGATTGAAAGCGTTTTCGCATCGCCCTAGTCATCCATCGCAAAATGAATTTACGCAAGCCGTATCGCCTCGTTGTATTTAGGCGAATCGAAAACTGGCGGAATGGATTCGCGTTTGTTACCTTGGCGCGCGATGGAAGGCAAACGATTGGAAACCAAAGTCGGCCTGTTCGTTTTTATCGGGCTGGCGCTGCTGGCGCTGCTGCTGATCCAGTTCAGCAAGGGCACCAGCCTGTTTCGCGGCACCTACACGCTGCGGCTGCACGCGCTCAACGTCGGCGGCATCAAGCCGCGCGCGGGCGTGCTGCTCGCGGGCGTGCAGGTCGGCAGCGTCTCGGACATCCAGCTCGCCGACGACGGCAAGAGCGTGACCATCCTCCTGAAAATTTATAAAAATTTCCCCATCTACCACGACGCGCGGTTCGTCATCGAGCAGGCGGGGTTTCTGGGCGACCAGTTTGTCTCCATCATCCCGACGACGAATTCGCCGCCGCTGCTGGCAGACGGCGCGGACGTGCCGTGCCAGGAACCGTTCAATTTGCAGGAAGTCGCGCGCTCGGCGTCGGGCTTCATCCTGCGCATTGACGAGACGGCGAAAAAGCTGGACGCGTCGGTCTCGGATTTGCAGCGCGTGGTGCTGAACGGCCAGACGCTCACGAATTTTTCCGTGTCCATCGGCAACCTGCGTTCGTTCACCGAACAGGCCATCGGCACCATCGGCGACATCAACGCGCTCGTGGCGACCAACGGTTCGCAGATCGGCATTGCCATCAGCAACGCCGTCCTTTTTTCGGCGGATTTGACGCGGCTGGCGAATTCCGCCGACGCATTGCTCGTGACCAATGGCGATGAAATTTCCGACGCCGTGAAAAACATCAAGGCCTCGACGGAAACGTTGAAAAGCTTGATGGCGGATTTGCAGGCCGGCAAAGGGCTGGCCGGAACCCTTTTGCAAAATCAGCAGCTTGCGACAAACGTGCAGGACATCGCCGCCAACATCGCCATCACCACGAGCAATTTGAACCGGCGCGGATTGTGGGGCATCCTGTGGTCGCAAAAACCGGCCAGCACCAACGCGCCAACGCGCGCGCCCAGCCCGCACAACCAAGGCCATTGACTATGACACCACTTTGGGCCATCCGCCTTTTATTTCTCGGCCTCTGCATGACGGCGGGCTACGCCATCAGCCAGGTCAACGCGGACTTTGTCGGCCTGAACCACAGCGGACTGATCGGGGTGGTCATGGGCTTCGGGTTCGGCGGCCTGCTGATTGCCGTGGACGAAATGCTGAAAAGTTTTTCGCTGCGCGCCTTTTCCGCCATCACCTTCGGCCTGCTGCTCGGCACCTGCGTGGCCATGCTCATTGACAAATCCGGTCTGTTTCAGAACGCGGACGACCAGCAGCACTGGCTCATCCGGCTCGGATTGTTTTTGGGCTTCAGCTACATCGGCATCATCCTCGCCGTGCGCAGCAACAAGGAGGATTTTTCGCTCATCATTCCCTACGTCCGCTTTTCGCCGCAAAACAAGCCGGACAATCTCATGCTGCTCGACACCAGCGTCATCATTGACGGGCGCATCGCCGACCTGATCGAGATGAAATTTCTCGAAGGCCTCATCATCGTCCCGCGTTTCGTGCTGCGCGAACTCCAGCAGGTCGCCGACTCCGCCGACCCCATCAAGCGCGCGCGCGGCCGGCGCGGCCTCGAAATGCTCAACCGCATCCAGCGCAACACCAACATCGAAGTCCGCATCCACGACGGGGATTTCCCCGAGGAAAAGGAAGTGGACGGCAAACTCGTCCGCCTCGCGCGCAACCTCAACGCCCGGCTCTTCACCAACGACTACAACCTGTCCAAAATCGCCGAGCTGCAAAAAATCAACTGCGTCAACCTGCACGAAGTCGCCAAGACCCTGAAGGTGATTTTGCTGCCCGGCGAAATTCTCCACTTGAAAGTCGTCCGCGAAGGCAAGGACAAGGGCCAAGGCGTCGGCTACCTGCCCGACGGAACCATGGTCGTCGTCACCAACGGCCAGCCCCACATCGGCCAGCAAGTCGAGGCGCAGGTGCAGACGCTGCTCCAGACCGGCGCAGGCATCATCGTCTTCGCCGAAATTAAATCGCCGGCGGTCGAGTGAAAAATTTCTGCGCGAACAAAAAAATCACCATGGACTTCGCCACCGTCTTCACCGCATTTAATCCAGCCGAGGCGCAGCTTGTCCGCTCGCGGCTTGAAGCCGCCGGATTTCATCCGTTCGTCGTGGGCGAACTGTCCGCCTTGACCATGGAAGGCTATTCGCAAGCCGCCGGCGGCATCCGCGTCCAGGTTCCCGCCGCCGAAGCCGCCGACGCAACCGAATTTCTCGGCTCGTAGGACGAGACTCTGACTTTCAAAATGACTCCGGCAAAATTAAAATCCCTCCGCCGCCTCAAACAAATCCTGCCCGGCGAAATCATCCTGGAAGCCGCCGCCCTGAAAAATTATTCCGGCGACAAATGGTTCGCCGCACACCAACCCGACGCCGTCGCCCTGCCGCGCTCCACCCAATCCGTCGCGGCCATTCTGCGCTTTGCAAACCAGAATAAAATCCCCGTCACCGCGCGCGGCGCGGGCCACGGTTACGTCGGCGGCTGCGTGCCGGTTCACGGCGGCATCGTGCTCTCAACCGAAAGGATGAAAAAGATTCTGGAAATCAATCCCGCCGATTTCGTCGCCGTCGTCCAGCCCGCCGTCAACACCGCCGAATTTCAGGCTGCGGTTGAAAAACTCGGACGCTTTTATCCGCCCGACCCCGCCAGCCGCGCCAACAATTTTATCGGCGGCAACATTGCGACCAACGCCGGCGGTCCGCGCTGTCTGAAATACGGCGTCACCCGCGATTATGTTCTCGGCCTTGAAGTTGTGCTGGCGGACGGCACAATCCTCCGTCTCGGCGGACGCACGCACAAAAACAAAACCGGCTTCGATTTGCACCGGCTGTTTGTCGGCTCGGAAGGGCTGCTGGGCGTCATCACCGAGGCAACCTTGAAATTGATCCCGCTGCCGCCGTTCCGCGCCACGCTCGCCGTCGGCTTCAGTTCCATGAAAAATGCCGTCGGCGCGCTGCAATCCATCCTTGCCGCCGGATTTTCGCCGAGCGCGCTGGAACTGGCCGACGAATTCACGCTCGCCGCCGCCGCCAAATACACCGGCAGCAAGCGTCTGGACATTTGCAAGGCGCATCTGATCGTTGAAATTGACGGACAGAACAAATCCGTTCGCGGCGAACTGCCGGAAGTGGAAAAAGTCATCCGCAAGCACCAGCCGCTGTTCATCGAACGCGGACTGGGCGACGCCGAGTGCGAAAAAATCTGGGAAATCCGCCGCGTGTTTTCGACTTCGCTCAAATCCACCGGTCTAAAAAAATTGAACGAGGACATCGTCGTGCCGCGCGGACGGCTGGAGGATTTGTTCCGTTTCACCGCGCGCCTGCAAAAAAAAATCAAGCTGCCCATCGCGTGCTTCGGCCACGCCGGCGACGGCAACATCCACGTCAACATCATGCTCGACGCGGGCGATTCCGCCGCCGTCAAACGCGGCGAGGCTGCGCTCGACGAATTGTTCCGGCAGGTTCTGGCTTGGAATGGCGCGATCACCGGCGAACACGGCATCGGCCTCGCCAAAAAACGCTGGTGGCCGCTCGCCGTTTCAAAAGAGGTTCAGGAATTGCATCGCGAGTTGAAGAGGACTCTCGATCCGAACGGCATTTTGAATCCCGGCAAGTTTGTTTAAGGTAGGTCAGGCTTCCAGACTGACCCGCCAGCAAGACAAAGGATATATGCTCGCGCCGATGCGCTTGTTGGCAGGCAAGATGCCTGCCCTACTTTTTCAACTCAAACTCCACCGGTTCGCCGGAGGCGGAATCTTTGGCAATCCACAATTGGAATTTTCCCGGCTCGACCAGCCAGTTTCCCTTCACGTCGTAGTAACCAAGTTCGTTTCCAGAAATGGTGAAACTCACGTCGCGCGATTCGCCGGGCTGCAAAAGGATTTTCTGAAAGCCTTTCAACTCGCGCACCGGACGCGGCCCGCCGGACGCGGCGACATCGCGGAGGTAAAGCTGCGCCACTTCGGTTCCCGCGCGCACGCCGGTATTGGTCAATTGCAGGCTGGCGGTGATGGTTCCGCCAAGTTTCATCGTTGGCGCGGCCAGTTGAACTTTCCCGAACCCAAAGGTCGTGTAAGCCAGCCCGAAGCCGAACGGATACAGCGGGTCGTTCGGGCCGTCGGCGTAATTGCCCTTGTATTCGCCGATGCCCGGACGACCGGTGTTCAGATGATTATAATACATCGGCACCTGGCCGACGCTGCGCGGAAAAGTTGTCGTCAACCGCCCCGCCGGATCCGCGACGCCGAACAAAACTTCCGCCACGCCGTTGCCGCCCTGTATGCCGGGAAACCACGCCTCCAAAATCGCCGCCGCCTTTTTCTGGATTTGCGGAATCGCCAGCGGCCGGCCGTTGAACAATACGACGATCACCGGCTTGCCGGTCGCAACGATGGCATTGAAAAGTTCCATCTGACGGCCCGGCAAACCCAGGTCGCTGCGGCTCGCATCTTCACCGCTCCAGTCGCGCGGCTCGCCCAAAGTCAAAATGATTTCGTCGGCGGACTGGGCCGCTTCGACAGCCCTGGCAATTTCATTCGTGCCGGTCGGAATCTCTTTGATCGGCGAAAAGCTTTCGAGATGCCTGCGGATTTTTCCGCTGTCAATGATTGAACAGCCGCGCGCGACGACCAGTTGAAAATCAAACGGCAATTGCGCCCGCACCGCGTCCGCCAGTGAAACGATGTCGTTCGTGTGGGCGCGCGACGACCATGGCCCGGCCATTTCCTCGGCGTCCTCCGCGAACGGGCCGATGAGCGCGAGCTTCTTGGCATGAGGCGAAAGCGGCAGGACGCTGTTTTCATTTTTCAGCAGCACGCACGATTTCGCGGCGGCTTCGCGCGCGAGGTCAATCGCGTCCGGCTGGAGCAACGCCGTCTTGAAAGCATTCCCGTCCGTGAACGGATGGTCAAACAGACCCTTTTCAAATTTCACCGTCAGCACGCGGCGGACGGCTTCGTCCAAAACTTTTTTCGGAACGGTTCCCTGCTCCACCTGCTGCTTCAACGTGTCCGCATAAGTCGTCGAAACCATTTCCATGTCCACGCCCGCCGTGAGGCCGAGCCGCGCGGCTTCGGCATTATCCGCCGCGACTCCGTGATCAATCAATTCGCTCACCGACTCCCAATCGCTGACGACGAAACCGGGGAATTTCCATTCGTTGCGGAGAATTTCCGTCAGCGTGTGCCGGTTCGCACTCGCGGGCATTCCCGAAAGCTCGTTGAACGCGCTCATCAACGTCCACGCGCCCGCGTCCACGCCGGCCTTGAACTGCGGCAGATAATAATTGCGCAGCGTGAACTCGGAAATCTCCGTCGTGTTGTAATCGCGTCCGCCTTCCGCCGCGCCGTAGCCGACGTAATGTTTCAGGCACGCGACCACGCGGTTGGTGTCCGCGCAATTCGTTCCTTGAAAACCGCGCACGCTCGCCGCCGCGTCCAGCGCGCCGAGCCACGGGTCTTCGCCGAACCCTTCCGCGATGCGCCCCCAGCGCGGATCGCGCGCGAGGTCAACCATCGGCGAAAACACCCAGTCAATGCCCGCCGCCGCCGATTCGCGCGCGGAAATCGTCTGCGTCCGCTCGAATAATTCCGGCTCCCACGCACACGCCTGCGCCAGCGGAATGGGAAAAACCGTGCGGAAACCGTGGATGGAATCGTGCCCGAAAATCAGCGGGATGCCGAGCCGGCTTTGCTCGACGGCGATGTGCTGAAGTTTGTTCCGCATCACCGGAGTCTCGATCAATGCCGAGCCGTCGAGAAACGAACTCACTCCGCCGGCCTTCAACTTCTCCGCGAGTTTTCTGTCCGAATCCTTCGCCATGGCGGACTGCCAGAGCTGGCCGATTTTTTCGGCCAGCGTCATCCGCTTCAGCAAATCATCTACACGCTTGGCGACGGGCTGCGACGGGTCTTCGTAAATGTCCTTGCGCCCGTTTTTGTCCAGATCAATCCAGCCTTGCCGCGTCGTAGCTGAAGGCGAAGACGGGCCGCCGCGATAAATCGAATTGGTATCGGCAGCGGTCGCGACGGACGCGGCGAACATATAAATCAATAACGTGGCGAATTTCATGTGTTGCAGTCTGCCTGCGCGGAAAAAAAGTTCAAATTGATTTCGTTCAAAGCTCTGACAGCGTAGGACGGGCTTCCAGCCTGTCCAGCGAGCGCTTCAGCGCGAGCAGGAAAACAAGCGCGCTTTTTCGGCAGTTGGGACAGGCTGGAAGCCCGTCCTACATTGAAGGTGCGACCATCACCACAAACTCGCCTTTCAAACTGCGCTTCCTGGCGATCTCCAAAAGCGCCGCCGGTTTGCCGCGCAGAAATTCCTCGAACTTCTTCGTCAACTCACGCGCGAGGACGACTTCGCGTTCGGGAAAAACTTCGTTTAATTCGCCGAGAAGTTTTTCGATGCGATACGGCGATTCGTAAAAAACCAAAGTGCCGGAAATTGTTTTGAGCGATTCCAATTTATTTTTCCGCTGGCCGGATTTGTGCGGCAGAAAACCGACGAAATGAAATTCATCCGTCGGTAATCCGCTCGCGGTGAGTCCCGCGACAAGCGCGCACGCGCCGGGAATTGCTTCGACGCGGAAGCCCGCCGCAATCGCCGCCTTCACCACGCGCTCGCCGGGATCGCTGATGCCGGGACTGCCGGCGTCCGTGACCAGCGCGACTTTCTCGCCGCGCCGGAGACGCTCGATGATTTCCTCGCTGCGCCGCGCCTCGTTGAACTGAAAATAGCTCAAGAGCGGTTTGCTGATGCCGAAATGCTTCAGCAATTGCCCGGAATGCCGCGTGTCCTCGGCGGCGACCACGTCGCACTCGCGCAAGACGCGGAGCGCACGGAGCGTGATGTCCTCGAGGTTGCCAATCGGCGTGGCGACGAGGTAAAGCGTGCTGGCGGTGAGCGGCGGAAGTTCCATGGCGGAAAAATTTTACCACTTCAAAACTTGCAATCCCGCAATCAGATCAAAGTGTCTGTCGCGGGCGGCCAATGGCAATTGAAATTCTTTGGCAAGCGCGGCAATCCAAATGTCATTTTCAGGTATGGGTGTTCCTGCCTTGGCAAGCGCGGCGCGGATTTGTCCGTAATGATCGGCCGTGGCGGCGGTCGGCAGCAGCAGGACGGTGGCGTTCAAAAAAACTGAAATCCGCTCCAAAGTCCTCGCCGGATTCGCGGAAAGATAGGCTCCGCAGTAAAGTTCGCCGAGCGCGGTTTGCGGCAGATACAATGTGGCGGCATTTTGGAACTGTTGCCGGAGCGCGTCGTCCTTTTTCAGAAATGGAATGACGACCGACGTGTCCAGCAGGGCTTCACCACTGGCCGGCATCAATCCTTTCACAATTGTCGTGGATGGCGGCGGCCAGCGCGTCCGCCTCTGCCCCGGTCAGACTGCCATGGGCGCGGTCGAGCGCGCGGCTGCGTTCCGCGCGCGACGTTTCCTTGAGCCGATGAACATAATCCGCCGCCGCCGCCAGTTTTTTTGGCGGCAACGTCTTGAGTTCTTCAACCACTGTTTCCAGCGCGCTCATTTCAGTCGAAGATAACTGAATTCATTCAACCGCGCAAGGGCGTGGCCACGAGGTAAAGCGTGCTGCTTGCGAGGTCGTAGCCTCTCTGTTTTGGCGAAGACCCGGCGGTGAGCGGCGGCAAGGCGGCGTCCATGGCTTGACTTAAACAGAAATTGGGCGTGAAATAAAACCTAAATGGCATCGCAAACTTGCACAATTACTGAACTTCGAAAACTTATCAAAGATTCGGGTTATCCATTTGAATTAAGTGTTGCCGAAACGCTGATGGCTCAAAATTACGACGTAAAATTATCGCACCATTTTTTCAATCCTCTTCGCCAGCAGGATTCAGAACTTGATATTCTAGCGACGCGCGATTTTAAATTTGAAACAAAGCATCTCGGACACGTTCGGTGCATTCTTGAATTAGCAATTGAGTGTAAAGACAATTCTTTGCCTTATGTCCTTTTTGGATTTCCTTCACCAACGTCGTCACCATCTGGAATAGTTGACACGGATTCGTTCTATATGAAAATCCGTTCAACCAGCGACAAGTTTGCCAACTATTTTGCAATTCCATCACTCGGCGATTCCCGTGGAAGTGAACCGTTAAACATCAAACCCCACCTCCATCAATTCAAAGGTGATTTTCGTTTTCATCAAGCTGCTGCTGTTGAAATTCAGAACGGCAAACAAAAACTTCATGTAACTGAGCGCCTGCGCAATGCGCTTAATGGACTAGCAGGCTATGTTGAATATGCACAAGACGCATGGATTCAAAATAAAAAAGCACTTGTTGGGATGTCTTACGACCCTACGATTTGGGTGTCATATTTAGTTCTAGTTCATGGAGGCGAACATTACCGTTACACAGAACAGTCGTCCCTTGAGCCATCTCATCACACGACTTTATTTACTTCGTTCAATTCAGGTAGCAATTCAATCCCTTTGACCATTGATTTTATCAAACACACCGATTTGTTATCTTCGCTAAAAACAATTGAAGGTTCTTTTGACGTCCTTTCAAAACATATTTTGCGATATCTTGAACCATCGCCAAAACCACTGACAAAAAGAACTTTTCAGCCATGAGATCGTTGTCGTCGTTATCACGCAGGATTTGAAAACGCAGCGCGCGCCAACACTTCCCGGCAGATAGTTTGCGCCGCGTTTGCCCGGCCCAGGGATTTCGCCAGCTTCCCCATCTCGCTCAATTTCTTGGAGCCGAGCAGTTGTTCGACGCGATAGGGCAAATCCTCGACCCGATTGGCCTTGGCCGCCGCGCCGTGTTCGAGGAGAAAATCGCTGTTGGCCGCTTCCTGGCCTGGAATGGGGTTCAAGATGAACAGGGGCTTGCCCAGCGCCAGCGCCTCGGAGGTCGTGAGGCCGCCGGGTTTGGTGATGATGAGGTCGGCCACGGCCATGAGTTCGTGCATGTTCGTCGAGAATCCGAGGACGTGCGTCGGGTGCTTGCGGTTTTGCGTGGCCAGCTTGCGGCGTAATTCTTCGTTGCGCCCGGTGACGACGAGCGTTTGAAATTGTCCCGAAGCCTTGTCGAGTTCAGCCAGAATTTCCGCGACCGGCCCCATGCCGAAGCCGCCGCTCAAAACAAGTAATGTTGGCAGGTCATCACGCAGGCCGTATTGCTTGCGGACTGCTTTCGCATCCGGCTTGGAAGAAAATTTCGCCGCGACGGGAATGCCCGTGACCACGACATTTTCCGCCGCCACGCCGCGCGCGACGAGCCGCGCCTTGGTTTCTTCCGCCGCCACGCAATACAAGTCCACGCATGATTCCATCCACAACGCATGCGCCTCGAAGTCCGTTACGATGCAGACGACGAACGGGCGCGGGCCGTCGGATTTTTCGCGCATCGGCGTGAGCGTTTCGAGCGGCAAATAGTGCGTGCAAAGAATCACGTCAGGTTTGAATTGTTTGACATGTTTTGCAAAACGCTGCTTGGAGCCGCTGGGAAATTTGCGCTGGATGCGTTTCAACCGCTGCAACAATTTTGGATTGTCCGATTTGGCGAAGACCAGGCCCCAAATTTCCGGCGCGCGTTCGACGAGCTTGACGTAGCCGTCGGAATAAATCTTCCGGTGCAGCGGGGAAAATAATTTGAGCAGGTCAATCTTCTCGACGACATCGTCGGGATGCGCCGCGTGCCAGGCTTCCTCCAAGGCCGCGCCCGCTGCCAGATGTCCTGCGCCGCACGTGACTGTCGCAATCAAGACTCGCATAATGCGCAGACGCTAACAAAGCGGGCGGCGGAGCGCACGGAATTGTTGGCCGCCTGAAATGGCAGCGAGCGTTCGTGATTTAGTTTGAGCCGGTTCACGGCGGCGGCTACATTTGAAAAATTGCGTTCCGGTTGTGACCAGTTTTTTTTTCAAAAACCGCCGACGGCTGCTGTTCCTTGCTTTGCTGGGCGGTGCCATTATCTCCGCAGACGCAAAACCTTACGGCCTGACCAACCGCCCGGCCATTGGCGCATATCTCAATGGCGCGATGCCGGAAATCGCCCCGGCCATTTCCGGCAACTGGTCGGCGGTCAATGCTTTCACGAACCTGCTCTTCACCAACTCCGTCGGCCTGACGTTTGTGCCGGGCACGGATGAGCTTTGCGTCTGGGAACGCGAAGGGCGCGTGTGGACGTTTCAGAATTCTCCCGGCACGACGCAAAAAAAACTCGTCCTCGACCTCCACGACCAATGCCAGGGCTGGGACGATTCCGGTTTGCTCGGCCTCGCGTTTCATCCCGGTTTCGCGACGAATCATTTTGTTTTCGTCTATTACACCTGGGTCAAGCCCGGCACAGTCGTCGGCGATCCGAACACGCGGCCCAATCCAGTTTTGCCGAACACCTATCACGACCGGCTTTCGCGTTTTACGCTCGACACGAACGGCGTGGCAATTCCCGGTTCGGAAAAAGTTTTTGTGGATTTGACTGATCAAACCGTCTGGCATCACGGCGGCGGAATGTTCTTCCACCCGGCGAACGGCTTTCTTTACTGGACGGACGGCGACAATTCCGTCGGCGACAACGACCAGATCATTGACAAAAGTCTATACTCCGGCGTCTTCCGCATTGACGTGGATTGTCGCGGCGGAAACATCAGCCACGCGCCGCCGCGCCAGCCGCTCAACGGCGTGACGGCGAATTATTTTATTCCGAATGACAACCCGTTCGTCGGCCAGTCAAATGTGCTCGAAGAATTTTTCTGCCTCGGCCTGCGCAGCCCGCATCGCATGACGATTGATCCGCCGACCGGACGGATTTTCATCGGCGACGTTGGCGAAAGCGCCCGCGAGTCCGTCAAAGTCATCGAGCCGGGCGAGGCCGGTTTGAATTTTCAATGGAACAAAATCGAAGGCAAGCAGGGTGATTTGACGCCGCCGTTCATCGGCATCAACAAGCAGCCGATTTTGGATTATCCGCACAGCGACGGCCGTGCGATCATCGGCGGCTACGTTTATCGCGGCCAGGAATTCGCGCGCGACCTCGGCGGCAAATATATTTTTGGCGACAACGTCTATCGCACGATCTGGGCGATGGACGAAACGACCACGCCCATCAAAAAAACCGTCCTCTGCGTCATGCCCAAGGGCGACGGCCCGAATTCCGGCTCCGACTACACCGGCCTGTCGTCGTTCGGCACGGACGCGGACGGCGAGATTTATCTGTGCCAGATGAGCAGCATCGGCGGGCGCATCTACAAATTGCAGCGCGGCGGCCCGCCACCGCCGACGCAGCCGATGCCAAAACTGCTTTCGCAAACCGGCGCGTTCGCGGATTTGGAAAAATTGCAGCCGGCAGATTTTTTAATCCCCTACTCCGTCAACTCGCCGCTGTGGTCGGACGGCGCGACCAAGCTTCGCTGGATGGCTTTGCCGACTGATTCAAAAATCAATTTCTCCGCGAAAGGCGAATGGACGTTTCCCGCCGGAACCGTTTTCGTGAAAAATTTCTCGCTGCCCGTGGACGACACGAATCCGCAAATTCTCCGCCGGCTCGAAACACGCCTGCTCGTCCGCGACGCCAGCGGATTCGTTTATGGCGCGAGCTACAAATGGCGCGCGGACAATTCCGACGCCGACCTCGTGACCGCTGGCACGAATGAAGATGTTTCCATTAAAACGACTGGCGGCGCTCGCATCCAAAAATGGTTTTATCCCGGCCGTCAGGATTGCCTCACCTGCCACACCCCGCAATCCGGCGGCGTGCTCGGCGTCAAGACGCGCCAGCTCAACGGCGACTTCGAATATGCGAACGGCGTGACCGACAACCAGCTTCGCGCGTGGAATCACCTCGGGCTTTTCGACAAAAAGCTTGCCGAGCTGGAAATTCCGTTTTTTGCGAAGCTCGTCAGCATTACGAACACCGCCGCGCCGTTGCAGCTTCGCGTCCGCTCTTATCTGGATTCAAACTGCTCGCAATGCCATCGCCCCGGCGGCGCAGGCGCGTTTTTCGACGCGCGCTTTGACACGCCGCTGAAACAGCAAAATCTCCTCAACGGCCCCGTGCAAAATCCGCTCGGCATTTTGGCCGCGAAAGTCATCGTCCCCGGCGACACCAACAAATCCATTTTGTTCCGGCGCATCAGCCTCACCGGCCAGAACCAGATGCCGCCGCTCGCCAAAAATGTCGTGGACACCAACGCCGTCGCCGACATCGGCAAATGGATTCTGTCGCTGCATAATCCCGTTGCTTTGCTTCCCAAAAACTGGCGCGACGCGGACATCGGCAACGTCAGTTCGTCCGGAGAGGCGAGTTCGTTGAACGGACTTTACAACCTCATCGCGTCCGGCGACGACATCTGGGACGTGGCCGACTCGTTTCATTTTGCTTGCACACCGCTTGATGGCGACGGCCAGATTGTCGCGCGCGTCACGTCTTTGCAATTCACCGACCCGTGGGCGAAGGCCGGCGTGATGTTCCGCGAAAATCTTTCGCCCGGCTCCCGGCACGCGCTCATGGTCGTCACCGCCGGCGGCGGCTCGGCGTTTCAACGGCGCGAAATTGCGGATAAAATCAGCGTCAACACCGACGGCCCGGCGCTGACTATTCCTTACTGGGTAAAATTAGTGCGCGCGGGAAACACGTTCACCGGCTCCATTTCGGCGGATGGAAAAATCTGGCAGCGCGTGGACAGCGTGACGATTCCGCTGGGCAAAACCATTTATGCCGGCCTCGCGCTCACCGCGCACAACAATTCCGCGCTGAACTCTTCGCTGTTTGACAACGTCACGGTCTCACCGTGAACGGAAATGGCGGCGTTGCCCGTGCGCCGGCCGCGCGGAAGATTGGTGGCGCGGCGGATGCGGATGACGGCGTTCCGGCTCGGCTTCAAATTGCGGCGCGGCGGCGTTGTAATCAAATCCCTCCGCGCGTTTCCGCACGATGCCGCGACCGATGAAGCGCTCCAGCGCGCGCAGTTCGCCCAAATCCTCGCGCGTGACAAAACTG
>Ga0224554_1000553_pt1 | contig 30061 bp, 25 predicted proteins | sample 714S22024metaG_FD_180666 | JGI IMG/M metagenome (GOLD analysis project Ga0224554, IMG submission 180666) | Peat soil microbial communities from Stordalen Mire, Sweden - 717 S2 20-24 | ecosystem: Environmental > Terrestrial > Soil > Wetlands > Peat | place: Sweden: Norrbotten County, Stordalen...
AAACGGCCTCCAGAGGCCGCAAAACAACAGAATCTCAGGAGAAAAGAGCCCCAATCGACGAAAAAATCCCCTCGCAAAACTCAACACACCCAAAATACCGAGTTTTTCCGCAGCCTGTTCAGCCCCCTGCTCCCTCCGGAAAGCGAGACAAGGGCGGAGAACAGACAAGAGCAAGGGAGGGAGATTTTGTGGGAGAAAGGATGGAGGGCTTGAGGAGGTGCGAGTGGTATCGGGGTTCCTTCGACTTCGCTCAGGACAGGCTCTTCGCGCTCGAAAGACGCGCTCAGGATGACAGCAAGAACAGACAACGGCAAGAACAACGGCAAAGGCCAATACGGAGATTCTGGCTACGCCAGAATGACGACGTGTGGGGCTACGGTTGTCGCTGCGGGCGGTTGTGGGTTAACCTATGCTCTGTGGCATCTACCGTAACCTCACGCATCGGAGTGACGCGGCGCAGCTTTCTTTTCGCGCTGCCTTTCGCACGGACCGCGCGGCATCTTGCACTGATCGCTGCGCTCGCGTTTGCGATGGCCGGCTTCCCTGCCAACGCGCAATCCGCGCAGCCAATCACGGCACAATCCGCGACTCCGGCCGCTACTGCACAATCCATGCCGCCAGCCGCTGGACAGTCCGCGATTCCTGCTGCTGGGCAGTCCGCGCAGCCAGCTTCCTCCGCCGACCTGCCGGATGCACCGGGCGTTGCCGCCGCGGCCAAATCTGAGCCGGTGCCCAGCGGGCCGACGATTGTCATCGACAGCACGATGGGACGGCTGACCTGCAAGACATTCGACCGGCAGGCGCCCAACGCGGTGGCGAACTTCATCGGGCTGGCCGAGGGGACGAAGGACTGGACCATCAACGCCACCCAAGTCAAACAACACGGCAAGCGGTTCTACGACGGGTTGACCTTCCACCGCGTGATTCCGGGGTTCATAATCCAGGGGGGCGACCCGGTGGGCGACGGCACGGGCGATCCGGGCTACTACTTTGCCGACGAGATCACGCCCGAGCTGACTTTTTCGGTACCGGGGCGGCTGGCCATGGCCAACTCCGGGCCGAACACCAACGGCAGCCAGTTCTTCATTACGGAGGACGCCGCCCCCGATCTCGACGGCAAGTACACCATCTTCGGCCAGTGCGACACGCACTCGACGCTGCTGGCCGCGTCCATCGCCCGCGTGGCGCGCGATGCGAACGACAAACCCCTCACCCCGGTCGTCATCGGGCGGGTCACGATCGTGCGCGAGGGCGAGGCGATGCCTCCGCTTCCCGCGCTTCCGCCTTCAACCAGCAACCAGCAACCTGCATCCAACAACTGACCACTGGAGTTCAAAAAAAATGCCAACCAAGCCCGGAACCTATGCCACCTTCAAGACCAGCGAAGGAACGATCGTCTGCAAGCTCTTTGAGAAGGAGGCGCCGGAGACGGTGGCCAACTTCATCGGCCTGGCCGAGGGGACCAAGGAGTGGACGAGCCGCTCCAAGAAGGGGCCCAAGCTTTACGACGGAACCATCTTCCACCGCGTGATTCCCAACTTCATGGTGCAGGCGGGCGACCCCGAAGGCACCGGCATGGGTGGCCCCGGCTACAAGTTCGGCGACGAGACCAAGGGATCGCCACACGGCTTCCAGAAGCCGGGCAAGCTGGCCATGGCCAACTCCGGGCCGAACACCAACGGCAGCCAGTTCTTTATCACCGTGGCCGACACAAGCTGGCTGACGGGCAAACACACCATCTTCGGCGAGGTGGTGGAGGGATATGCGATCGTGGAGAAGATCTCGCTGCTGCCGACCGGCAGCCAGGACCGGCCCAAGACGACTGTGGTGCTGGAGACGGTTACGATTGAGCGGATCGCGTAGTTATTCCTGTGCGAGAAGAAGGCCCGCTCACGTCGAGCGGGCCTTTCTGTCTGATTTGTTGAGCCGGTGTGGATCGGAGTTATGCCTTTTTGTGTGAGCCGCGCCAATTTATCGCGCAGGGGCGGGTCAGTTCCCTGCCGGGGTGCGGATGATCTGGACGGAGCATTTGGCGTGGCGGGCGACAAACTCGGCCACGCTTCCCAGCAGGAAGCGCTGAATGCCGCGCGTGCCGTGTGAGCCGAGGACGATGAGATCGGCGCGCCACTCGGATGCGGAGTCGAGGATGCTCTCGCGGACGTCGCCCGTCTCGACGGCGGTCTCTGCCTTGAACCCAGCGGCGCGGAGTTGGCCGGCGATGCGCTCGACCAGATCGTGGGCCGGCCGCTTCAGGTCTGCCAGCTCGGGCGCGTAGCCTGCGGCCATCTCCGGCGGCGCCGAGAACCCCAACGGCTGCAAGACATGCAGGACCAGGACATCAGTGTTCTGGGCGCGAAACTGCGCGACAAACGCGCGGGCAATCTCAGCCGCGTACTTCGAGTCGTCGATTCCCATCAGGACCTTCATGGCTCCGCCTCCATAAGCTACCTCAAGAGAACCACCGTATCAGACGCGGGCTGGTCGGTTCCAGTTGTGGCAGGGGTGCGAGATCGGCGTAGAGCGAGGCGGTCAGGCAAAAGGCTGCGGAGGAGGTGCGTCGCCGCGGCACATGTTGAACCCCCGCCGTCAGGAATCGATGCCTGGCGGGGGCCATGGGTGAGACGGAGCGGAACGTGAGAGGCTAGGCGGCGGTGCGTTCCGGCCATAGTTTGTGCCAAAAGAGCTTGAGGCCAGTGCGGGCCGGAGCGATCTCGCGGCACTCGACGAAGACCTCGCGGCTGAGCCGCATCAGGAGCTGCACGGCTTCCACGTCGCTGGGCGACATCTCGCCGCCGTTGCGGTAGACCCGCGAATCGTAGACATACTCGATGGCGTGACCGAGCGACTCCAGGGCGTGGCCCTGATGCATCGAAGGCCGGCGGTGAATTGCCTGGCTGGCGGACCGATCGCGCTGCGCGGCGGACGGATCGGGCATAGTGTGGACAATAATCTTTGCGTATGGGCTAGTCGACGGAGTGGTGGACATAGAGACACCTCGATACAGGACTTCTATCGGCAGCCACGCGCCGGACTTTAGAGCCAGTCGTCATTTTTTTAGGAGAAGAGGATGGGCAAGCAATGAGGAGAGGATACGGCACTCATGCTATTCATCTGATGGTTTAGATAATCCCCACAAGTGATTCATAGGGCCGGTGCCTGTTCCTACCTGAACGGCGGAGCGGAGTGCATTGGCGACATAGAGCTTGGCGGCCTGGGCGGCCTGTTGCGGGGTGTCGCCCAGAACCAGCCTGCTGAGGAATGCGCTGGAGAGCGCGCAGCCGGTGCCGTGGGTCGAGCGGGTGACGACGCGTTCGCCCGGCAGCCAGAGTCCCTGGCCGGTGGGCAGCAGCAGATAGTCGTCGGGCGGGTCGAGATGTCCCCCGGTGGCGAAGACGCCCAGGCGATGGCCGTCCGGACTCTGGTCGGTGCGGGTTTGCAGGGCGCGGCAGGCTCGGGGCAGATCGTCGCGGGTTGCGACCTCGACTCCGGAGAGAACGGCAAGCTCGGCCAGGTTGGGGGTGATCCAGTCGATCTGGGGCAGTAGGCGGTCGCGCAGCAGCGTCACGGCGGCCGGTTCGAGCAGTTCCCTGCCTGAGGTGGAACGCAGGACAGGATCGAGAACGACGGGGAGCCAGACCTCGGATCGATGCCAATGTTTTTGTTGATGTTTCTCAAGGTAATCGCAGATTACAAATGTGTTATCTTTCGCTGCCAGCATTCCAATTTTGATTCCAGCGGGAGGCAGGTCCTGCTCCAGGCAATCGAGCGTGGCGCGCAGGACGGCGGGGGATGTGGGGTGGGTGGAACGGACACCCAGGGTGGATTGCACGGTGAGCGCGGTGATGCATGCGGTGCCGAAGAGCGAGTGGGCGGCGAAGACCATCAGGTCGGCGGTGACTCCTGCTCCGGAGGAAGGATCGAAGCCGGCGATGGTGAGGACGGTCTGCATGGTTGGCGGAGAGGAAAAATGGCCAAAAACTGCATTTTTGAAAAAATGTCGAATTTCCGGCAAACAGGCAGCAAGCAGTCCGCATCTAAAGTTTCTGCGCCGAAAGAGCTAACTTTGGGGCAGTTTCACGAGCTGCGACCGCGCATCTCCTATATCACAGAAGGAGTGGTTCGGCAAGTCCTGACACCCAATAAACGCTTACAGATGATTGACTTGAGTTGTTCTGTCAAAGACAATAACAGATGGAGCGTGCCAATGAAAAGGACTTCTTTCAGAACTGCATCAACAAGGACAGCCCGGCGGTTTGGGGCTGGCGTCCTGCTGATGGGCCTGGCGCTCAGCGCCTCGGCCAAGGACGGTTCCCCTTCGGGCACCGCCCCTCCTGCCCCGGCAGTGAAAGCGAAGCCAAGCGCGAAGGCGAAGCACTGGTTACAGGTGGGCGTGGCGTCATGGTACGGAACGAAGTTCCAGGGACGCAAGACGGCCGGGGGCGAACGCTTTGATATGAACCAGATGACGTGCGCTCACCGCAGCCTTCCCCTGGGTACATGGCTGAGGGTGACCAACCTGAAGAACCACCGGACGGCCTACGTCCGGGTGAACGATCGCGGGCCTGTGTTGCAGAACCGGATCGTGGACCTGTCGATGGCGGCGGCCCGGACGCTGGGTCTCTCGGGCATCGGCCAGGTGAGGTTGGAGCCGGTGAGCAACAACGATCCCGCGATGGAGCTGGCAGTGGTTGCGCAGTTGCAACTGCCGGTGGTGTTGCCGCCGCCTGGACGCTGAGCCTTCCGGGCTTGCGATTTAGTGTTGCTGTTGTTTTTTCCCCTTCCCTCCATCTTCCTCTCCCTGCGGTTAATCTGCCTGGAGGTTTGCAGAGGCGTCCGCGATTTCGCCGGCCATGCGCTGCCTGCGGTAAGGCAAGAGCAAGGGCGGAGAACAGGCAACGGCGGGGACTCTACTTCAGGGGGAGGGGTAGTTGGAAGCCGCCGTGGGTGGTGAGGCGGTTCTGGGCTCGGGGGAGATGGAGGGGGGATTGGGGGCCGAGGGTGCGGTCGTAGAGCTGGCCGTAGTTGCCGACGGCGGCGATGACTTGTGTGGCCCATCCGTCGTCCAGGCCAAGGCGGGAGCCGATCTCGCGGGTCTGGCCGGTGAGGATTGCAACGGTGGGGTCGGGATTGGCGGCGTCGGAGGTAAGAGAAGCAGATCCCTCCGCTGCGCTACGGGATGACAACAAAGGGGCGCTGCGGGATGAGGACGAAATGGATTGCTGGGTGAGGGCGTGGGCTTCGGCCTGGAGGAGGACTTCGAGGGTCCAGCGGACGATGGCGGCGAAGGCGGGGTCATTGGCGCGGGAGGCTGCGGCGAGCGGGTCGCTGGAGAGCTGGCCGGGGAGCAGCGCGTAGCGGGCGGCGAGCGGGGCGAAGGCTTGGCGGGTGTTGACGAGGCGGGTGCGATCTCCGGCGAGGGCGGAGCAGTTGCCGGTGACGAAGGCAGCTTCCATTTCGCCTTCTTCCTGAAAGGGAAAGGGAAGAAACTTCATGTGTTGCTGCAAGAACCAGGCGCGCAGGGAGAGTTCGACCTCGGTTTCGGCGAGGAAGCAGATTTTTTTGTTGGCGAGCTGGCTGGCGCGGGTGAGGCGGGCGGAGAGGGGGACGAGGAGGCCTACGCCGTCGTAGAGGACGGGCGGGCTGAAGGCGAGGTCCTGGGCGGAGGCGTGGGTGAGGTCGAGGGTGAGGGTGGGGAGAAGGTCTACCGCATCGGCGCGTAGGGCGGCCATGGCGGCGACGTCGTCGGGGTAGGTGGTGACGGCGACCTGGGCGCTGGGGCCGAGGATGGCAATGGCGACGGCGCGGCAGAGATCGGCGTCGAAGGCCTGGCGGGGGCCGTGGTCGTCGGAGGTGGAGTACTCCGGGGTCTCGATGTTGATGCCGCAGCGGAGGGTTTTGGTTTGGCGGATGTGGGCGAGGGTTTGGGGGTGGGCGGGGAGGGTGAGGAGAGAACAGACAACGGCAAGAACAAAAGCAAATACAGAGATTCTGGCTGCGCCAGAATGACGACTCGCGTCGAACCCACGTCTGAGAATCGAGACATGGGGTGCCCGGCGGCGAAAAGCAGATTCCTCCGCTGCGCTACGGAATGACAAACGAAAGGGGAATGACATCATGGGGTCCAGTGGCCGGAGGTGGGGATGCCGGGGGTGGTGTCGGGGCGGGGGTTGAAGTCGGCGGGGATGGGGTTGGGCAGGCCGGTGTCTGTGGGGCGGATGTGGAGGACGCGGCAGCCCTGGGCGTTGTAGTGGGGGAAGGTGGCGATCTCGGCCTGGGGAATCTGGCCGTAGGCGGCGGGGAGCGGGGCGGCGCGGCCGAGGAGTCGGGCGTTATCGAAGCCGGAGAGGAGGTCGCCGACGCCTGCGACCTTGTCGTCGGCGGGGCCGAGGTCCGGCTGGCCGTATTTGGCGAGGCCGATGGCGCGGGCACGCTCCTCGTCGGGGAGATCGGCGAGCGGGATTAGATTAAATAGCTCATCTACGAGCTTGATGATGGAGCTGTGCTCGGCGAGCTCGTGCGAGACGCCGTGAGCGACGGCGTAGGGCGAGATGAGGATGGCGGGGATGCGCGGACCCTGGTCGAGCGGCAAGCCGGCGGGGTCGTGCGAGCGGACGCGGGGACGGGCGTGGTCGTACTCGCCGTCGGACTCGTCGTAGGCGATGAGGATGACGGATTACGGCCAGTAGGGGCTGGCGGCGATGGCGTTGATCTCGCGGGCGAGGAGGGATTCGGAGAGCTGGGAGTCGCTGTAGCCGGGGTGGTCGTCGTCTCCGTTGAAGACGGTGGCCAGATTTGGGTTGGGATCGAGGGGATGAAGGCCGAGGATGTTGCCGTAGCCGCCGCGGACGTAAAAGACGCCGGAGGCGGGGAGGCGGCGTGCGGCGACGTCGGCGAAGAAGTCGCCCAGGCCGCTCATGTGGGCGCTGGCGCCGGGGTTGTTGGCGACGTAGCCGAAGTACTGCGGGGCGTTGTGGTGGACGACGTAGGTGGAGTGCGAGGCGACACTGGTAGGGTCGGTTGGCTCGTGGTCGTATCCCTGCTGGTACCAGGCCCAGTTGGTGGCGGGAGTGCCGTGGCCGGCGATCTTCTGGATGTCCTCGCGGACATCGGCCAGGTCGATGGCGGGATCGAAGTCGGCAGCGGTGGTCTTCTCGATGGCGGTGCCCATGAAGGAGAGCGGGAGAGCGGCGAAGGTGAGATTGGGGGCGGGATTGCTGGTGGGCTTCGGCTCTGGCTGCTTCGCGTGGCCGGACTTCTTTTCGACGAGCGAGCCCCAGTAGGGGAAGGGATCGGCGACGAGGGGGAGTTGGGTGCTGCTCTTTCCGGATGGGTCGGAGAGTTCAGGGTGAAGCATCCACTGGGTCTCGCCGGACTGGCCGGAGATCATGGCGATGGCGTTGGGCGTGGATGGGCCGATGACCGTGTCCATGAAGTGATCGAAGAGGGTGAAGCGGTCGGCGTACTGCCAGAGGAAGGGCGCGGCGTCGCAGTCGATGTGCGACATGACGAGTTCGCCAAACTGCTTGCGCTCGAGGGAGGGGATTATGGAGGGCTTGCCGTTGGCGTCGAGGGTGATTCCCTCCTCGGTGAGGGCGTAGCGGTCGTTGCGCGCGATGAGGTTGGGGTCGAGGTCGAGCTTGGCGGCGATGCCGGTGTGGCTGTGGTTCACAGAGGCGATGTCGGAGGGGTAGAGGGGGACGGTGCGACCGTTGGCGTCGGTGACGGTGAAGGGGATTTTGAAGGGAGAGATGGCGGCGACGGAGCCGTCGAGGTTGACGATGGGCTGAGTGAATCCGGCGGGAGGGTCCGCGGCGGAGTGGGAGTAGAGGCCGTCGGCGCCGGGGTAGGTGCTGAAGTAGAAGTCGAAGGAGCGGTTCTCCTGGAAGAGGACGAAGACGTATTTAATCTTTTCGCGCAAGAGCCGGAGCTTGGCGGCGTGCGAGAGCGCTGGCTCGCCGGTCGCGGGGAGGGTGTGGCGCTGGATGGCGGGGCTGGAGGGCGGTGCGATCTCGACGGTCGGCTGAAGGGTGTGCGGCTGAGATGTGGCGGGCTGCGATGGATCGGACGCGCTGCGCGGCCTGACGGAGGCGCTCTGCGGGTTGGCTGAAGCGCTCGGCGCGGCGCGGCAGAATGGGGAGACGAGCAGGAGCAGCGCGAGGAGGCGAGCGGCTTTCATCGGATGATTCTCCACTTGTACGGACGGTGCGGCGGCCTTGCGGAGGATTCTGCGAAGGTCATTCCTATCTTCGCAGAAAGCGGCTGCGGAGCGGCACTGGCGTCAGGTCTTTCCCCGGAGCTAGAGCGTTTTCAGTAATGGGGTGGAGTCTCGCAGCGCGAGCAAAAGCAGATTCCTCCGCTGCGCTGCGGAATGACAATTCTTGTCTCGCGGAATGACAATTCTTATCTCTCTATAGCAATAGTGAAAATGCTATGAACAAATACATGGGGCAGCACCAGGGCCGGTTATTCTCCCCTGGCATTCATTTTGCATTCTTTTGAATTCCCTTTTTGGAACTAAACACTGAATTGCCACTATGTACTATTTGCATCAATCTGTGGAAAACCATCTAACAAGGTGGATTCTAGAGACACTCACCGAACGCGATAGTTATTGGGCGGCTGTAGAGAAACACCCTGTTGCCCTGTGTCTGGTTAGCGGAACCGAGTGGGGAAAAAATATCATGCGAGTGCTGGTTGTGGAAGACGATCATTTTTTGGGGGCATTCCTAAAATCCAGATTGGAGATGGAGGGCCACCAGGTGGAGTGGGTGGAGGATGGGGAGGCTGCGCTGATCCGAGTCGCAGCGGAGCATCCGGAGCTGGTGCTGCTGGACCTGGGCCTGCCGAAGCAGGATGGGATGGAGGTGCTGGCGGAGATGCGGGCGCGCCATGACGACGCTCTGGTGATGGTGCTGACCGGACGCAACGACCCTCATGTGCAGGTGCAATATCTGGATATGGGCGCGGACGATTGTCTGCTGAAGCCGTTCAGCTTTTATGAACTGGCAGCGAGATGCCGGGCGCTGCGGCGGCGGCGCGAGCAGTTTGCCGACCCCGTGCTTCGCCATGGCGATCTGGAACTGCACCGGATTGAACACACGGTGGCGCGCGCGGGACTGACAATCGAGCTGACGGCGAAGGAGTTTGCGCTGCTGGAGTTCCTGATGCTGCATCGCGGCGAGTGCGTCTCGCGCAGCCAACTGCTGACCGAGGTATGGCAGATGCCAGCCCAGGCGAACACCAACGTGGTGGATGTGTACATCAATTATCTGCGGGGGAAGCTGGAAGGCGGCGGGTTGCACGGCGCGCACGACGGCTTGATCGAGACGGTGCGCGGAATGGGATACCGGCTGGGAGAACTGAGTTGCAGGCCCGTGGCGCGAGATCCAGACCTGTTGTCCGCTATCTCCAGGGCCGCGTAATCCCAGGCGCCGCGCCGGTGCGTGGAAGTTCACGCAGCGCGGATTATTGCTCGCTCGCGCGATTGCATTGGCTGGGTCGCGGGCGAGCGGATGCAGAGGGCACGGCGATTCTGGCCGGGCAACATGAGATTCCCGAGTGATCGGAACACAGAGCGGTAACCGGCAGGGAGTTTATATGGGATACGGACTGGGCAGAGAGAGCGTGGGGAACAAGGCAGCGGCGAGAACGGTGTTGCTGGCCAGCGCGGATGCGGGCCTTCGGACGCGTCTGAGGCAGGAGCTGACTGCGATGCGCTGGCAGGTGCGCGAGGCGGCTGGCGGCGCGGAGGCGATGGAGATGCTGGAGGCGGAGGGCGCGGAGGCGATGGTGCTGGACAACGCGCTGTCCGATCTGGAGGTGGGTGAGTTCGCCGAAGAGATGCGCAGCCTGCATCCGGTGATGGAACTGCTGCGGATCGATGGGACCGTGGACGATGCGGGGGCGCGCAGTCCTCGCAGGAACGAACTGCTGCAAGCGTTGCGCCAGGCGCAGGCGGACCCGCACGGCCCGCGCGGCGTGGGCGAGAGCGCGGCGTGGACGCTGTCGCCGGTGACGGTGCCGCAAAGCTCGGCGGCCCAGCGGCTGGCACCTGGGGACACGCGCACCTTCGCCGCAGAGGAGGTTGCGGCGTTGCTGCGCGGGCGCAGCGCGGCACATGCCGAGAGCATCCTGCATGGGACCGGGATGGAAGAGAACGGGCCGGCAATAGCCAGTCCGCAGCAGGCGCCCGTCTCCGGCGAGGAGAGAGCGGAGACGTTGCCTCGAGATCTGACGTTGCCGCTGCCGGATATGGTGGGCGAGAGCCCGGGGATGCTGGAGTTGGCTCGGCTGATCCGGCTGGTTGCGCCGCGGACGACGACGGTGCTGATCGAGGGCGAGACGGGCACGGGCAAGGAACTGGTGGCCCGCGCGGTGCATCAGTTGAGTCCGCGCGCAGGCAAGCCTTTGGTGGTGCTGAACTGCGCGGCAATCCCCGAGTCGCTGCTGGAGGCTGAGGTCTTCGGGCACACGCGGGGCGCATTCACCGGGGCGATGCAGTCGCGCACCGGCATGATCGAATCGGCCGACGGAGGCACGCTGTTTCTGGACGAGATCGGCGAGATGCCGCTGACGATGCAGTCCAAGATACTGCGCTTTCTGGAGTCGGGCGAGCTGCAACGCGTGGGCAACAACGAGATCGTGCGCGTGGACGTGCGGTTGCTTGCGGCCACCGACGAGCCGCTACAGCAGCGCGTCGCCGAACGCGCGTTTCGGCTCGATCTGTATCACCGGCTGGCCGTTTTTCCGGTCGCGCTGCCGGCGCTGCGCGAGCGGATGGAGGACTTGCTGCCGCTGGCCACGCACCTGCTCGGCAAACTGGGCAAGAAGATGCCGATGAAGCGGCTTTCGAGCGGCGCGAAGGCGAAGCTGATGGAGCACAACTGGCCCGGCAATGTGCGCGAGCTGGAGCATGTGCTGGAGCGGGCAAGCATTCTGGCGGAAGGCCGCACAGAGATCGCGCGCGAAGATATACGTTTCTAGCAAAGACGTATATGGAAGCCGTGTCGCCGGTGTTAGAGCGTTTTCAGTAATGGGGTGGAGTCTCGCAGTGCGAGCAAAAGCAGATTCCTCCGCTGCGCTGCGGAATGACAAAAAATCGGTCTATAGCAATTCAGGAAATGATCTAAACTTTTTTCCCGTCGCTTCGTTTATCCTGTGTGAATGACAGACAAGCCCGCAATGTGCTGGCACGGCAAGCGCGTCTTCCTCACCGGGCACACCGGCTTCAAGGGCGGATGGCTGGCGCTGTGGCTGGCGCGGCTGGGGGCGGAGGTGCGCGGCTACTCGCTCGACCCCGCGACAGAGCCGAATCTGTTTACCGTGGCGCGTGTCGGATCCGTGGTGGACGATGTGCGCGGCGACATCCGCGACGCCGCGGCGCTGGAGTCCGCGCTGCACGTTTTCGCGCCCGAGGTTGTCTTCCACCTGGCCGCGCAGCCGCTGGTGCGGCTCTCCTACGACGACCCGATTGGGACATATGAGACGAATGTGATCGGCACGGCGCGCGTGCTGGACGCCATCCGGCGCACGCCGTCTGTGCGCGCCGTCGTCTGCGTCACCACGGACAAGTGTTACGAGAACAAGGAGTGGATCTGGGGCTACCGCGAGAACGACCCGCTGGGCGGCTACGATCCGTACTCCAGCTCGAAGGCATGCGCGGAGATTGTTTCGGCGGCGTATCGCCATTCGTACTTCCCTGTTGCCAGGCTGGCCGAGCACGGCGTGGCGCTGGCCACCGCGCGCGCTGGAAATGTGATCGGCGGAGGCGACTGGTCGGCTGACCGGCTTATCCCGGACCTGGTGCGCGGCTTCCTCTCGGGCGAGGCTGTGCGCATCCGGCGACCGCAGGCGGTCCGCCCATGGCAGCACGTGCTGGAACCGCTGCACGGATACATACGGCTGGCCGAGCAACTGCTCACGCACGATCCGAAGTTTGCCACGGCGTACAACTTCGGCCCCGCGGACGACGACGCGCGGCCGGTGGCGTGGATCGCGGAGAAGATGACGGGGTTCTGGGGCGATGGGGCCGAGTGGGTGCTGGACCCTGAGCCCGGAGTCCACGAGGCGGGCACCCTGAAGCTGGACACCAGCCGCGCGCGAGGCGATCTTGGATGGACGCCGCAACTGCATCTGGAGACCGCGCTGGAATGGATCGTCGAGTGGACGCGCGCGTGGCAGGCTGGCGCGGAGATGCACGCCTTCACGCTGGGCCAGATCGAAGCCTACGAATCGCTGCTGCAACCGGTCAAGAGATAGGCCAGCCCATCGCCATGAAAGCCCTGCGCCGCAACTCGATCTTCCTGCTGGCCGTCTGCGCTCTCACGCTAGAGCTTGGACTCAACGCGCAATCCCCTGCCCCGCGCAAGGCCGCGGCCGCTGCCCACGCCAGAGTTCCTGCACTCTTTCTGTCGGACGTACATCTGGACCCATTTGCCGATCCGGCGAAGGTTGCACGGCTGAATGCCGCGGATGCCGCCGAGTGGCCTGCGATTCTCTCCGCGCCTGCAACCCCCACGCAGGCGAAGGACTTCGCGGCGCTGGAGGATGCCTGCCCCACGCGCGGCAACGACACGACGTGGGCCCTCTGGCAGTCGAGTCTGGCGGCGATCCACGCCGATGCCGCGCACGCGCGGTTCATCACCCTGAGCGGCGACCTGCTGGCGCATTCCTTCGACTGCAAGTACAAGGCGCTGCTGCCCGTGGCCACGCCCGCGGATTTTCTTGCCTTCACCGAGAAGACGGTGCGCACCGTTGTTGGCACGCTGCGCGCGGCGCTGCCCGGCGTGCCGCTCTACGTTGCGATGGGCAACAACGACTCCGGCTGCACGGACTACGCGCTGGACGCCGCGCACGATGCGTTTCTCGGGCTGGTGGCAAAGATCGCCGGTGAAGCGCTGCCCGCCGATCTCCCGCCGACCGAGCGCGCTACCGCCGCGCGCGACTTCACCGCCGGCGGCACCTACAGCGTTCCGCTGGCCGGGGTACCGCACACGCGGCTGCTGGTGATCGACGACATCTTCTTCTCCGGCATGTATGCGACTTGTTCCGGCAAGCCGAGCACACTGCCCGCCGCAGCGCAACTGGCATGGCTCGCCGAGCAACTCGCGCAAGCGCGGCAGCAGGGCGATCTGGTCTGGGTGATGGGACACATTCCTCCCGGCGTGGATATCTACTCCACGGCGCGCAAATTCACCAATGTGTGCGCGGGAGGCAGGCCGCAGATGTTTCTCGCCTCCGAATCACTGGCCGAGCTGCTGGCGCAGAACGCGGACATCGTCCGCCTGGCGATCTTCGGGCACACCCACGCCGACGAGATGCGCCTGCTGACGGTCGAGTCCAGTTTGGCCAAGGCCAGCGCGCAGACCAGCCTCGGGGTCCCGCTGAAGATTGTCGCGTCGATCACGCCGATCAACGGCAACCGCCCGACGTTCACGCTTGCGTCCATCGATCCGGTTACGGCAACGCTGGCCGATTACACGGTTGTGATGGCCTCGAACCGGACTGGCGTCGGCACGACCTGGGCCCCCGAGTACACCTACTCGACCACATACCACCAACCGGAGTTCGACGCGGCGTCGCTGGCGAAGCTGATTCCAGAGCTGGAGGGCGATCCCGCCGCGAAGTCCGCCGCCAGCCAGGCCTACCTGCGGAACTACTTCCCCGGCGACATCTCCTCCGTGATCCAGTTCGCGTGGCCCGAGTACGCCTGCTCTCTGGAGCACGATTCCGCGCGGAGCTTTGCCGCCTGCGCCTGCGCTGCTGGAAAGTGACCCCGTGAAGCCAGACCCGTTCGCCACGTTCTCGCTGCCCGCTACGCCGATCCAGAGGCAGGAAGACCCAACGCAGATCCCGCAGGCTAACCTGAAGTAATCGTCAGCTATAGGTCGCGTTAAAACGAGTGCCCCATAATCTGCATCTTAGATGTGGGGCTTTCCGCATGTACTACACACAATATCGAGAACTTGTTATCCTGATACCGTGTTATTTTGGCTAAAAACGATCACACGTTATGCGCTCACCGCAATTGCGGCGTTCTTGTCCTCAATTGTTCTTTCCTTTCTAACTATTCTCCCCTTTGTGCCGAAAGATGATGACGCACCCGGCGGTGGTATTGTCTTGATTTTGCTCGTTGTATTTGAGGCAAGTCTGCTGATTCCTCTAAGCCTCGCCGTGACTGCCGAAATGATTCAACGAAAAATACAGGCTCGGCGTTTTCAATGGTCCAAGGCACTCTCACGATATTTGCTTGCTTTACCAGTTGCAATCGGACCTGTATATGCCACCATATGGGTTGCTCCCTTAATGGAGAGTTACCGACCGACTCATTATCTCTTGAAGGAAGCATTTTTCTATTGTGTGTCTGGAATCTTTGCGTTCTTTGCTCTACGCATTAGAAGGCAACCACCTCTCAGCTCGACAACCACTGTCGTCACCAAATATTTGCCACTACTTCCCCACAAGTGAGCGATACAGCTCGACGGTCTGGGCGGCGATTGCCTCCCAGGCGAAGGTTTGCTCGACGCGCTTGCGGCCTGCGGCGCCCATTCGTTTGCATCGGGCCGCATCGCTCATCAGCTCGGCGATGCGCGCGGCCAGATCGCGGGCGAAGCGGTCGGCATGAATTGGGAAGCCGGTGATTGGATCGGCGTCGAAGGGAACAAGCAGGCCGGTCTCGCCATCGACAACAACCTCAAGAATGCCGCCCACCGCGCTGGCCACGACGGGCGCGCCGCAGGCCATTGCCTCCAGGTTGATGATGCCGAAGGGCTCGTAGACCGAGGGGCAGCAGAAGACCGCGCAGTGCGAATAGAGCTGGATGGCCTCTTCCTTGGTGACCATCTGCTCGATCCAGACGACGTTGTGCCCGGTTCCGGTGGGGTCTCCGGTGGCGATGGCGCGACCTCCATCGCGCGTCATCTGCTCGTGACCGGCGGGCTTGCTGCCGGGCGTCTCACGTCGCAGGGCCTCGACCTTTGCGCGCATCTCGGCCCCGATCTCGGGTGTGTCGGGCGCGCCCGCACAGAGAACGACCTGAGTTCCGGGCTCGAGGAAGCGAACCGCATCGACCAGGTGCGTGACGCCCTTCTGCCGCGTGATGCGTCCCACGAAGAGGACGTAAGGCTTCGCCGGGTCCACGCCATACTTTGTGAGCGCGCCGGTCTGCGGCGTGTACTGATATTGCTTCAGGTCGATGCCGTTGTAGATGACATGCACCTTGGCCGCATCGACCTCGGGGTAGGCGCGCAGAATGTCGGCCTTGGTTCCATGCGAGACGGCGATGATCGCGTCCGCGTCGAGGATTGCCGTGCACTCCATCCAGGAGCTCATCGCGTAGCCTGAGCCGAGTTGCTCGGCCTTCCACGCGCGCAGCGGCTCCAGCGAGTGGGTGGTCAGCACAAACGGAATGCCGTAGAGCTTCTTGGCGAGAAAGCCGGCCATCGCCGCGTACCAGGTGTGGGTATGGACGATGTCGATTTTGCCCAGATCCTTCATCTGGGCGAGGTTGAGGGCCAGCGCATCGACGGCGGCGGTGAACTTTGCATCGCTGCCGGCCGAGACCTCCGGCGGCGGGAGCTCGCCGCGCACATGCAGGTTGCCCGCGTCGAGCCGCTGCGTTCCCCAGCAGTGGACCTCGACCTCGATGCGACGGGCCAGTTCCCTGCTCAGATACTCCACGTGCACGCCCGCTCCGCCGTAGACCTCGGGCGGATACTCCCGCGTCATCAAGCCAACCCGCATCGCTCTCTCCAATCTGAAAATCTGGTTTTCCTCGCAACAGCATACGCCTTGAAAGATTCATTCCAATGAACTACCGTGATTCGGCAGAAGAACGGCCTTGCGGTGCCGCGCGTCTAGTCCTGGAAGTGAACCCTCCCCGACTGCCCATCACGACAAGACTACCGTCAATCGTGAATAATGGGCAGCGCCGAAACTCATGACGCGCGGCAGGCGTCTCTCCATCGAAGGCCGCCGCACAGGAAACGACGATCCCGATTGCAACAGACTCAGCCGCCATCCCGGAGAACCCCATGAAGCGGCGTCCGAACCCGCAAGCCCTGCGCAGCTTCGCCCTTCGCACGCTTTTTGCCACTCTGCTCACTTCGACCACACTCGCACTGGTGCTTGCTCCCGTGTGCAGCGCCCAGAGCGCGGCGAAACCGGCCGCGCAGAAGCCCTCGGCATCGGTCGCGCAGACGGGCGCGCCCTCCATCGCGGCACTGCGCGCGGGATTTGCCAATCCGCCGAATGAGGCGCGGCCGATGGTCCGGTGGTGGTGGTTCGGCCTGGCGGTGGTAAAGCCGGAGATCCTGCGCGAACTCGAACAGATGAAGGCCGACGGCATTCAGGGCGCGGAGCTGGCCTTCGAATATCCCCAGGTGCTCGACGATCCCGCCAAGGAGCTGAAGAACCTTCCGTTCCTCTCGCCGGAGATGCTGGACGACGTGGCCTACGCGCAGGCGGAGGGACGCAAGCTGGGGCTACGCATCGACCTGACGCTCTGCTCCGGCTGGCCGTACGGCGGCCCAACGACAACGCTGACCGAGGCAGTCACGCGGATTCGCATCGACGAGGTTGCCATTCCGGCGGGCGCAAGCAGCGTTCCCGTCCCTACGCTGGCGGCTGGAAAATCGCTGGACGATCTGGCCAAAGTGAAGTTCCGCATCGGTGGCCTCCCTGTGCTTGCCACAGGCGATAGCATCGTCTACGCCGCCATCGCCAACGCAACGAGTGGACCAGCGGGTGCAGCGAATCCCGCCGATACTGTAGAGGCCGAGACTGCAGAGGCTGAGACTCCAGCCACACCAGCCGCCGCAACTCCAGCCCGCCGAGGGCGCAACTTCGGCCCTCGTTCCCCCAGTTGGGACGCAGCGTCCGCGCAGCCGCTCGCCGTCTCCGGCAGCAGCATCAGCGTAACAGCCTCCGACAAGCCACGCGTCGCACTCTTCTTTATCCAGGGTCACACTGGGCAGCAGGTGAAGCGGGCCGCCGTAGGGGCGGAGGGCTACGTCCTCGATCCCTTCTCGCACGATGCCGTCGCCAACTACCTTCAGAAGGTCGGCAAGCCCCTGATCGGCGCCTTCGGCTCGACCCCGCCCTACGCCATCTTCTCCGACTCGCTGGAGGCGTACGGCGCGGACTGGACCCCGAAACTGGCCGCCGAGTTCCAGAGGCGGCGCGGCTACGATTTAATCCCACATCTGCCGGAGCTGGCCGCCGGTGGCAGCGTTGCCGCCGACAACGTGCGCCACGACTACGGCCAGACCCTGACCGAGCTGATCGACGAGAACTACCTGACGCAGATGACCGCCTGGGCGGTGGCGCACCACACCAAGTTCCGCTCGCAGACTTATGGCGAACCGGCGGTGGACTTCTCCAGCCAGAACCTCGTGTCGCTGGCCGAGGGCGAAAATCCCTCGTGGCGCGCCTTCTCCACCCTGCGCTGGGCCACATCGGCCAACCACGTCTACAACCACGTGGTCACCAGCGGCGAGACGTTCACCTGGCTGCACTCCCCGGTGTACCGCGCCGTCCCGCTGGACATGAAGGCCGAGGCCGACGTTGACTTCCTCAGTGGCGAGAACCTGATCTTCTGCCACGGCTGGCCCTACTCGCCACCCGACGGCGAGGTTCCCGAGCCGGGCTGGAGCCTCTACGCCTCCGCCGTCTTCAACAACCACAACCCGTGGCACCCGGTGATGCTTGCCGTAACCGCGTACATCGGGCGGATGAGCTACCTGATGCGCCAGGGCAAGCCAGCCAACCAGGTCGCCATCCTGCTGCCCACCGACGACGCATGGGCCAGCTTCGCGCCTGGGCGCAGTTCGGTGACCGGAGTGATGGGCCGCTATGTCACTCCGGCGCTGATGTCCGCCATCCTCTCGGCGGGCTATAACGTGGACTTCATCGACGCCAAGGCGATCAACAAGGTTGGCCTTGGCGCTCACCAGATTCTGATTCTGCCGGACATGCAGCGCATCCCGGTGGAGACCCTCAAACGCCTGCACCCGTGGTACCGCACCGAAGGGCAAGTCATCTGTTACCAGCGCTGCCCCTCGATCGATCCAGAAGGCAAGCCGCTTCCCCGCATGACGGGATCCTTCATCGTCGCCGACGACGCCGCTGCGCTAGTCCAAGACCTGAATGATGTGGCCAAGCCCGACTTCCAGATCAGCGCCACCGACGACGCAAGCCGCAACGCGATCGGGTTTATCCGCCGCAAACTGGCTAACGCCGACATCTACCTGGTGGTCAACACATCCAACCAGCCCATCGACAGCAGCGCAACCTTCGCCACCACGCACAAGTTCGCCGAAGAGTGGGATGGCGACACCGCGGCTGCCTCCGCTGCCACGGCAACGGCGCAGCCGATCCACCTGGTTGCCTACGGCTCGCGCGTCTTCGTCTTCAGCGATACGCCATCCGCCGCCAAGCCCGCGCCCACTTTGTCGAAGCAGCTCGCCGACCTGAGCAGCGACTGGAAGGTCAACTTCACGGGCCTCAACAAGAGCGTCGATGAGGCCACGCCAACCGACTGGACGGCTGATCCCTCCACCATCCACTACTCTGGCGAAGGAATCTACACGCGCGACTTTACGCTGGCCGCCGCGCCCGCCGGGCCGGTCTTCCTGGAGGTTGACGGAGGCAAGCCGCTGGCCATGCCAACCCCACGCAGCCGTCGCCCCAACGCTCCCGACCCACGCGATCCAACACAGCGTCCCGCTGGCGCTCCTCTGCCCAATCCACTCGTCACCGGAACCGGCCCTGGAATTCACGCTTACTTCGATCCCCCCATCCACGAAGCTGCTCTGGTCGTCATCAACGGAAGATCGGCGGGAGCGCTGTGGCACCCGCCGTACCGCCTGGATGTCTCCAAGCTGCTCAAGCCGGGCGTGAACCACATCGAGATCGATGTGTACAACACCGCGCTCAACGCGTGGTCTGCTCTGCCGCCGCACGACTACAAGCCGCTGATCGCCAAGTACGGCGACCGCTTCCAGATGCAGGACCTCAACCTGGTCGCGCCCATTAGCTCCGGTCTGCTGGGGCCGATTCACCTCGTGACTGCGGAGGGCAAATGAATAGCCGCACCATGAAGTTTCGCGCAGTGATTCTTGCCAACGCGATGGCAATCGCATCCACAGCTATGGCAACACAGAAGATATTACTGGTCAATGATTTCAGAGCTAAAGGTGACAGTGTTACTTTAGATACCACTACTACAGCAGCAGCCAAATAGCATCGTTAAAACTCGGTCAAGTACGTCCGTCGTCCGGACGCGAAACGGAAGATAATGCGCAAGCCCAAACTCGGCCAGAACTTTCTGATTGACGACGAAGCGCGCAACGCGATTGTGGACGCGCTGGGCGCGCTCGGCGAGCGGACTGTGATCGAGGTCGGTCCTGGACACGGCGCGATTACGTCGATTCTGGCTGCGCGCTGCCGGCGGCTGATCGCCATCGAGCTCGACCCGGCGCTGGCCGCGGAGTTGCGCTTCCGCTTTCGCGCGGCTCCACAGGTTGAGGTGGTAGAGGCCGACGTTCTCGAAGTGGATTTCGCCGCGCTGGTTCCTGTAGGCGAAAGCGCCGACGTGGTCGGAAATCTTCCCTACTACATCACCTCGCCGATCCTGCTGCGGCTGTTTGCCGCGGGAACGCGCGGGCTGCTGGCGCGCGCCGTGGTGATGATGCAGCGCGAGGTGGCGCACCGGCTGAGTGCCGCGCCGGGCTGTCGCGAGTACGGGCTGCTGTCGGCAACTACGCAGATCAATGCCCGCGTGGAGACGCTGCTTACGCTGCCGCCTGAGGCATTCTCGCCGCCACCGGATGTTTTTTCCACCGTGCTGCGGCTGGAGTTTGCTCCGCGCTTTGTCGAGCTTGGCGTGGACGCCGCGGGCTTCGACGCGTTTCTGCACCGATGCTTCGCGCAGAAGCGGAAGACGCTGGCCAACAATCTACGCGCGGCCAGCCACGCGGGCGCGCGCGGCTATACAACAGAGGAGCTTCATGCAGCGTGGCCGGCTGAGATTCCTGCGCTTGCTCGCGCCGAATCGCTTGCGCTGGAGCTGCTGGCCGCGCTCTATCGCGCACTTGCCCCACTGCGCCAGAACGCAGAATAGGCCGCTACTGCGCGGCCTGCCGCGTCTCCGCCGAAACCATCGTCAGCAGCGCGCGTGCCTGCGTCCGCACACGCTGCATCAGGTCCGCGTCCTCCGCAATGGCGCGCAGCGTCGAGGCAATCGTTCCCAGCTCCACGGCGTGCCCCTCGGCAACCTCGCGGCTGAAGCTCTGCAACTCCGCGTCCAGGCCGAGCCGGTCGTAGCGATGCAGGTGGTCCAGCGCGCGTCCCTCGTCCATCGTCCCGGCGATGGCCAGGAAGAGGTCGGTCAGCGCGGAGACGTTCTTGTTCTCGGTGTAGTTGAAGGTGCAGGAATGCATGGTTCCGGGGGCAGCATAGGTCAGGGTTTTTGTGCCTGTATCGGCCACGTTCTTCGCCTTCGAGGCGCATGCGATATTGAAGTGATCGAGGTCCTCGGCCAGCGCGAAGATTCTGCGTGTGGTCTGACTGGAGAGCGCAAACTTTTGCTCAAAGGTCAAGGTCGCAGGCTGCGCCGGAACGCCGCGAACCACCGTCTGGGCCTGTTCGCCGGTGTAGGTCCCCAGGCCGTTGCGGTCGACCGAGAGAGTGAAACGCGGCACCGGCAAGCCCGTCCGCTCAAAGGCGAAGCTGACCTCGGCTGCCGTTTCCGATTCCGATTCCGAAGGCCGCTGCGCTCGCAGCGTTGAGCCGCAGAGCAGAAGAAGCAAAACGAGTGCGTCGGAGATTGCGCTGCGATGGATGCGCCTCATCGCTCCACTCCCTGCGCCAGCAGCGTCTGCGCGGTGTGGATGTGGCAGATGGCGATGGCCAGCGCGTCGGCGGCGTCGGGCGAGTCGGGTGGGGCGTCGAGCGCGAGCAGGCGCGTCACCATGAACTGAACCTGTTCCTTCGCGGCGAGGCCGTAGCCGGTGACGGAGGACTTGATGGTGAGCGGGGCGTACTCGGCGACGGTGAGGCCGCAGGTGGCGGCGGCCACCATTGCGACTCCGCGCACCTGGCCCAGCTTCAGCGCGGACTTGGCGTTGGCGGAGAAGAAGACCTCTTCAATCGCTACGCAGTCCGGCTCATATTGCGTGATGCGCGCGATCAGCTCGGCGTAGACCTGCGCGAGACGTAGCGGCGTCTTCTCTTTTTTGTTGAGGCGGATGGTTCCTGAGGCGACGTGGATCAGCCGCGGCGTGCGCGCCTCGTGATCCATCTCCACCACGCCGTAGCCGGTGAACTCCGTCCCGCAATCGATGCCAAAGGCCCGCATGAGGGAAGTCTATCGCAATGCTGTTGGCCGCGCGATGGCACCGTTGAGCCGCAGGAGCGAGCAACAAGGCTACTTTGGGCTTTCGGTGAAACCATACCCGACCCAAATGAGAGCGCAAATCGCGCCCCATGGGATTACAAAACCAACTACTGGGAAGAACACGACTAAGAGGTAGGTCCAGAAGCTCGGTTGTTGTGCTGAAACAACCACATTGCCGTCCTCTTTTTCGATTGATTGGACTTCGAGATTCTTGTTCCATACGATGCTTTTGATGCCTTCTTTTCTTGCTGCTGACGCAATCGATTCCGGCGCGACCGCTGCAGCCGCTTGTGCGGCGGCTTGGTCGAAGACATCGCCCATACCCGCGCTCGGCGGCAAACCCACCGGCGGCACGATCCCGGCAGGCCGGTCGAGAACCGCGCCCGGAGGCAGCGGGGGGAGCGGCTTGAACGTACTCATATCGAGCGCGACGAAGTTGGTAGAGTCGGGAACGGCGTCGGGGGATAGGTGCAGCGACAAAAGATACTTTCGCTCTTGCTCCACTGTGTCTGAGGTTGCTAGTCGCTCGAATGCCTTGTAATGTGCCCTCGCTTCCATGGCATCACTCATGGTCGCGTATGATGCGACTCCACCAGCTATTGCGCCTATAACGCCGACGAGCAACGCCAGTCGACGAGTCCCTTCTTTTACATTCATGGCAGCCTCTCATGTTGAAGAAAGTGTAACTCAGCGTCTTAGATGCGAACATTCAAAGGATGTTAGTCCGAAGTGTCCGCGTCGCATGAGCCAGATATTGTGGTCTACAAATCCACAAGTCTCAGTGGTACTATACGCAGCATGAACGAGCAACAGATGCACAACCTGGAAACATGGACCCCATGGTTAGCAGAGCCTTTCACAAAACTTCGCGACGAGCTACTGAAGCAGCCGGAACCCAGCGTCTGGCTGCGTGAGCATCTTCGGAGGGAGTTTGGTGTCTCTGGGCTCTGCCTTGCGCAGCACCGGGATCGAATAGAGTTGGCTACAGGAATCAAGAATCTAGCCCGATTAGCCGCGCAAGCCCGGTACGATTCTGCGATGAAAGATCTGCTTGATGCATATGACATGCCCGACGATGGGAGCGGGCTAATATGTAATCAGTCCGACTGGATGTCTGCGACGCCTGAGAGCTGCGCGTACCGAATCGAGAAGGCGCAAAGAGCTGTAGTTGATTCTCTGATCGAGTACGCTGCACCTTAACTGCTAGCGCGATATGCCTTCGAGGGGGGAGCTGGCGGTGGCGTAGAGGCGGCGGGACATGCGGCCGGAGAGGAAGGCCTGGCGGCCGGCGAGGACTCCGTGCTGCATGGCTTCGGCCATGAGGATGGGATCGTGCGCGGCGGCGATGGCGGTGTTCATCAGGACGCCGTCGAAGCCGAGTTCCATGGCCAGCGTCGCGTCCGACGCGGTGCCGACGCCTGCGTCCACGATGAGTGGGACCTCGGTGATGAGCTCGCGCAGGATGCGCAGGTTGGCGGTGTTCTGCAGGCCGAGGCCGCTGCCGATGGGCGCGCCGAGAGGCATGACGGCGGCGGCGCCCGCGTCGATGAGGCGGCGGGCGTAGACGATGTCGTCGGAGGTGTAGGGCAGGACGGTGAAGCCCTCCTTGACGAGGACGCGCGTGGCCTCCAGCGTGGCCTGAATGTCTGGGTAGAGCGTGGCCTTGTCGCCGATCACCTCGATCTTGACCCAGTCGGAGAGGCCGACCTCGCGGCCGAGACGCGCGGCGCGGATGGCCTCGTCGGCGGTGAAGCAGCCCGCGGTGTTGGGCAGAAGGAAGAAGCGCTTGGGATCGATGAAGTCGAGCAGCGACTCGGTGGTGCGGTCGAGGTTGACGCGGCGCACGGCGACGGTGACCATCTCCGCGCCGGAGGCTTCGATGGCGGCCCTGGTCTGGGGGCCATCCTTGTACTTCCCTGTTCCAACAATGAGACGTGACTTGAACGCGCGACCTGCAATGACGAGAGGTTCCATGGAGACATTTTACAGGTTGTTGGTTGTTGGTTGTTGGTTGAGACAGGCAAGATGGAATGGAAGCCCGCTACGGAAACACAAAGCCCGCACCAGGTGGGCGCGGGCTTTGCGGCGGTGATCTGTTGAGATTGACCTGAGGCGTCCTTGCCCGGACGGCCCTCGGCGCAGGATTGCGAAATCGCCGAACTACAACCAGCCAAGAGCAGGACGCTCTAAGCCTCAGTCACCTCACGATGCGTTTTGCAACTGTTGCAATCAATTTTCATAGGCTGGACCATCCTCCTTTCCCGTGTCCGGTAAGGATATCAATGGTTTATGCGGTTTAGCAAATCTCAGAAGCCTAAAAATGCCCAGAATTAAGGTTTTATCGTACACAGAATCGTCGCTGCCGATGGATACCAACGCCGCTCTCACCGCCAAAGTGGCCACACGACTTCAGCCCTTCTGGCGAAAACTATAGCACGGGTTCCTGCGTGGACGTCTGTTCATCCGCTCTCCTCATCCCAGCCATTTTAGGCTGCGGGCGAACAGAACTCCCACTTATCCCCCTGTCCGAATTTGCGAGATCAGCTCTTTATTCATGACCAGCGATACCGTCGCCGGCGAGAGATCGAGATACTCTGCCAACCCCTTCAGGTTAAACGGTTTGTCATCGAGCCGCTCGGTCTTCCGTGTCATCGCGTCAGCGTCAGTTGTACCCCCCTGACGCTACCTCGGAACAGGTGAATCGAGCCGGCGGGCGATCCGTTGGCACATATTGCTCGCTGTCAAGGCTGGTTGCGCGCCGTTGCATCAAGCAGAAGGACGCGGCACAACCGCTTTCGTGACGATTCGCAGCGTCGTCGACGGCAACTTCGGCCCCGGCCAGTCTTCCGTGTACGCTTCCACCACGATCGTTCCCGGAGTCTTGGTCGCCTGCACGATCACCTGCGCCAACCCATTGAACAGGCTGCGCCTCGGCTCCTTGTCCGATTGCTGACAGTTGGGATCGCCATTGCCCACGCCGATCAGCGCACCCTCGCCGCTGACCTTGAAGCTGATCTGATCCTCCGCCGTAGGCACGCTTCGCCCCGCATCGTCCAGCACCTCGACGCGCAGCATCGCAACGTCTTCTCCGTCGGCATCGATATCCATCCGATCTGCCGTAAGCTTGATCGTCGCCGCATTGCCTGTCGTCTCGCGCCGTTCGGTCAACACTACCTTGCCATCCTTGCTGCCCCGCGCTTCGATCGCACCCGGCTCGTATTTAACCTTCCACTCCAGGTGCCCCAGCGGCAGCACCTTCTTGCTGCCCAGGCTCTTTCCGTTCAGAAACAGCTCCACTTCGTCCAGGTTGGAGTGGACCCATACCGGCACGATCTCTCCCATCCGCTCTTCCCAGTTCCAGTGCGGGAAAAGGTGCAGTACCGGATCGGCGCCCCACCAGGCCTTGTAGTAGAAGTAGTTGTCCTTGGGAAAGCCGCACACGTCCACGATGCCGAACTGCGAGTTTATCGACGGCCATCCATAAGGAGTCGGCTCGCCACGATAGTCGAAACCGGTCCACGCAAACCCGCCGGCAAGCCACGGGCGCGCCGCATAGAACTGCCACCACTGCTCGGCAATCTCGGACCATGACGTGTGATTTACGTCGTACGCGCTGACCCAGTTGCGCAGCTTGTCCGTCGAATAGACGCCGCGCGTCGACACGGTACTCGCAGTCTCGGTGCCGATCGAAGGCTCCTTCGGATGCGCCGCGTGATACGCGTCGATGTCTTTCAGCGAGTAGTTGAATCCCTCAACATCCAGCGACCTCGCCACGTTGTTGTTGAAAGGCGAGGTTGTCGCCGCCGTGCACAAGCGCGTCGGATCGAGCTCGTGCGCGCGCGCCACCATAGCCGCCACCACATACTCGCCATTCTCGGTCGATTGCAGCGGCCACTCTTCGTTGCCCACGGACCACATAATAATCGCCGGAGAGTTCCGGTAGCGCTTCACCATCAGCTCCAGTTGCGCCAGACCTTCGGGATTGGAACTCATCATGCGCGTCTCGCACAGCATCATCATGCCCATGCGGTCGCAGGCTTCCACCCACTCCGGAGTCGGCATGTTGTGCGAAGTGCGCACAGCATTCGACCCCATCTCCTTCAACACCGCAAGCCGAAACCACTGCAGCCGGTCCGGCAACGCGGCGCCAACGCCCGCATGGTCCTGGTGGTTGCAGGTCCCCTTGATCTTCACCGACTTTCCATTGAGAAAGAAGCCCTTGTCCGCATCGAACAGAACGCTCCGCACGCCGAACTGAACCCGCTCTGCATCTCGCGCTTTGCCGTCCGCCTCGACCGTCACCATCGCCGAGTGCAACAGCGGCAACTCGAGAGACCACAGCGCCGGATTCGCGACCGTCGCCGTTGCTTCGAAGCTCCTCGCGCAACCGGCCATAATGATTTGCGGCGAGGCGTCCGCGGTCGCAACCGGCTTGCCCGTCGCATCGAAAATCTGCCAGCGGACGCGACAAGTCTCTGCCTGCAGGCCTTCGTTTTGCACAATTGTCCCCAGGCTCAGAGTTGCCGAATTGCCCTTGGTTTTGTTGTGAATGATCTCTGTACGAACGTAGCTCTCCCACTGGCCAAGGTGAAGCGCGTCGCTCTTGGTCAGCCACACATGCCGGTAGATGCCGGCGCCCTCGTAGAACCAGCCGTCGCCGAAGCTCGCGTCCATGCGAACAACCAGAAAGTTTTTACCGCCGTGGTTGATGAAGTCTGTCAGATCGAAGCTGAAAGGAGCATACCCGTTGTCGTTTCTGCCAATGAAGTATCCGTTCAGAAAGACCAGCGCGTCGCGGAACCCGCCGTCGAACTCAATCGACACTCGACGCCCGCGATCGCTCTCCGGAATCTCAATCGCACGGCGATACCAACCCACGCTGGTCTCCGGATAGCGGCGGCCGAGTGGCTTGTAGCCATGCCCCTGCAACGCCTCGTCATGCACGAACGGCAATTCCACGGCCCAGTCATGCGGCAGATTCAGCGAGCGCCACTTCGAATCGTCGAACTTTGCCGTGGCAAAGTCGAAACTCCCTGACTTGGCAAAGTCTCCCTGCCCCGCGCCAAAGCCGAGATCGCGGTACGGATCGCTGCCATGGCCCTGAAAGAACTTCCAGCCAAAATCGAGTAGCAATCGCTCGCGCGGAGCAACAACCGCTGCACCCGAACTCGCTTCGGCCAGCGCCGCGGCGCGCGCTATTGCGCTCACGGGGAAAAAAGTGGACGCGACAGACGCGGCCCCGCAATAAATCAGAGTACGGCGAGTTAGTAATGGCATTTGAGCTTTATCTCCCATGTACAACGTTAGTGAACAGCAATCGTCATCTGCTTTCCTGCGTAAACCGCACTGGCTGACGGGGCCGGCGATGAAGACACAGGCGAAGGATGTCCCGGCGCCACCAGCACGATCCGCAGATGATCCTCTGCGGGCATGTCGGGATAGCCTCCTTTGCGGTCTCCGACGGTCAGCACGCGGTCGCGATCGTTCCAATGCAGCGGAATCTCCGCGAAGGCGCCCTTCTCATACCCGAAAGTGAGGCCGTCGTCCCGATACAGCGTGAAGTCAGCATCCGCTCCGCTGTAAATGTACAGCGTTAATGGATCGGCCGTCTTTTCCGACACATATTGCAGGTCAGGGCCTATGGGCAGAATGGACCCGGCGCGAACAAATAGAGGAATAACGTCGTATGGCGCGGCCGCTGTGGTTTCGCCGGACGCAACTGATTTGCCCGTCCAAAAGTCGTACCACTGCGCGGCGGGCGGCAGGTAGACTTGGCGTTCGCGCGCCTTGTAGGTCGTGATCGGAGCGACCAGCAGCGCCGGGCCAAACAGATATTCGCCGGTCAGTTCACGCGCCTTCGCGTCCCCGGCGAAATCCATCACCAGCGGCCGCATCAACGTCGCATCGTGCTGCGTCACCGCGCCAGCGAGCGAATAAATATATGGCAGCATGCGATAGCGCAACTGATCGAACTTCAGCTCAGCCTGATACGCGGGCGAGCTTTCGTCTCCCAGCGTCCACATTTCGCGCGGGCGCAGCTCTCCATGCACGCGCAAGAGCGGAGTAAAGGTGCTCAGTTCGAACCAGCGGACGTTCAGTTCGCGCCACTCCTCCGCGTCCTCGGGCTTCATCGGCTCGGTCGCGAAACGCCGCTGCATCGTGTAGCCGCCTGTGTCCATGGTCCAGTAAGGCAGTCCCGAGATGCTCATCCCGAGTGCCGCAGGAATCTGCTTCGTGAGCGCTGTCCAAGTCGAGGTGATATCGCCCGACCAGGTGACTGTCGAATAGCGTTGCTCGCCGGCATAGCCCGAGCGTGTGAGGATGAACACTCGCTGATTCTCTGCGGCGGGATGCGCGGCCGAATCCGATGCGCGCTGTCCGCTGTAGACGCCATCGCTGTTCATCAGCGCGTATCCGTTCAGCACCTCCGCGCCGGTGCCCATTGCCGTTGGGCTCAAATGCGAGCGTTGGGCGGCAATCGTTGGAGGCGATGGCAAAAGGTCCGGTTCGCTCGCGTCCATCCACCACGCATCCACGCCCTTGCTGAAGAGCCCCTTGTCGATCTGCGACCAGAACAGCTTTCGCGCCTCGGGATTGAACGCGTCGTAGAAGCTGTAGGGATAACCAATCCAATCCAGCAGATGCTCATCGAGGTTCGGCTTGTAGAGAAATCCCTTTTCCTGCATCTCCCTGCCGTTCGCGGTTTCCGGATTGAACTTACCCCACACCGAGATCATCAGATGCGCATGCAGGTCGTGAATCTGGCGGATCCAGCCATCGGGATCGGGAAAGCGCGTGGGGTCGAATGCGTGCGAGCCCCAGGAGTCAGGACGCCAGTATTGCCAGTCCTGAACGATGGCGTCGAATGGGATCCTTCTGCGGCGAAACTCGCTGACGACGTCCAGACTTTGTTGCGCCGTCTCGTATCGCTGGCGCGACTGCCATAGTCCGAAGACCCAGTTCGGCAACATCGTTGCCTTGCCGGTCAGGGTGCGGAAACCGGCGATCACATCGTCGATGCGCGGCCCATACAGGAAGTAATAGTCCACGCCGCTGCCCGCCTCGGACCACAAGGATGTGTCGTTGCTCGCCGCGGGCGTCTTCCACTCAAAGTGCATGGTGGACTGCTGCTCGGCGTCTGTCTCCACTGCGACCGTGTACCGTTTACCAGCCTCCATCGGGAGCCGAACCTGGTCATATTCAGTGAGCCAGTTCTGCCGCCAGTGGTTGATAACCAGCTTCCCATCCAACCATACCTTGATGCCGCCGTTCGAGTAGGTACGGAACTGATAGATCCCGGTTGAGGGGGCTTCGATTGACCCCTCCCAGCGCAGGCTGCGCAGAGCCTGTCGACCGCCCGGCGGAACGTCGATCACCGGTATCGACGCGGGCGACAGCGGTACAGTCGAGCCAATCGCATGCAGCGACAGTCCACCCCGCGTGCCCTCGCGATTCAGAAGCGCGCTTGCGGGCACCGGCACGAACGGCCGCAAATCGCCGAACCGTGTGAAGGAGAGGTTGTCCCAGAAGATTCCATAGCCTCTGCTTGACACCAGCAGTGGAACAACGACATTGGTATTGCGTTGCCAGAGGTCCAGGTCGTATCCCTTGATGTCGACGGTCCCAAGTTGTTGCTGACCGAGTCCGAACAGCGACTCGTCTGGATTGGCCGTCCACATCTGCGCCACATGTTGTTCTGCGTGTCCATCTACCATCGCCGCTTCGATCGTGCGTCCGTCCTGTCTTTCTGCCAGGACCTCGCGACCGCTCTTATCGAGGAAGCGCACGCGGGCGGTATGTTTGTCGATCTCAACACGAAGCTTGCTTGTCTCGAGAATGGCCAGATTGGCTGTCTCGTTCAGTCTCCACGGCGTTCGATTCCCCTCGAAAGGAACGATGGCTGGCGAACTCTTCGGAAGAGAAGAGAGATTCTTGGCGAAGGAGACACGGACGAGTGCGCTGCCGACCACGCGGACACGCAAGGTGCCCGAACTGGTCTGGAGCTGTACCCCGTCGGGCCGGCGCGTAATGGACTGCGCCAACGGTCCTTGGGTTGAAGCCAATGCCATGGCAACCGCAGCGGCCGTCGCCCATCGTCGAATCCACAGGATCATTTTTCTGCTCCAACCCTCATGTCGGAAGACGCTGCCACCGATAATACGGCAAATTGCATTGGACACAACCGCTGCCGATATGATCTTCCGGTTTCTAGAGAATAGCAAGAATCAACAGATATAAAACGATTCAGGTGAAACGCGTACAGAAGACAAGAAACTGAGCCAGCCCCTCTTTCCCCACGTCATTTTCATTGGAGCCGGTTTTGGAAACGGCCCGATTGGCTGCCTGCTCTTCTGCTCTTCGCCGCAACAGTCCATGCCCAGCTCAGACCCCACAACTGCCCCCCAACCCGACGACGACTTGCACTCCCGGAAGTGATCGGCGGATACGAAACCCACGTCTCAGAATCGAGACGTGGGGCACCCGATTTCGTGACTCATTTCAGACCTGGGCCACCCGCCGCTTGCGTAGTATCTAGCCATGAAGTAGTCGTTGCCTGTTTCTGCATCGCGTTCTTTGCCGGTGAAGTGCTGTTCTGTTGGGTCGAGATTGTTCGATGATGCGAGCGCGTCGCCATACGGCAGGCTGGTCCAGGTGTTTTCCACCGCG
>Ga0224554_1000555_pt1 | contig 30032 bp, 31 predicted proteins | sample 714S22024metaG_FD_180666 | JGI IMG/M metagenome (GOLD analysis project Ga0224554, IMG submission 180666) | Peat soil microbial communities from Stordalen Mire, Sweden - 717 S2 20-24 | ecosystem: Environmental > Terrestrial > Soil > Wetlands > Peat | place: Sweden: Norrbotten County, Stordalen...
GGGGGGGGGGGGGGGGGGGGGTGGGGGGGGGGGGGGGGGGGGGGGGGGGGGGGGGTGGGGGGGGGGGGGGGTAAAAACAGGGAACAAGTGACCAAGGGAACGAGGGAACAGGGACGGAAAGGCGGGTACCCCCCTGGGGGTAGGAGGGAGGGAGTGGGGTAGAAAGACGGGGGGGGTGGGGTAAAAAGCAGGGAACAGAAAGACAGGGAACGAGGGAGCAAGGGAGCGAGGAAACCGGAGGACAGAGTCGTGAATCGTGGACCGTGAATCGTGGATCGGGGCCGATGTCCGGAAGCCGGGAAAACGGTGGACAGTGATCGGTGGTCAGTGGTCAGAAAGGCTGGGGGCAGCGGAGTCGGCGGAGCTAGCGGGGTTAGCGGCGCTAGAAAGAAAGGCGGCAGTCCGATTCCGGCGGCGACAGGCTGCGGGAGCGGGGGAGCGGATCTGGTCTGGTGGCCAATCATGAGGCTATTGTGCGCCGAAAGCTGCTAATTATCGGCAAACTTCACAGGGATCGGAGTTCAGGGGTCAGAGATCAGAAAAAGAAAGACTTAAAGCGGAGAGGTTGGGATTGTTTGGGTGGAGGGGGCTTGACACGATTTGGGGTGGGGCCAGGCGACCCAGGCGTCAGGAAAAACCAAGGGAACGTTCCGTCTGTCCCCGGTCCCCCACGGTCCCCCACGGACCCTCTTGACTTTCCGGGTCCGCCTAAAGCGTCGCTACCACCTACCCCGGGGGCTCCTTTGAGCCTTCCGACTCGCCTGCTGCCGCCGGAGTTGTCTCCGGGCTCTCCCTTGGGCCGTTAGGCACCGACATCAACACGCTGATAGCGGCCTCGATCTCCTTCGTACTCTTCAACGCCTCTGAGGCCCGCTCCGCAAGCTCGGCTAGGATAGTGCGAATGCTTTGAGCGAGCTGAAGGCAATGGGAATCTGTCATTTCAGGGTTGTGGAGGCCTTTACTCAACGCAGAGTGCAGAAGAGTCAGAGGATTTCGGCCGCCGACCATAAGCGCTTGCGGTATGAAGTCCCTCACCATCGCGACAGACTCAGAGAACCGGGTTTCGGCCGCCGCCGCGGCAAACAAAGCATCTATCTCCGGTGCGCTCCCAAGGACCTTTGCAACTTTCGCAATCTCCGCGATAATTCGGTTCTTTTGATTTTCGACGACGCGCCGATAGTAAGCGAAAGCGCCAATTCCAAGTCCCCTGCTCTCACAGCGCCGACCTTGCAGAAATATCTCCCGGTCGGGACCGATCAGGGCGATCAACCGAGCCGGCGTGCGAGGGCCAAAAGTGGGGATTTGCCCAACCTTCAGAATTGCCGCCTTGCCCGGCGACTCACTCGGGAACTTCTCGACGAGGTAGGCGATCGCAAATCGAACCACTCGAGAAGCGCAATTACGACACGCGTAGGTCAGATAGGTCTGATCCCAGGTGTCATGCTTATACAAACAGCTCCCGCACCGGAAGATTCGCGGCCCGGCGCAAGCCTCATTTTCGCAAAAGAGCACTATATCCGGCGTATCGATGGACCGCCCATCTGACGCAAGTTTCAAATCGGTAACATAGACATAGGTGTCCGGCGGCGACTCCTCCAAGAAATTCTTGAAGGCCATCTCAGGGTATTTCGGTCGAAGCTCCTCCGCCCGCTTTCGGAGGGTCTCGACCTTAGCGTCAATGTCTTCGCCAGCCATAAGGACAGGGTTTGCCGAAGAAACAATCTTCTCACATTCGAGCGATTTCCGACCTCATTCGAAACCGCGAGTAGTAACTGCGCGCCGTCAGTGGATGCGCGAGTTGCGACTGTAGGACGCGAACATGTGGGCTGCGTGAGCCTACAGAAGCCGCGGGACTAAGATATTGAGAAATGGCCTTGCAAATATCTCGCTCCCCCCAGCATTGCAGGGTTGAACATGGAATCACACCGGGAGACCGAATTTCAGAAAGGTTGAGTCCATGAGCGGAGCAACGGAGCACGAATCGAAAATTGACGCAACAACGTTTGACACCAAGAATAGTGACAAGAAGAAGATTCTCGAAGGTGGCCATTGGGTCCCATGTCGCATCTGCGAAGGCGCATTCCGGCGTATAAGATTCACCGCCCGTTATTGCGACACCTGCGAAAGAGCGTTCTGCGAAGGTGAACACGGTAACTTTGCAGCCCAGAGCCGAAAGGGGCGCTGCACGTCGTGCGGAGATAAGGCGCTCGGCAACATTCCCTAACGATTACGGAGTACTTGGGCAATACCTTGGTACGTCTCTTTCTTTGCGACTAGGTCGGAAAGAGCCCCCGCAGGGAGCGCCAGAAGTTAGCCCAGGACAAGTCGCCCCGGACGACGCAGCCCTGGGAAAGCCGCCCCAAAGAATCTCCAGCCCCGAAGGGCGAAAGAACACACGGATCAAAGTTGGCAGATACGAGCTACAGGCTACCGGCTGACCCGCCCGCTCGCAGGATGAGGCGGCAAGTAACATTCGTCCGTTACCGGCGCGCCGCGGCAGAGCACTTATCGGGCAGTGGCTCGTACAGCAGAAGCCGCATTGCGCATTCTGATTCCCCGCCCTAGATTATGAATTCAAGACAAGCTGAAAGGCGGAGGCGGATATGCACAATAGGCTTTCCCAGTTGTACGTGATGCTCCAGAACCTGACGAACAGCGAACAGGGTCAGGATCTGGTCGAGTGGGGGCTGCTGGCCTCACTGATCGCTGTCGTGATGATCGCGGGGATTCACCCGATTGCAACAGCCGTGACTAAGGCATTCACGAACGTCAGCTCCTCGCTCGCGTAACCGGCCGATCGCGCGCGAGTGCACACCTGCGCGGGTGGCCCCGGTCCCAGGAGGCCAACTCACCACGAAAATGGGTGCCCCGGATCTCTACCCCGCAGACAGGTCTTAGTCTGTGGGGTGGAGATCCCTCGCATTTGGGGCCTGGGATACCACAACCCAAGAACTGAGAACTGAATGCCGGTGGCTGTAACCTGTCTCTGCCGCTAGAGTGGGAGTTAGCACGGAGGAATCACCATGAACTCTGCTCCTGGGTCGCTCCATCCATCTGTCGCCGAGGCCCCGCCAAACGCGAGACCCGGCGTGTCGCTCTTCCGCCTCTACACCCTGCGCGTCTGCTACCTGATCCTGGCCGCGGGGCTCGGCGCCTATATCTGGCCCGGCGTCATCAGCCACACGGCCGGATTCGCCGTGGCGCACGGCATTCAATCTGCCCTGCTGGCCGGCCTCGGCTTGACGGCGGTGCTGGGCCTTCGCTATCCCGTCCAGATGCTGCCCCTGTTGCTCTTCGAGCTCACCTGGAAGGCGATCTACCTCGTCGCCTTCGCGCTGCCGCTCTGGCGCGCCCACCAGATGACCCCCGCCGCCGCGGCGGACATCCAGTCAGTCTTGATGGTGCTGATCCTCGTCCCGCTTATCCCCTGGGTCTATGTGTGGAAGCAGTACGTCGTGAAGCCCGGCGAGCGATGGCGCTAGGCCGGGCCGGCCAAGCTCCGCGACGCCAACTCACCACCGCACCCGCCGACTCGCCGACTAACTCGCCGACTTGCAAACTCGCCAGCCTCACAGCTTGTCGATCTCCTCCGCCGCCTTATGAATCGCCTCCGCGATCTTCTTGATCTGCTCCGGTGTCGCGTTCCTCCGCCACATCTTCGACATCACAGCCCCGCGCAGATCCATGAACGCCTTCATCAGCTCGGGAGCCCGACCGCGCTTGAAGCCGCGCCCCGTCTCCTCGAGCCGCTCGAAAAGCTGGCCCACGCGCTCCTTGTTCGCCTCGAGGTATTTCAGGCCCTCTTCCGTCACGCTGTACACCTTCTTGCCCTCGGTCAGCGTGGCCGCAATCAGGCCCTCCTCTTCGAGCATCGTCAACGTGGGATACACGACGCCGGCGCTCGGCGTGTACCCGCCGCCCAGGCGCTCTTCCATGGTCTTGATGAGCTGGTAGCCGTAGCTCGGCTGCCCCGAGAGCAGCCTCAAAATCACGAGCCTGATCTCTCCGGCGTCGAACAGCCGCTCCCGCCCCCCGCCGAATCCTCGTCCGAATTCGCGGCCGAAACCATGCCCGAACCCGCCATGCCGCCCAAAACCGCCGCCCGGCATCTCAAACCCGCCCCCGCGAATCCACGCGGAACGACGCTCCGCCCACTCTTCTGCACGGGAAAACTCCTCGCGCCCCTCGAATCTCTGGCCGCCGCAACCGCCGCGCCCTGCATGCTCAAAAACTTCTCTTCCAAACATTGTCTTAGTCCTCCTGACTAAAATATAACTCAAACTATATCGTACGATATATCTTATTGTAATCTAAAAGTAGACCTTTTTCAGATTTTGCTCATTTCAAGCAGGTTAGTTGCCCTGCGGGCTACCGGTTGCCTCCCACGAAAGATGACCAATCAAGCCCGAATCGGGATATTCACGAATCAAATGTGCGGCACGTTACCAAAGAGTGTAGTGTGAGAGATGGAGCGAGCATCGTTCTCCTCTTTCAGGTCCTCTGAACTAAGGCAGTTTATCTGGAGCGTCTCCCCTCTTAGCCCACGATTCGCAATGAGGGCCTCCAATGGTCGTTTCAAAAGTTCAAAAACAGCCTAAAGTGAACAAGGTTGTCGTCGTCCCCCCGCAAGCCTCCGCCGCCAAATCCGCCAAGCCCGCCGCCGTTGCCGCCTCTGCACCGCGCGTCCAGGCCTCGCCACGCCGGATCAGCGATCGGGCCTTTGAGATCTTTGAAAAGCGTGGCAGCCAGCACGGCCACGACCAGCAGGACTGGTTCCACGCCGAGCGTCAATTCCTGGCGCAGTAAGCCGAGCGTCTGATTCCGGCGCAGTAAAGCAAGGAAATTTCAACCGCTATAAGTACGGCCGAAAAGCCGAAGGGAAAGTTATGCGCTGCTCAAAATGCTCTTATCTCGAACGCGCTCTTAAGAGCAGGCACAGCGAATACCTCACGGCTTGCTCAAGAACACTCCGTCGCGTCAGCCCAGAGCTTGCGGCCTATGACCTTGTCGAGATGGAGCGCGCCCGCAGCGATCTGAAGATGCACCGCTCAACCTGCGTCTCCGCCCTCGCCGCGGCGTCCTTACAGCGTTCCCTTGTCCCTGTTCCCTGATTGGTGTTCCTTTCTCCCCTGTTCCCGGACCGCTACGCCTTCACCTCAAGCGCGACGCGGTCCCACTTCGCGCAATTTGCCGCTGCCTCATACGTGCTCTGCAAGAACTTCAGCAGCGCATCGTCCGGGTCCGCCGACTGCCGCATCGCCTCATAGGGAAAAATGAATTCGCCGAAATTCTTATCGAATCGCGCCTGCGCCGGGGCAATCGCATATTCCCGGTAGCCGGGCGGCTCGGGGTAGGCGTAGCTGTAGAAGAACGGCTCGATGAAGCCGGTGCCCGGCGGGCCAGGCGCGCCCGGCCAGAATCCGCAACTGCTCACCTCGTGCGAATACGCGTCGCGCGTCACGCGATCGGGCAGGCCCGGCATGCTCGGGTGCTCCGGGGCAGTGCGGCCTGAAAATCGCGTGCACGCCAGATCCATTGCGCCCCAGAACAAATGAATCGGGCTCACCTTTCCGAGGAACCGCGCGCGAAACACGGTGATCACCCGCGTCGACTGCAACAGCACCCGCCAGAACCGCTGCGCATATTCGGGGTCATACGCCTTGTGTACGTCGTCTTTCGGAAACGGAATCGGCTCGGCCACCTCGCACGGCACAGGCCAGATGTTGCACAGCGCATCGAGGCTCTCGAGCGCCGCCATCAGCCGCCGGTAAAACTCGGCAACCGTCATCGGGGCGAGAGGGATGGTTTCACGCCCGCCGTCGCTGGTCTCGACCACTAGCTCGTGCGCCACGAAATCGAAGTCGATCTGCACCATTCTCGTGCCGTGGCGCATCCCGTGCGCCATCGGCGTCGTTGTCAGCCCGCGGATCGTCGAATAGAGCGTCACATTCCAGGAGTGATTGATCGCCGGCGTCAGCGCCATCCTCACCTTGCCGACCATCTGTAACCACAGTTGCAACGTGGCGCAGGTGTCGCTCCACGCGCTCTGCGGCAGCGCCGGCCAAACCTCGCTTTCCCACGTCGCGTCGCGTTCCGTCGGCATAACGCCTCCTCGCAGCCCCATCATAAGTCCCGACCCCGTCTCCGGCTCCCCGTTCCCCCGCCCCACTGACCACCGTTTACCCTCGACGTGCCGAGAGCTAAAAGCTGATAGCTGAATGCTGCTTTCTGTCTCTATACTGTCCTCGTGCCTCTGCCGCCCAACGAACTCGTTGCTCTGATGATCGCCGTCAGCTTCGCGGCCGGGCTCAATGTCTACGCCACTGTGGCCACCCTCGGCCTGCTCTCCCACACGAGATTTCTCGACCTGCCCCCGTCGCTGCATCTGCTGTCGAACTGGGGCATCATTGCCGCCGCTCTCGTCCTCTTCGGCATCAATTTCTTCGTCGACAAGATTCCAGCCCTCGACCTCGTCTGGAACGCGCTTCATACTTTCATCCGCGTCCCCGTCGCCGCGCTTCTCGCCTTTCAGGCCACAGCTTCTCTCTCGCCTGGCGAGCAGCTCGCCGCCACTCTTGCCGGCGGCGCCATCGCCTTCATCGCTCACGGCGGCAAAACCGCTGTTCGCGCCGCGGTCACTCCCACGCCCGAACCCTTCTCCAACATCGCGCTCAGCCTCAGTGAAGACGGCGTGGCCATCTTCCTCACCTGGCTCTCCACCTGGAAGCCCTACATCGCCGCGACCATCGCCTTCATCTTCATCCTCATTACGCTCCTGCTCATCCGCTTCGTCTTCCGCGCGCTCGCTTCCTTCCGCAACCGCCGCAAATACTCCGCCCAATCCTGATCCTCGACCGATTAGAATTCCTTCAAGCCCACCGCCCACCACGGCGCTCGGTGCTCCGAATACGACCCATGCCGCACCGTCCCACCTCACCACGCAAATCCTTCACCGCGCTCCTCGAGCCCGACGGAACCGCGCTCAAATGGGTCATTGCCCGCGTCCCCTTCGACATCGCCAAAGCGTGGCCGGCGCGCAACGGCCGCCGCGTCCGCGGAGAAATCGCGGGCTATGCCTTTCGCACTTCTCTCTTCCCCGATCCGCGCCGGGGTGGTCACTTTTTGCTGGTCAACAAGAAAATGCAATCCGCCGCCGGTGCACGCGTCGGCTCGCGCGTTCGAATCTGGCTTGAGCCTGACCTCGTCGAGCGTCCCGTTTTACTCCCGACCGAGCTCAGCCGCGCCCTTAACGCCGACCGCCAGCTCCGCCGGTTGTTCGACTCGATGAGCGCTTCCATGCGCCGGGAAATTGGCAAATGGGCCGGCGAGCCAAAATCCCCGGCCTCCCGCCAAAAGCGCGCAGAGAAGATGGCCGAGCGACTCATGCACGCCCTCGAGGGCGAGGACGATCCGCCACCCATCCTCCGCTCCCTTTTCCTGCGCCACCCCGGTGCCCGCGACGCCTGGTTCGCCCTCACATCCACCCAGCGCCGCAACCACCTGCTCGGAATCTTCTACTACGAAACCGCCGAAGCCCGCGAGCGTCGCGCCGCCAAAGCCATCCAGGCCGCCCTCCAGGCCACCAACCAGGCCGCCCAGCGGAGATCCGGCCGGCCCCGCGACGAAGAAATCTGAACGCCACGCAGCAAGGAAACTATCTCACCACTAAACGACTGGCTGGCTCGTTCACCGGAAACCCTGACCGCTGATTCTCCAGCAGTTACCATTCCCCAGCCGTCCTCCTTGCGCAAAGCCGCGCAGCCGTCAATCCCGCGCTGCAACATCGCTCACGCCACTTCCGCGCGGTCAAAAGCCGTCCCGCGCGCAACTTTCTACATCGTTTGTGTGTTCGACCTTGGTAACAGGAGGGCAGACGGTAAGCCGGGGTTTCCAGATTCAACTGGTCTTCACCGGCGGTTTTATCGTCTAATTGACTCAGATGACACTTGCTTCAGTTCGGACACTCTTCCCTAAAGCATCTGCCTTGGTAGCCGACGATTCAGCGCGGCAAGAAAGTCTTGCCGTCTCTGCTGGCCTCAAACGCCAGAAAGCCGGCCTGCTCGAAGAACTCATCGTTCGCTATCAGCACCGTCTCATGCGTTACCTGCTCTTCCTCACCGGCAATCGCGACACCGCCGAGGACCTCTTTCAGGAAGTCTGGATGCGCGTCCTCGTTCGCGGCGAGCAATTCGACGGTCGCGCCCGGTTTGAGACCTGGCTCTTCACCATTGCCCGCAACCTCGTGATCGACTATCGCCGCAAGCGCACCATGAACTCGCTCGACGAGCTCATCGACGGAGTCACTGAAGACGACCGCTCCATGACCTTCGAAGTCGTTGCCGGCGATCCCACTCCCTTCGATCGCGTCTCCAGCCTCGAAGACCGCGAGAAGATCGCCGCCGCGTTGCTCGAGCTCGATACGCTTCACCGCGAGGTGCTGGTCCTCCGCTTTCACGAGGAGCTCTCGCTTGAGGAGATCGCCAAGGTCACTCGCGCTCCGCTCTCCACGGTCAAGTCACGGCTCTATCGTGGCCTGGCCATGATCAAGCCCCGGCTTGGTTTTGCCGCAGCCCGCTTTCAGGAGGCTATGTGAGATCGGCTGAACTGGCCGGCAACTCTGCCGCCAATCCGGCTTCAAGCGCCACTGACGGCACCGCTGCGGGTACCGCCAAACGCGATCTACTCTCCGCCCTCACCGGCAAACAAGCCGGCCGCGACCGGGTGGTCGCCGAAACCACGCGCCGCGTCGTCATGGCTTCGCTTGGCGTCATCCGGGGTCAGCAGGCCGGCCGCCGCCGTACGCGTTCCCTCGCTCTGGCGGCCCTCTTGCTCGCCCTCCTTGCCTTTGGGCCCCTGGCTTGGCGCGTCGCCGACGACCTCATTGGCGGCGAGCACATCAGCGACATCGCAACCCAAACCAGCCTTTGGGCCTGCATCCTCTGCCCCGCCATTCTGGCCGCATTTCTCATTGCCGGCTGGTCGCGCAGCAAGGAATAACTCCCACCAAAGTTTCTCTGATTTTTTTAGGCCGGATTCGCCTCCGGCAGCAACTTCTCGCGCCTCTCCTCCGTCCATTCAAAGAGAGGCGAACCTGTCTCTGAACGCATTTGAATCGCCCAAACAGGGAGCGACGGCCCATGCCCGATCGAAAGCCCATCCGTTTCAACGAAGAAGAGCGGCTCATTCCGATCTGGTCGATCGTCGCTGCCAGCCTGGCATTTGTTCTCATCGAATACTACTTCTGGATTGTCGCGCCGTCGCAGCGCCATCATCCGCCGCAGCCACTCGGCCTCCGCATCTACTTCAACATCTCCTGGGGAGTAGTCGCTTCGCTCTACTTCCTCATGGTGGGTTACATCAGCAAAGACGCGCCGCGCCGCGCCATGAGCCCGCGTTTCTGGATGTTCATCTGCTTCGTTATGCCGGCCGGAATCGGCGCCGTGCTCTACTTTCTCCTGCGCCAACCCGAGGTCTCGCGCTGCCCCTCCTGCAGCACCCATGTTCAGGGCGATTTTCACTTCTGCCCCCAGTGCAACTACCAGCTCTCGGCAAACTGCGGCACCTGCTTCCGCACAGTCCGGCCCACCGATCTGTTCTGCACCAACTGCGGCCACGATCTGGCAAGCGACCAAACGCCGGCGCGCCTCCGCGTTCTGAGCGAGTAGAGCGGGCCAAAAGCCGATCTCCGCCTCGCTCTGTCTCCCTCGCTCACTTGCTCCCTTGCCGACTCGCTCCCTGGCTTCCTCGCTCCCTTGCCGACTCGCTGGCTGGTTGACCTGCTATCTCGCCACGTACCTTCCCCTTTATTGACCCCACCCGCTACGCTTCCTACAATCAATTGTCTGGTTCCCATGTCCATCTCCGCGCTCATTATCGACGACGAACAACTGGCCCGCGACGAGCTCAAGTACCTGCTTGATTCCGTCGGCGACGTGGTTGTGGTTGCGCAGGGATCGAACGGCATTGAGGCTGTCGAACTCATCGACGAACACCATCCCGACCTCGTGTTTCTCGATGTGCAGATGCCCGGCCAGGACGGCTTCGCCGTCATTCAGCGGCTCGTGGACCGCAACCGCGCCCAATCCGCTAAAGCGGGCGGGGAAAAAGACGTCGCGCCCTTGCCTCAGTTCGTCTTTGCCACCGCCTACGACCAGTACGCCGTCCGCGCGTTCGACGTGAACGCCGTCGACTATCTGCTCAAGCCCTTCGACCTCGCCCGCGTTTCCGAAGCCGTCGAACGCGCCAAGGCGCGCATCGCAGCCGGCAGCCCAGCCACGGGCGGCGCGCCCGAACCCGGCATCGAATCGCAGATTGATCGGCTCCTGCGCATTCTGAACAGCCCGCAATCCACCGAGCAGGGCCGAGCTCCCGCCAAGCTCATCGTTCAGGCGCAGAGCCGCCTTCTGCTCGTCGATCAGGCCGACATCTGTTTCGCCGCCATCGACGAAGGCGTCATCCGCATCGTCACACGCGTCTTCGAGGGCCAGTCCAAGTGCCGCACCCTTGAGGAGCTTCTCGATCTCCTCGACTCTTCGCGGTTCTGGCGCGCCCACCGCGGCTTCGTCGTCAACATCGACCAGATCCGCGAGGTCATGCCCTGGTTCAAATCCAGTTACCAGCTCCGCATGAATGACAAGCAGCAGACCGAAATCCCCGTCAGCCGCGCCCAAACCAAGCGCCTCCGCGAGCTCTTTAACCTTTAGTCGAAAGGCCAGCCCGTCGCCTCGCGCGCCCGAGCGTCAGGAATACCGCTCCCGCAGCGACACAGATCCAGCCAAATACGTTGCCAATGCGCGTGTAGAGAGTCGATATAGGCGCCGCTACTGCGACCTTCGCCAAAAGAGATCTGCCGGGCATCTCGCTGCTTGGAACCTCTGCAAGAATCCGGCCATAGGCATCGCTTACTGTCAGCAGCCCCTCGCGCGAGGCGCGAATGATCGTATAGCCGTTCTCAACGCCGCGGACTACAGTCGTGCGCGCCTCCATCCAGCCGTCCAGGTAGTCGAAGTCCCATGCGGGCACAAGGATCACCGCCGCATGGCGCTCTCCATACTCCCGTCCCAGCGCCGCAAAGTGCATATCCTTGCAGATCGCCAGGCCATAGCTTTGGCCATCGACGGGTCGCAATGCGTAGTCTGTGCCGGAAGCATAATGGTCGCGCCGCTCCGGCGGAGCCATGTGATGCTTCTCGTAACTCGCGGTGAGCGCGCCGTCTGGCGAAAAGAACCACGCCCAGTTCGTCGGGCGATCCCCGTCGTCGATTCCCACACCCACTTCGAGCCAAACACGGCTTTCCGCGGCCAGACCGCTGAAGTGCTGCTGCGACTCTGTAGCCTTCGCCGGAGTGAGCATTGCGATTTTCTCCGGCAGAACCACGACTTGTGCCCCTTGGGCAGCAAGCTTCTCCACACGCCGGTCATATTCGCCAAGAATGTTAGAGGCGTACGATGCCGACGCTCTCAGCCCTATTGGGTCGTCAATCGAGACAAGCCCAAATGTGGTCTCAACACCACGTACGGGCTCCCGCAATCTATGGTAGCCGTAGAGAATCGAAGATCCGAGCAAAATTGCCGTGAGGGCATAGGCGACCCAGCCATGACGCAGTGCTCGTCCATAAGCGATTGCCAGGGCCACAGCGGAGGGAACCAGCGTGACCAGGAACAGCAATCCCGCGGTGCCGAAGAGAGACGTGACCTGGAGGATGGGCAACCGATCGCTTTGCGAATAGGCCAGGCTGCCCCAATTACCGTCAGGCAACAGCGCGGCCGCCAGGGTATCGAAAGCGACCCACAGAACGGGATATGCAAGAACCGTCCACCAGGCCTTGTAGCGAACCACCACGCGCTGCGTCGCGAAGATCAAGAATCCCCAGAGCAGCGTTTGCGCGGCGATGGCCGCAATGACACCGGGCAGAGGCATCACCACCCGGAAGTAGTGGTAGTTGCAACTCGTCCCGATGACCGCGGCAAGAAGGACCATCCATCGCGCCTCTCGCGAACGAATGCGAATCGCAATCAGCAGCAGCGGAATGGGAGCGAGCCAGACCACCCACCAAACGGGCCGCAACCCGGCAGCAAATCGCAGGAGCACGCCGGCGCCCGCAGCCACCGCGATCTTGATCGCAACGCTTCCAATACGTGAGTTCATCCAAGCGGTTCACAGCCGGGAAGCATCGACCTGTCAATCCGCGGCGCCACGCCTTCGCGGATCGAACCGATCGCTGGTCCCTGCCGTTTGTTCCTTCCTGTCAACCCCCACCGTCCAAAGAACCACTTTCTCTGCGATTTCTGCCGGTTTTTGCGCGCGAAACGGCCCCAGCTCCACCCAAAGGAGCACGAGGTCGGAACCTCTAGTCGTACCGCTCGAAGACAACCTGCTTCTTGTGCCAGCCGTAGCCGTCAAGCAACTCGCGGACGCCGGAGACCATGAAGTTGAGCCCGCAGATGTAGCAGTAGATGTCGAAATTCAGGTTAGCCGCCGGAATCGCAGGATCGACAGGCGGAGCGGGTAGCGTTCGGCCCTGCCGTTTCGCACGCTCTTCGATGATTTTCGCAACGTGCACCTGCACGTGGCCGCGCAGGCCCTTCCAGGTATCGTCGGCGCGGCTCAGCGTGGGCAGGTAGTGGAAGTTGGGGACGCGATTGGCCAGCGCCTCGAACTCGGCCCTGTAGTAGATGTCCGATTCGTAGCGGGTGCCGTAGACGAGCCAGATGTCTTTGCCCTGGCTGCGATCTGCGCCGTCAGCCGGAAACAGCCACTGAAGATAAGCGCGCATCGGCGCGACGCCGGTGCCGGTGGCCACAAAGATCGAGTCGGTGATCGGCTCCTGCAGCACGAAGTGGCCGTGCGGCCCATGAATCTGGATCGTCGCTCCCACAGGCAATAACGTCAGATCCGCCAGGTAATTGGAGAAGAACCCGTTCTCCACACGGTTCACGCACAGCTCGAATTTGTTTCCGCTCGCTGCCGACGCAATGGAGTAGGCGCGCGTTTGCTGCTTGCCGTTCTCGTCCGGGGCCACAGCCGAAACGAATTGGCCGGGGAGGTAGTCGAAACTGTCACGTCCCTCGACTTCAAACAGGAAGTGATAGCACTGTGCAACCTCAGAGATACAGTCTTTGCGCGCAAGTCGCGCCGTATAAAGCTCGCGTGCCAAGTTTTTCCTCGCTTAGGGAAGTTAGGGTGCCGGGCCGCATTCCTGTTGCGATTATAGGTGGCGAGGGTCCGGTGCTGCCATGTTCGCTACACACGCAGCGTGTTCTCCGCCGCGCACGCTTTCGCTACTGCGCGCTCATCACCGGAACTTCGATTGCTGAATTGTGTCCCGGTTCGGAATAGATCGTGATCGTGGCGGCTTTGTAGTCGGCGGGTTTGGCCTTCATGATGTTCGGCACAAACGTCTGCGGGTTGCGATCGTAGAGCGGGAACCACGTGCTCTGGATCTCCACCATCACCGTGTGCCCAGCCTTGAACACGTGGTCCACGTCGTGCAGGCTGAACTTGAACTCGTGGATCGATCCGGGCGCGAGCGCAGCCGGCTTGTCGAACCCCGCCAGATACCGGCCACGAAAGATTTCGGCGTTGGTCAACAGTTGGTAGCCGCGCATCGTTGCGTCTGCGTCGTCGCTAGGATACTCATCGATCAGCTTCACCACCAAGTCGTTGTCCGTGCCCGTGGTCGAGGCAAAAACATCCGCAATCACCTCGCCGGTAATCGTCAGGTCCTCGGTGAGCACCGGCAGCTTCCACACGGCGACGTCTTTGCGGTCCGTCACAAATCGCTGGTCCTCGGTGAGCCAGTTGTACCATTCGGAGCCGTTGCTGTAGGTCGGCTGGATGGGCCGGCGCCGGTAGGGAACGGGGTTGGAGGGATCGCTGACATACGACGTGGTAGCCTGCGCACCCGCCTCCGACGTCGACGCGCTCCAGCTCAGCAACCCCGCGCCGTTGAGGTAGAGCGCCGTGGGCCGCGATTGCTGTGGCGGAAAGTGCGAGTAGTACTTCCAAGTATTCGAGCCGGTCTGGAAGCTCGCCGTATCGTCGAGGTCAAAGCCCGGCTCGTCTTTGAGGTAGTGCGCGAAGAATTTCGCCTCGATTTGTTTGCGAAATTCGGCGCCGATCGGCTCACCGTAGTCCAGGTTGCCCAGGTGCTGCGACGACGAGGACCAATAACCGTGCCGCCAAGGCCCGAGAACGAGAAAGTTCTCGTGCCTGGCGTCGTGCGACTCGAGCTTCGCGTACTCCTCTTGCGGCCCAAACATGTCTTCCTGGTCGTAATAGCCGCCGACAGTGAGCGTGGGCACGGTGACAGAATCGAGCGCGTACTCTACGCCGCGCGACGACCAGGCCGAATCGTAAGCCGGGTGGTCGAGGAAGAGCTTCCACGTCGGAAGCGCCTTGGCCCCGGACTGCTTCACGTCCTGGGCAAAGCTGCCGCGGCTGAGGAAGTAGTTGAAGCCGTCGACGGGATTGCCACTCTTGTCATTCCCGTAGCTGACCTGGATTTCCGTCTTCGAGGACTCCAGCCCGAGCACGTAGTCGTATCCGTAGCTTTGGCGAAAGGCGCCGTTGTGAAAGAAGTCGTCGCCGATCCATACATCGATCATTGGCGCCTGCGGCGAAATCGCCTTCACCGCGGGGTGCGGGTCGATGCCCGCCATCATCGCCAGGAAACCCGGATAGCTGGTTCCGACCACGCCCACCCGCCCGTTGTTTCCCGCCACGTTCTTGACGAGCCACTCGACCGTGTCGTAGGTGTCGGTGCTCTCGTCCGTTGCTTTCCGATTTTGGCGATCGGCGAGCGGGCGCATCATCACGAATGTGCCCTCGCTCTCGTAGCGCCCGCGAATGTCCTCGGCTACGTAAATGTAGCCGTCGCGCGCCAGCTCAGGACGCTGGGCGAAGAACGAAGCGCGGCTGGTTCCATCCACACCGTATGGTGTGCGCTGCATCAGGATCGGCAGCGGGGCCGCTATATCCGTCGGCTTCAGAATCACCGCGTGGAGCTTGACCCCGTCGCGCATTGGGATCATCGCCTCGCTACGCGCGTAATCGTGAAAAGTGTGACGGACCGGTTCACCCGTTCGACGGTAGACGACATTCGGCTTGGCAGAAAGGACGCAGCTCTGGCCAGCGCCTGACGCATCCAGCTGAAACTCGATGTTCGTGTCAAAACCGGGCACGCTGAAGACAGTGCCGGACACGGGCACCAGTTCAGTGGGAACCGTTGCAGAGGACGATAGAATCAGCTTTCCGTCTTGAAACGAGATCGTGTAGCCGCCGCTCGGCTCGGCCGGATCGGAATAGTTGCCGGCAAGCAATTCGAGCTTTGGCGCGGCGGTTTGTTGCGCGGATTGCGCTGCCGCGCAGACCAGAGTTGCCGGTATTGGAAGGAGCAAGAAGTAGATGGCCGTGACAAGTACGCGGCGAGAAATCAAAATGTCAGTCCTCCACTGGCCCCCACTGGCTGGATTGGAAACGAACCAAGGGCCAGCTCAATCTATGAAGCATTCAATGCGCGTGACCGTGACGATGGACGTGCCTGCCGGCCATCTCCTCGGGAGGTGCGACGCAGCCTTCCAGGGGCTCGCAGCCAATATGTTCGAATTGGATTGTTGTGTGGCCGATCTCGAATTGCCCGTTGAGAACGTCTTTGAGGTTAGCCAGAATGCATACACTCTCCGACGGGGGAATGTCGGCAATCGTCACATGGCAGGAGAGCGCGCGCGTGTACGACCCCAGGCACCAGACGTGCAGATCGTGAACATTGACCACACCCTCAACCGCTTCCATGACAGAGCGAATCTGCTGCGGCGAGACGCCGCGCGGCGTGCCTTCGAGCAGGATGTTCAGCGTCTCGCGCACGATCCCGATGCTCGACCAGAAGATGAATGCTGCAATCAGCAGCGACAAGACCGGGTCGATCCAGTTCTGGCCAGTGAGCAGAATGCCGATGCCGCCGGCGATAACCGCCGCTGTGGATAGAGTGTCGCCCGCCATGTGCAGAAAGGCGCTGCGCAGGTTCACATCGCGGGCTACGCTCCACAGCAGGGCGGCAATCACGCCATTCATCACCACGCCGGCAGCAGCCACAATCATCATGATCTTGGTTTCGACCGTCACCGGCGAGCTAAGCCGATGCAGTGCCTCCAAAGCGATCAGTAACGAGATGGCAATCAGCGTGGCCGCATTGATGAACGCGGCGATGACACCGGCGCGCTGATAACCGAAGGTCTTGGTGTGGTCTGCCGGCCGCGACTGGAAGTAGACGGCCACAAAGCTGAGCAGGAGGGCCAGGAAATCCGAGACGTTGTGGCCGGATTCGGAGAGCAGCGCGAGCGAATGAGCGCGGAGCCCGGCGACAAATGTAACGACAACGTACGCCAGGGTGGCCGCCATCGAGATGCGCAGGACCAGTGTTGTCCGGCTTGCTCCCGTGCCCGCCTGCGCCGCGTGAACATGCATATCGATAGTTTAACCGGGTGTCAGGATCGAGCGCCAACGCTTGCTTTTAGCGGTAGTGGGTCAATTTGAATCCACAGGCTAGTTCAGCCTGGCGAGCACGGTTTTCAGGGCAAGCATGCTTAAGAAGGAAAACGCAGCGAAGGTCATGAACAGGATTCCAACCCGCTTAGTATGCGCCAGTTGCCTAGGGGAATCGAACTCGTGAAGCTCCTTACGAGAGGCGCGCGCATTCATTTTGGCCCATGCCTGCGGATAGCGAAACAGCAGGAAACCCAATATGACCATCAGTGGGTCAGCGATGAATGCGACAAGATTCACGAGAGTGCTCATACGCGCCCATCTTCTCACGCTGCTCGGATGAGGCCGTCCAGAATAGACTTCGGCTCTGCCAGTCTTACCAATTCTTCAATCGTCCAACTTGAGTGGCTGGCCCGTCGAAATCTCTACCACCCGCAACGCATTCTGAGCGAAATCCTTTGGTATATATCCATGATGCTTGAGCGATCACGTCAGTGCAAGCGCTTGTGGATTCAAATTGACCCATTACCCTTTTAGCCTTTACCGGGGCGCAGGTGGCTCAAATCCAGGGGTTCGGGATTTTCGAATGAGGGCAGTTGCGGAAGCCGTTCACGGAGCCCAGTCCAGCCCTCGCCCACAACGATGCTGTTCTGCGGATTGCCGGGCTGATAGCGCACCGAACAGGGAAACCCGGCTTGAACCTCGGTCGCGTTGACCACCTCGCGCATCGCGGTGATGTCCTGCGAACATTCGTAATTCACGCCGCCGATATTGTAGTTGAAGAGAAGCATGGTCAGGCTCCGGCCATCTTTCGCTTCCACTTCGTAGATGTCGAGCAGCATGCCGTCGACGAGGCGGCCCGATTGCACGAGGAACTGGCGGCGCGCACGCTCCACCTCGTCCGCGCTGGGGCGCTTGCGCAACACCAGCCATACGGCTGCCGCCGCGACCACGACGGTAGCGGCGAGCCCGGCGGCAATCTCCCAATCATCAGTGTTGCGCAGCAGGATCATCTCAGGATGGGACTCGATCGAGAAAGCCCCAACTTGAGGATACCGCAAACGAAATCCACTTCGTACCGCAAGCTAATCGTCCGGCGCCATCGCGACCACCCCTCAGAGCCGAAGTTCCTTCAAAACCGTGAAGGGGCCCGTGAAAGGGCCCGTGAAAATGACCTATACTCTAGGTTGCATCGAGGGCGGTATTCCGCCTTTCGCGATGAGTCTTTTCCCCGGCTTGTTGCGGGTGTTGAACGAAGGAAGTGAATGAAAGAACGTTCCAAATTCCGGTCCACGACGGTTATCTGCGTGCGGCGCAACGGCCAGGTAGTGATGGCCGCTGACGGCCAGGTGACCTTTGGCGACCATGTGCTCAAGCACTCGGCCAAGAAGATTCGCCGTCTCTTCCAGGACAAAATTCTGGCCGGGTTTGCCGGTTCGACGGCCGACGCCTTCAACCTTTTCGCACGCTTTGAGACCAAACTCGAACAGCACGCCGGCAATCTGAACCGCGCAGCGGTGGAGTTGGCCAAAGATTGGCGCACCGACAAGATGCTGCGCAACCTGGAGGCCTTGCTCCTGGTAGCGGATAAGGCGCAAACATTCCTCATCTCCGGCTCAGGCGACGTGATCGATCCCGATGAGCCGTTGGCGGCCATCGGATCCGGAGGCAGCTACGCGACCGCAGCCGCCCGCGCACTGATGGACAACACGGATTTGGGCGCCCGCGAGATCGCCGAAAAGGCCATGAAGATCGCCGGCGAAATCTGCATCTACACCAACGATCACGTCACAGTCGAGGAGCTGCAGGGTTAGCGGAGGGTCTCCGCTGACATTCGTCCATGGCCATCTATCTTCCCGCATCCGCCGAAGAACAGGAACTCGCGCTTGACGAGTTGACGCCGCGCGAAATCGTTGGCGAACTCGACAAGCACGTCGTCGGCCAGCGTGCCGCCAAGCGCGCCGTGGCCATTGCTCTGCGCAATCGTCAGCGGCGGCAAAAGCTGCCGCCCGACCTGGCCGATGACATCATGCCCAAGAACATCATCATGATCGGCCCCACCGGCGTGGGCAAGACCGAGATCGCGCGACGCCTGGCCAAGCTCACGAATTCGCCGTTCCTCAAAGTCGAAGCCTCAAAGTTTACCGAGGTGGGCTACGTGGGCCGCGATGTCGAGTCAATGATCCGCGATCTGGTCGAAATCGCCATCGACATGGTCCGCGAGGAGCGCCTGGAGGAAGTGGAAGACAGGGCCGAGATGAACGCCGAGGAGCGATTGCTCGACGTGCTTTTGCCTCCCCCGCCTGCCGCGCCCCACGCCCAGGAGGGCCAGCTCTCTCTGCCTGGCGCCGAAAGCCACCAGCGCTCGCGCGAAAAACTTCGCCAGCAGTTCCGCGAGGGCAAACTCGATGACCGTATGGTCGAGCTCGACGTCCGCGAGCGCAATTCGCCGCAGTTCGGCATCATCTCCAACCAAAACCTCGAAGACATGGAGATGAACCTCAAGGATATGCTGCCGAATATCTTCGGGGGCGGCACCAAGAAACGCAAGATGAAAGTCACTGACGCCTTCGATTATCTCCAGCAGGAAGAAGAAGGCCGGCTGATCGACATGGATTCGGTGAATCGAGCGGCATTAGAGCGTGTGGAGTCCAACGGGATCATCTTTTTGGACGAGATCGACAAGATTGCCGGGCGCGAAAGCGGACACGGGCCGGACGTTTCGCGCGAGGGTGTGCAGCGCGACATCCTGCCCATTGTCGAAGGCACTACCGTCAATACGCGCTATGGCATGGTGCGCACAGACCATATTCTCTTCATCGCCGCCGGCGCCTTCCATGTTTCCAAACCCAGCGATCTGATCCCCGAGTTGCAGGGCCGATTTCCGATTCGCGTCGAGCTGCAATCGCTCACCGTCGACGACTTTCTGCGCATCCTCACCGAACCCAAGGCCTCGCTCACCAAGCAATACTCAGCGCTGCTTGAAACCGAGGGAGTACGCCTGGAATTTGCGCCAGAAGCTTTGCGCGAAATGGCCGAATTCGCATTTAAGGTGAACGAGACCACCGAGAACATCGGCGCTCGGCGTCTGCATACCATCATGGAACGGGTCCTCGAGGATGTGAGTTTTCTGGCGCCCGACGTCGCCCGTCACGCGCCAGACGAAAATGCCGCAGCCGCGCTTTCCGCAGCGATCAAGAACGAAGCCACTACGCCACTGCCATATCAGGAACGAATGACCGCCTCCGGCCCTGAGAAGGTTTTCCTTATCGACGACGAGTACGTCAAGCAGATGGTCGCTTCGATCGTGAAGGACCACGATCTGTCCCGGTACATCCTGTAGGCGGCCGCGGCGATCGCGATTTGGCCTCAACCTTTAGATCTTCGCAAACGAGTCCCACACAAGGTCGTGTTGTTCTCGCGAGGGAATGCGTTGAGAAGCCTACTGGCCCGGAACAATCAGACCTACATTCAGCAGGTTTGCGCTGCCATCGACATCGCTGTAAAATGAAGGATTGTTGGGACTAACCAACACGTCGGGGAGTGGCTCAGCCTGGTAGAGCACCTGGTTCGGGACCAGGGGGTCGGAGGTTCGAATCCTCTCTCCCCGACCAATAACATCAATATCTTACAGCCCTTTAATTCCGCTTGAAAAATCCACTGTAGACGAATTTGTAGCTGTCCCTCGCCAAAATTCCATTCGTGTGCAAAATCGGCTGGGCCCTTAACTATTGAGGCGAGCGGATGAGCCTGAAAATGGGTGGTCGTGCGAAGATCTGACGGAGACGGAAACCTGATTGAAGGCGAGGAATGTTCCGGTGGGCGCACTTCGCCCGCAAATGTCGAAATCTCAGTACCTGCTTTTCTCGACGATGCTCAGGACGCTCGCTAAAGCCGGGCCTCAGGCTGCGAGTTCGTAGCGATGATGCAGGCTGCCGAGGCGAGGCATCGAGACAACTTTGGCTCCAATCACCGTGCCTTCTGCCCTCTCTCGGCCCGCCGGCGTTTGTTTACTCAACCCGAGGTGCGTTCGGTCGTCATGGTAGTAGCAAACATACTCGTTCATGAGCCGTTTCAGGTGGCGTTCATTCAGCACAATCACATGGTCGAACAGATCGCGGCGGCAGCTGCCGACGAATCGTTCTGCAACGCCGTTTTGCCAGGGGCTTTTGAAAGAAGTGCGAATGGATTTTACGCCAAGGGTTTTCGCCGTAGCCAGGACCTCAGCACTGAAAATGGCATCGCGGTCGTGGATCAAATAGCGAGGCGCGGAATCGTATGGAAACGTCTCGCGCAACTGCTGTGAGACCCACGCGCCGGTCGGATGTCTCGTGACATTGAAATGCAGAATCCGACGCCGATCATGTGTTATGACGAAGAAGCAGTACAGGACGCCAAAAGCGAGTGTCGGCACGGTAAAGAAGTCCATCGCTGCGATGGCTTCGCGATGGTTGCTCAAGAATGCCGCCCATCGCTTTGCCGGCTCGGGATTCCTCTGCGCTTTCCTCATCCAGCGCAGCACGGTTCGCTCGGAGAGGTCGAAGCTGAGCATTTTCAACTCGCCGTGAATCCGTGGCGCACCCCAAGTGGGGTTTTCTGCGACCATGCGAAAGATGAGTTCGCGCAATTCCCTACTGACACATTTTCTCCCAGCGCGGCTCCGATGCCGCGAGAGCCAGGTCCAATACAATTTGAACCCAGCCCGATGCCAGCGGACGACCGTCTCCGGCTGGACGACGAGGAGCGCATGTTTCCATCCCGACCAGAATCGAAGGAGGCCAATCCAAAACAGCCGATCTGGGACGGCAAGCCGCGGATGAGGATGCCGACTTGTCAGAACGGCAAGCTGCTGGCGTAAGGCCAGGTTTTCGAGGAGGAGATCACTGCGGGATCGGAAGAAGCGCGCGGATAAGGCCAGCAGAAGCCTCAACAAACGAAGCATGCATTCGTTGTAGCAGAGAAGCGCCTCCAAATTTCCGGTTCGATTTCAAAGTGAAATCACATGCAGACCCGGAATCAGCGCAAAGTGGCGCATATTGCTTGTAAGAACCGAGAAAGCAAGCGACAATGCCGTCGCACCGATCAACAGATCGGCATAGGGAATGACTACGCCTTTTAATGTTTGCTCGCCGTCGATCCGGCCGGCCAGCATCGCGGTCTCTGCCGTATAGGGGTATACGGTAAGACCAATCCGAAGCTCGTCCACAAAAGATCGGCGGCGAGCCTGCACCTGGGCGGAATTAGCGCGATAGATACCATGGACCAGCTCAGTGAGGCCAACAGACGACAGCGCTGCTTCCTGATTGCCCGCTACGCTGATGACTTGTTGCACCAATTGCTCGGGCGTATCGCCGCGACGTTCGGCGGCAATGACTACGCTGGAGTCGAGAATCAGTCCCATGCGGGAGGACTCAGCGGCTCACGATGGCTGCGGATGACTTCTTCGAGATCGCGGCCGAACTCGCCGTCCAAAGTGACCGTGGAACCTCGCTCTTTAAGGATTTTCAGCGATTCAGAGAGCAGGCGCGGGCCGGGTGCATCGGCGAGCAGCAGCTTCACGATGAGCCGCGTGTCGGCTTCGATGTGAATCTCATCTCCGTTGGCCGCACGCGCCATCAGCGCTTCAAAGTCGCTGGCTGCCTCGGAGCGCGAAATGTGAACGACCGCCATGCCACGATGATAAACGGAGATGGCTTATTCGATGTAGTCGAAACTGTAGCGGTGAATGCCTCCAATATCTTCGCGGAACCGCAGCTTTCAACAACTAGGCTGTATCCCATTCAATATAAAACAGTTAAAATCATGCGATTTCAACAAATTTCAATAACTCGCTGAAACTGGTTCGGGACCAGGGGGTCGGAGGTTCAAATCCTCTCTCCCCGACCATTAAATCCCGCAATATCAATTAATTAGCGAAGACCCCATTTCCGGCCATTCCGGAACTTGGGTCCATTTGGGTCCAATTAGCTTTCCACTGGTTCCGAAAAGCTTTTCGACCTCTTCTACTGCCTGCCGTGCGTCCGCGGGAACCGAGTGAATATAGGTCCCGCGAGTGATGTCCGAAGACGAGTGTCCGAGCAGCGCCTGGGTGGTGCCAATCGGAGCGCCTGTTGAGTCGAGCAGGGTTGCGTGAGCGTGCCGGAACCAATGCCAATTTACTCCAGTCAATTTGAGCGTCTTGGCGGCTGGCTTGAGTTGCCTGTTGAGTAGATTGCGCCGACTGAGCGGGGAACCGTTTCGAGCTGAGAACACCAAAGTCGATGGAGTGGCTTCGGCGCGCTTCAACGCTGCAAGGATCTCGACACATTGCGGGCCGAGAGGGATGCGGCGTTTGCTGTGCTTCGTCTTCGGTTCATCGAAATGGCCTTCGTAGACCGTTTGATTGACAGATAGAAGTCCCTTCTGCAAATCAATATCCTGCCAACGTAGCGCCAGCAGTTCACCGATCCGCAGTCCAGTCATCGCCAGCAAGGTCGCGATAGAGTGGGAGGGTTCGGGGAGCTTCTCGATTAGCTCCTTTACGGTTTCCAGTTCAATCGGAGTCTTCTCTTCAACAGGGCTCCGTCGCGGAAGTCGTGTTCTCCGAATGGGGTTGTCGGCCATGAAGTCATCTTTGACGGCTGCTTCGATGATCGTTCCGAAAGCGGTCCGGACGTGCTTGACCGTCTTCCACGAAAGACCGCTCCGAGCCTTCGCATTGAGAAAGCACTGAACGGCATCCTTCGTGATCAACCGAAGCTGCGTGTCTCCAAAAGCCGGGTTAAGGTGAGCGTCAATCATGTTTTCGTAAAACTTCTTGCTTGAGAACTTCAGTGTGGGGAATATCTCTGGTTTCCAGCGGTCTTCCACGAAACTGCGAAGTGTCCAAATCGCTTGAGGCCGAAAATCGCTGCTGTTGACTTTGCGTAGCAGATCGTCAAGCATCTGCATCGCCTCGCGTTTTGTTGCGATTTCCGTAACCGGTCCGAGAACCTCTGAGCGGCGAATCCGCCCAGGCAGGTTATCGGGACCAATCACTGGCTCCCACCAGCGAGCGACCCACACCTTCGTGCGCGTACCACGTTTGAAAAGTGAGCCCTTTTGAAAACACCTTTTACGGGTCATTCGTCCTCCGAATGTCGTCCGTTTAGGTGGTAATGCGTCTGATGGAAGAGTATTCCCCATGGCCGGATTCATCAAGAGCACCTTAGGCCGTTCAGCCACTTACGAACCGCACCAATCTCGAACCGCAGATACTTACCGAGTTTGATGTGCGGAATCCGCTCCGCTCCACGTCGCCTTGTACGTTCGTAGATCCATGAAACCGGAACGTGCAACGTGCACGCAATCTCCGAAACCGTCATCAACTCGCAATTCCATTCATTCGATGACATGCCAGCCCCCATGTTGTCCTCAAACCTCGTACGTGCTGTTCATAACCTTTTCTCGGGCACAGCCCGGACACGGATATCACCCTTACCGCCTGTTATAAAGAAAACGCTTGCCATACACCCCACTCCTTTCTTAAAGGGTTGCGTCCGGTTTCAACTGGAATTGTCCACGCCTTACGTCAGCGGTTGGTGACTCGACCGTGCTCTTACTGCCCGCTTTTACTTGAGCTTGTTCCCTTGGTAGCGCCAGGTTCTTCAGGTAGGTCGAAAGGGCGTGGATTGTAATAACGACGCCATTCTCTTCAAAAACACGGACCAACATCTTCAGCGTGTAGCCGTTCTCCCGCAATGTTCTCAACTGCGGGTATACGCCCCGTACGATCTCCCCCATCATGTAGGACTCGGGTTGCGGGGGAGGTACATTTCCTCTCTCATCCAGGCGAGTGCGAAAGACCTCAAATTGCTCCGCGGTGAGAGCTTGCGGGTTGTGGCGCCGTTTTTCCATCCGTCTTTCTCCTTTCCTTGCCAACAACGAGCCGAAGACATAATAACACATTATTGACAGCAGATATGTATGATAGTAAAGTCAGAATTGTTAAGAGGCACGGCAAGGTAGGCGCTGTAGCCACAAAACCCCTGCGGGGTTTCGCGTCTCCACCACCATTTCTCCAATCCGCCTGCGGCTACTCGGAGAAATGGTTGCGCATCTTGCTCAGGGCTGCGCCCCGAGACCCCACGGAAAGGACAAGGCACAATGCCACGACCCAAAAGAGCGCAAGGCGTCACATCGGAAATCCACATTCGTGTCACGAGTGACGAAAAGGACATTCTGCATACACAAGCGCAGAAAGCCGGGCTCACCGTGAGCGAATACTTGCGAAGATGTTCGCTCAATAAACGACTTCATTCGCGAGTAAGCGACAAAGCGGTCGCTCGTCTGAGCAGCTTGTGCGGCCTGCAAAAGTATCTGCTCATGCAAATAACCCGCCTTCCACACGAAGGCACACTTCGCAGTGAACTGAACTCGGTTCTTGCAGGGATCACCGCAACACTAAGGACCATTGTCAAGAATGACGAGGGTTCAGATTGATCGCCAAGCAGGTCAACGGCAGGAGTGTACGTGATTGCCAAAGTCCAACCGAGCAAGCGGAAGTCGGGAAGTAGTTTTAAGCGGTTGCTGAATTACCTCACAATGGAACTCGACCCGGATACCGGAAAGACTCTTCTCCGGGGAGATGTCGTAATGTCGTACAACCTCGTCGGTATCGACACAGCCGCGGCCGAGATGAAGGGAGTCGAATCTCTAAACCCACGCTGCAACGACGCAGTTTTTCACTATGAACTAGCGTGGCCTCCCGGAGAACGCCCGTCGCGGGCAGAGTGGATTGATTCTGCCTCATACACGTTGAACCAGCTTGGCTTCAAGGAACACCAGTACGTTTTCGTTGCTCACGACGATAAGAAGCATTTTCATATTCACGTCATGGTGAACAAGGTTCACCCTGAAACCTACAGAGCGCACACACCAACTTATAGTTGGCTCACACTCGATGGCGCAGTACGCCATCTTGAAGCCAAGTATGGCTGGTCCCACACGCTTGGTCCAATGCGATGGGACGAGGATAGGAAAATGGCCGTGCCGTCATCGAAAGCGGAACGCATTGCGTCACGGTCTGTTGAACAACACCCAACTGGCGCCGCGGCCAAGTATGAACATTATCACGATGAAGAGTCTCTACAATCCTACATACGTCGAGAAGTTGCTCCGCATGTACGAACGCTGCTAACTCGCCAGAGCGCCTCGTGGGAAGCCCTCCATACACTTCTTGCGAAATCTCATCTTCGCATAGAAAAAGGGGAAGCAGGCGGGTACACAGTCCTCGCCATCGACCACGCCATCCGCGTAAAAGCATCCGATGTATTTCGTCATAACTTTGCTGGTAAAGAGAATCGTAAGGCGACCGAACAGCTTCTCGGGGCCTGGAGAGAGCCCTCGACAGCGCTTCAGCCTCCCCCGGCAGATACCGGCCATACTACCGTTCGTAACCAGACGCTACGGGACGAACGAAGAGAGCAGCGACTCCAGGACAGAAAAGCCCTTTTGTTTGAATACAATCAATACCGAAACCAGCAAAGGGCAGTCTGCAAAGGCATTACTGCGAAGGGCAGAGAGGACCGGCAACAAATCCTCATCCGGCTGAAGCAACGCAAAAAGGAGATCCGCGCATTGGCGCAACCGTGGCCCGCCAAGAAGATATTTCTGTCGGAGGCTGTAGCCGCGTCCGTCATCGAGTTGCGAACGCTCAAGTTGTCCACGCAAAAGGCGCGCCAAGCACAGTTCCCGAAGAATCTGCGCACATGGGTTGCCGACCGCGCCGCCGAGGGCGATGCGCGAGCGGCGGCACAATTGCGTGGCTGGCGCTATGCGGATCAACGAAACCAACGGCGGCTGGACGCCTCGCTTGAAGCCAATGCACTGCATCTGAGCCCCGCAAAGCCGGATGAGGAGAAGACGGACTGGTCCGAATTCATGGAACAGCGCCTCGCTACTCAACACAGGGCGGAGAATCTCGCAGGACAGATTGCCACAGCCCGGATATGGACGATCAACCGGACCACTGGGGATGTCTCGTACACGCTTAATGGAAAGTTGTCCGTCATCGACCGTGGGCGCCGCGTGACCGTGCTCAGTCAGAACGAGGCCGCAATCGTTTTTGGGCTGGAGATGGCCGTTCAGAAATACGGATCGCGCATCGCATGTACTGGAACCGAAAAGTGGAAGCGGATGGTTACCTGGTGCGCGATCAGGCACGGCATCTTCGCCCAATTCACGGACCCGGAGATGCAAGGCGCCTTCCACCAGGAACAACTCCTGGCGGATCCTCTCCAACTCCGAGCTGTGCGACTGCATTCCATCGAAACCAGGCTCAGAACTGAGGAAACCGAGGATTTGATCTTCACCGACGAAACGGATGCGCGCCTGCTCCTCTCAAGCCTCCAGCCCGCCGCCCAGTCCCGGCAACTCCTCGAAATCCTCAAAGCATCGCAACAAGCAGAGCCGAAGGCGAATGTCGGCGGCAACCTGACGATCACCCATGTTAGGTCTTCCACGGGCCAGCCGGCTTTCAAGGTATCGATTCGCGAGGAAAAGCGGCAAGAGATCATCGATCTGGTTGTGCAAGCCCGCCAGATGGCGCATCGGCTGATGCGCAGTAATCTCAAAACGCACAGCCATGAAAGAGAGGGCAGGTAGGCGATGATCGAACAACACCGTTATCATCCACCACGGAAGAGCAAACCACGCGCTGCTGCTGGTCTGCAGCAGACTCTTCACAATCATCCCGTGTGCGCTCGCCTGCTGCTTAGCGCTGATCTGAAAGGCTAGGCCACCGCAACCTGTGTCGGAGTTTTGAGCTTATGGACGAAGGCAAAATAGGCCACCATCACGCGAAATGTCTTGGACCGATTGACTCCGCAGAGAATCTCTCCTCCGATCCTCTCCAGTTCATCGGCTATCTCGTACGTCAATGGGAACACGAATGCGGTGTCGATACTTTGAAACGGAATGTCGAGCCACGGGCCGTTATAGAACGCAAGAATCTGCGTGTGAGCGGCCTGGGTTTTGAAGTTCATGATGATGTGTTCGGCCAGAGCGTTCTTGTTGCGGATTTTCAGTACTGCAAAGAGTTGGTTGAAATGGGTTTTGGTGAATTTGGAATCCACAGTCAGCCGGACCTGGGTACGCTTCTCTGCGGGAGCAACGACTCTGCGCTTCGGTCGGAGTGTCGTCTTCATTGGTGGTGTCATTTGTCTTCTCTGTCGTGATGTAGTTTACATCAGAAGTATATGTCACTCCAAAGAGATTCGGCAACCAAATGTAATCAAAGGAGTTTCCGCGAAGGAATCACATGGGGCATGGTGGATTCATGGCATGAAGTGGCGCATGAGGAGGCTGGGGATTCAAACCGAACGAATCTCAGCAAATCGAACCGTGAAGGGGATGGAGAAAAGTGAACTGGCCAGAGGACGCGTAGCGCGTCTAAGTTGACATCGCGCGACAGCACATCGGGCTCCAAGTCAAGAAACTGAATGGAACCTTCTGAGAGCGTGCAGTTTCCCGACAAGCTGCGCGATGCGGGCCTGATTGGCCTCGTCCGGCAAGAGGTAACCCGGCAAGGCGTCGAGGAAGCGCGGTTCTGCGAGCAGTGCGCTTACCGCATCTCCAACAAATCTGCGCAGTTCGGCCGAGGCCGCTTCGACCTCATCCAGAAGTGACGTGCGTCCGTCCACGACGGTGATGAAGTCTTCGAGATCGTGGCTCGCGAAGTAGTCTCCCCGTCCGCATCCACGGAAGACTTCGAACTTGGTTCCCAGAAAGTAGGGCGCGGTGATGGCCCGCAGAGTGAGCCCACCGCGAAGGTGGACCTCGGCTGCGGTGCGCAGGGCATCAGCATACCATCGATTGGAAAAGCCAAGAATCTTTGCGTCGAGCGCCATTACATCGAGAAGGATGCTTTTGTATTGCCAGCGGCAGAGCGGATCACCCTCGCTCGCGTCCTCCTGAAACCCAAGCGCCCTCAGTCGTTCCGAGAAGATTGTGTACTCAGCATAGGAAGCAATCTCGGCGATGACACCTCAGAGGAAGGTATGTAGAGGTCAGGCCCAGCAAAATCACTCCAGTGCGGTGCAATACGCGCAGCATTGAGCAGAAGAAGGAGACGTAGGCTAGAATCAACGTCGAAGTATTCCGGGAAATGGACCTCTCGAATTCCAAATCCGTGCAGCAGGTTGGCATTCACATGCTCCGGGTTCTCGCCTGCCTTGTGCTCGTCGCGGCAATCACCTGGATTGCCTTCTCTGTTTTGAATGTCAATGCCCTGATCGTGAGCTTCGCATACGTGCTCGCTGTCCTCATCGTAGCAGCCCGATGGGGTCTCACTGAATCGTTCGTGACCTCTGTGGCCGCGATGCTTTGCCTCAACTATTATTTTCTCCCGCCGATCCTATCCCTCACTATCGCCGATCCTCAAAACTGGGTGGCGCTGTTTGTCTTTATGGTGACAGCAATCACCGCGAGCAAACTCTCGGCGAGTGTTCGGAACCGCGCAGCGGAAGCTCAGGCTCGCAGGATTGAAGTAGAGCGCCTCTACCAACTCAGCTTGTCGCTTATGCTGATCGACACAACGAGCGAACCAGGGCCCCAGGTAGCGGCCAGTGTCAAGAATCAGTCCGGATTCAATGCAGTCGCTTTTTGTGACAGGTTGACTGGAGAGATCCATGTCGCGGGAGCTGAGGATCAGAGGCTCGAGCAAGATATGCTGCGCTCAGTTGCCATTGGAGATGGAGCATGGTTCGTCTCCCGAAAAGCATTGACTCCCGCAGACATCGAGGCGATTGTTGTCCCGGTCGCGCTCGGTGGGAGAGTGCTCGGAAGTCTCGGAGCGATCGGCCCGTCATTGTCGGAACCTGCTGTGCAGGCAATCGCGAATCTGGTCGCAATCGCAATCGAGCATGCCCGCCAACAGGTCGCTCTTGGAAGACTGGAAGTTGCACGACGAAATGAACAGCTACGAAGCGTCCTTCTCGATGCATTGGCGCACAATTTTCTCACCCCTCTGACTTCCGTCAAAAGTGCCATCACAACCGTGCGTTCCGAATACATGCATGAGCCAGAGGAAGACGACTTTCTAGCTGTTGTGGAAGAAGAGACGGACAGGTTGAGCGAAATGATCAACGAAACCACAGATATGGCGCGGATCGAACCCGGTAAGCCTCAAATACGGCGCCGCCAGGTTTCTGTGCCGGATATCATTCGCTCTTCTCTCCATCGCATGAAGGCGCTCTTGGACGGTCGCCCGCTGAAGGTCCAGATTCAGGAAGACATTTCACTCGTCGATGCAGATCCAGATATGATCGGCCTCGCGATCCGGCAGTTGCTGGGCAATGCCGTCAAGTATTCCCCTCCTGAGACAACGATTGCAATATCGGCAAGCCAGGCCGGCGACACCGTCACAATAGTGGTCCGGGATCACGGCCCGGGTATACCTCCAGACGAACTCGATGCGATCTTTGAGCGTTTCTATCGTGGAAAGCAAACGCAGGAATCGGTGGCCGGGACAGGAATGGGGCTGAGCATTGCGCGCGACATCGTACGCGCTCATGATGGAAAGCTGCGGGTGC